>JACCDH010012359.1_pt1 | contig 11422 bp, 9 predicted proteins | sample 7442481 | NCBI WGS metagenome assembly JACCDH01 (sample SAMN15323433, study PRJNA562643) | freshwater metagenome | isolation source: river surface water | place: USA:Blue River Watershed | collected 2017-08-15 | reverse complement strand
CTGCCAAGTAAGCAGGAATGGTTGCAAAACCACCACCGTACATCGAGACAATGACACAAAGTGAAGCAACAAATATCGCCATAGACTTCATACCAGCACCCCAAGCAGCTACTGCATAAAGTAGCGCGCCAAGCACAAAGAAAATGAAGTACGTTTGTTTACGCCCAAGTTTGTCAGACGAACTTGCCCAAGCAATTCGACCAAAAATATTGAGCAATGAAATCAAACCCACAAAACCAGCAGCAACAGCAGCAGCCGAAGCGGTTAACAAGTCATCTTTTTTGATATCCGCAAAACCTAATTCAGGTTGATTAATCAAAATACCGCCAAAAGTTTCTTGCAACATAGGCGCTGCAGCGCCGATGATGCCAATACTGGCTGAAACGTTCATACACAACACTAACCAAAGCAACCAGAACTGTGGCGTCTTATGTGCATTTTTAAGATGCACATGCTTAGTAGCAATCATGCCATGACTTGCTTTAGGTGCTGGCGCTTTCCATCCAGCTGGCTGCCAACCTGATGGTGGCACGCGATAACCCAATGAGCCACACAACATAAAGACCGCGTAGATCACAGCCAAAACAACAAAGGTTTGCCATACACCTGGTGCTGATGGTGTTGCAAAGTGTGTCATCAATTTTGTAGCAATCGGAGAACCAACTAAAGCGCCTCCACCAAAACCCATAATCGCCAAGCCAGTGGCCATGCCTCGCTTATCAGGGAACCACTTAATCAAAGTCGAGACTGGTGAGATATATCCTAAGCCTAAGCCTACACCACCGATCACCCCTGACCCCAACCACATCATCCATAACTGATGGGTATAAACGCCAAAAGCTGAAATTAACAAGCCACCCGCCCAACATAATGTTGCAACAGAACCTGCTTTACGTGGACCTGCACGCTCCAACCATCCGCCCCATAATGCAGCCGAACAGCCAAGTAAGACGAAAAACAAGGTGTACATCCAACCCAAATCAAATTGAGTCCAGTTACAATCCGTTGCAAACAATGCACGTCCTGTACCACTGAGTTTCTCAATAAAAGTAGATGCTCCAGCAGCACAGGCTGCCAAAGGTTTACCATCTTCACCCATCAAAGCATTACCTAAGGGCTTCCAAAAAACTGAAAAGCCATAAGCCATACCAATACATAAATGTACTGCCAACGCTGCAGGAGGAATTAACCAACGGTTATAACTTGTTGGCGCAATAATCCTCTCTTTAGAAAAAAAACCTGCCATGTGATTACCCCTCGTGAATTATTTTTATTCAGCATTGTGCTGATTTTTATTGAGCACATTGAATATGCCACTTGAATCAAACTATATATGGAGTGAGGAGGTTTTGCTAGAAGAAAAACAAGGAAAAGACATGATTATAGATTGCAGAAAAACTAGAATGAGACAGGGATTTAAAGTGATCGCTTAGATTTGTTAATTGATAAGTCTTTGGATTTTCGCTTAATAATTTCAGGCTCAACAACTTCAACTCGAACAGCCATACGCTGACGTTCCATAATCTTAAGTTGAAGAGTCTCTAGCTCTTCTAAAGACAACAGATTATCTGCATTCAAATCAATATTATTAAAGTGCCGGACAATTTGAGGCATACCTTCCGCAGCTTCTTCACGTGAAATACTGCCATCGTCATTTTTATCAATTTGTGTAAAACGTTCTTGCAAACGCTTATGCATAACACGTCGCCGCTCTTCAATTTGAACATGTGCAGGATCAACTAATCGGGAATACTCGTCCAGTGCTCGGCGTAAGCGAATATTCTCATCCAAGTTGACGCCGACGGCATCATTAGGAACAACCATCGGTTTATTCATATCAGAACCTAATGATTTTGAGATTTCTTCAGGGCTAGCCTGATTTTCACGGGGAGCGGCGATAATTAATTGCGATGAAGTCAGCACTAAACCCAAACCAATTAAAAAGCGCAACCCAAGACTAATTAGCGCTGATGCTTTAGACGTAATAGCGCTCGCCGCAAACAGCCTGCGTTTAAATTGAATGGTTTGAATATATGATTGAATTAACATCTAAATTTAATATTTTTTTACTTTTATCAGACTCGGTTAATCAAACTGAGTTCGCTTAATAAAACATTAATTATTTTTTAATCAAAATACGATTCTAGCAATTGTTTCACAACTGAGCACGTAATCATGCGTGATGAATGTAAATTGAGTGTTTCAATAGAATTTAGGTTTGTAAATAAATGTAACGAATTTAAATTTAAATTCCAAGCAAGCAAATCGTATAATAAGCATATATTTTAAATAGAGCCACGGACTCAATCGCCATCATGACTGCTGCTGCATTGCAAAATAAAAACGCCACTAAAATTCTTATGGTGGATGATGACATTCGCATGCGTGATCTCTTGCAACGCTACTTAACCGACCAAGGTTTTAGCATCAAGGTTGTTGCTGACTCAACTGAAATGGATGCCGCACTTCAAGAAGAACAAGTTGATCTATTAGTGCTTGATTTAATGCTTCCTGGCGAGGACGGCTTAGCTATTTGTCGCAGATTACGCGGGAACGGCAGTACATTACCAATTATTATGCTAACAGCGCGTGGAGATGAAGTTGATCGTATTATTGGCTTAGAAATGGGTGCTGACGATTACCTACCAAAACCATTTAATCCTAGAGAGTTATTAGCACGTATCAATGCCATTATGCGTAGACAAGTTCGCATTCAACCTAGCGCCCCTGGAATATCAAATAATACTTTTAGTTTTGGTGAGTTTGTATTTGACCCATCAACCCGTAGCTTAAGCAAAAATGGTGACGGCATTACGATCACCAGCGGAGAATATGCATTACTCAAAGTATTCGTTGACCACCCACGTCAACCATTATCCAGAGATCGTTTAATGCAGTTAGCACGCGGTAGAGAATTAGATGTATTTGATAGAAGCATAGACGTTCAAGTTTCACGCTTACGTCGCCTGATTGAAGCCGATCCAGCACATCCTCGCTACCTACAAACTATGTGGGGGTTTGGTTATGTATTCGTGCCGGATGGCGAAGCTAATAAAGCATAATTAAGCGTTGATCTAAGATGAGATTGCTTCCTCGTACACTGCTCGCACGCTTGATGTTACTGATTGCCATTTTATTGACAGTCGGTCAGTTTGCAGCGTTGCAGTTGTTCGATTATTTCGAGCGAGAGCCTCGTGCCAATGCTGCCGCGCTGCAAGCAATTACCATCGTTAATTTCACCAAAGCATCTCTACTTGCCTCACACGAAAATCGCCGCGTTGCTTTACTTTCAGAGCTATCAGGGCGTGAAGGCGTGCGCATTTACGCAGCCGACTTGTTAGAGGAAATTGAGCCTTTACCAAACGACCCCTTTATTCACATTCTAGTCAAAAAAATTAAAAGTACACTAGGTAGCGATACCTTAGTCGCGATAAATCATTTTGGCGTTCAGGGTCTTTGGATCAGCTTCAACATTAATCAAGATGAATATTGGGTGGTCATTCCGCGCCTACAAGCTGAACGTCACTTTCCTTGGCAATGGCTCAACTGGGGCGCACTCGTTATCTTGCTATCACTCATCGGCGCGTATTTAATTGCGATGCGGATTAATCGCCCGCTCAACTTATTAGTTAAAGCAGCCGACCGTATTCGTAGCGGCCAATCAGCCATTCACCTTCCAGAAGAAGGGGTCGATGAGCTGCGTGCAGTGAGTCACACCTTTAACCAAATGACAGAATCTCTAGCCTTGCTGGATTCTGAAAGAACATTACTATTAGCAGGCGTTTCTCATGATTTGCGCACACCACTAGCGCGACTGCGTCTTGCTATCGAATTGCTTCCAGATGAGCAGTGTGCGGCATACAAAGAAGGCATGGTGCAAGATATTGCGGACATGGATGGCATCATCAATCAATTCCTAGACTTTGTAAGGGGCATTGAAGGCGAGCCCGCACAAATGGTCGATTTAAATGGGCTACTTAAATCTTTATATGAACGGCATGTTCGCTCAGGCAGAAAACTAACACTAAAACTAGCACCAACTCACTTAATTGCACTACGGCCATTGGCAATGCAACGCTTATTAGGCAACCTGATTGACAATGCGTTTGCCTACGGCAAAGGTGAAGTCATACTGGCCACTAAAATTGAAGCAGAATCTATATTAGTGAGCGTGATGGACAATGGTCCAGGCATTCCAGATGGTCAAAAGGCTAGACTATTAAGGCCGTTTGAGCGTCTAGACACTGCACGAGGCAATACAAAAGGAAGTGGCCTAGGTTTAGCGATTTGTGATCGCATCGCTAAACTTCATAAAGGAAAATTGGCGTTGGTGAACCGTCCGGAGGGTGGACTAGAAGTCAGATTAACGCTACCGCTTAACAATTAATCTTGCATGGGCTCAAACCAAGCCAACTTCTCACGCAATTTAACAACACCGCCAACAATAATCAAACATGGTGGTTTCAAATCAGCTAATCCTGTCTTTTCAGCCAAATTAGTAAGATCGCCAACCACTACTCGCTGCTTTAATGTAGTCCCTTGCTGAACGACTGCCGCTGGTGTCGTGGCTGGCAATCCATGCTCGATAAGTTTAGCGCAAATTTGATCTAATCCAACCAAGCCCATGTAAATCACAACCGTCTGGTTAGGTCGCGTCAGCGCAACCCAATCCAATTCAACTACATTTTGCTGACCACCATTTTTAGGCTTTAAGTGCCCAGTCGTAAAAATACATGATTGCGCATAATCCCTATGCGTCAACGGAATTCCAGCATAACTAGATACGCCATTAGCAGCAGTAACACCAGGTACAACTTGGAAAGGCACGCCATTTTCCATCAGTGTTTCAATCTCCTCACCGCCGCGTCCAAAAATAAATGGATCACCGCCTTTAAGACGTAAAACACGCTTACCTTCTTTGGCTAACTTCACCAGCAAATGATTAATTTCTTCCTGCGGCAAAGTATGTTGATCACGCGCCTTACCAACATAAATCAATTCCGCATCACGGCGCACCAACTCCATTACTTCTTTACTAACTAATTTATCGTAGACACAGACATCACACTGCTGCATGAGACGCAAAGCTCTAAATGTAAGCAAATCAGGATCACCTGGACCGCCACCAACCAAATAAACTTCACCATGCTGCTCATCCAAGCCCGATGCAATCTCAGCTTTTATTGCCAACTTGGCGGCACGCTCTTGCCCAGAAAACATCAACTCAGCGATTGGGCCTTGAAATACTTTTTCCCAAAAAACTCGACGATTCTGGGTCGTCGTGAATTTAGCTTTCACATCATCTCTAAATTCACGCGCCAAACTTGCTAAACGGCCATAAGTAGCAGGCACCATCGTTTCAATCTTAGCGCGAATTAAGCGTGCCAATACTGGCGCAGAACCGTTACTCGAAATAGCAATCACCAGAGGAGATCGATCGATAATCGCGGGCATCGTAAATGTACAAAGTGCTGGAGAATCCACCACATTGACAGGGATATTGCGGACTTTAGCTTCAACTGAAACTTGTGTATTAACCGCCTCATCATCTGTCGCCGCTATCACTAACACTGCGCCATCTATTTGCGCTGGGGAAAACTCAGCACGTGTAATTTTTATCTGCTTCTCGGTTTCAAGCGCTAACAATTCAGAACAAACTTCAGGCGCAACAACTTCAATCGCTGCTTCAGCTTTGAGCAGCATCGTCACTTTACGGAGAGCTACATCACCGCCACCGATCACAAGGCAGCGAGAATGAGCAATTCGCATAAATATTGGTAAAGATTCCATAGCAACATTTTACCCTTTATTCCTACAGCTACGATTGTTACTCTTAACCAAAATTTCCATCCCTATTCCCATGGGATGCTTTTTGCTAAAATCGATGCCACGCTTACTTAATTAAGGACCTTCACTTGCTACTCTGGTTTGTTATGCTCTACTGGGTGCTATCTATTGGCATCGGCTTATATGCCAGCACCAAAGTTCATACGGCCAAAGACTTTGCGATTGCAGGTCGCCATCTACCTATTCACATAGTGATCGCAACAGTCTTTGCAACTTGGTTTGGCTCAGAAGCAGTTCTCGGTGTACCAGCCGTTTTTCTGAAAGAGGGCTTACATGGTGTAGTAGCGGATCCTTTTGGGGCATCCCTTTGTTTGGTTTTAGTCGGCCTACTATTCGCGGCTCCGCTATATCGTATGAATCTACTGACGATAGGCGATTTTTACCGAAAACGTTTTGGTCGTATTGCCGAATCCATGACATCAATTGCCATTGTGATTTCATACCTAGGCTGGGTGGGCGCCCAAATTACTGCACTAGGATTAGTTTTTAATGTGCTATCTGCTGGCGAAATCAGTCAAATCACTGGCATGTGGATAGGCTCCATCACCATTCTGATTTACACCATGGTCGGTGGTATGTGGGCAGTAGCAATTACAGACTTTCTGCAAATGATCGTGATTGTGATTGGCATGCTATTTATTGGTCACGAAATTAGCGGGCAAGTCGGCGGCGTGGGCGCTGTGATTAAACATGCAAGTGAAGCTGGTAAATTTGAATTTTGGCCAAATATGGATTTAAAATCCATGATTGGATTCTTTGCTGCATGGATTACCATCATGCTAGGCTCTATTCCACAGCAGGATGTTTTCCAGCGAGTACAATCCGCAAAGACTGTGAAAATTGCGATTTGGGGCAGCGTCATTGGCGGCATCATGTATTTCTTATTCGCTTTTGTGCCCATGTTTTTGGCTTACTCAGCCACGCTCATAGACCCCAAAATGGTCAATGACTTAATAGATGTTGATCCACAAATGATCTTGCCAAGACTTGTGCTTGATCACGCACCGCTTGTCGCACAGGTCTTATTTTTTGGTGCCTTATTATCCGCAATCAAGAGTTGCGCTTCCGCAACTTTATTGGCACCATCAGTCACATTCACAGAAAACATTATCAAACCCATACTCATTAAACGCTTAGCGGGTCAAAAACTAGCTGATCATTTATTGCTACGTTATATGCGTCTAGTCACGCTAACATTTACACTACTCGTCACACTTTACGCAGTAAATTCAAAAGCCAGCATTTTCAGCATGGTCGAAAATGCCTACCAAATCACATTGGTCACGGCCTTTATTCCATTAGCTTGCGGTGTTTATTGGAAACGCTCAAACAATCAAGGCGCCCTATTTTCGATATTTGGCGGTCTATTTACTTGGTTACTTGTACTCATCGCTGGCCCAGCAGACCCCTTAATTCCGGCGCAACTTGCAGGCGTGATAGCGAGTGCATTCGGGATGGTGATTGGGTCTTTATTGCCCAGCTATATTAAAGATGAATTACCTGAACATGAACGCGGCTATTTGCATGAGCACGCTTCACAGCAACACTAGCATCTAAACTTTCAACGCTGACATTCTGGGCAATAAAACGTAGAGCGTTGCCCTTGTTTGATTTGCTTAATAGGCGAGCCACAAACATGACAAGGCTGTTCAGTCCGGCCGTAAACGAAATAGGTTTGCTGAAAATATCCAGGGTTGCCGTCAGCACCAAAAAAGTCTCTTAGACTGCTGCCCCCTGCTTCAATCGCGGCAGCTAATGTAGATTTAATTTCCTCAACCAAGCGCTCACATTTTGCACGACTCACTTTATTCGCTGCAGTTTTAGGACTAATACGTGCCCTAAACAAAGATTCACTCGCATAGATATTACCCACCCCTACGACCAAGTGGCCATCCATGATCGTGGTTTTAATCGGTGCTGTACGCGTTCGCATCTGCTGATAAAGATAATCCCCCGTAAAGCTCTGCTGCAAAGGCTCAAGGCCTAAGCTTTTAATTAAAGGGTGATTTTCTACACGGTCTTCTGCATCAACCCACAACACAGCCCCAAAACGCCTAGGATCGCGCAAACGAAATAACTGCCCACCAACAAAATGGATTTCAAAATGGTCATGCTTAGCAGCAGCTTCGTTTTTTTCAAGCAAGCAAATACGACCTGACATGCCTAAATGCAAAATCAAAGTGCCTAACAACTGGTCGTGAGCATCTACAAATTCCGCCAGAATATATTTAGCACGACGAGTTAGACTTCGTAGCTTTTTATGAGGTAAAAGCTGGGGGAGCTGACTAGGAATTGGCCATCTAAGCGTTGGATAGCGGATAACAACCTGAGTGACAGTACTGCCCACTAGCGGAGACATGCCCCGCATCGTGGTTTCTACTTCAGGAAGTTCTGGCAATTACTTCCCGAGATTAATTGGTGGATTCAATAAAGCAAACCCAATATCTGCAGGCACATGGTACATCATGCCTTCGTCTGGGCGACCAAGTAGCAGCTCTGGGGATTCTTGCAATTTATCAAAGTGCACTTTGCTACCATCGACCAACTTGACTTCAAATGATGGGAAAGTAGCTTTGCGATCAGGTGTATAGGGCTCAACGCGTTGCACACTCATAAAACGCCAATATGCATCAAACCATTCCGCCATTTCTTTCTGGTTAGGCTTTGCTTTCTCAACAGAAACTTTCCATTGACCATTCACCAAATCAACATTTAAACGTGCGCTCTCCCACTGCTCTAAATTAGAGAAATTGAAACCAGCGATTTTCTCTTTAGGCTTAAATGGGCTTTTGTCGATAAATTCAGAGATTTGTGTCTCTGCATATTCAGAATAACTTACAGGCAAGAGATAAACAAAATGATTGTAGGAAACGTACTGTTCAGCTGTGACTGGATTAAATGTACCAAAAAGAAACTCTTCATTATCAAGTTTCAATTTCAGTTTAGGCTGATCCAAGCCAAAACGTGACAAGTCATCAGCAGGAAATCGTTGAGCACTTTTTGCTGCAATAATAGACAATACTTTTTGCACAGCCATCTGGTCAGCACGGGTTTTGAGTGGCTTTTGGATATACCAATAACCATCATTTTTCTCAAAAGCAACAGCTGCTTTTGCTGGAAACTCAACGCTGATATTTTTAATCGTACCCAACTTGAGTGTTGAAACCTCAAAGTCTTTAGCAACGACTACGGCTTCTTTAGGACGCAAATAAAGAACACCTGCAATCCCAAGCACGAGAACCAGCAAAAATAAGTTAACTAACCAACGAGACTTCATGCAGCCTATCCTTTTAAATTAAGCTTTACGACGTTTCCACCACAACATCACACCTGCCACCAATAAGGTTAAAGGCACAATCACTTGGAACAAACCAAATGAAATACCAAAGATAGGCATGAATACAAGCAGAGCCCAAACGTGACCCCAGCCTTGCTGAGGAATCGTAACGTTCATATCTTTCAGTGGCTTTGGTTGAATGGTGATTAACGTATCATCGCCTGCTAACCAATTCACAATATTGACGCCCAGGTCCAAGTTGCCGCCAATAGTCACGAAAGTATTAGATAAGAAGTTAGCATTACCAACCACCACCACACGTTGGCCTTTTTTGCCGTATTTACGATCAAGCGCTACTGCAATATTAAGCGGCCCCGCACGATCTTCTTTTTCTTCAAAACTAATTTTTCCTGCTTTACCAGATAATTCTCCAGGATTAGTTTCCAACCAACCATTAGGTGCAACATCAATTAAATTACTTACGCTCCAACCATTATCGTCAGTCCCTATCGCTTTAACAGTAGTAGCTTCTGTAAATAGTGTGCGTAACATGAAGTTCTTAGTAATGGCATGCTCACCATATTGACTAGAAAACACATCCTTTTGACCCGCGCCGTACTGTGTTGCTGCTGGATCAATAATGGTTCCTGGGGAAACCTGCAATCCAAGATACTGGGCAATCTCATCTAATCCATGCAAATTACTATCATCTAGCAACCAAAGTAAATTGCCGCCGCCATCTAAGTAAGCTTTGATTTTTTTAACTTCAACAGCTGAAATGTCTTTGGCTGGACTAGCGATGACCATCATCGAACCACTCGCTGGAATACCTTTACCGGTCACTAAATCAGGGTTAGCTAATTTGAAACCCTTATCTTCAAGCTGCTTACCAAAAGCCCCAATGTCGTGATTTTTTAAACCGGTCAAATTACGTTCACCATGACCATCTAAATACATCACTGCTTGCTGATGAGTGCGCGACAAACGAACTAGCAAGTTAGTCATTTCTTGTTCCGCGTAAGGTGGCAACAAGTGCTCACTACGCTTCTCAAACTCAACAATCAACTCACCCTCAGCTTTAATACCTGCGTCTTGTGCCATTTTTGGCTGTTCTGCAGGGCTGATAAACGAAACTTGAATATCGGCTTTAGTGCGTTGGTAACGCGAGATAAAATCACGCACACCTTTACGATAGTTTTCGCCGTGCGCTGTATTGTCTTCTGAAGCAAATACAGTCACTGTTATAGGACCTTTCATTTGCTTAAGCACATTGACACTACCTTCGGTCAATGTATTGCGATTACTTTGAGTAATATCTCGCGCTACATGATATTCATGGCTGATATAAGCAATCAACGACACTAAGACCAAAAACAGAATGACAAAGAAACTGTTTTGCATTAACAGTTGCAGGCGCAGTTTGTGATTAATTTTCATAATGATTAGACCCGATTAGCCACGAAGACGGTCAGCATCTAAACGACGCACCGTTAAAGTTAAGAATGTGACAATGAATAATAAGAAGTAAGCAATGTCGGCCGTATCAATTAAGCCACGAGCAAAAGGCTGGAAGTGATGCATCAATGATAAATAGTTCATGACGCTTGCATTATCACCAGTCAAAAAGCGATCAATGATTAAGAGCCCGAACAAAGCGACAAAAGTGAAGATTGCAGCGACTACGGGCTGTGCAGTCAAACTTGAGAAATAAAGGCCAAGGGCTGAAAAACTAGCCACTAATAACCATAAACCAAGCACATTAGATAATAAGTAACCAAAATCAATATCTGCCCACGCGTTCAATGTACAAAGCATGACCGCAATTAGCGAAACAAGGATAGACAAGAAAGAAACCAAACCAATAAACTTACCAATGACGATTTCAGTAAGTGATAAAGGCGCACTAAATAAGAATGGCAATGTATTACTTCTTCGTTCTTCACTAATCAATCGCATCGAAAGCAAAGGTACGGCAAACAACATCACAAAAGAAGCCAAACCAAATACGCTTTGCCCAACAAACATTGTCACCCCTGTTCGCTCTGCTGGACGAATCGCACCAGACATCACTTCAAAATATTCATTCACGCCATTTAAAAAATAGGTACCAAATGCAAATTGCAATAAGGCTAATATGACCCAACCCATCGGTGAGGCGAACACACTTTTAAGTTCTTTTCTTGCCACATTTAAAATCATGAGATTCGCTTTCTTAAAAACTACTATCTAAAGCGCGCAATTAAGCGGCAGCATCTTGATAAGTTAATTGAACAAACACATCCTCAAGACTGGTTTGAT
>JACCDH011443976.1_pt1 | contig 11426 bp, 6 predicted proteins | sample 7442481 | NCBI WGS metagenome assembly JACCDH01 (sample SAMN15323433, study PRJNA562643) | freshwater metagenome | isolation source: river surface water | place: USA:Blue River Watershed | collected 2017-08-15 | reverse complement strand
TCTCCTGCTTACGACATTAACCCCTCTGTAGATAAAAGTGGCTTATCTTTAAATATTGATTTGGATAACAATGATTTAGATATTGAACTTGCTAAAAGTGTGGGAGCATATTTTAGATTAAATGTAACCGAAATGAATAAAATTATAGAAGATGTTTTGCTAGCCGTTAAACAATGGCGAAACATAGCCAATGAAATTGGTGTTGGAAGAATGGAACAAGAACTAATGTGTACTGCATTTAAATGCTAATAATATATTTAATATCAAAAATATGAAGACAAATAATAAGATGAAAAGTAAAAATTTAAAACTATGGTTTTTAACTTTTCTTTTTTCACTATCTACTTCCCACACTTTTGCACAAGATAGCATAGTGGTAAAAGGTACATTTATAGGGAATACCAAATACGCCAAGGTGATGATGAAAAAGTTTGGGGTGGGTAGTTTTTATGTTGGTGGTGCAGCTATAAAAAAAGATAGTTTCTCGCTTAAACTTCCGCCAAGTATTGAGGAAGGGGTGTATAGATTTGTTTATGCTGTTGCCGAAGGGGAAGAGTATGTTGATATGATTATTAATGGTACCGAAAAAATTATACATTTTACTTTAAATGCCAATGAGGAAAACGCAGCACCTGTTTTTGTAGTTTCTGATGAAAATAAACTGTGGTATGCCTACAAAACACAAAGCAATGCCCAGTTGTTAAAAATTGATTTACTTAACCAGTTTATATATGCTTATCCTAATCGTAATGCTGCTGTGGTAAAATCTGCCATAAAAGAATGGGAGCAGGAAAAAGCATTGTATTTAAAAAACTTTAATGAATTTAAAGAAATTATGCAAGGTACTTGGGCGTATGAAATGGTGGTAAATCGTCCGTTTTATTTTACCAACCCTACAGAAGAACCTCGCTTACAAGATTATTACAAACGGGAGCATTTTTGGGATGGGTTTGATGCCCAAAATCCTAAATTGTTAAATACGCCTTTGTACACCGAGCATATTTTAAATTTTTTACGCTATTGGATGAACCCAAACATGAATTTTAGCGCCGAAGAAAAAACCAATGGTTTTAAACGCAGTGTAGATGTAATTATGAGGCAATTTGCTGGTAACGAACAAACCCATGAGTTTGCTTTTAAATATTTAAGTATTGGATTTAAAGAAATTGGGGAAGAAGAGGTGTTACAATACTTAGATGAAAACTATAAAGACCTTGCCAACCGTTGTTATGATGACTTTGAAAAAACAGAGTTTGATAAACGTATGCAAGGTTATGCCGCCATGAAAGTGGGAAATGCCGCACCCGATTTTGTATTGAACTTAGAAAATAACAAAACAACCAGTTTATTTAAACAAAAAGCAAACAAAACCATAGTGGTATTTTGGAGCAGTACTTGTCCGCATTGTTTGGAAGAAATGCCTAAATTAAATGAATGGGCAGCAAGCCAAAAAAATACAAAAGTAATAGCTGTAAGTTTAGATACCGATAAAGCGATACATGAAGAAACCATCAAAAAATTCCCTGCATTACTGCACACCTGCGATTATAAAGGGTGGAATACCGATGCTGCCACCAAATATTACATAGCCGCCACACCTACATTTATCGTTTTAGATAAGGATAAAAAAATACTAGGAAAATACAGCAGTGTGGAGCAAGTGATTAAATAAGAAATGAAAGGCTAAACACCAAAAAAGTTAAAATGAGAAAATATTATTAATTATATTTGAAATATATACTACAAAACTTTAAATTAGCTATTCATTTTAAAAAATACAAATGAAAATAAATCTTATCCTTTTTTTATCTTTTTTTTCTTATGCAATAAATTTGATTTCCCAAAACAATAAGATAGAATTTACCCCATCGGAAGCTTTGGAAAGCTCGTTTACCACTGTAATAGATGGCGAAAAAATGTTGAATGTTTTTGCTTATGATTTTAATAAAGATGGTAAAATGGATATTGCGATGGATGGCGGAATGAAATATCCACAATCCTTTGAATTTAATCCTTCATCCAACATTATTATTATGTTGGGTAATGGCGATGGTACTTTTACACAAAGTAATACTTTTATTAATTATGTTTCGGGCGGAATAAACAATTTGATAGCAGCATCCGACTTTGCCGATTATAACAAGGATGGCAATGTGGATATGTTGGTGTATAGCTTTTGGGACAATGGCTTTTATTTGTTTGATGGTAATAGTAATGGGTTTTTAACTTTTGATACTCCTAAATTTTTTTCGTGTTCTACACATGGATACGAAGCTTTTTTTATTGATTATGATAACGATGGAGATTTGGATATTGTAAGCGCATGCTCGGGTTCGCACGCTCCTTTAAAGTTGCATATTTTTGATAATCATAATAATCAATTTACACATGCTTCTTATGGTATAGATAATAGAATTGGTTATTCGATACATTTAAAGCAGGGTGATGTAAATGGCGATGGCAGAATGGATTTTTTAATGCCAATTGGTGGTGGATATACTTTGGCTATCCAAAATGAGGATAAAACTTTTACGATTAAAGCTTCGGGGGCTGAGGTTTTTCCAACAGATATGGATAGAAGAACTTTTAGTCATTACAAGATTTTAACCGATGTAAACCATGATGGATTTGATGATGTAGTAGCATACAAAAGGAATATTCATAAATTTGTGGCTGATTACTCATCGGGAACGGATGATTTTTATGATGTTGATTATGTAGATAATGAAACATCAAAAATAGATAATTTTAACAGTTGGTTGTATTTGTATGGTACTTTTTTTCATAATCATGATATGGATAATGATGGTAATACAGATATTGTTTTTGTAGAGAATGCTGGTCCCGAGCTAAAGTCGTTAGTTATAGCATTGGATCCATTTAATACTGATGGTAATTTTGAGGTAAAAAAAGTACCTATAAGTGTAAATTGTTTTACCGAAACTGGTAGAGGAATGGTGTTTAAGGATTTTGATAACAATGGTTTAGAGGATATTTGTTTTTTAGGAAGCGACAATAAAATTAGGGTTGTTTTAAATAAAGCTACATCTACATCGGTTAAAAACATCACAAACAATTCTATAAAACTATATCCAAACCCTACGGATGGAATTTTGTATTTGGATAATTCCGTAGTACTTAACACCATCCATAACATTAAAATTACCAATATAGCCAATCAAGAGGTTTACCATGTAGCAAAGCCTACAAATCATCAAATTAACTTGCATAATTTACCTGCTGGTGTGTATATAGTATATGTTCAATTGGAAAACCAATTAATAACTCAAAAAATAATTGTGAAATAATAATATTGTTTATTTTCACTCGTTGTGAGTATTCAAATTTAAACAAACTCGTTATATAAATAATGCCAATTAAATTTGGAACCAAGCTTTTTAAATACTTGTCAGGTTTTGAAAACCGGACAAGTATTTAAAATTAAACCGAAAAACTTCATTTATCTACTGTCAAAATTATAAAGCTAATTTTAATTTTTAAATAGTATAACAATTTAATTCGAAAGATTATCTTATACAAAAAAGGGTGTTGCCCAACTGGACAACACCCTTTTATTTGTATTTTGAATTTTTTTAAAATAACAAAACTGGATTTTCTAGGTTGTTTTTTACGGTTTGTAAAAACGCTGCACCTGTTGCGCCATCTACTACACGGTGATCGCAGGATAAGGTAACTTTCATGATATTACCCGGTACTACTAAACCATTTTTAACTACAGGAACTTGTTTAATTCCTCCAACAGCTAAAATACATGCGTCTGGTGGATTAATGATTGCGGTAAATTCCTCGATACCAAACATCCCTAAGTTGGAAATTGTAAAAGTATTACCAGCCCAATCCTCTGGGGTTAATTTTTTATCTTTTGCTCTTCCTGCATATTCTTTTACTGTAGAAGAAATATCTGCCAAAGATTTTTGATCTGCAAATCGAACTACAGGAACTAATAATCCTTCTTCAACTGCCATGGCTACACCAATATGAACATGCTCGTTGGTACGGATTTTATCGCCCAACCAACTAGAATTGATAACTGGATGTTTTTTAAGCGCCTTAGCACAAGCTTTAATTACCATATCATTAAATGATATTTTTGCACCATCGGCTTCAATTAATGCTTTACGCGCACCAATTGCATTGTCCATATCTATCTCTAAAGTTAAATAGAAATGTGGTGCTGTAAATAAAGATTCGCTTAAACGTTTAGCAATTACTTTACGCATTTGAGAAACAGGTGCTTCGCTAAAGTTTTCTTGAGCATTGTACAAGCTACCACCCACCACAAAATTATCCACATCTCTTTTTACAATTCTTCCGTAATCACCCGATCCTGGAATTAAATGTAAAGGTAATTTTCTGTCTTCAGCTAATTTTCTAGCCAAAGGCGATGCCATTACTTTTCCTACTATAGCAGGTGCTTTAGCAGCTTTGTTACTTGCTGCAGGAGCAGCATTGTTTGCAGCTACTTTTTGTTCTACAACAACACTTTCTTTTTTATTTTCTACTACAGGAGCTTCAATTTTTGGAGTAGATGCAGCTGTGCTTGCTAATTTTTCTAATTCGATTAAAGTATTAAAATCAGCACCTTTTTCGCCTAAAATAGCTAAAATACTATCCACAGGCGCGCTTCCGCCTTGTTCAATACCTTTATATAATAAAACACCATCTTGGAAAGATTCAAATTCCATGGTAGCTTTATCTGTTTCAATTTCAGCTAATAATTCGCCCGAATTCACACTATCTTCCACATTTTTATGCCAAGCAGCCACCACACCTTCCGTCATGGTATCACTTAATTTAGGGATTCTTACAATTTCGGCTTTAATTCCAGATGCTTTTTGTTTTAATTCCTCTAAAGCTCCATTACTAGCAACAGGAGCTGCAACAACAACTGGTGCTTCAATTTTAGCTTCAGCAACAACAGGCGCTGGAGCATCGGATTGATTTAACAATGCGCTAATATCTTCCCCTTTTTCCCCTAAAATAGCTAAAATGCTATCCACCGGAGCAGTTCCACCTTTTTGTACACCAATATGTAATAAAGTACCCTCTTGGAAAGATTCAAATTCCATGGTAGCCTTATCTGTTTCAATCTCGGCTAATAACTCACCAGATTCAACAAAATCACCAACTTTTTTATGCCATTCTGCTACAACTCCTTCAGTCATTGTATCACTTAGCTTTGGCATTTTAACAATTTCCGCCATAATCTATAGTTTAATATTCTTTAATGAATGGATAATTTTCTTCTTCGTAAACGTCTTCATAAATTGCATCATCAGATGGGAATGGAGATTCGTGTGCAAATTGAACAGATTCCTCTACAATCGCTTTACATTTATCATCAATTGCTTTCAATTCTGCTTCTGTAGCATAATTGTTTTCTACGATAACCGCTTTTACGGAAACAATTGGGTCTTGATCTTTATATTCGTTTAATTCTTCTTTTGTACGATATTTTGCGGGGTCCGACATAGAATGCCCTTTGTATCGGTAAGTTCTCATCTCTAACAAAGTTGGTCCGTCGCCTCTGCGTGCTCTATCTACTGCTTCTTCTACAGCATCCGCAACATCCTCTACTCGCATTCCATTTACCGAGAAAGAAGGCATTTCGTAAGCGCTACCTAATTTGTACAATTCGGTAACATTAGAAGTTCTTTCCACAGAAGTACCCATGGCGTATTGGTTATTTTCGATGATAAAAATAGCAGGTAATTTCCAAGTCATTGCCATATTTAAAGCCTCATGGAAAGCACCTTGCCTAACAGCACCATCACCCATATAACACAAGCTTACATTTTTGGTACCTTGATATTTATAAGTAAATGCTAAACCAGCAGCTAATGGAATATGCGCGCCAACAATACCATGACCACCATAAAAGTTACGTTCTTTATCAAACATGTGCATGGATCCACCTTTACCTTTAGAGCAACCAGTTACTTTTCCAAATAACTCTGCCATGATAAATTTAGGATGCATTCCTCTTAAAATAGGATGACAATGGTCTCTATAAGTTGTAATTACACTATCGTTTAAAGTAGTAACATGCTCTGCACCCGTTACTAAAGCTTCTTGTCCGATGTATAAATGACAAAATCCTTTGATATTTTGTTGCACATAATTTTGTCCAGCAGATTCTTCAAATTTTCTGATTAAAGTCATTTGCTCATACCACTTCAAGTAATCTTCTTTGGAATATTTAGATTTTGATGCAGTTTTTACTTTTGCTTTTGCCATAGTTTATAGATTTGATAACCAAAAATGAAAGGCAAAAATAACAATATCCATTTAATATTCTATATAAACTGCGTTATTTATACGTTAAATATTGCAAATCAAGTTATTATAATTTAAGTTATACGACGACTAAATATGATTTGGATTAAACTTTAGGCAATAAAATTGTAAAAGTTGTACCATTGGGTGAGGTTTCGAAATATATTTTTCCCTCATGAAAATCTACGATTTGTTTAACCATAGCCAAGCCTAAACCCGAACCCGAATTTTTGGTGGTAAATTTTGGTATAAATATTTTGTGTTGAATATCCAAAGGAATTCCATTTCCATTATCACGAATCGTAATTTCGATAAATTGATCAGAAATTTTTTTATGCAAATAAATTTGAGGTTTTACCTGATCCGAAACCGCTTGAATAGCATTTTGTAAAATATTGGTAAACACCCTGTTTAACTCGTTTTTATTTCCGTTTACATACGAATGGTCATTTTCGTTTAAATATTCAATGATATCGTTGGTGTTAAAAACACTAATTACATTATTTAAAACTTCATCTAAAAGTATAGTTTCCTTTTTTCCCTCGTTAATTTTTGCAAAAGATGAAAAATCCGAAGCGATGGCAGCCAACTGATCCATTTGTTCAATCATGTTTTTAGCCACATCTTTAAATTTCATATTTTTAGTTTCCTCATCCATATCATCCCAACGCATTAAAAAATGTTGCATACTTAATTTCATAGGCGTTAATGGATTTTTAATTTCGTGCGCAACTTGCTGAGCCATTTCTCTCCAAGCACTTTCTCTCTCTTTTTGTGCTAATTTTTTAACGTTGGATTCTAATTTTTCCAAGGTTAAATTATATTGTTGTATCAACTGTCCGATTTCATCATTTGTATTCCATTTTAAGGATTGATTTAAATTGCTTATTTGCAAATTTTGCAAATTGTTGGATAGTATTTTTAAAGGTTGAGTTATTTTTTGTGCGATAATATAACCTGTAATTAAGGCGATGATAATCAGTAAAATATAAATATTAATAATGGATAAAATGTATTCGTTAATATCATTATTAAAGTCTTTAGTTTCGGTAAAATAAGGAATTTGAATGATGCCAATTAATTTTTTTTGATCATTATACACTCCATGATAAGCCGAAAAATAGTTTAGTTTTTTTCCAATTTGATCCATTTGTATGTATGATTTTATATTTTGACGAGTGATTTTTTCAAAAGGAGTAGGATGGATGTATTGAGATAATATACCCTTATCATATATTTTTTCTCTTGTACTGTTTTTTAAATATCCATCTGCACTGTATAAATTAATATCAGAAGTATAATTTTCACCTAAAGTTTCAATCAGTTTTTGAAGATATTCGTACTGTAAATCATCCAATTGATTTACTACACTAATTTTATTTTCTATATTATTTCCCACCAAAGTTACATTGCTAAGTAGGTTTTTTTGTAAGCTTTGAGTTTGTTGTTTTTTTTGAATATAAATACTTCCTACGGCTATTATTCCTACCGAAAAAACAATTAATACAAGGATGCTAAACTGAATTTTAAATCGGAAATTTTGAGTTAAGGCTTTTTGTAAAATGATTAGCTGATACACATAATGAATAATTAAGCAAATGATAAAGAGGTATATACCGCCTAACCACCAGTTATTTTGTTTTTTTTCTAAATCAACAAATACATATGTATATTCGCCGGTATTGTAACTTGTAAAATTTTTATGCGGCGTATATGTTTTAGGAAAATTGAATTTCCCGTCACTGTAAACCAATTGATTATTTTGGTATTTAGCATATGAACCTTTGGAGGTAAAATAATAACTTTCCATTTTAGGATTTGCCAATAATATTGGAAAACCATAATCCTCATCTTTTTTGTTTTCCTTTAAGGTTAGCCAGAATTTGCTATTTTTTATAGGAATTATAGCGGTGTAATATTCTTTTCCAAGTGTTACGTTATAATACAAGGTAAATTTTAAATTTTCATCAATAATCGTATTGTTTTTTTCTTCGCTTAAACAATCTTCGTTTTCGGTACATTTCCCTAAATTAAACTCAAATTCTCCAGGTAATTTATTGATATACGTTTTAATTTTTATTTTATTTATTTCGTTTATAGTTTCTGTATCTTCTGCAATTTCTTGCATAATATCTGTAATCAAATATTCGGTTATAATATTTCTTTTTTCGCTTTTCTTTTCTAATGAGTTTTGGATTTTTTGCGTATTTTTTTCATCTAATTCATTACTTAAATTCAAATGTATAAAAAAGGATAAAATCAATATCAATATACTGGTTTTTAAGTACTTATTTTTAACTAGGTAATAGGTTGCGGCGACTAAAGCACTAAAAACAGTAAAAACTATTATTTTGTTGTACCATATATCTACTGCACCAACAATAACAAGGTATATTGCCAAATATTTAAAATGGGAAATTGTACTTAAATAGTTGCTAATTAGTAAAATTTCCAAGGTAAATAAAACAATTATTAACCATCCATATAGTGGGATGTTTAAGATATTTTCGAGATTTAAGTAGATATCGGAGTGAATAATTAAAATATGTGAGCTTGTAATTAAAAGTGCACAAATGATGGAGTAAATAACAGATTGAATACTTTCATTTTTACACCAAACGGACAATATATTTAAAAATATAAAATGTAAAAATAAATCGGCTAGGGAGGGTATAAAAAGGTTCCAAGCAAAAATATTTGGGTTAAATAATAGTGTTTCTTTAAGATGAACGATAGCAAAATCCCAACTTAATAAAAATCTTGCTAATATAACAATCGCAATATAGATAAATGCGTTAATTTTTTTGGAAATTAAAAGTAAAAATAACAGTAAAAATAAAATTCCTGCTAACTCTAATGCAATAAAAATTCCCGAGAAATATGAGTTGGTATCTAATTTAGTTAATTTGTAATTTTTGTTTTCAACTGTAAAATAAATTTTATCCTGTGGAGAAGCTTCTGTGATTTGTACATCTTTGGATAAATTGATGTTTACATTGTAGTAGTTTTCTAAAAAATTATTTTCGAAAGGGTATTCTTGTTTAATTTTTAAAATAACATAAATACAAGTATCGCCAATGGTTTTTTTATGCATTAAATCCCAACTGGTTTTGGTGCGTATTAAACCCTCTTCTTGTTGAATTATTTCATCAATAATTATTTCATTGTTATTCCAAAAATTTACTTTGTTGTGAATGGTGCTTACAATAATGCCTTTTGGATTTTTACGATCAATATATTCGGTTAAATTTTGTTGATTGATTGCACACAATTCCTTAAATTTTTCGGTTAATTCAAGGTGTATTTTTTTTTCAGTGTTTGTTTTTGATTGTTGAACTATAGAGCCAATGCCTAAAAAAAATAAGCTAACTAATATCAGTAAATATTGTAAAGTTTTATTTTCTTTTAACATTAAATCATTCTTTTACTAATCAAACAAAGATATTATATTTACTTCTCAAGAGTAGTTTTTTCTGTCATTTTTATAAGTATAAGTATTTTTTTATCTTTTTCAGATTATTTAATGACATTACTATGACAATCTATTTTAGCTGCTAAATTATTGTAAATCTGATGTTTAATCGCTTATCGCCTTATTTAGAAAAATTCTAAATTACCACTCAACCGCCATTTTAACCAAATATCACATATAATCATTTAGCTTTTTGAGTAATTTTGTATCCAAATTGGAAATGGGAGTTTTCAAAATCATAATTAAAAAATCGTTTTGATGAATTATTATACTAAAGCAATGCGAAAGATATCATCAATTATTTGTTCAGTTTTATTGGTTGTTTTTACCTTTAATGCTAATGCGGGAGATTACGCAAGTGGCGAAAAATTATTCAAAGCCAATTGTGCTTCTTGTCACAACATGGAAAAAAATCTAACGGGTCCTGCCTTAAAGGGGATTTTAGATAGAGCTCCATCTGAAGAATGGATTTACAAATGGGTTAGAAACAATAACACATTAAGAGCTTCAGGTGATGCATATGCCAACAAAATCTATAAAGATTGGAACGGTGCGGCTATGAATGTTTTTGAATGGATGAGCGATGAACAATTATCAGACATTGTTACATACATTACAACTTATACTGGTAAAACAGATACTGCTGAATCTGCAGGTCCTGGTTTAATTGATTGTGAAGAAAAAGAACAAGAAAAAGATTACTCTACTTTGTATTTGATTTTTGGAATTGTTTTATTATCTCTTTTAATAATAGCAATTTTCTCTGGTATCAATAGATCTCTTAAAAATGCAAAAGCTATTCAAGATGGTTTAGAGCCAGAAGAGCCTAAAACATTTTATGAAGTAATTGGTGAATTTGCGGTAAATAGAAAAAAATCATTTGGATTTATAGTTATTGCAGTGGTTTTAACTTTAGCAAAAATTGGTTGGGATTATTTATCCACAATAGGTGTTAGTGGTGGAAATGGTTTTGAAAAAACTGAAAATGTTCAAAACTATAAACCAACACAACCTATTAATTTCCGCCATGATATTCACGTTAAACAAAATCAAATCGATTGTGAATATTGTCACTCTGGTGTATTGGAAACTAAACATGCTATTATTCCGTCAGCAAACGTTTGTATGAACTGTCATGCTGCTGTTAACGAGGCACACTGTTCTGGTGAGGAAGAAATTAAAAAGATTTACGAACATACAGGATGGGATCCTAATAAAATGGCATATTTACATGCTGATGGTAAATACTATGATGTTCCTCGTGAAGATAAACCAATCAAATGGGTTAAAGTTCATAACTTACAAGATTTTGTTTACTTTAATCACGCTCAACATCTTGTAGTTGGAGGTTTAGAGTGTAAAAATTGTCATGGTGATATGGAAAACATGGGAGTTGCTGAACAATATGCTCCGTTAACTATGGGATGGTGTATTGATTGTCACAGAAAAACTGAAATCAATACAGAGTTAAAATACTCTGGTAAACCCAACAATTATTATATCGAATTGCATGATCAATTTAAAGAATCATGGAAACATAAAGCCGATTTTAATTTCACAGTTGAAAAAATTGGTGGTTTAGAGTGTGGTAAATGTCATTATTAATCAATTCATTAGTATAAGAACAGTATAAGCTATGGCTACAAATAAAACATAT
>JACCDH010804081.1_pt1 | contig 11426 bp, 10 predicted proteins | sample 7442481 | NCBI WGS metagenome assembly JACCDH01 (sample SAMN15323433, study PRJNA562643) | freshwater metagenome | isolation source: river surface water | place: USA:Blue River Watershed | collected 2017-08-15 | reverse complement strand
TATTATAAACAGATGAAACGCCCACGACAATTATCATTGACACACACCAATATGATTATAGGCGTTCCATCTTCCAATAAAAAACAAATATTATAAACAGATGAAAAGAAGAGATTTTATAGAAAAAACTGCTGCTAGTACAGCATTTCTTAGCTTAGGCATGTCTTTGAGCAGTTTTAAGTCAGAAATCAAACATATAACAATACTTCATACAAACGATGTTCACAGTCATATTGACCCATTCCCTTTGGATCATCCTCGAAATCCAAATATGGGTGGAGTGGCTAGAAGAGCTTCTTTGATTGAAGCTATTCGTCTAGAAAACCCAAATGTTTTGTTGCTAGATGCAGGCGATATTTTTCAGGGAACTCCATATTTTAATTATTATGGTGGTGAATTGGAATTCAAGTTGATGAGTATGATGAAATATGATTTATCTACTATTGGCAATCATGATTTTGATAATGGTATAGATGGTTTGACCGCCCAAATGCCTCATGCTACTTTCGAATTTGTTTCGGCTAACTATGATTTCAAAAACACTTCTATGGATGGTTTTGTGAAACCATTTAAAATTTTTAATAAAGCTGGTATAAAAATTGGTGTTTTTGGACTTGGAATTGAGCTACAAGGGCTGGTTGATAAAAAAATGTCTAAAGAAACTGTTTACAACAATCCTTTAGAAATTACCCAAGATATGGTTCGAATTCTAAAAAAGGAAAATAAATGTGATTTGGTTATTTGCTTGTCACATCTAGGATACAAATATAGCAAGGACGATTCAAACAAAATATCCGATTTAAAATTGGCTGAACTTACTAAAGATATTGATTTGATTATCGGTGGACACACTCACACTTTTCTTGACAAACCTACTATTGTCAAAAACTCGGATGGCAAAGAAGTATTGGTCAATCAAGTGGGTTGCTTTGGTATTAATCTGGGGCGTATAGATTTCTATTTTGATAATGACATATCCAAATCTACAGTTGGTAAATCAATTATAATTTAACAAGTATTAAAAATCAATTTAAAATTAACCACCATTCCCATTTTGTTTTATTATATATTTATCAATTACAATCAACGAATAACATTTATTAACTACTTATCCATCTATAAACTCAACAATACCAATTGAGCAAGATATATCCATAAGACGTTTTAAAATCTATTGCTACAAAATTATTTTTCATTTTATTAAGTCATAAAATTCATATTCTGAAATCATTTTGACATTGTCTTTTTTAGCTTTTTCTTTTTTAGCTGGTCCCATATTCTCTCCAACAATTAAATAAGAAGTACTTTTTGAGAGTGAACCAACATTTTTGCCTCCATTTTCTTCAATAATTTTCTTGAGTTCGTCTCTTTCAACATCAAAAGTTCCTGAAATAACAAATGTCAAACCTTCTAATTTGTTTGATGATAATTCTTTCTCTTCAACATTAAAAATCAATCCACAACTTTTCAATTTATCAACTATTTCAATGTTATGCTTATTTGCAAAAAAGCTAATAATGTTTTTAGCAGTGCTTACACCAACATCTCGGATTGCAGTTAATTCTTCAAAAGAAGATCCAATTAATCTATCAATGTTTTTAAAATGAGAAGCTAATTTTTTTGCCCCTACCTCACCTACATCATTAATCCCAATTGCAAAAAGAACTTTTTCAAAAGGCATTTTTTTTGAGTTTTCAATTGATTCAATTATGATTTTAGCAGATTGTTCCTTTATTCCTACTCTATTTCTATCAGCAATACTTACAACAAAAGCTTCGAATTTTTTATCATTTTTTAAACTTTCTAAATTTAATAAATTATCTATAAAACTCATTTCATTCAATGACAATTGCATGAAAATATCATTGAAGAAATAATTACTAAACTTTATATCCAACAAATAATTTAATGATACATAATGATCAAAAGAATTATACCTACTTTCATCAACATAAATTATAGATGATGCAAATTTGTCACAGAAAATTTTAAACTTTTTTACATCTATGTTTAATTCTGAAACATTCAAATTAAGAATATCTGAAATTTTTATAATTTCTCTTGCAATTTTTTGGCATTCAACAAGAGTCAAATTTCCCCAATTTTTGGACATCCCATAAATTGCTTTATCTAATTTAACTTGAAGTTGATTTTGATTTTTTAATCCTGCATCGTCATTGTCTAACCATTTTTCGAGACCAAAAATATCATTGTATTTCAAAAAATATAAATCTGAATAATCTATAATTTTATTATTAAAAAACAACAAATCGATTGTGCCACCACCCAAACTGTCAATATTCATTGCCTTTTTACTAACAAAATGTTTTATTCTTCCAATAATCTGTGGCGGACAACCATAAAAATTGGAGCAATAATGATTGGCTTCGCCTTCACTTCTTACCAATTCCGTTTGACATTCTGGGCAATGTGTGATGTATTTTGCTGGTTCTGAATTGTCTGGTCTTTTGCTCAAATCAACTGCAATAATTTTTGGGATAATTTCCCCTCCTTTTTCGACAAAAACGGTATCGCCAATGCGAATGTCCAATTTTTCTATTTGGTCTGCGTTATACAAAGAAGCTCTTTTCACTATGGTTCCTGCTAATTGTACTGGCTCTAAATTGGCAACTGGAGTTATCGCACCTGTTCTTCCCACTTGGTAGGAAATCGAATTCAATTTTGTGGAAACTTGCTCCGATTTGAATTTATAAGCAATGGCCCAGCGAGGTGATTTTGCAGTAAAGCCCAATTCATCTTGGTGCTGAAAACTATTCACTTTTATCACGACTCCATCTGTTTCATAAGGAAGATTATGTCTGTGAACATCCCAATAATCTATGTATTGAAAAACTTCTTCCAAACTATTGGCCAACTTGGCTTCTTTTGGTACTTTGAAACCCCAATTTCTGGCGGTTTCTAATCCCTCAAACTGTGACTTAAAAGGCAATTTACTCCCAATAATAAAATAAAGTAAACAATCTAATGGACGTTTTGCAACTTCGGAACTGTCTTGTAATTTCAAACTCCCCGAAGCCGTGTTTCTTGGATTAGAATAAGGTGTTTCACCAATTTCAATTAATTCTTGGTTCATTTTTTCAAAACCTGCAAAAGGCAAAATGATTTCGCCACGAACATCAAATGTATCAGGAAAATCACCTTTCAACTTTAAAGGAATTGATTTTATAGTTTTGATATTATTAGTAACATCATCTCCTTGAACGCCATCTCCGCGTGTAACGGCACGTTTTAACTTTCCGTTTTCGTAAGTTATGGAAATTGATGCTCCATCATATTTCAGTTCGCAAGTATATTCCAACGGTACGTCTCCCAATACTTTCTGAACCCGTTTTTCCCAGTCCAATAATTCCTCTTTGGAATAGGAATTATCCAAAGAATACATTCTATATTCGTGTTTTACCGTTTCGAAGTTTTTTGTAATAAATCCTCCCACACGTTGTGTTGGAGAGTTTTCATCAAAAAATTCAGGGTGATTATTTTCCAGTTCTTGAAGCTGCTTTAACTTCAAATCAAATTCAAAATCGGAAATGGTTGGGGTGTCCAACACATAATAGTTATAATTATGGTGGTTTAATTCTTCTCGTAATGTTTGAATCGTATTTTGAATATCCATAAAAAATAAAATTGGGTATTTTAGCTTTTGAAAAAAGGTACTAAAATAACCAATTTAAAAGAAAAAACCATAAAATTACGATTCAATAATCGAAATAATTTGTTTGAATAATTGGCCATCACTCAAAATTGCACCTTGTTGTATTAATTGAAAAATAGAACTGTTGCGTTCTTCGGTAAATATTTTTTTGCCAATTTTAATTTCGATAGTTTCGGTAAACATATTATCGCTCAACCATTGCAGACCTTCTTTAGTCAAAAAATTGGTCTCAGGAACCAAAGTTTTCAAAACTACTGACTTTATATAAGTTTCGAAACATTGAAAAAGGAAAATATGATTCTTGGAGAAATGCTCTAAATATTCTGCTCTACCCAAAACACCTTCCCAAACTAAGTCAGAGAAAACGTCTAATTCTTGCTCTGCAACGTCCGGTTTTTCAATTTTAATTTTATCCCATTCTACTTTATCAATAGCTTGAGTTGCAAGGAAGTTGATAAATTCTTGATGCAATTCTTCGAATTGTTCTTTGGTTAATCTAGTGTATTTCATTTATGCTGAGTGTATTTGCTACGCCTATTCGTCTCGATAATTATTGGGACTCGGTACAGCATCTTTATTTAAGATGCAAATTAATTGTAAAAAAGAATCTGAAATAAATTCAGATTAAACAAAAAAATCCCGATTTTCATCGGGATTTGATTCTAAATATTTAGAAATTATGCTTTTTCAGCAATGATTTCATATTGTAATTCAACTACTACATCTCTGTGTAATCTGATACTTGCAGCATATTTACCAGTACGTTTCACTATACCGCTAGTGATAAATTTTCTATCAATAGATTGACCCGCTTTTTCTAAAGATTCAGCAATATCTATATTAGTGATAGATCCAAAAAGTTTTTCTCCACCTGCTTTTGCATACAATTTAATTTCAAGTGCTTTCAATGTTTCAGCCAAAGCTTTTGCATCATTTACAACTTTTTCTTCTTTGTGCGCTCTTTGTTTCAAATTTTCGGCTAATACTTTTTTTGCAGAAGGAGTTGCCAACTGTGCAAAACCCTGAGGAATTAAGAAATTACGTCCGTATCCGTTTTTTACGGATACTATATCATCTTTAAATCCTAAGTTTTGTATGTCTTTTTTTAAAATCAATTCCATGTTGTTGTCCTTTTTTATAGAAGTTAGTCCCGCAGAAGCGAGACAACAAACTGTTTTTTAATAAATTATTTTAGTAAATCGGCCACGTATGGCATTAAAGCTAAGTGACGTGCTCTTTTTACAGCTACTGATACTTTTCTTTGATATTTCAATGAGGTTCCAGTAAGACGACGAGGAAGAATTTTTCCTTGCTCATTAACGAATTTCAATAAGAAATCAGCATCTTTATAATCAATATATTTGATGCCAGATTTTTTGAAACGACAATACTTTTTAGTTTTGTTAGTTTCTATATTTAAAGGGGTAAGATATCTGATATCTCCGTCTTTTTTTCCTGAAGCAGATTGTTGTAGTGTTGCCATAATGATTAAGCTTTTGTTGATTTAAGTTTAGCTCTTCTTCTTTCAGCCCAAGAGATAGCATGTTTATCAAGACTTACAGTTAAGAAACGCATAATTCTTTCGTCACGTCTAAATTCAGTTTCAAAAGCGATGATAACTTCTCCAGCCACTTTGAATTCGAATAAGTGGTAGAAGCCACTTTTTTTGTTTTGGATTTCGTAAGCCATTTTTTTAAGACCCCAATCCTCTTTCGATACCATTTCAGCTCCACGGCTAGTAAGAAAATCTTCAAATTTGCTTACTGTTTCCTTTACCTGAACTTCAGATAAAACGGGATTTAAAATGAAAACAGTTTCATAATGATTCATATAATTTTTGTTTAAAATTAATTTGGGCGCGAAAGTAATCTTTTTTTTTAAATAAACAAACATATTCCAAATTTATTCGTTAAACCGCAAAAAAAAACGATAAAAATTAGGTTATGTAAAAAAGGTGAAGTACTTTTACATTGCCAAATCTTAAATAACAACAAATTATGAAACTAAATTGTGTCGTAGTAGATGATAGTTCCATTCAGAGAATGATTATCACAAAGTTAGTAAATAATCACCCCAATCTACATTTGATTGGTGATTTTTCTAATGCAATTGAAGCAAAAGGCTGTATGACCCTATACAATGTCGATTTAATCTTTCTTGACATTGAGATGCCTGTAATTAGTGGTTTCGATTTTTTGGATGGATTAAAAACAAAACCCCAAATTATTTTTATCACTTCTAAAGCAGAATATGCTATGAAAGCATTTGATTATGATGCTACAGATTATTTGCAAAAACCTATTGCAGTAAATCGTTTTAATGTCTCAGTCAAAAGAGCTATGGATCTGCATTTACTTAAAACTGAATCTCATGAAGAAGAAGGTGAGCACATTTTTATAAAAAGCAATCTAAAAAAACTAAAAATCTTTACTTCAAAAATAAAATGGATTGAGGCTTTTGGTGATTATGTAAAAGTAGTTACTGAAGATGACAGTAATTTGGTGCTTTCTACCATGAAATCATTCGAAAATGACTTATCTAAAGATAAATTCGTTAGAGTTCACAAATCTTACATTATCAATATTGATAAAGTAGAACGCTTCAATAGTAGATTTGCCGAGATTGGAGTTACAAAAATTCCTTTGAGTAGGCACAAGAAAGAAGATTTAGTGAGAGCTTTGGCTATCAATTAATAAAAATCAACATTTACAGCCACTTTTATTGACCTGTATTGTGAAACTACATCAAAACTATTCAGTATTTTCTGGATAGTTTTTTTTGTGCTTTGCAAAGACTGATTGGTTGGAATTTTTACCATTATAGTTCTAATATACTCGTTTCGAATTCTAGAAATAGGTGGTTCTTCGGGACCTAAAACTGGAATTGAAAAATTTTGTTGCATTACTTGATACAACCACATCGAACCTTCTTTGAGTTTATCGAAATCGCGATGCTTCAAAGTTAACTTTATCAGCTTGAAATAAGGAGGATATTTATAGATTTGCCTTTCATACAATTGCTCCTTATACATATCTATATAATTATTATGAACGACTTGCTGAATGGTATTGTGCTCCGGATTGTAGGTCTGAATAATTACTTTTCCTTGTTTTTCCGAGCGTCCAGAACGACCCGAAACTTGTGTCATCATTTGATAACTTCGTTCAAAAGCTCTAAAATCGGGATGATACAACATATTGTCGGCGTTCATAATTCCAACTAAACTCACATTATCAAAATCCAAACCCTTGGCTAGCATTTGGGTTCCCACCAGAATTTCAATTTCCCGATTCTTGAAACTATCAATGATTTTTTCAAAACCAAATTTTCCCTGAGTTGTATCTTGATCCATACGTCCAATTTTTGCATTCGGAAATAATTCAATCAATTCCTGCTGAATTTGTTCTGTTCCAAAACCTTTTGTAGTGAGATGTACACTTGTACAATGATGACAATTCGTTGGTTTTGACATAGAATATCCACAATAATGGCAACGCAACTGATTTTTAAATTTATGATAAGTCAAACTTACATCGCATTGAGGGCATTGAGGCACTTGACCACAAGTCAAACATTCAATTATGGGCGAAAAACCTCTGCGATTTTGAAATAAAATTACTTTCTCTCCCAATGACAATGCTCTTGTGATTTCCTCAATTAAAGTATCACTAAAATGCCCAGACATCATCTTGCGGAAATATTTGTCTTTCAAGTCGACCAATTGAATTTCGGGCATTTTGACATTGCCATATCTTTTAAAAATTTCGACCAAACCATATTTTCCTGATTGTGCATTAAAATAGGTTTCTATACTTGGCGTAGCCGAACCTAAAATCACTTTTGCATTATGGCTGTTAGCCAAAACAATCGAAGCGTCTCGTGCGTGATATCTTGGTGAAGGATCGACTTGTTTGAAAGTTTGTTCGTGTTCTTCATCGATAATGACCAATCCTAAATTTGAAAATGGTAAAAACAAAGCTGACCTTGCTCCTATTACAATTTGAGCTTTCGGTGACTGTTCCAAAACTTGTTGCCATACCTCTACCCTTTCGTTATTACTATATTTCGAATGAAAAACGGCTACCTTATTGCCAAAATAATACCGTAGTCTATCAACCAATTGTGTAGTCAATGCAATTTCAGGTAATAAATACAAAATTTGCTTTCCTTTAATTATGTAATCGTCGATAAGTTTGATATAGATTTCAGTTTTGCCACATGATGTTACTCCATGCAAAAGACAAACATCTTTTTGGACAAAACTTTGCTTGATTTCTTCGAAAGCGGTTTGTTGGGCTTCGCTTAATTGCAGTTCTTCTTCATTCTTTTTTTCTGAGAAGTTCACACGATCTACTTGAATATAATATTCTTCGAAAATTTCTTTGTCGATTAATGCTCTAACAATTGTCGAAGTGGATTTTGCCGATTCAATTAACTTTTTTACGGTAATCGGCTTCTTTTCAGAAGCACTCAATTGAAAATAAGTCAGAACAATTTCTTTCTGTTTGTTAGCATTTTTCAAAATTTCTAATAACTCACTTAAACCTGAATTCGTCTGGAATTTGGAATTCAATTTTACATAACGAATGAGTTTTGGAGAATAGATTTCAAATATTTCTTCTTGAAGAATCAAAATATTTTTGTCTATCAATTTTTGAATGGTAGGAAAAATATTCTTCTTATTTAAAATACTAATTATATCCTGAACTTTCAAGGAACTTTGTTGTTGTAAGGCTTGGTAAATCAGATATTCATCATCAGTTAGTAGACTTTCATCAATAAAACCATCTTGTTTTTGAGAAATAATAGTTTCACTTTCCAGCAAAAGTGCTGATGGTATTGCTCCGCGGTATACATCTCCAATCGCACACATATAGTAGGAAGCAATCCATTGCCAATGGGCGATTTGTATTTCATTGACTATAGGTTTGTCATCGAGAATTTGGTGAATTTCCTTGGCTTCGTATAATGTAGGTTTGTTTTGGTGAATTTCGATTACTAATGCCGTGTAGATTTTAATTTTGCCGAAAGGCACGGCTACTCTCATCCCTTTTTTAATATAATTGTACTCAGTTTCAGAAACGCTGTAGGTAAACGTTTTGGGAAGAGAAAGTGGCAAAATTACTTCTACGAAATACATCTATTTAGTTATAATTGGCTCTTGTATCGTTTTTTGACTAATTTGTTTTTTGGAATGTTGTCGTTTCAATTTAATTAATGTAGCATTCAATTCAAAACCTAGTAACAAAATCATACAGTTCAACCAAATATAAAACATCATTATCAATAATGTGCCAATAGAACCATATAATTCGTTGTATTTTGAAAATCGAATTACCCAAATTCCAAAAATATATGAATCAAAAAGTATCAAAATGGTTGTAAAAACTGAACCAATTGAAATAAACACACTATTTTTATTGTGAGTGGTACCAAATTTAAAAAGAATGGAGGTAGTAATTAAAATCATCAGGCAAATAAAAATATATCTACCTAAAATAATCCAAGGAATTCTGTCACTCAAAACATCTTGAACCAATGTATTTTGTAATGCAACTTCAAAAACAACAATAATGGCAATCGTTGATAATAACAAAAGTGACAAAATCAAAGAAATTCCCAAGGCTACAAAATATTGGTGCCAAAACTTTCTTTTAACAAGTACATGTTTTGATGACTCAAATCCTCCCAATATACCATTTAACCCATTGGCCATTAGAAAAATTGATAATATAAATCCATAAGATAGCAATCCAGAGTGACTGTTATTTAAAATATCTTTGATAATAGTATATATCGCGTCGTAAGTATTTGGTGGAACGCTTTCTTTTACAAATTGAAGAAAATTATCCTGAAATCCATCAATTGGTATGAAAGGTATTAAATTTAAAATGAATAATGCAAAGGGGAATAAAGCCATAAAAAAACTAAAAGCAATCGAACTAGCATGATAAGTCAAGCCTCCTTCTAAAATTCCAAGAATATATAATTCTAATAAATCATATAAGGATAATCCTTCTAAACGTGGTAGCTTGATACGTTTCAATGGCCGAATTAAATTGCGTAAAATTGGAATTTTTTCTATTCTTTCTTCTATTTCCTTGCTCATATTTTTAGATTCTAAAAAGCTTTTAAACTTAAATCCATGTTGTAAATTGAATGAGTTAAAGCTCCAGACGAAATAAAATCAACACCACATTCTGCATAACTGCGAATGGTGTTTTCATTGATATTACCAGAAGATTCTGTTTGACATTTATCACCAATCAAGGCTACTGCTTTTTTGGTGTCTTCAAAATCAAGATTATCAATCAGGATTCTATAAATACCTTCGGTTTCAAGAATTTCCTTAATTTCTTCTAAATCTCTGGCTTCGACGATGATTTTTAAATCGAGATTATTTTCTTTAAGATATGCTTTGGTTTTGGTTATTGCTGAAGTAATTCCGCCAGCAAAATCGATATGATTGTCTTTAAGCATAATCATATCATAGAGTGCAAAACGGTGGTTTTCACCTCCTCCAATTTTTACTGCCCATTTTTCGCAAGCGCGAAAACCAGGAGTGGTTTTACGTGTATCTAGAATTTGAGTTTTTGTACCTTCAAGTAAATCCACATAGCATTTGGTTTTTGTAGCAATAGCACTCATTCTTTGCATTGAGTTTAGTACCAATCTTTCGGATTTTAAAATAGCTTGAGAACTTCCCGAAACATGGAATACTTCATCGCCTTTTTTTACGGGGGTTCCATCAGTAATAAATGTTTCCATTTTGAGATTAGAGTCAACATATTCGAAAATCATTTTTGCAAAATCGACACCTGCAATTATACCCTCTTCTTTAACGATGAGTTTTGCTTTTCCTTTAGCCGAAGTCGGAATACAGGCCAATGAACTATAGTCACCATCGCCTACATCTTCACGAATGGCATTTTGAATAATGAGTTGAAGTTCGTCGTTGAATTGCTTTTTGGAAATCATTTTATGCTGAAATTTAGAGAATGCTAAAGTATGATTTTATTTGGTGAATAGAAAATTTGATGATTTAGAAGTTTAAAATATTACATCAATTTATTTTGTATTTATTTGCAAGAGTTTAAGATAAACGAAAGATGAAATCAATAAAATAGTTTTAAAGAACACCCATTGCTGAAATTCTTAATAACTTGATCCGTTTAGAACTTGAAGTTTCCTATATTGTGAAACCATTAGTTTATAAGAGTTAATCATTTTAAGGATTTTTGAAAAAAGCCTCTTAGTTTTGGTTTAAATCAGTCCACTTTTTGTTGACGATTTATAAAAGAAAGTGACAAAGAAATTACAACTGAAACAACTGTTACAGTCACGACTGCTGCTGTAGCTGACAAAACTCCTGTATTAGAACCTTTTAATATTATTGCGATAACCCATCAATTAAAAGATTTTGATAAATGAAATTCCCACGACAATTATCATTGACACACACCATATGATTATAGGGATTCCATCTTCCAATAAAAAACAAATATTATAAACAGATGAAACGCCCACGACAATTATCATTGACACACACCAATATGATTATAGGCGTTCCATCTTCCAATAAAAAACAAATATTATAATCAGATGAAACGCCCACGACAATTATCATTGACACACACCAATATGATTATAGACGTTCCATCTTCCAATAAAAAACAAATATTATAATCAGATGAAACGCCCACGACAATTATCATTGACACACACCAATATGATTATAGGCATTCCATCTTCC
>JACCDH011135690.1_pt1 | contig 11427 bp, 13 predicted proteins | sample 7442481 | NCBI WGS metagenome assembly JACCDH01 (sample SAMN15323433, study PRJNA562643) | freshwater metagenome | isolation source: river surface water | place: USA:Blue River Watershed | collected 2017-08-15 | reverse complement strand
CAGGTTGCACACCGGGTTGTCTCCAAACAATTTCCCCATTTTTAAATATGGCCAAAGTAGGCACACTACTCACTTGTAATTGTGCAGCCAATTGTTGGTTACGATCCACGTCAATTTTAACGATACGCACTTGATCGCCTAATTGTTGGCTCACTTGTTCTAAGATAGGTTGCATCATTTTACAAGGACCACACCAAGTAGCAAAAAAATCAACCAACACAGGTTTATCCCCTTTAATGATGGTGCCGAAGGTTTCTGTATTTGACATATTCTTTATTTTATTTCTGTAAAATCAACTTCTTCTGTTTTTTGAATCGAACGGTACCTAGGTGTAACGCCACATCCAGATTGATAACCACATCCCACTTTATATTTAGCACTTACTAAAGAAAAAATAGCAAATAGGGCACCAAATCCACCCGCAACCATATCCTTGGTTTGAATCCCAACAATAATCATCGCTCCACTCATGACCAACCTAAACATCAAAACCCAGTCTATTTTATTGAATATTTTATTCATGATAATTAATTTAATAGGACAAAATTAATCCATGTTTAAAAGCTATTGAGTGATAAATATCACCGAAAATTGGAAGAATATAATTGAATTTTACATCCTAATAACTATTTAAATTATTTATACCATGTTTGGATTCTTAAAAAACTTATTCGGTCCAAAAGCCGACTTTAAAGCCTTAGTAGAAGCAGGTGCGTTGATTGTAGATGTGCGCACACCTCAAGAATATGATGCTGGCCATATTAAAGTGTCAAAAAATATTCCATTACAAACCATTCAAAAAGCCATCCCTGAATTAAAGAAGTCAGGTAAAGTGGTGATCACGGTTTGCAGAAGTGGTTCAAGAAGTGGTATGGCAAAATCTATCTTAAAAGCCGCAGGGATCGAAGTGTACAATGGAGGTCCTTGGAATGTATTAAGATCTAAAATTTAATTACATTATAAAGTATAGTCCCATGGTGCTTAGTTTTTTAAAAAAATACCAACGAAATTTAATTGGCATAACAATTGGCGCGATTGCCGGTTTTTTATACTGGAACTATGTTGGATGCGCCTCTGGCACTTGTGCTATTACCTCAAAGCCCCTCAATAGTACCTTATATGGTGCATTGATGGGCTATTTGGTAGCTGGCATATTTCAAAGAAATGTTAAATAGTTTTATTGAGTTAAACTATTGATGTAATGGCTTGTCTTAGATGAAAAATTGCCATTATGCGTCTACAAGCAACCCTTTCAGTTTTCTTATTTATAGGCATCTTCACCATTATTGGTTGCTCAAAAAATGACGACATCTCCGTTATTCCTTCTCTAACATCAAATACTGGGACTACAAATAACGCAACAGACCCATACAGTGCAATTAAAACTGCATTTGGCATAGCAATTGACCCTACTAATCTAGAAAACTATGCCAATCAGATTAAGCCAGTCTATATTGTAAAAACTAATGTGGCTGCAAATAGTATCACCGATAAAACAGCCACATTGGGCAGGGTCTTATTTTATGATAAAAATTTAAGCATTGATAATACCATCTCTTGTGCAAGCTGTCACAAACAAAATTTTGCATTTGGTGACACCGCTGTAGTAAGTGAAGGAGTAGAAGGCGGATTAACCATTCGACATTCAATGCGTTTGATCAATACCAGATTCGCAAATGAAGCAAAATTCTTTTGGAACGAGAGAGCAGCTAACTTAATGACACAAACGAGTATGCCCATACAGGATTACCTTGAAATGGGATTTAGTGGAACAGGAGGTAGAGGTAATATAAATACCCTAACTAGCAAACTTAGTACCATTAACTATTATAAGGAATTATTTAAATTCACCTTTGGAGACACCGTGGTCACTGAAAATAGGATTCAAACCTCATTGGCTTCCTTCATCAATAGTATTCAGTCATTTGATTCAAAATATGATATTGGTAGAGCGCAAGTGAACAACGATAATCAACCCTTCCCCAATTTTACTGCACAAGAAAATCAAGGCAAAAATTTATTTATTACTCCACCTGTTTTTAATGCAGCAGGCTTAAGAACGACAGGAGGATTTGGATGTAATGCATGTCATAATGCACCTGAATTTGATATTGATCCCAATACTTTAAACAATGGCATAATCGGTATAGCAAATAGTTCTACCGGCATTGACATTACCAATTCTAGAGCATCTAGTTTAAGAGATATCACCAATGCAGCAGGGGTAGTCAATACGCCTATGATGCATACAGGAGTTTTAAGAAGCTTAAGGGCAGTGATTAACCACTACAATACCATTAACTTGAATCCTAGAAATACCAACTTGGATCCTAGGTTAAGACCTGGAGGGAATGGTCAAAATTTAAATGCAACTGAAGCGGAAATTGCCGCAGTAGCCGCATTCATGCAAACTTTGGGAGGCACCAATGTGTATGTCAATAAAAAATGGAGTAACCCTTTTTTAAAATAGAAGTCTAATGATTCATTATTTCAAAACTTCAAATAAGGATTTTTTAGACCATTTTTTTGAAATCGTAATCCAGTCCGAAGTATGACTTTTAATATTACTTAAAATATCCCATGCCTCTAACATCAACCCTTTTTTTGGTGCCGGATCCCTTTTTTCCTTATTCATTTCGACCTTTCCTACAATTTCACCATTGATTAAATAAACAGTTTGATCTATAATTTTACCAATCACCTTATTGTCATTGCCAAAAAAGCAGTCACCAATTAAAAGACCTATTACTTTGTCTTTCTTCTTATCTAAGATCATCATATTCTGGATATAGGCAACTGTTTCTTTCTCTTGATTTAGTATCTTATACATAATTGAATGTTTTTTGAATTGGGTTGGAATTTGATTGTGTTTGTTGTGATTGTGTTTGTTGAATCAAATTAGCCACAATCTCACTTGTTGAATGAGTTAGGTCTAATTTGATTGGTTTTGTATTTTTAATCCAATCTTCAAAAATGCTGTTAAATGTTTCATCGATTTTAGAAATAACTTTTACACCTAATTCTTCCAAAGCAGCAGCGTTTGATAATTGTTCATAGTGTTTAGCAATTGGGATGCTCAATATTTTTTTATTTAAGTACATCGCTTCGGCAGGTGTTTCAAAACCTCCTCCTGTAATAACTGCATGTGATCGGATCATACTTTTTGTAAACCCGCTATTACTGATTGGAAAATAAACGATGTTTTTGTAATTGCTAATGGATTGAACTTCTGCAGTAAATACTTCAAAATGATACCTGCTTTCTTTAAGTAAAAAAGGTGTTAAATATTGAATAGAATAATGAGGCAGATAAACCGAAATATGCCCATCATCAATAGGTGTTGCCTCAATAATTTCTTGTTTTATAATTGGATTAAATACATGTTTATCATAGCTTTTAAAATGCAATCCAAGGTAGTCAGTGCTCTTGACAAAATGTTTTAATATCAATTCACCAATAAAATTTTTAGACTTTACCCTTGGCGTTTTACTACTTTGAAAGCTTGCTTGATGACCAAATTGAACACTTTGTTTATTTTTTAAAAAACAAGCTAAGGAGGTTACAAAATCAAAATCATTGATGACTAAATCGTATTCTTTTACGGGAAGCTTATATGCATCCAAAAAAATTTTAAAAGAAAATGATTTAATGATTTTAATATAGTCTAAGCCGCCATTCGTTTTATAAAATAAACTGATACCTTTACTTCTACCCATTATCGGCAAGTCGGTTTTAAGTGCCATATTAGAGCCACTTAAAAAAAAGTCGACAGTTCCGTATTCTTGTAAGAAAGGATAAAGTTGGATCGCCCTACTAATGTGACCATTCCCTGTTGCTTGGACAGCGTATAAAATTTTCATTAGATAGATACTTGAAATGCAACCTCGTTTGTTAAAACAGTCAATTCCTCTTGGAGGTGCACTATTTTGATTTTTTGCTTACTGCCAACATGTTCAAAATTCTTTGGATCATACTGATATAGACTCCATTTTTTATCAGCATATTCTAATGAAGTTAGATTTTCAATCCAATCCCCACTATTTAAATAAGTAACTGCTCCTTTTTCAGTGGTCACAAGCCTATGTTGTGGCTGGTGAATATGGCCGCAAATCACATACTTATAGCCATTTTCTATTGCTAATTCAGCAGCTGTCTGCTCAAAATTATTGATCCAAGACACAGCTTTTTTTACGCCATTTTTAACTTTTTTACTTAAGCTCATTTTCTCTCTGCCAAATAAATGACAAAGAAAATTCACGACACTATTGATCAATATCAACAGATCATAACCATAACCTCCAAGCTTTGCTAGTAATTTAGCGCCTCCTTTTGTTGTTCTGTCAAATACATCCCCATGAAATACCCAATTCTTTTCGCCATTGATCTCAAATACAATTTTATCTGTCAATTGTATATTGCCCATTTCAAAATGGCCATATTTCCTTAAGGCTTCGTCATGATTTCCCGTGATATACACTACTCTTGTGCCCTTACTTGCCATGCTAAATATTTGTTTAATCACAGCCATATGACTGGCAGGAAAAAAACGTTTATTAAATTGCCAGATATCTATGATATCCCCATTTAAGATCAAAGTCCTAGGTTCAATACTTTTGAGGTAATTCAATACTTCTTGTGCATGACATCCAAATGTACCTAAATGGATATCACTTATAACGCAAACATCTAATGGACGTTTATTCATTGGATTAGTTTGAGTAAAGTACGCAGTTGTGTATTAACAGAACATTTCTTAAATATTAACTTTATATTAATTCGAAATCTGTGTATCAAATTGGAATCGTTCTATATTATATTTACTTATTAACAATCAAGTCTTTATGAAGACAAAATATATACCAAGGGATATTAGCTGGTTAAGTTTTAATGCAAGAGTACTGCAAGAAGCAAATGACTTAAGTGTTCCCTTGCAAGAACGTATTCGTTTCCTAGGCATCTTTTCAAATAATTTGGATGAATTTTTTAGAGTTAGAGTAGCTACACTAAAAAGAATGGTTGAAATTGTAGAAAAAAATAAGAAAGGGAATATTGAGATCTTAACGTCTCCTCAATTGATTTTAGATGAAATTCAAAGGATTGTTTTAAGACAACAAAATGAATTCAACAGAATTTGGCAAAATATATTGAAGGAATTAAAATCCAAAAAGGTATTAATCGTTGACAATAAACAATTGAATGCAGAACAAAAAGAGTTTGTTAAAACCTATTTTGACAATGAAGTAAGGCATGATATTATTCCATTGATGATCGAGAACCTGCCACAACTTCCCTATTTAAGAGATAAGAGCTTATACTTAGCTATTGTCATGGGTAATAAGAATGATGCCTATCAGCAAAAATTTGCCTTGATCGAAGTCCCCTCAAGGTCAGTAGGAAGGTTTATTATTCTTCCATCAAAAAACGGCAATACCACCGTGATGCTTTTAGAAGACTTGATTGAGTTTAATTTGCCAATTATATTTTCACATTTCAAATTCAATCAATTTGATGCCCATGTGTTTAAGATCACCAAAGACGCAGAGATAGATTTGGATCAGGAAGTAGGGATTAATTTTATTGATAAAATTTCCAAAGGAATTAAAAATAGAAGAAAGGGTAAGCCAGTTCGATTTGTGTATGAAAAAGACATGAACCCCGAAATGCTCGAATTCCTCATTAAAAAATTAGGCTTAAACAGAAAAAGTAGCATCATACCAGGAGGCCATATACATAATTTTAGACATTTTATGGATTTTCCGAACGTCATAAAAGAAACTAGTTATGCAAGACCTAAACCATTTATACACCCCGCATTCAAGAAAAAAGTAATGGTATTTGATATGGTGATGCAAAAAGACATCATGTTGCATTTCCCCTACCATGCCTATGATCCAGTAATTGATATGTTACGCGAAGCGGCCATGGATGACACAGTATTGTCGATTAAAATAACAGCATATAGACTTGCATCCAATTCAAAAGTAATCAACGCCTTAATCAATGCGGCAAGAAATGGTAAAAAAGTAACGGTATTCTTAGAATTAAAAGCAAGGTTCGATGAAGAAGCCAACTTAGAATGGAAAACAATTATGGAAGAAGAAGGTATCACTGTATTGGTGGGTATACCAAACATGAAAGTTCATGCCAAACTATGTGTAATCCAAAAAAGAGTCAAAAATAAATTAGTTCAATATGGCTTTATAAGCACAGGTAATTTAAATGAAAAAACAGCTAAAATTTATGCTGATCACTGTTTGATCACCAAGAATATCAACTTAATGAATGAAGCCAATAGAATATTTAATTATTTGACCAATTGGCAACAAGGAGACAAGCCTATTGCAAAAATGAGAAACCTTTTGATTTCTCCAATTAATATGCGCTCTACTTTTATTCAATTAATTGAACAAGAAATATTGTTTGCTAAAAAAGGATTTCAAGCATCTATCACCATTAAACTGAATTCTTTAACAGATCCAACTCTAATAGAAGCCTTGTATAAAGCAGCTAAAGCTGGTGTAAAAGTAAATTTGATTATAAGAGGCATTTTGACACTAAAAAATACAAATGAAAAAAATGGAGAGAAAATTAATGCAATAAGTATTGTTGACCAATACCTAGAACATGCGAGGGTCTTGATTTTTCATAATAAAGGAAAGCAGAAAGTATTTATATCAAGTGCCGATTGGATGGTTCGGAATTTAGATCACCGAATTGAAGTGGCTGTACCTATTATAGACCCTGTACTGAAAAAGGAAATGATAGATATTATAGCAATTCAATTAAAAGACAATCAGAAGGCAAGAATACTAGATAACGAATTAAGCAATAAATATGTACCTTCGACAAGGTCGGCTTCTTTTAAATCACAAGAAGAAACATATAAATTGTTAATAGGTAAAAGATAATAAAAATTGATTTTAGCTGCAATAGATATAGGAAGTAATGCTGCACGTTTGCTCGTTTGCGAGGTGATTCATACAAAAACAGACACTACATTCAATAAACTGAACTTAATTCGCATCCCCTTAAGACTTGGTTTTGATGTATTTGAAAAAGGATATATAGGCTTTAGAAAAAAGAAAATGCTGATCAATACAATTGATGCTTTCAGCGCCTTAATGAAAGTTTACGAAGTGGATCATTATATTGCTTGTGCTACCAGCGCAATGCGTGATGCAAGTAATTCAAAGGAAATCATCAAAGAAATTAAAGCAGATACTGGAATTAAAATAGACGTCATTACTGGTGATTTAGAAGCAGAAATTATATATGAAAATCATATAGCAGAATTATTAGACCCAAATAAAAGCTACTTATACATGGATGTGGGTGGCGGAAGTACAGAAATTACTTTGTTTCATAAAAACGAAGTGGCATTTCAAAAGTCTTTTGACATTGGCACTGTAAGGCTCTTGACCAACAAAGTGAGCGATGAAACATGGGAAAACCTTAAGCAGTCCTTAAAGGAATTGGCTAAAAAATACAATAAATTGACCGCCATTGGATCTGGAGGTAATATCAATAAGATTTTTGCCATGGTGAACTCAAAAACATTGAAAAGTTTACCGATTGAAGTTATCAGAGAGTTCTACAGAGTGCTTGATCCTATGTCTGTGGACGAACGCATGGATGTATATAAACTAAAGAGAGACAGGGCAGATGTAATTGTACCAGCACTTAAAATATATGCCAATGCAATGAAATGGGCCAATATAGAAGAAATTCATGTGCCCAAAATAGGACTTGCAGATGGTTTAATCAACCATTTGTACGAACAAGTGAAATAGCCACCCGCTCAATTACTGTTTATAGATGTTTAAATGCAGCTACCATTTCTATTGCTGTCAAAGCAAATTCATTCCCTTTATTCATTTTGTCCAATGCTGCTCTTTCATATGCAAGCTCTTCGTTCTGAGTCGTTAAGATGCCAAAAATTACAGGTGTCGTATAAGTTGCCGCAATAGTCGCAAAACCTTGTGTTACATATTGACACACATATTCATAATGATCTGTATCCCCCTTAATGATAGCCCCAATCACAATGATGCTATCGTATTTTTTAGTCTGTATTAACTTATTTGCGAAAACTACTGTCTCAACAGCACCCGCGCACTCAAATAGCTCAAAGTGTTGATTTTTATTTTCAAGCGTTTCTACACATCCTGCTAATAATAAATCCGTGATGTGTGCGTTAAAATTGGCTTTAACAATAGCAATCATTTTTAAAAATTTAAATGGTGGTTGGCAAATTGAACTTTGTCTTGTAAGTATTTCTTATTTTCTTCCGTAACAAATGCAGGCGTAGATAATGTTTCAAAAATGAATCCGGCAGTTGCTACTGCATTCACTTTTTCTGGATTATTAGTGATGAATTTGAAATGATTGACATTTAATAATTTAAGGATTTCTATTGCATCTAAATAGTCTCTGCCTTCTGCTGGTAAACCAAGACTTGTATTGGCTTCAAATGTATTCTCCCCTTTTGCTTGTAAAGCATAGGCGGCAATCTTATTCCCAATACCAATACCCCTACCTTCATGTCCTTTTAAATATATTAAGTAACCATGTCCATTCGCCGCGATACTTTGTAAAGCAAAATTTAATTGTGCTTTGCAGTCACATTTTACACTTCCAAAAACATCCCCTGTCAAACACTCACTATGAAATCGCACATGGGGTTGATTGGTTTGCTGAGCTGTCATAGCAAGCACTACATGTTCTATAGTAGAATTTGTATTTTTAAATACTTTGATTTCAAATAATCCAAATTCAGTAGGCAAAGCAGCAGACGACACTAATTCAATTGGCGTATGATGAATTTTACTCCAAATAGATTTGGTTTGTTTAGGATCGACAAGCTGCTCTTTTCTGTAATCAACAATTTGTTGAATGGTGATCATTTTCAATTGATGCTTTTGGGCAAACAATTTCAAACCCTCTCTTCTTAACATGTCCCCGGCCTCATCCATGATTTCACAAATAATGGCCGCTTGCGGTAATTCAGTTAATAAACATAATTCTACCGCAGCCTCTGTATGTCCTTTTCTTACTAATACACCTCCGTTTTTTGCTACGACCGGAAATAAATGACCTGGTTTTATAAAATCAGCAGGTGATGCATTTTCTGCAACTACCTGTTGCGCTGTAATGGCTCTTTCTTTTGCAGAAATGCCCGTAGTAATTCCAAATGCTGGAACTGCATCAATTGAATCATGAAAGGCAGTGTGAAAAGGATCTGCATGATTGGTTGGCACCGGTTGGATGCCAATTTTATGCGCGATTTGAGCCCCCATTGCAATGCACACTAAACCTCTTGCATAAGTAGCACAAAAATTGATTTTGTCTTGCGTTGCCAAAGAGGCAGGGAAAACAATATCCCCTTCATTCTCTCTATCTTCATCGTCCACTACAATAATGGGTGTTCCTAATTTAAATGCATCAAGTGCATCTATCACTGTATCAAACATTACACATTTCTTTTTAATAATAACTGCTCGGTATATTTAGCTAGTATATCAAATTCGATATTAACTGAAGTACCCGCAGACAATTCTTTGATATTTGTTTTGTCTAAAGTCATTGGGATGATACATAACTCAATTAAATTGGTACGCACTTCATTAATAGTAAGGCTCACCCCATTGATCGCAATAGACCCTTTATAAACAATATATTTAACGAATTGTTTAGGTACGGCTATACTTATGAACCAAGCAGTTGGGGTAATATTTATATTTTCTACCGTTGCTGTTGCATCTACATGTCCTAAAACATAATGCCCTCCTAAATAGCCATTTGGCTGCATAGGCAATTCTACATTCACCTCGTGACCAACTTTATAATGACTAATGATGGTCTTTGCAATGGATTCAGTTGAGACAAAAAAATGCATTTTATCGGCATCCACTTTAGTGACTGTTAAACATGCGCCATCTACTGCTACACTGTCTCCTAGTTGTACAATTTTTGCAAATACAGGCATTTCTAAGACTAATTCCCACCCAGCTTCGTTTGGATGAATTGCTTGAATACTTCCTTTTTGTACAATACCTGTAAACATATGCGATGGTTTGAGTATTTTTGAACTGCAAAGATAACTCAATGACCAACAAAGCCGCAATAGATTACTGTATTAAATTAGCTAAAAACGGAAAAGAAAATGATATTAGACCAAACCCTTTTGTAGGCGCAGTTGTCCTTGATGCAAACCAGGAAGTTATTGGAACAGGTTACCACCAAAAACTAGGAGGGCCTCATGCAGAAGTATATGCTATTGAAGAAGCACTGCAAAAAACTGAAACACTTTCTCAGTGTACTTTATATGTAAGCCTTGAACCATGCTCTCATTTTGGAAAAACACCACCTTGTGTAGATTTAATCATAAAACATGGTTTAAAAAAGGTCGTGATTGGAAGCCTAGACCCCAATCCAAAAGTAGGAAGCATCAAACAACTTGAGCAGGCAGGGATTGAAGTTGAAGTGATGAACGACCCTTTAGCAATATCTTTAAACAAAAGATTTTTTACGCAACATCAAAAACAAAGGCCTTATTTTATTTTAAAGACCGCAAGTACAATAGATGGAAAAATTGCAGATCGAAATGGAAAAAGTAAATGGATAAGCAATGAATTTTCAAGACAATTTGTACATACTCAACTTAGATCAAACGTAGATGCCATTTTAACCACCTACAAAACGATTTTAAAAGATGAGGCAAGTTTAACCATACGAATAGACGGAGCACCCATAAAAGAAACCAATGTCATAATAATTGATAAAGAGCTTAGCTTACTGAATGCCGAATACAATAAGCTACCGATATTTTACAAAAGATCCTATTCAAAAATTTACTTCGTAACAGATAGAAAAAATACTGTTGCGCATGACATGTCTATAGAGTTTTTAGAAGGAGTATTTAATGATAAAGGATTAGTTGTTGACTCTATTACAAAGCAATTATTAGAGAAAGGAATTTATACCATTTTAACAGAAGCCGGGAATCAATTGAATGCGAGCTTAGTTGAACAAAAAATGGCAGATGAATTATATTGGTTTATTGCACCCAAAATTCTAAATGATTTACAAGGAATTTCAATGTTTGGTAACAATGAAATGAATACACTAGCTACAACCTTCGACCTCGAACTCGTCAAAATTGAAAAATTCGATCAAGACCTACTTGTTCATTATAACTTTAAAGATGAGTTGGACTAAATCAACTTTATAACTGCATCGGAATTTCCATCAATAATATTTCTGCATCCGGCGTTAACGCCTTCAATTCAAATTGATCAAAATCAGTGATGCCTAAAGCATCTCTTTCATTTAATTGTTGACCGGCTAATTCAAACTGTCCATATAAGACAAAAGCATACATCCCATTGCCTGCTTTTTTTACATTGTACTGAGTTTGAAAACCTTGAT
>JACCDH010682705.1_pt1 | contig 11432 bp, 10 predicted proteins | sample 7442481 | NCBI WGS metagenome assembly JACCDH01 (sample SAMN15323433, study PRJNA562643) | freshwater metagenome | isolation source: river surface water | place: USA:Blue River Watershed | collected 2017-08-15 | reverse complement strand
GGTGGCCTGATCTCTATAAAAACCTGAAGATTTTCCGCATGACGGGCGGAGAACCTTTGATGGATCACAATACGTTCAAGGTTCTGGATTATGTTTATGCGCATCCCAATGCTGATCTAGAACTCAGCATCACAAGTAACTTGTGTCCACCAAAACAGGAACTGTTTGATAAATTGGTTTCCTCTGTTCAGAAACTGGAAGAAATTCAAATTTGGGAAGATCCCGAGAAATTTAATCATAATAGTGGCAATCATTCTTATGTTGCCCCTGCGATTAAACACTTCTCGTTGTTTGTCAGTTGCGATAGTTTTGGTAAACAGGCAGAATATATCAGAACAGGAATGAATTTCCAAACTCTGGATAGAAATGTCAGAGAATTCTTAAAGTCAACTGACGGCACGAATATTACTTTTATTAATACGTTTAATATTCTCAGTGTTCCGAATCTGAAGGAATTCTTGCAGTGGATTCTAGATTTACGTCGCGAGTTTGGTTCTGAATTACAAGAAGAAAAAGTAATTACTGTGGAAGGTCATCCGCCTGTTGTCAGGAAGAAGAGGCAACGAATCTGGTTTGATATTCCAATCTTACATACTCCTACTTGGTTGAATATAAAACTGCTGCAGGGAACCGAGATGGAAGCAGTAATGGAAGATTGCCTTGACTTCATGCGTCAGAACTTAGATACTTCTGATAACGTTTGGCCTGCTGCTCTTTGTTTTGAGGGGTTTCGACAGTATGAAATCGATAAAGTTCAGCGCGACCTAGATATAATGAAGCAAGGTCAACGGAAGAACGAACTTCAAGTCGATATGATTCGATTTGCGCAATACGTTGACGAACTTGATCGCCGTCGCGGTACTAATTTTAAAGAAACATTTCCTGAATTGATTGAATTTTACGAAAGATGTAAGAATGAGCAATAGTTATCTTGATAGAGTAAGAGAAGTAAGAGATACTCTCAATACAGTTGGGCATGGATTCTGTCTGCAGAAATGGCGCCACGAAACTCTATATCTTCACATGGGAGATAATCATAGTTGTTATCACCCGAGACCGCAGCGTATTCCACTAGAAGAAATTGCGGAGAACCCATCTGCTCTCCACAATACAAAATGGAAGAAGCAGCAACGAAAGACGATGCTCGAGGGAGGTCGGCCAGAAGAATGTTATTATTGTTGGAATGTAGAAAATCTTCCTGGCGAACATTTCAGCGATCGGATGTTTCACAATGCCAGTACTTGGTTAGATGCTAAGGAAGAAACCGATCGAATCAAAAATATTCCGTGGGACGCAGACTACAATCCATATTTTCTCGAAGTAAGTTTCGGCAATGGATGTAACTTTAAGTGTGGTTACTGCTGCCCTCAAGCATCATCTCTTTGGGAACAGGAAATCCGCGAACATGGTAACTATGACATCAGTTACAATCAGTACGGGATTGATTATCTAAAGCATACAAAAGTTTATCGTGATGATGAAGAAAATCCATATGTCGATGCATTCTGGAAATGGTGGCCCGATCTAAAGAAGGATCTGCGAGTTCTTCGATTGACTGGTGGTGAAGCAATGATCAATCCGAACACCATGAAACTTATGAAGATGTTGGAAGAAGGCGATGATACGCAGCACCTAGAATTGAACATTAACAGCAACCTCGGTGTTAGTAACAATCGCGTTCAGCGTCTTTCAGATTCAGTAAAGAATCTTTTGGAAAACAAAAAAATCAAGGACTTCAAACTCTATACTTCTCTGGAAGCATGGGGACCACAAGCAGAGTATATGCGTCGCGGATTAAATCAGGATCTTTGGTTAAAGAATGTAGAAACATTTTTAGAAACTGTTCCTGACGTTTCAATCAGTATTATGTGCACATACAATATTCTGTGCGTTGCTTCTTTCCGACCATTCTTGGAAAAGATCTTAGAACTACGTAAGAAGTGGAATGTAAATCCATACCAGAATCGCATAATGTTCGATACACCGTATTTGAAAGAACCTCCGCATTGGATGATCAATCTTCTACCAAAGGAAGAGTTTGGTCGTTATATTGACTCGGATCTTTTGTTTATTCAGGATAATATTACTGAACCAGGATTAGTTCATGGTTTCCAGGAACAAGAATACGAAAAATTGAAGCGTGTTCGGAATTACTTTTATCAAGGCGGTCCGCGGATAGATGAGAAATTGATTCTTGAGGGTAGAAAAGACTTTTATAAATTCTTTACGGAATATGATAAGAGATCAGTTGGTCTTGGTCTATTAGAACTGTTTCCGCAGTACAAAGACTTTTATTATATGTGTAAGGAACTTAATGATGCTTGAACCTCTGTATAATTCTCATAGAGATTTGACGGGTATGCACTTGGAGTTGACGACTAGATGCAATGCTGCATGCCCAATGTGCCCCAGATACATTAGTAATGGTTCAGAAGTTAATCCTATTTTGCCGCTGGTGGAAATCACATTAGAACAATTTAAATCATGGTTCTCTCCAGAATTTCTGAAGCAAATGAGAAGAGTATACGCATGCGGAAACTACGGTGATCCTCTTGCTGCTAAGGACACATTGGAAATTTACAAGTATATCAGAGAATGTAACGATAGAGTTGGTCTTGTGCTACACACGAATGGAAGTGCAAGATCTAAATCGTGGTGGGAAGAACTCGCCAGTGTTATGAATGGTGGACCGGATGGTCGTCGTGATGATTATGTCATATTTTCAGTAGATGGTTTGTGGGATACCAATCACCTTTATCGCCGGAATACTAATTTCGATAAAATTTATGAAAACATGAAAGCGTATACTGCTGCAGGTGGTAAAGCACGGTGGGATTACATTGTTTTTGAACACAATGAACATCAAGTTGACGAAGCAAAGAAAATTGCAGAAGATTTAGGATTTGAATTTTTCAACGTAAAGAAAACTACTCGATGGCATTCGTATGATGATGCGGGTCGAGGAATGTATGATGTTTATGAAAATGGAAACAAAACACATACGTTACGCCAACCAGTAAACACTCGGTATCAAAATGAAAATTCGGTGGAACTAAAAAGATCCATGGGATTGATACCACAGTATGTTACTAATGATGAATTCAATCGTTTGATCCCAGATCCAAAATCTAAAAAGGAAATGCACGTCTTTGATAATGAAAAGAAAGAATGGATTGCATTTAAACACAATTCTCTGGGAGTAGTATGCAGAGCAAGGAAATCGCGTTACCAATCATTAAATGAAATTTTTGTCGACGGCGCAGGCAACGTATATCCTTGTTGTTTTCTTGGCGGCGAACAATGGAGAGCGAACGGAGATACTTGGAATCCTAATGATTCGTCCAAGAGAATGATTGAATTGAACGGTGGTATGGATTCTATTTCATTACATAAAAAATCCCTAGAAGAAATTATTGCATCGCCGCTCTATCAAAGATTCTTACCGCTGAGTTTCGCGAAGGGGCACGATATGAGAAGTTATCAGTGTAGTACCTGCTGTGGCGAAGAATATAATAATTTAGACCAAGGGGAACTTGGAACAACCAGTAGGGGTGTGATCAAGCAGAGAGAAAGAGAAAAAAGTGACGGAAAGTAATACTGTTTGTGCATACCCTTGGATGCTGTTAAGCATTGGTTCGAATGGAGGATTGAGACCTTGCTGTAATGCGATCTTTGCCGACATCGAAACTACAAAGGGCGTTCGTGCAAACATTTCCGATTTTGATGATTACTCTGTCGACAGTTTCTTGAATACGCATACGCACTCAGAATTGCGCGAGTATATGTTGCAGAACAAGAGGCACCCTATGTGTTCTAGGTGCTGGAAGATGGAAGACTCTGGAATGAAGAGTTTCAGGCAATCCATCAACGAGAGGTATTCTGACATTTACAATATGATTGGAGATGAAAATCCTTTGGGGATTTTTAGAATAGAATTCGATCTCGGTAAAAAATGCAATCTTCGTTGTCGCATGTGCGCGCCATTCAGCAGTTCTTTGATCGGAAAAGAAGTGGAAACTCATCCCGAATCTAAAGAATATTACGAGATGGGATATGATCCGCACGATTGGGTTGATGTTGTCAAGATGACTGATGTGGTCGAACCTCACCTAGAAACACTACAAGAAATCTATATGATTGGAGGAGAACCTCTGATTATCGATTCGCATGAAGAACTGTTGAATTTCTTGGTTGACAGGGGAGCATCTTCTAGAATTAAGTTGATCTATAATACAAATGGAATTTTTCTTGGCAAGAAGTTTATTGACATCTGGAAAAAATTTAAATTTGTCCAATTAAATGTCAGTATAGACGGGGTTGGTAAATCGTATGAATATGTTAGAAATCCTGCCAAGTGGGATACCATTGATTCTAATATGAGGATGTTAATATCCGCGACATCTGAACATAGAAATATAGAATGCGGAGTTACTCCAACACTACAAAACTTGACTTTATCCAATAATTCGCTACGTGATCTATTTCTTTGGTGCGAGGAATTGGGACTTTCTATGGGAGTTATACCCGTTAATCGTCCGGATTTCCTACAGGTTGATGTTATGCCAGAAGAAAATTATCTAGAATATCTACAGGAAATAAAAAACCTCAAACCTAGAATTGTTATCAATAGGCATGAGTTACATAATGTTATTAATTATCTCGAGAGTAATAAAAGCAATTTAACAAACAAACCATTACAAATTAAATTTCTTGAGAAACAAAAACTTCTGGATAAGATCCGCAACCAAGACGTATATGAGACGCATTCTTGGGTGAACAAAATATGAAAAGTTGTCTACAGGCATCGTGTGGTTTGGAATTAGACACAGTTGGTAGAGTAAGAGCTTGCTGCCTTGCAGACCCATTCAAAGACGAGTCGGGTCAGGAATATAATTTATCAACCCATTCGCTTGAAGAAATATGGAATTCCTCTAGTAGAAAAAAACTTCTTGATGATTTGCGCGATGGTATAGAAAATCCAACATGCAATATATGCTGGGTTGAAGAAAAACAAGGCAGACAGAGTAAGCGGCAGCGAGAAAATCAAAGAGATCTTGTTATCAAAGACACACCACAAGTCTTGGACTTAAAACTGGGAAATACTTGCAATCTTAGATGTAGAACTTGCAATCCAGATAGCAGCAGTTCTTGGGTTACTGAGTGGTATGATGTATACCATCAGTCAACTATGCCAAAATTTGATTTCTTACAAAAGTATAAGAGAATACGAGATTTGTATTCTCCAACCAATGAGAAATTATGGAAAACATTAGAAGAATGGATTCCAAAATGTATAATGATCGACTTTTATGGTGGAGAACCACTATTGATTGAGCGATCTTGGAATATACTTCAGCAATGCGTTGAAGAAGGTTACAGTAAGCAACAAGAACTCCACTTTAATACCAATGCGACTATTTTTTTGAACGATCAACAAATTGAGACTTTGAAACACTTTAAGCAGGTAAATATTTCTTTATCAATCGATGGAATAGAAGAAAAATTTGAATATATGCGGTATCCTGCAAAATGGAATACTGTCGCAGAGAATATAAAGAAATACTCGAATCTAAGCAAACAATATGATCACATCAGAGTTGATTTTTGTTACACTGTGAGTATACTGAATATCTGGGATACTATTGAATTTGATTCATTTGTTCGAAACAATTATCCCGATCTCGGAATATATTATAATATGCTTTTTACCCCGAAGCACTTTAGTATAACTGTTATTCCTGAATCAGTAAAAACAATTGTCAGACAACGGTTAATTGACTACTCGTCGGACATGCATGATATAACTAATATGTTGTTCCAAGAAAAACATGATGTAGAACAGTTTAATAAACTATTTGATGTCTTGGATATGCACGATAACTATAGAAATAATTTTTTCAAAGAAAGTTTCCCGGAATGGTATTCTATCCTAAAAGAATAATTGCGTATGGTTGCAGTTATACTGCAGGGCAGGAACTTGGTGATGCAATAGTGCTCAATAAGACGCATGAAGAAATTGATGCATATAAAAGAAAACATGGAATTCATTGCACGGATGGCGTTTATGGAAACAAAAAAACCCTAAGTGCTTGCACAAAACTTTCTGCGGAATTGTCCTGGCCTAATTATATTGCAGAAAAATATGGCATTCCTTGTATCAATCGCGCGGAAATGGGAACTAGTGTCAACGAATTTATTTTTAATATAGAAAGAGATTTGATCTCTGGGGGCATAGAATCCGATGATCTTATTTTAGTTGGAATGACTAGTCCTGTCCGGTTTTCTTGGGTTACTGAATATGGGCATATGATGACCAAGTTTGTCGGCGATGAAAGATGGACATATAACAGCGAGTTAAATGATGCATTATTGGATACATGGGCAACAGACTGCAATTTGATTTGGGAATACTACAAACAAGCAAGGCATTTGGATCTCTTGTCTTCTTGCATGGGAGGAAGATTGAAGATGGTCATGACAGTGCAAAGTATGGATTCTATTAAACTGGGATTGCCGGAATATAAGCATAGATTACCATGGATTGATTCGTTTAAAATACAGAATTTGCTGACTCCGGAAATGAGTATGTCAAATTTTATCCAGAACGGTAAATGGGAAGAAGAAACGCACGGTTGGGGTCATCCGAAGATAGAGGTCCATAAGAGATTCGCGAATCACATCTATACTCAATTAATTGCAGCAGGAATTTCCCATGTTTAAACGTATTATTGAGATTCTTAATAAATTTTATAGAAAACGTAAGTTGAAAAAACGTTTGGAAAAACTACGCAAATTGGATCCCTTTATCTATGACTGATAAACAATATAACCTGAATGACAATCCTTCTTTTTGTATGCTTGGATTATTGCACACATATGTTGCTCCAGATGGAAATGTCATGCCATGTTGCGTTGGTGATATAACCAAACCTCCTCTTGGTAACATAAATGAAGTTTCATCTTGGAATGATATTTGGAATGGTGAGAATTATAAAGAATTCCGCCGTAGAATGTTGGCAGGAGAAAAAAATCCAATATGCTCATTCTGTTATGATACAGAAAAGTTTTCAGACATGAGTTCCAGGAGATGGAGAAACACTCAATACGCAGAAGATTATGACTATTATATGAGTCACTTGTCGGACACAGGCGAGATGAAAATAAACAAACTAAAATACATGGATTTTAGGTTTTCTAATCATTGTAACCAAGCGTGTATTACGTGTGGACATTCTTTGAGTTCCAGTTGGTATGACTTGATGCAAAAATTAAATATACCGACTAATTCACCAAAATTCATAGAACCAAAAGATGATAAAATTGCATATGAATTGATTGATGATAATCTAGATAGTATCACTAATATCTATTTTGCTGGCGGAGAACCGATGCTTTCAAAATATCATTGGTATACTTTAGATAAACTGATTGAGATGGATAGAGCAAAAGAAATTGATCTTGTATATTCTACAAACTGCAGCACCCTTAAAAATAAGGACAAAAATGTTCTGGATTATTGGAAGCAGTTTAAATCTGTTATGATTATGGCGAGTATTGATGAGGTTGGTGAGCGATTTAATTATATACGCTGGCCTGCTAAATGGGATAGTGTTTCTCAGAACCTTAAAAAGATACACGATTGTTTCGAGGAAATAAATAACGGGAATGACGCTACGCATAAACTCTGTATCGCACCAGTATTGAGCGCATTTAATCTGCACAGATTAAAGGAAATGGTTGAAGAATTTATTTCTATAGGAATTTATCAAGAAAGTAACAAATATCATCCAAATTTTGAATACTTTTTGTTTTGTAACTTGATCAGAACACCGAAGCATTTAAATATAATGAACATGCCAACGCAACATTGGCAATATGCTTCACAAAAATTGGACGAATTCGAGAAGTGGTATTTAGAAACTGTTATACCAAATACTACAAATACGCAGAAAACACTTAGCATTACCAAGTCTATAGAAAAAATTAAAGAGATGCGTAAAATAGATCAACAAGATATGGATTTTTTTGATTATGACGGCGAAGATTACTTGAAGCATATGGAAGAATATTCTAAACTTGATGTTGCAAGAAATACAGATTTCTTGGCAACATTTCCAGAACTTGAATGGTTATATAAGTGATTGAATGGGGAATATCTGCTGCAGCACATGATGCTGCATTGACCGTGGTTGATGGTGATCAAATTTTATTCGCGTCGCACGCAGAACGCTATAGTGGTATTAAAAACGACAAGCATCTCAACCAACATATTATTGATGCAGCATTAAAGTTTGGCGAACCGCAAGTGATACATTGGTATGAGAAACCAAAACTTCGAGCAATGCGTAGATTTCTGGCAGGGCAAGGATTGGTTCGGTTCAGTGTAAGACAGTATCTAGCAGAGTTTGGTCTTAACTATCCAGTTCAATTTGCTTCTCACCACGAGTCGCATGCCGCAGCAGGATTCTATACTTCCAAATTTCAGTCAGCGACTGCTCTTGTAATTGACGCAATCGGAGAGTTTGACACTGCTTCTATCTGGTTGTGTGATGACGGCAACATGAAGAAGAAGTGGTCAATGGATTACCCTAAATCCCTTGGTTTATTCTATTCCGCTATAACTGACCGAGTTGGACTAAAACCTAACGAGGACGAGTATATTCTTATGGGAATGGCAGCATATGGAGATCCGAACAAGTATTATTGGCGGATGCGCGAACTGTTTGAGAATGAAAATCTTCATCGGGGATGCCGCTGGTGGTTGGGCGATGAAACTCCAAACGAATATGATCTTGCCGCTGCAGCGCAAAAAATATATGAGGAAGAATTCGACAAACTGTTATATCGCGCCAAGAAAGCAGATCCTACGCAAGAAAATCTAGTTCTTTCAGGGGGTTGTGCTCTTAATTGCTCGGCAAACCATATTGCAACGAAATATTTTAAAAATATCTGGATTATGCCAAATCCAGGTGATGCTGGAAGTTCTCTTGGTGCAATTGCTGCAAATACACGAAGAAAATTCAATTGGCAAGGACCATATCTTGGAGAAAATATCGGAACCGAATACCCCGTAGAAAAATTATTGACTTCTTTGCTAAACGAGGGTATAGTTGGAGTTGCTAGTGGAAGAGCAGAGTTTGGACCTAGAGCGTTTGGTAACCGAAGTTTGCTTGCTGATCCCACTAGGGCAGAGATTAAGGACAAAGTAAATGAAATCAAACGTAGACAGAAATTCAGACCCTTTGCGCCTGTCATCCTTGAACAGCATGCGTCAGAGTATTTTGACATGCCAGTTGAAGTTTCCCCGTATATGCAATTTACTGCAAGATGTAAATTTCCTAAAAGGTTCGCTGCTATCATTCATGCTGATGGTACATCTCGCGTCCAAACTGTAAATGAACGACAACATCCTGGTCTATTCAAATTACTAACAAAGTGGTATGAAAAAACTGGGTGTCCTATGTTGTTGAATACGAGTTTGAACATTAAGGGTATGCCAATGGTGAATAACTATAAAGACGCAGACGATTTTGAATCTATGTATGGCGTGAAAGTCTTTTCGTAATAAATATATTGATGGCAGATATACTTAAATTTCCGGATAAGTTCTTCCACGGGAAACGTCTATACCGAATACCATTATATTCGGACCTCGATATTGACATTGTTTTATTCTGCGTTAATGCTTTTGGCGAAACCGATAAAAGAGTTATAATTGATGATCTTGTCAAGATGGATCCAGTAGACGTAATAAAATGTATTGACTTTGCTCTAGAATCGGAGTATATTTCTAATACTACGAAATCGCATATCGAATGCATTCGTAAGTCAATCGAGGAAATACCCTTCAAACTTGAGAACTAATATATTATGAACATTTTTTATCTACACCCAGAACCTCGCGCTTGCGCCGAGATGCATGTTGACAAACATGTCGTCAAGATGATCATCGAGTATGCGCAACTGCTGTCCACTGCGCATCGTATCCTGGATGGCGAAGAATATATCGATGCCTCCTCTGGTCGTCGTATCAAGCGTTGGCGTCTTGCCGATGATGCGATGGAAGACAATCTTTATAAGGCATCCCATATCAACCATCCCAGTGCTATTTGGACTCGTCAGTCCAACAATAATTACACTTGGTTGTTTTGCCTGTTTACAGAACTTTTACAGGAATACACATATCGCTACGGTAAGCATCATGCAACTGAGCGACTAGTCTATTGGTTGCGCAAACCGCCGAAGAATATTCCAGTTGGTTATCTAACGCAACCTACTCCTGCTATGCCTGACGAATACAAGGTTCCGGATTCTGTTCAGTCCTATCGTAACTATTATGTCGGTGCTAAAAAAAGTTTTGCAAAATGGAAAAATAGACCGATTCCAGAGTGGTTTGAAAACGCTGCTTGAATAAATACGTGTATGAGTAAAACAGTCATACCGATTCATTTAAAGCATTCCGAAATCCGAGGTTTCTCGGTTCCAAGGCGATCCCGCATGGGGTCGCCTTTTTTGTATCACTCTAACACCAAAGGACTGTTATGTCGAGAAAGAAAAATAATCTACAAGTTATCTCGAATTCTGAACCACAAGTCACAATCGAAAAGAGTCGAACATGCAAAGTCAAATACGATGACCTCAAACACATACAACCAAAGAACTACAATCAACGTCAATTCTTCGAACTCTACGATCAACAGTCCCCAGCAATCCTGCTACATGGCGTAGCAGGAACAGGTAAAACTTACATTGCGATGTATAAAGCACTAGAAGAAGTTCTAGATCCCACGACTGATTACGAGCGTGTCATCGTCGTTCGCTCGGCAGTTCCCTCTAGAGATATCGGACACCTTCCTGGTGACGAAAAGGAAAAAACAGAAGTCTATACTTTACCTTACGTTGAAATATGTGATGACTTATTCAATCACATTCAACCCTTCCAGCGCATGCAGGAGCAAAAGACTATCCATTTCCTGATCACCTCGTTTGTCCGTGGTATCACACTTGATAATTCTATCGTGATCGTCGACGAATGTCAGAACATGACCGACATGGAACTCAACTCAATTATGACCAGAATCGGCAAGAACTCAAAGATTATTTTCTGCGGGGACTTCCGACAAACTGACCTATATAAAAAGAACGATATGTCGGGTCTGCAAAAATTCATCGGTATCGCTGAATTAATGCCAACTTTTAAGACTATCGAGTTTTCGGTTCATGATATTGTCAGATCCAAACTGGTGAAAGAATATATCATGGCAAGACTCGAATACGAAGAAAGATATAATTAGGGCTTGACTTTTTTGCAATTCTATAGTATATTGGATTATGATGTTTAAAACGATCTATGAATATGAAGATTTCGCCCAATCAGTAACGAACGAAGATGGTGGTAGAGTTTACGTAAATGCTTCTGGCACTGCGTATCC
>JACCDH010362543.1_pt1 | contig 11432 bp, 13 predicted proteins | sample 7442481 | NCBI WGS metagenome assembly JACCDH01 (sample SAMN15323433, study PRJNA562643) | freshwater metagenome | isolation source: river surface water | place: USA:Blue River Watershed | collected 2017-08-15 | reverse complement strand
GCTTGCGGCGGTCGTATTCACCTTCGAGCACGACAAATTCGCAGGCCAGGAAGATGCTGCCGGTCTCAAAGCTCTGGGTGGCGTAACCGCCGAGCCAGCCATGACTGGGGTCGTCATACCCACCCGGTTTCACGGTCATGCGAACCTTGGCGACCGTGCCCTTGGGGATGAGATCGAAGGATTGCTGTTGTTCTGCGTCGTTGAAGTCGGACCAGTTGTTGGACATGAATTACTCCTTTGGTGTTTGGGATGTGGGAATGCCAGAGGGCATGCGGGTGGCAGCGGCGCACTTGTCGATGAGCGCGCGCAGGTTGGGCGGCTCCTGCAGCTCAAGCTGGCCGGAGCGGTCCTTGGCCGGGTAGCCATAGGGGTTGAGCGTGTGGGTGATGAAGGCGCGGTAGCTGCTACCATCCTCAGCCTTGATCTCGGCCAGGGTCACCACCTCGTCGACGATGCCCGGCAGTTCTGCTGCGGTTTTGGAGCCCTCGATCTGCGGCACGAACACCTTGCGGTTGAAGTCGTCGAGCTTCTCGTCCAAGATGGCGACAAACACCACGTGCTTGCCCCGGGCGTGCTGCAGGTGGGTCAGCGCCGTCAGCATTTCCTGACCCAACAAGCCATAAGCCCCTCGGGTGTCGGGCTTGCCGGTACGCTCGGATAGGGCCTGCGGCTGTACCTTGGCCCAGATCAGGGCCAGGCGTGCCAGCACCGTGATGCTGTCGACAAAGTAGGTGTCGTACTTGGCCAGTTGGGAGGGGTCGCCGTAGCGCTCGCAGACATGGTCGAAGTGAGCCTGCGAGTACGGGGCCTCTGCGGGCAGTGCTGGGTTGGGGCCAGCCAGGAAGACCACCAGGTCGCGAAACTCGGGCCAGGTTGCGGGGCGTACGCAGTCGCCATGCCAATCCTTGACCGCGAGATCGCCCGCCTCCAGGTCCACGAACAGCGTGCTGTCCTCGGGCAAGGTCTTGAGTTGGGTGGTCTTGCCGATACCGGACTTGCCGAGCAGCACCAGCTTGACGCCTTGCTTTTCTGCCAAACGCTGCGAAGCGCTGATGATTGGAAGTGCCATCACGCCACCTCCCGCAACTGTTCAGCCACCGCCGGATTCCAGAGGATCTGGTAACCGCTGTGGCCGTTTCGGAAATACGGCATGGCTTCCGCCCAGACTTCCCCTGCTTCGGTCAACTCCCATTCGTCGCGATCGTTGCGGTACTGCAAACCCAGGGCGGCCAGACGCAGGTTGGTGGTCTTGGCGGACAAGCCAGTGAGTTTGCCTAGCTGGGTGGCGTTGAGCGCGCATATGGGCTCATTGGCGGCTGGCAGCGTTCGACGCAGGGTCTCGACGGCGAGGCCAGTGTTTTCCTGAATGCAGGTGAGCGTGGCCGCCATGGCGATACCGGCTTTCACCCCTGGCACTTTGGCCACGGCTTCGCCAATCAGAAGCAGCGCGGTGACACGGTCTTGGGTGGGTGCTGGCAGACTGGCAATGGTGCCGGGAACGGCGTAACTGCCGGTCTTGCGGAGCGAGGGCAATACCTCGTGGGTCACCCAGCGTTTGAAGCGTTTGGCTTCAGCCTTGCGGCTGGTCAGAATCAGGCTGTAAAGGCCAGACTCGTTGATCACCACCATGTCCTGGGGGCCACCAGGGGTACCCACAGTGCGGGTATCCCTTTCATCATCGTCGAGGCGACCGTATGCGTTTTCGGGCTTGGAGATTTCCAGCACGCGGCAGACGTCAGCCGCTACGAACCAAGGCTCACCCTGTGAATCCGTCACAACACGGACAGGGCGGCCTTCGAAGTCGAATGGAACAAGTTGCTGGTTCATGGTCAGCACTCCTGGTCAGAAGACAGCTCGAAGGTCGGCTTGCCAGCCTCCACCGTGCGGGCATCGGCGAACTGCTGCTGCAGGGCCGGCGGCCAGTTGGTGTAACGGGACTCGGGCACCGCCAGCTTCACGTCGAGGTAGCTCTCGACGGCTTCGCCCGAGGCGACGATGCGTTCGGCGATGGCCTTGAGCTTTTTCTGGTCCCAGGACACTTTCTTGGGCAACTCGAACTTCACGTGCAGGCCATCGGCCTTCAGGTGAGCGGTGCCGAAATCACGTCCGGTGTCACGTAGGGCTTCACGGCCTTGGGCACCGAAGCGCTGCTCCAGGGCGGTATCCACCTTGGTCCGGGCAGTCTTGAGCCAAGCGATGGCCTGGTCGAGGTTGGTATCGATTTCGTAAAGTTGCTGGGCAGGCAGGCTGGCCAGTTGGGCAATGGACATCTCGGCAATGTCGGCGGGGAAGACGGTCAGATCAGTCATGGCCGGCCTCATCACTGGTATGCGCGAGCAGAGGTCGAGAACCGGGCTACTTGGCGCTCGTATTGCTCGATGGCAGAGATCTGGTACCGGACGCTGGCACCGAGCTTGCAAAAGATCGGGCCAATCTGTTCCTGGCGCCAGCGGCGCAGGGTCTTGACGGACAGCCCCCAGCGGATGGCGAGCTCGTTTTCGTCAAGGGCCAGACGTGGGGTGTTGTTCGGCTGGTAGCGCGAATGGCTACGGCCGGCTTGAACAGATAGGGCTTGGTTTCGCATTGCGGGACTCCGTTTGTTTTGGGAGTCCCTATTGAATTGCTCCACTCTTTGGGCTTGGGGGTGAACTTTTTCGGCTCTGGCACTGCATCCATCCCCAAGCCCAACAGCGATGAAACGCGTAACTTATTGATCTATATGACCCCTCGGCCGTCGTTTCGGTTATTGCGTTTTCGCTTATTTCGTTTAAAATACCTTCAACGTGAACTCAACCCCGACGAGGAGACCCCCTATGAACGCTCCCGCCATCCCCAAAACCCTGCCTTCCGAAGAGGACATCGCGCTCGCCAGAGAGTCTGGTCGGGCGTTATCGACCGTGCTCCAGACACGGTCCGAGGTTCAGCAGATCGACTTCCATGATGAAAAAGGTGCTGTGCGCGCGGTTCGGATCCCGACCTCCGCGCTTCGGCTACTCCTGGAAGTCTTGACCGAGATCGGTCAAGGCAACGCGGTATCGATCATCCCGATCCACGCTGAACTGACGACTCAGGAGGCGGCAGACGTGCTCAACGTCTCCCGGCCTTTCCTAGTTCAGTTGCTGGAGAAGGGCGAGATGCCATTTCACAAGATCGGTACGCACCGTCGCGTTCGCTACCAGGATGTGATTGCCTACAAGAAGCGCATCGATGCCGAGCGTCGCAAAGCGCTGGATGAGCTGGCCGCGCAGGCCCAAGAACTCAACATGGGGTACTGAACGGATGAGTTCGCACTTCACCGTCGTCTATGACGCCTGCGTGCTCTACCCGGCACCGCTGCGCGATTTGCTGATGCATTTGGCGCTATCGGATCTGTACCGGGCGCGCTGGAGCGACATGATCCACGACGAGTGGACGCGTAATGTCCTGGCCATCCGCCCCGATTTGACCCAAGACCAGCTGACGCGGACACGCCAGCTGATGAACACCCACGTCCGGGACAGTCTGGTCGCCGGATTCGAGTACCTGATCCCATCAATCAACCTGCCCGATCCGGATGACCGCCATGTGGCGGCCGCCGCCATCCACTCTGGGGCCAGCCTGATCGTGACCTTCAACCTCAAGGATTTCCCGGCTGACGCGCTCAAGCCTTACAACCTGGCCGCCCAACATCCAGATGATTTCATTGTGGACCTGTTGGATCTGCACCCGGCCAGCGTCCTTGAGGCGGCAGCCAGCCACCGGCGGTCACTGAAAAACCCGCCGAAAACAGCAGATGAATACCTGGACACCCTGCTCGCGCAGGGATTGACTCAATCAGTGGCGGTCATGCGCCAATGGACCGTGGCCATGTAAAAGGCCGGAGGAGACAACATGGGCAAGAAGACCCTGACAAATGCGCACTGCTTGCTGGAACTCGCCGAACTGGCAACGGTGCCAACCCTCAAGGCCTTCAGTGGTCTTCAAGAATGCCAAGCCCTGGCCCGGGGTTTCGATTGGTCGCGAGATGAAGATCAGATCTCCGTTGCACTGGTCGAACATATCAAACACCTACGCAAAGACCAGCGCGACCCCGCAGAACGCGAAGCACTCCGTGTCCTGCGTCTGGCGGCACCGCGTGGGGCGCAAATCCTCGCCACTGTTGCCGAACAGCTCCATGACAATGAACTGATCGCCACATTCCAGGCGCAGGACGGCGGCGAAATTGGCCGATCGGTCTGGATGCGCACCCACTGCGATGAATCGGCGAGGCTATTTGACGTCGCCGAGTCGATCCTCAACACGGGCGACATTCGGGGCAGCAAGCGCCTTTATGACGCTTTTGATATCCCATGCGATGAGGCGCCGCCTTTCATCTGGAACGACACGGTCCGAAAAGAACTGGAGACGCAACTGACTCACGCCATGCGCCTGAGTGAACCGTGTGAGGTGGTCTACGTCCCGCTGGCTGACGAAAAAAGGAATGGTGACACCTCGACCATTCACTACCTGGTGGTTCGTTTTGCCGGCGACCAGGTGACCGCAGTCCAGATGGTGAATCGCAACCGCAAGACCTTTTGCTACTTTCCTGCCCGCGATGCCACGCTGGTCTACAACCCAGATAGAAAAGTCGTCGAGGCCTATGCGCACACGCTGTCAACGCGGGCACCGCTGGCCAATGTGCTGTCCAAGCATGGCTTCAAGGCCCCCTTGTCAAACCGGCCACTGAACCGCTCCAGGTATGACCTGTCCCGGTTTGCCTTGCCGCTCAAGGATGCCAAGCCACGATTGGACGGCGTCAAAGTCGAGCGCTTGTACTTGACCGAGGCCAAGGCATTGATTGGTCACTCCACTGACGCCGTCACGCTGCATATCGACAGCGGCGTCGAGCTGCACGATGTCATTACACAGCGTTGGAGCGCCCATCCGTTTTCACAACCTGGTGCCATTCTGGGCGTCACGCTGGTCGCTGACTTTGTGTTTGATGGCGAGACCACCGAAACTCCTTTGTCTATCGTCGTGGCGGAACCTGGCCGCTGCAGCCTTCAGGGCGAGAAGGACCGGCGGCTGCGAGATGCAGGAACGCAACTGCTCGAGGCGCTGGGTGTCCTCAAGCCTTTGCATCCTGGCTCGGGCATTGATGACCCAACTCTCATCAGGCAAGTCGCCAAACTTCTTGAATGCGCGACCAGCCCCATGGATGGTTTCGCCTTGGCACATTTGGACATTGACATCGAACGGTTCGAAGATGAGGGCATCATCACCGAAGGAGATCGAATTACGCAGAAGGTGATCGATGTAGCTGAGGGGGAACGATTCACCGTTGTTCTGGAGCGCTGCACCGACCCGAACTTCGTTCGTTACCGTGATCCGCTGACCGGCAGCGATGTGACATTGCCCGCCAAGCACGCTCGCCTGTGGAAAGTGGATCTGAACTGGTTGCGAGAGGAAATCATCACCGCCCTGGGCACGGGCCTGTTGGGCGTTCGTGGCAAGCACCAGGAGGATGAGCCCATTTTTCTGGGCGAGCTCGATATTGACGGCCAGGCAGTCGCGCTGTACTTCGCCGCCAGGATGTCCAATGACCGCCAGTTCGCACAGGTCGATGCCGCATTGCGGCTTCATCCTCGCTCAGCCCCCGGCATTGTGTTGACGACAGCGTCCGCACCGTTTCCATTTGCCGGCACCAATTTGGTGGTCGCGATCGATGACGTACTCGCCACCACAGGGCAAGAAACCGCTATCGACATAAACCGATTGAAGGTAGCCTACCGACATGGGCAGCTGGCTGCCATGGGCGGCGCCTCGGTCAGTTTGAAGGTTTCTTCTGATGGCTACTCTGCAGTGCTGTCCATTCCAGGTAAGGCTCCATGGAAAGTGACCAACAAAGCCAAAATCATTGTGCTGCAACGCTTGGTTGCGGCCTATGCGGCAGGCACGCCCCACGTCAATTCAAAAATGCTGATGGATGGCACTGGCTGCAAATCACCATCCAACCTGTTCACCGGCAAAAACTCACCTTGGCGCGATTACATCGTTCGCGTTGAAGGCGCGCGTGCCTGGGAACTCAGGATGCCAGGCATGGAGATGATCGTTGACGACGAGGCCGATGAGACATCTGTCTCCGAGTTCGTTGAAAGCCTGTGATTGCACCAACGTGCTTTTTGATGAGTGAATCGGCAAGGTTGTTCTGCGGGCCGTAAATCACACGGCATTACCCTGCGTTGCCATCCGCTTCGGACGATTTGGCGGACCATTAAGACGGTTGCAATTCTTCGGAGCCGTCATGCAAATCATCAAACTCCTATCTCCAGCGGAGATGACCCCCTGCGCCAGGGCGAGGGAAATCTGCGCCATCCTGGCCACGGCGATCAACCGCAGCTATGTGGCTAATGAGCCAGCAGAGAGCTCGGTTGACCTTGGCTTTCTGCTCGACCAGCGCGTTCATACAACCCCGTATCAACAAGAGGAGTTGTCATGAACGACACATCATCCGTGGCCAAACAAGTGGCCTCCCTGCCATCGATACCGCTGCCAGACCTATGGGCTCTGTGGGATCGTTTCTTCAAATCTCGCCCGGAGAAAACCAACCGCGTCTACCTAGAGTCCCGTATTGCATACAAGCTTCAGGAAGAAGCCTTTGGCGGACTGGATCCTGATATGCGTCGGCGCTTGGCCAACATCGGCGTCCGGCAGTCCAAGATCAAAACCCGCCGCAAGGGCCCTGAAATCACGCTGGCTCCCGGCACGGTCTTGGTTCGTGAATGGGCCGAACGTGACCACTATGTGAAAGTTACCGCCGACGGAACATTTGAATACGAGGGCAAGTACTTCAAAAGCCTGTCGGCGGTGGCACGCCACATTTCTGGCAGCTCATGGTCAGGACCATTGTTTTTTGGCTTACGCCGTCCTGCGGAGGAGTTCCAGTGAGCGATACCCCGAACAAAAAGCCACGCCAGCGCTGCGCGGTGTATTGCCGCGTATCCACCGACGAGCGACTGGACCAGGAATTCAATTCCATCGATGCACAGCGGGAGGCGGGGCATGCGTACATCGCCAGCCAACGCGCCGAGGGCTGGATACCGGTGGCCGACGATTACGATGATCCTGGATATTCCGGTGGCAATACCGAGCGGCCCGGTCTGAAGCGCCTGATGGCCGATATCGAGCGCGGGTTGGTTGACATCGTGGTGGTCTACAAGATCGACCGACTGACACGCAGCCTGGCGGACTTCTCCAAGATGGTCGAGGTGTTCGAGCGCCGCAAGGTCTCGTTCGTCTCGGTCACGCAGCAGTTCAACACCACCACATCCATGGGGCGGTTGATGCTGAACGTGCTGCTGTCGTTCGCGCAGTTCGAACGCGAGGTAACGGGCGAGCGCATCCGCGACAAGATTGCGGCATCCAAGCGCAAGGGAATGTGGATGGGTGGCGTGCCGCCCCTGGGTTACGACGTCGTGAACCGGCAGCTCATCGTCAACGATGCTGAAGCCGCCATCGTCCAGCGCATCTTCCAGGAAATGTTGACGATCGGTTCGACCACCCAAATCGCGGCCAATTTGACAGCGGAAGGAATTACCACCAAGGCATGGGTGACACGCAGCGGCCAGATACACAGCGGCTCGCGCATTGACAAGAAGTACCTCTACAAACTGCTGCGCAACCGGCTCTACTTGGGGGAGATCTCCCATAAGGGCAGCTGGCACCCCGGCGTCCACAGCGCGATCATTGATAACGGCCTGTGGGAACAAGTCCATGAAATCCTGGCCAGCGATGGGCACACGCGCTCCGTGGAAACCAAAGCGCGCTCGCGAACCGATGCCCTGCTGCGCGGCTTGTTGTATGCCCCTTCTGGGGACCGGATGTACCCGACCTACTCCAACAAAAACGGTCGCAAGTACCGCTACTACTTCTCGAAAGCAGAGGCCAGGTTCGGTGCTGACAGCAAGACCTACGCGCGCCTACCAGCCGATGAGGTTGAGGCTGCCACGTTGGCCCAGATCAAGACCGTGCTCTCCAGCCCTGAATCGGTAGCTGGCGTCTGCCAGTTCATTCGAAAAAACGGTGTCACCGTGCGCGAGGACATCGCTGTGATGGCCATGCGCCAGCTGGGCAGTGTTTGGGAGCAGCTTTACCCGGCTGAGCAGCACCGCATCGTGAACCTGATGATCGAGCGTGTGGACCTGGTGACCGGTGGGCTGAAAGTGAAGTGGCGAGAGGTTGGCTGGAAGGACCTGATTGAAGAATTCGCGCCGGACAGCATCGGTGCCGAGTTGGTCGAAATGGAGGCGACATGAGCGTCACTGAGACGACAGACCAGAGCACCTTCGTGCCACTGAATTTGAAGCGGCGGGCAGGCAGGCTGATTGCGGACAGCGGTGCCCCTGTTCATGACGTCAACATCCTCAACGTGGTCGGTCGTGGGTTCTTTTGGCAAGAGCTCCTCGACACCGGCGTATACGCCAGCGGGTCCGACATTGCCAAAGTTGAACACGTCACACCATCGACCGTGAACCGATTGGTCCGGATGGGGCTACTGGCTCCCGACCTGGTTGAAGAACTGATGGCCGGCAAACAACCCAGACGGTTGACAGCGCATTGGCTGATCCGCAACCGCATTCCCAGTCTCTGGAGCGAGCAGCGGGCACTTTTTGATCAGTTCAGATAGGAATAAAGATGGGCAAGAAAGACCTCGGCAAAGTGATCGGAACCCCGGTGACATTCCAGATCCCGAGTCCGGCAGGTGGCGTGCAGATGGAGACATACATCCCATGGACGCTGGTCAAACGGGGCGTGCGGCGTAAGGTGATCACGCCGTTCGACACACCCATTGAATTCAACGACGAGGCGGCCCGTGAACGCCAGCAACGAGAACTTGAGCAGCCAAGTCCGCTGCTGCGAGCTCTGGGGTTGGCGCATCACTGGCAGCGGCTTCTTGACGACGGTCGTTTCGGCTCGCTGACCGAGATCGCCGCGGCCGAGGAGATGAATCTAAGTCAGGCCAGCCGGATAGCAAAGCTGGCCTACCTGGACCCGCAAATCATCCACGCTAGTCTCAGGCCTGGCAGCAAGATGGCGCTGGAGCATTTCATCCGAGGCGGTGGCCTCCCCACCGAGTGGTCAGCCCAGCGAGCAAGGCTGGGGCCGTACCAATAGGCACAAGGACATCACCGAAGCAAATGGCCGCCCTCGAGGCGGCTTTTTTGTGGCCGTCGGTCAAGATTCGCATTGCCAGCTCCCAACCGCGAAGTGCTTGCCAGTTGCAACCACCCCATTGCAAGTCGTTGATTTTTCTAGACCACGCAACTTGAACGCTCAAGAGACCGGCAGAGAATAGAGACAGAAAACGGGGTGTCAGGGCATGAATAGTGGCACCCTGGCCGTCCTGCCGCTCAAGAGGAAACTGCGCTGAACCGCGCCAACACTGGGGGAACGGGCAAAAAAAATCCCGGCTGATAAGAGTCGGGATTTCTATGAATGGTGGCAATTTGAAGTATGAACGTCCGGCCGCAAAGGTCGGAATATTCTTCAAGATCATGAGCAACGCTCACCTCTAAAGTCCTTGATTTCGGGTCGTTGTCCGCCTTCCCCTGATCTCCCAGAAAGGTGACCCGCGCCCTTGTTGTTTGAGATGATGTGGGCTGTGAGCCCCATCCAAACACCCGCCGCACCCCCCCAGCCGTCGCAGCCCATTGTGCGCTGCGCGGTGTATGCGCGGGTGTCCGTCGCCGACGCCCAGTCTGGCGAGTTCAACTCGCTGGCAGCGCAGATCGAGGCTTGCGAACAGTACGTCGCCAGCCAATCCGGCATGGGTTGGTGTTTGGCTGGCCCGGCTTACACCGACGACGGTGAAAGCGCTCGAGATCTTCAGCGCCCGGGACTGCGTGCACTGTTGGAGCTCGTACAGCAGGGCGAGGTCGAGGTGATCGTGGTGCACCGACTGGATCGGCTCAGTCGCAGCCTGTTTGATCTGACTGACGTGCTGCTGCCGCTTCTGCGGCTCAAGTGTGTCGAGCTGGTCAGCGTAACCCAGCAGATTGACACCCATTCGCCCAACGGCCGTTTGTCATTGAACCTGCTCACCAGCTTTGCCGAGTTCGAACGAGAGACCATCGGGGAGCGAACCCGTGACAAGCTCTTTGCTACGCGCCGCCAGGGGCGCTGGCAAGGCAGTGGCACGCCCTTGGGCTACGAAGTCGATTTCGAGCAGCGCTTGGTAGTGAACAAGTCCGATGCCAGTTTGGTGCGCGAGATTTTCAGGCGCTACGTGGCGTCAGAGACCATGGCAGATTTGATGGTGTGGATTGAGCGCCAGAAGGTCAAGACCAAGAAATGGATCACGCGCGATGGCAAACCCCGGGGTGGCCGCCCCATGGACCGCACCACCTTGTACCGGATGTTCGGCAACCGCATGTACATCGGAGAGGCGCTGTTTGACGGCGAGTGGCACAGCGGCATCTACCCACCCATCGTCGATCTGGATCTTTGGCGCGCCGTTCAGGAAAAGCTGGCGCAGCGGGCAAGGCGCAAGGGCGTACCCAACCAGGGGTGGAGTGAGCTCGAGTTCCCCCTGAGCAACCGGCTGTTTTGGCATGACGGGCGCCCGTACACCCTGTTCAAGTCCTCGCTGCGCGACAAGGGCCAGTACCGGTACTACATGGGTCCGGCCACCGAAGCAGAAAAGGCCGCCGGCCTGCCACCGTTCAATTTGTCGGTAGATGAGGTTCACCGGTTCGTTACCGAGCACCTGCGCCAGCATTTCAAAGATCCCACGGCATGGCTGCCGATGGTGCAAAGAAACCTGCCCGACAACTGTTTTCTTGATGAGGACGGCATTCGAAAGTCCCTGCTGCGCCTGGATGAGGCCTGGAATCTTTTTACAGAGTTCACGGTAGCCGGCGTCTTGTTCCGGTTGATTAAGCGCGTCACGTTGTACCCCGATGGCATGCGCATTGAGATGAACGTGCCAGGGCTGATCCAGCAGATCAAAGACATGGCAGAGCTACCCGTGGCCGCCGAAGATGCCCCTCAAAAAGCTACTCGCCCGCATGCCAAGCCAGTCTGACGGACGGAGTTTCATATTTCAAATCTGCGGTGGATAGCGCTTTGCGATTGCAACCACCCCATTGCAAGTCGTTGATTTTGCTAGAACACTCGACTTGAACGCTCAAGAGCCCAGCAGAGAATAGAGACAGAAAATGGGGTGTTCGGGCATGAAAAGTGGCGCCGTGGCCGTCCTGCCGCTCAAGAGGAAACTGCGCTGAACCGCGCCAACACTGGGGGAACGGGCAAAAAAAATCCCGGCTGATAAGAGTCGGGATTTCTATGAATGGTGGAGATAGGTGGACTTGAACCACCGACATCAGCATTATGAATGCTGCGCTCTAACCAACTGAGCTATATCTCCGGGTAACGGGTTGCTTTGAAACAAACTGCTTGAAAGCAGATGACTGACG
>JACCDH011522769.1_pt1 | contig 11435 bp, 12 predicted proteins | sample 7442481 | NCBI WGS metagenome assembly JACCDH01 (sample SAMN15323433, study PRJNA562643) | freshwater metagenome | isolation source: river surface water | place: USA:Blue River Watershed | collected 2017-08-15 | reverse complement strand
TCGGCCTGGGCGGGCCGGGTAGGCAGCAGCATGCCGTTGGTCACAACAAGGACCAAGACAATCGAGGACAGCAGGGCAGATAGGGCAACCTTCTTCATACAGAAGAAGTTACGGCATGGCGCAGGCTTGTGTTAAGCCCAGACGGCAGGAAAAGTAGGCCGTGTAGGACTTGAACCTACGACCAAAGGATTATGAGTCCTCGCCTCGAAACTAAAGGGTGCGCTTTTTCAAAGAGGTAGCACGGGCTATAAATTTTTCGTATGCGTGCTGTCATTTTTGTAGCCACGCAAGCGTAAAAATTATTTACGGTCATTTTAGCTATGCCTGCCATATACGCAAGTGGGATTTGTAAAACGCAGTCTCATTCTGCTCAAACCGTGCTCTTTAGCGCCTTTTTACGCGTTTGTGGTTTAGGCGGTGGCTGAGGGAAGCTTTAAGCGTAGCAATCGCTTTGTGTCTCTCTCCTTACGCTGCCTATCTCTCTCAGCCTGTAGCCTTGACTTTGCCGTCTCCACGCCCTGCTGTAGCGCACGGATACGGGCTTGCTGTAGGGTCATTGGCTTTGTGGGCCCAAATTCAAAAAAGCGCATCTTGTATTTAACGCTTAAAGCCTGCCCGTAGTTGTCCACTGACTGCCTCAATCTGTGGGTCAAGCTCGCCATCAATCACTGCTGCTTTAACAACATCCAAGATCTTTAGCAGCTCATCGGCGTTTGCTACTTCAATGGCAGTCTTTCCTTTCGCCAACTCAATCAACTTGGCACCATAGCGAATGTTCAAGCAGACCTTACCGTTATCAGCGACGAACCACCACGGCTTTACACGCTTAGCTACTTCTACGGTTCGGCGTATGCCATCTTCGCCTTTAACGCTCCGCAGACACTTACTGGCAAATGTCCCACCTGCTGCCTGTGCTTTAGCAAGCTCCATCTGCTCCCAAATTCGTTTCGCCAGCTTGTTGCGTTGCTGAATAATTACGGGTTGATTGCTGGGCTTGCGTGCTGCTGTAAGTTTTAGTGCTGCTAATGCTGTCATTGTGTGTGCTCCTGTTGTCTTGTTGATAACAGCACTTTGTAGTCAGCGATTTGTTTGGGCAACCGATTTTCCGTCTCTTGCCTCGTCATCGATAAGGAAAGACAGCCAGATTTATTCTGTTCTTATCAGTCAAGGCTAAATAAGTTTATGAAACGACTTACAGCAGACGATAAAACAGCGCAGTGGATTACGGAAAACGGAATGAGCATTAAGGACTTTGCCGTTATCGATATTCGCTTACTACAGGCTCAAAAAGCAGCCCATACATTACTCACAAAACACTCAGATTGGCTCACCGATAGGCAGCGCAAACATTTAGAGGAATTTAAGCAAAGGGTTTCAAATAAAAAATATAGACTACGGATTACAGGCAACGAGGCATTAGGCATTCTGAACCTTGCCAAAACAGCAAATCGAAAAGACTTTAAGCAGAGGCGCAAAGACAAGGCACAACAGGGCAGATAAGCCACTGCAACAACAAAGGGCAAAAACGCGGGGTGAGATATGACGGCTAATGCCCCCGCACTCGTTAGTAGATCGCTACAAAGGTCGCTGACATATGAGTGGGAGCCGCAGAGCAAGCCATAACGCAAACCAATGCTGAAGTGGCTCGGAAGTTTGAATACGACCGTCTTCCGTTAAACAGCTCTTTTGTAGTCGTGTTTGTGGTGAGGCTTTTTACAATCAGACACGATAAGGCGATGACTATGTTTCTGTCTCTAATCACACAGGACATAGCCGTCGCTTTGGGTTCAGCATTCCCAATCAGCCACAGAACAATTAAAGAAGAAGAAAAATGCGATGAGCGGCTAGCGAAGAGCAGGCGAACGCAGTTCGCTTATCCGATGGCGTCTTTTTTAATACTATGATGACTATACCCAAATGGTACATCGTTATGAAACTTGTTTTTCTTGATGAGTCCGGCTTTTCCACTGATTGGAAAGTCGACAAAGCGACGCAAAGATATTTCGTATTAGCTGGTCTTGTACTCGATCCAGTTAGGTATCAGACTCACTCGGCTTTATTGAATGAGGAAGTTGGTAGATTAGGTCTTAATAAATTTACTCATCCTCTTGGGCGTGGCTTTGAAATTAAGGCGAAAGAGATTCTGAGTGGAAATGGATGGTGGAGCAGACACCCGCAGCAAAGATCAAAAATGAGAGATTTAATGCTTAGTTTTGCAAAGACTTGCGACGGAGCGTCTTTCGTTATTGTCATTGACAAAGAGAAATTACAACAGGAGTACAGCCAGCCGATTGACCCACATAAGCTCGCGTTAAGGTTTATGTTTGAAAGAGTGCAACATTATCTTGAAGAGGTTAATGACACTGCAATTTGCGTCTCAGATCAAGCGCACCGATTTGAAGTCGAAATTTATGAATTTACCAACTCGCTATTAAGAACAGGCAGCACCATTAGCGTCTATGACTGGAATGGTTATCCATCATCGATTAATTTTAGTCTGGCAAGGATTATTGATTTCTGTGTGGCCAGATCCGAGTACTGCTTCGGAATTCAGGTAGCTGATTACCTCGCATCGTTCACCTTTCATTATTTGAAATCAAAAAATAGAGAACGGTGCGACTGGTGGAATGATTTGGTGCGTGGCTTACACGGCAAGTCAGGGCGAATAGCGGGAATCGGCTTTAAGAAGTTTCCATCAGATAAAAGTGATCCCATCGTCGTTTAGGTCGGAAATCACCCAAATGAAACTCTAAGTACTTCCCAGCCGAAAATGGCAGTGCATCTGCGTGAGCGGCTAAACCTTTTTCCATCCGTTAGCCGCTCACTCCGCCAGCCTAAAACCCATTGTCGCCGCGGGTTATTGGGCGGGCGCAGCAGCTACGCAAGCTACAGCGCGGTAAGTCAACACAGCAGAGCAGCAAAACAGCCCCACAACAGCTTTTTAGGGCTGGGTTGGTACTAGGGCAGCACTGCGGGCTAAAAACGGGCTGTAGGGCTGATTTGAGCGTGGCTTGCCTACAACGGGCTAAATACAGAGTGATAAGGAAATAAGTAAAACATTATCTGTCTGCGTAAGTCATTGATTTTTTTAAGGATTTTTCGTTGCCATTTTCGGTAGGAATTTGACGCATAAGAAAACAAAATTATTTATGTCAATTCTTTGCACAAGGAGCAAAACACAAATGGCACAAGCGAAAACATTAACGCAAACTGAGCTGGACCAAGTACTTCGCTACTGCGCAACCACACGCTACAAAGCACGCAACAGGGCAATGGTACTCACCAGCTTTTGGAGTGGGATGCGAGTGGGCGAGATTGCTGCACTTCGGGTCTGCGATGTACAAAACGAGGATGGCACTATTAAAAACGAGGTACGGCTTGCAGCGGAGCAAACAAAAGGGCGTTATGGGCGCATCGTATTCCTAAACGATAAGCTGCGAACTGAGCTGGCGCAGTTTATTGGCAAGACCAAAGTGAAAAACAATCATCAGCTACTCTTTTACACAGAAAAGTCTGAGGGCTTCTCTGCTAACTCGCTAACTCAGTGGTTTCACTGGGCATACAAAAAGGCTGGCATTAGTGGCGCGAGCAGCCATAGCGGTAGACGCACATTCATTACTAATTTAGCAAGCAAGGGCATAGGCGTGCGTGTATTAGCCAGCTTAGCAGGGCATCGCAGCATTTCGATTACGCAGGCATACATCGATGTTAATGATGAAATGAAGCGTCGTGCGGTTGAGCTTGTGTGATTTTTTTAAAGGTCGCCCGCAGGGCGCCGTCGAGCAGAACCGGGCTGGGGCTGCGCATTGCTGTTGGCAAAGCTGTCATAGCCAGCCCTCGCTAAAAGGGCGTTTTGGCTGACAGCGGTCTGCCAAGCCTGAGCAGATTGCCCAACAGCGCCATCCTGCGTGGATAGTGAGACAGCCGTCGAACCCACGCAGGCTTGGGTTATAAAAAAGCCCACCCTCTGTAATTACGAGGGCGGGCCGAGTAGCGTCAAAAAAATCTACGCTTTTATTGAGTGATACCCCTGCGATTCTGAGAGGAACGCATCGAACACTTCATTAACTTTTTCTTCGACATACGGAAGTTTCTCCACTACTTCCGAAACTGCCCAGCAATCGAATCGACAGATAACCGTGCTCACACGCCCATTAGCACCGTCGTACATAAGCTCAACGCCATTAAAAAACGGGTCGGACTTTAGCAGCTGGTCGATGCGACGAGTATGCGAGATATGCACGGGATAGATTAAGCATTCAACATCCGCCCGTACATCCGTATGACGCACAATGGAAATAGGGGTACCGTCAATATCGTAGTCCATATTAAACCCCCTTCTCCTCGTTAGCGTTGTCGTGCCAAGCGTCAATAATTTCATCTAACGCTTTGTAGTACTGACGGTTATCAAAATCCGCTTCATATACCGCTTCCAGCGTGTCCCATAAAACGCTGTCGTCTAAATCCACCCCCTCATTACGCAAGATTTTTTTTGCGTGAGGGAAAAAACGGTCAGGCGGCGCAGGGGGGACTTCAACAACCTCTGCACGACTTAGCAAGCCTTTATCAATCTTCGCTACCTCATTCGTAGTAAAGATAAAGAGCTCCCGCCCTGCCATATCGTCTAAGCAAGTACGCAATGCGCCTTTAGCAGTAGGGTCGAAATTTACTTCTTCGACCACCGTATAGCCCATACGCTGCCCATTCTGACTAAACAACCTGTCAAAGTTCGTTGCACGACTAAACTTCGTGCGCACTTCTTTCTTATTGTTTAAGTCTTCAGCGTAGATTTTATTAACGCTCACGCTTTCGCCGTCAATTGCTTTCGGAAGTAGCTCAGCTAACAAGCTTTTGCCCGTCCCGTGCGGTCCGTGCAGCACTAACGGTAAAGTCGTCTTGCCGTCTGCATAGCGTTGAATCTGCTTTTTTAGACGGTCGTTTGCGAACACAAATTCATCCATTGACTTGGGACGATACTTGTAAGTACTATTCATCTCGTTTCCTTTTTGTATGAGAAAAGCAAGCAGCGTGTTTGCCGCACGCCGCTTGCAAGTTAGTTAAATTAAGCCTCAATCAAGTCGCCTACCGTCTCAGAAACGGTGGGCGATTTTTGTTTAGCAGACTTTGCCGTTGCAATCGCAGCCTGCTTGCGCTTTGCTTTTGCCGACTTAGTTGCAGCAGCACTTTCATTGCATAAAAACAGCGCAAGTTGCTGCTTAGCCCACTTAGTCATTCCCGCAGTTGTTGCAGGAATTGCACTTAGTGCTTTCACCGTGCCGTCTGCTTCAGCTTTAGCAAGCACAAACATAAAGTCTTTGTCGTGCGTATCTGCTACAAAGTCAGCTGGCACTTTAAAAACAGCTAATGGCGACGACTCGCTTGTTGCAAGCTGCTCCTCTACTAAAGTCATAGCGTCAGCAATAGCAAGTTCTTTTGCCTTAACTGTGTCAGACTTAGTAAATTGCTTTTTGCATTGCTCAACGCCACCGCAGCGTTCAACAAATGCTGCTAAGCCGTCTGCTGCAACGCCTTCGCTCAGCGCAGCTTGTAGCGTGCGACTATAGTTAAGCGCACGCTGCCGATCTGTACGAAACACATAGCGCACAAACAGCGTCAGTACCAGCGTGTTTGTTTGTATGCGCACGCCTGCTGCTTCCAGTTGCTGCTTCATTTGCTTAGCTGTTTCGCAGCGCAGCACTTTGTCGCCTTTTACCTGCTCATACATCTTAAGCACCGCAGCCAAAATTTCGTACAGCCGAGTGTTGCTGCGTGCGTACTCGTTTTGCTGCCAGTCTTCACGCTGTTGTACTAACAAATCCGCATTTTCAACGATTGCTTGTGCTTTGAGTACTACTTTAGTGCTTACTACTTTTGCTTTAGCCATTTTTAATCTCCTTTAAATGGATGGCGTTAAGCGGCGCTTAAGCAGAATTGCTTGATTGCGACGCTGTAGCAGCGGAATTGCTGACTACAGGTGCTATTTTCTAATATATGAACAAGTATTATTATTGTGAGATACAATCAATAATCTCGTTAATATTAAGAGGCTTGAAATGGCTCGCAGAAGCCCCCCAAAAGTCGAGGTTTTAGGGGCTGATTTTGCTCAACAGGGGTTAGCCGTAGCGCACGATTGGCGCTACGACTTGATTTGCGACTACCTAAAGCTAAGTCCCAGCTACCAAGCAGTACGCAGCCATAAGAAGGGCGAGAAAGTAAAGCTGCCCGCAGACTATGCACAGGTCGAGCAGGTCTATAACGACTTTGGCAATTTGTACAAAATCAAAGAAGCAGACTGGTGGGGCAAGATTGGCGTGCAGCTTTATGGGATTACCGCACCATTGCCGCAAGTGCGTGGATTGGGAGTTTTAAGCAGGAGCAAAAAAGCTATAAGAGCAGCGTGGAAGCAGATTGATTCAGTGGTTGTGGAAATCCCGCTCGCACTCACTCTTCCCCAAGCATTACGACAAGTAAGGAAAGCCATTGAGAATGAAGCATTTGCTGCCGCACTTCCTGCTCAAGTCGCTCCCAAGTATCAGCTTGTAAAGAGCAAGCTTCGAATTGAAACGCTTACGGCTGGTATAGAAGCACTTAAGCTATATAAGCGTGGAATGCCGCTGTGGCAGATTGGTAATCGCTTATTGATGGTTCCTACTCAATGCTTTGATGAAACCAAGATTTCAGACATTAACATCCATCAGTTCAGCGAAAATAAAGAGATTTTAAGTATCGCTGCAAGGCGACTAATTCGAACTTCCGTGCTGGTTGCTGAGAACGCAGCACGAGGAAGATTTCCATCTGATAAATCATTTAAGCAAGCGATGATGGGCGACTACAAGAGAAAGCCAGGCAGACCCGCTGGGTCAAAGAGAATCAAACGTAAGAAAGCCGGTGCGTAAAAAATATTTACGCTCCATACACGCACGTAATAGCAAAGGAACCCTTTAACTGATTCGAAACGGCCTCATTCCTCTTCGGGCACATATCTGACTGCAAAACCTGCTTAAACTCTGATATGCATCCCGCCTCGGGTGATAGGGTTTTTTACAGAAGTCGCAAATTTTCGTCTTCGACAGGTCGCGTTGCCTCTCCGTTGGTGGTTTCATTTTTTCCATTAAAGATATCTTATTGGTATAAACTATCCAGAGGTAAATCAATCATTAAGCGGACTACTGACCTCTATGGAAGCTTCTTTGGATATCTACAGCGATAACGAAATTGAAGCTGAATGGTTTCGAAATCTACACCCAGTTTTCGAAAGCGCATCATTCTTTAAAATCTTGGCTCGAGGAAACAATCCATCTCATATCGAGCCGATCATAGAATATGACCGCCCGGATATCATTTTGGTGAAAAAAACAGAGCCCGTGCTCGTAATTGAGAAGACAAGAGAGGTTCCAACGGGCCATAACGTCGGACAGAGAGTTGCAAGATTGGTAAAAGCTGTTGAGCTAGGCATACCAACAATTAAATTCTTTCCTTTTGACGCAAAAAAACACGGTGAATACGCGAATGTATGCAACCTAAATATTAGATTGCTATTAGCATTCGAGCGTATGTGGGCAATCCACGGTACACCAATTGCTGCAATTAATTGGCCCGCAGATGGGTATGGTGAATTGATTGATGACGAGTCTGAAGACATTGAAATGAAACGTCTTCTGAGCCAATTCGTTATTGATAACTTCAGCCCGTCATCTATAGTTTTTTCTGAACTGCGAACTGCAAATAAATCCGAATACGAAAAACGCCTCAAGATAAGGCCACAATATGGCGAGCCGCCCCCATCCGTAGAATTAGTCTCAACAGAAGGTTTCCTTTCTAAGTTTTCGAGTCTTTTTACCGTTGACTCCAGTACACTACTGAACAGTCGTAAAGAGACTTTGATCTATACCATTGTTATGACTGAGGCGAAGTGTAAGCGGCAAGATCCTTACACAGGAACGCAATTCATCTATGACTATGCTTATTGCCGATCCGGTCCACTACCGGAACAGAAACATAGAAATCTCGTACTCTACTTCCCAAAAATTACTAAAAGCACTTGGCTTCAGAAAAATCCAAATAACCCGCGAACAAAGTCTTGTAATTGGTACCTTGTTGCAACTGCACTTGTATTCTCAGATGGAGCGATACTGCTTCGATGAGAGAAGATAAAGTTTATGTTTTGACAAAGCGATGGTTTATTCGCAAGGGCTTTATTGCACTCGCGGGTCAACCACCAAATGGATGCGACAATATTCCGACCATAGAGATAAAGCATCACAGCAATCTTGATAAAGGCAGTAAAGGGTCTTACAAGCCGGATTTGGTAGTAGCAAATCAAGAGAGTTTTATTCTCGTTGAGTGCAAGCCGAAAGACGATCCTTCAGACGAAGACAAGTTGCTAAGTGTGCTTAGAGACTCAAATCGATTACGACTTTTATTTTCCGAAATAAATCAACGTCACTTGCTTGAACGTCGTGGGTTAATTAAATCTTACAAAGACTTTAATGTCTTTGAGGGTAAGCTAAGATTATGCCTGGCTCACGGGGGCTTGATAAGGCAGATGGATAAAGTTGCAGTTTTGAGCTTTGAATTAGAAGGCTCAGCAGGGGTTTTTATGCAACCGTCCGATCGCACGTATCAAATTCCAGAGATTTAGTCGAAGAAATCCTTTTGGTAGGTCTCACTAGCTATGCCGCTTATGGTTTCACCCGCTAAAACCTTTCTTAGCTGCGATGCGATAACTTGCGCGAGTAGTGGCGGGACTGCATTCCCAGTTTGCACCCGTCCTTGAGTAATTCCCCCTGTAAAAACGTAGTCGTCAGGGAAGCTTTGAATTCGAGCTCTTTCTCGAATAGTCAGTCCCCTTGCTTGCGTAGGATGTCCAAATTGGAATTGCGGCCTTATCCCTCCGCATATTTGGGTTGGACTTGGGTTGTCGGGATGCAAGCGGATTCTCTGCTTGAACTCCGGATACATTGGCATACCTTGTTTAGTGTTCTTGATTCGTTCAATTGTCTCCAGGGGGTGCGCAGGTGCTTGATGATTTGTAAGCGAGGGATTCTTCGAACGCAAATATTCTTGAAATTCAGAAGTTGGTAGCGAGGCGTATTCGCTTGAGGATTTCCCCGCTTTGAGTTTTGGCAAGTCGCCTAAAATAGCGTCACGCACGGAGTTGTACGGAATGCCATCTATACCGTGCGTTGCGGCAGGAAAGAGCCATTTCGCCCCACGCGGCAGCCCGACAAAAAAAACTCTTCGCCGCTTTTGTGGGACACCATAATCAGCGGCGTTTAGCATTGCAAAATGCACCTCATAGCCGAGCTCTTCAATAGCCTCAGATATTGCTTTTTTAAATTCCCCCCCTCCAGTACTTACTAAACCAGAAACATTCTCGAGCAGAACCGCATCCGGTTTTAGGTCTTTTGCAATTCTTATAAACTCTCTAAATAAAAAATTTCGTTTATCGTCCGCGTGTCGCTTTCTATTAGCCAGCGAAAAGCCCTGACACGGTACACCTGCAGTTATGACCATCGGGGTCCGAGTTAAGGGAAGCAAATCTCTTAATGAGTTTGACTTAACAAGACGAATATCGCCGCATATTGTCGATGCATTCAAGTGATTTAAGTGGAGAGTCTTCAGGGATGGTGGATGAATATCCAAAGCAATGCGGGTCGAATATTTGGCCTGTTCAAACCCCGTTGAAAATCCCCCGCAACCAGAGAAAAGATCTATGTGCAGAATGTCGCTTACTCCACCCGCCACTTGCGCTTCGGTAATAAATGGTTCGTCGGTCCAGTTATAGAAGTTTGATTCAACTTCTACTGATTTATCCCAAACATCTAAATTAGTGTCTTGGGTATCCTCTTCGACTTCTGGCGCTAATTTTTTTTTCATCATCGTGTAGTGTAAGTTAAGCGAGTCTTTTGGCCGCCAACGTGGCTGAAAGTTTACTATAGTGACGCTCAATCATTGCCGCACTATTTCCCATTTGTTTAGACAGGGTGTGTAGGTCCACGCTACCGTCTATTAGCTCTAATGTCGCATAGGTGTGCCGCAAGCTGTATAGAGTTCGGTTCTGCCCACCTTCCCCCTTCAGCAGCCCAGCATCTCGCAGCAGCCGCTCAAACGATCCATTTAAGCTAGGTGGCTGATAGCCTTCCGTAAAGCGAAATACTTTGTGGGCTACGCTGCTGGCAAGTAGCTCCGACCAACCAATATGTTGTATGTCCTTTTGCCGCTGGTGTAAGCGTTGTAGTGGCTCGACGGCTTTGTGTTTAGCAATAAGCCAGCGTCCGCCAGTCTTACCATCTACCCATATGCGTAAATATTTTTTACCCTCTTGCGTGTGCCACTCAATGTGATTCCAACATACGCCCAATGCTTCTGTGCCGTGCCGCATACCCGTATAGAGCAGCATCTCAACATAATCACGCAGCAGGGGCCGCATCTCACGCTCTACACCCAGTCTGCCCTCTTTACTCCAGCCCTCCATAAACGCCAGCAGCTTGTCTATCTCATCTTTGCTAAAGGCGGGGCGTGGCTTGCCTTTCTCACCTCTTGTATTCAGCTTGGGTATAGCGACTTGGCTACTAATCCAACCACGACTTACTGCTGTCTGCTGTAGCCTGCTCCAAGCACTTGCGAAATTATTGAGTGTGGATGCTTTAGGGGTCTTACCCATCTGCCGATTACGCCAGGCTTCAAACCCCACTATGTCCGTGTGCGTTATCTCCTCTAATCGTTTGTCCGCAAAGTAAGGCAGGAAATACTTTTCGATACAGGTGATGTAGGTCTTATAGACGCTCTTGCCTATGCCCGCATCCATCTGTGTCCGCAGCTCATCTAATGTCGTGTTCGCTATATGTGCGAAATCGTGTGCTTGGTGTGCTAAGCCTAACCGTTGACGGTATCGGGCTTCGTCATACAAGTTTGTGGCGAATACGACAGCCGCTTCGATGCTGGCTTTCTTCGTTGATACACGCTGCCAGACGCCGTCTGCGAGCTTGTAGCGGCATTGCCATAGTGGGCTATCGCCACGCTTAAACAAGACAACTTCGCCATCACGCAAATGGATTACTTGCGGGTCGGTGTAGGTAAGCGTGGAGAGACGATGTGGGTGAGCAGTGAGTGATAAAGTTTTCGCTGCGTTGCTCACTACGCTGCCTGTAAAGTATTTTTACGGTGTAAGGAATTTTTACAGCGTAAAGAATTTTTACGCCTACGCTGTAAAACAATGGTGGGCCCGGCAGGATTTGAACCTGCGACCAAGCGATTATGAGTCGCCTGCTCTAACCCCTGAGCTACGGGCCCTAAAACTTTTTCGTATGCTGCGAGAAACCTATGCGACCAAAGGATTATGAGTCCTCTGCTCTAACCAACTGAGCTAACGGCCCAAACCGGTGAAGACCTGGGCTGCTTGAACAGCCCAGGCTTAAAACTTATGACCCCAG
>JACCDH010030933.1_pt1 | contig 11438 bp, 9 predicted proteins | sample 7442481 | NCBI WGS metagenome assembly JACCDH01 (sample SAMN15323433, study PRJNA562643) | freshwater metagenome | isolation source: river surface water | place: USA:Blue River Watershed | collected 2017-08-15 | reverse complement strand
GGCGATCGGCTTGCCATTGCTGATCCACCAGTACCAGGGCGACCCGGCGATCGTCAGCGCCATCGGGATGCTGGCGGGCTTCTGCGGCACGCTGATGACGCCGATGGCGGCCAATTTCAACATGGTCCCTGCCGCGTTGCTGGAATTGAAAGACCGCAACGCCGTGGTCTGGGCCCAGGTCGGCACGGCAATCCCGCTGCTGGCAGTCAACACCCTGTTTATCTGGTGGTTTGCATACTGATGACACACCTGACCGCTGACCATGCCGCGCGTTTTATGACCCTGACGCTGGGCCACCTGACCCGGGAGTTTCCGCACAAGCTGGATCACGTGATGGATGGGCCGGAAGATGCCCGTACGCCTCGGGAACTGCACCCGATCTTCTTCGGCAGTTTCGATTGGCATTCGTGTCTGCACGGCTGGTGGCAGGTGCTGCGCCTGGCCCGGCTCTATCCCGACCTGCCCGAGGCAGCGCGGGTCCGTGCGCGGGCGGACGCGATGCTGACGGCAGAGAACTTTGCTGTTGAAACGGGCTACCTTGCGCGGCCTTCCTCACGCGGGTTTGAGCGCCCCTATGGCTGGGCCTGGGCGCTGGCGCTCCATGCCGAGATGCTTCGGCATGATCGTCCTTGGGCGCGCCACGCCGATGCCTTCGCCGCCGCTTTTGCCGAGCGGTTTCATCACTTCCTGCCGATCCAGACCTACCCGATCCGGGTCGGCACGCACTACTCTTCGGCCTTTGCGCTGACGCTGGCGCGCGATTGGGCGCTGGAACAGGATGCTGCCCTGGTCGCCTTGATCGACAGGCGCGTTCAGGACTGGTTCGGCGCCGACCGCGATTGCCAGGCTTGGGAGCCGGGCGGAGATGAGTTCCTGTCTTCCGCGTTGACCGAGGCACTGCTGATGAGCCGGGTGCTGGGAAGCGATTTCGGTACCTGGTTCGACAGCTTCCTTCCGGCTGCGGCAGAAGGTCGCCCGGCCACCCTGTTCACCCCTGCCACGGTATCTGACCGTAGTGATGGAAAGATTGCTCACCTCGACGGACTAAACCTCAGTCGGGCCTGGTGCTGGCGCGGGATTGCTGCAGCACTGCCTGCGGGGCACCCGGTGCGCGAACCGGCGCTGGCTAAGGCCCAGCTTCACCTCGATGCAGCGCTTCCGCATCTGGGCGATGACTACATGGGCGAACATTGGCTTGCGACCTTCGCCCTGCTGGCGCTCGACCGGACTTAGCGCTGGCATCCCCGGAACGGGCCGCATAGGATTGTGCAAAACAGCACTGGGGAGCGCGATGGGGCAATTTTGGGGGACATTTGCCGGGCAGATGACGATGGCGCTGGCGCTGCTGGCGATGATTGGCATTTTCACCTGGCGCACCACCACTCGCGCCGCCCACCCTGCGCATGATGGTTCGGCCAAGGATGTCTATTTGGCAAGCGGTGGGCTCAAGTGGCTCTATGTCGCGGGCGCGATCACCTTGACCAACCTCTCGACCGAGCAACTGGTTGGCATGAACGGCAACCAGATGCTGTTGCTCGCCTGGTGGGAGCTGGCGGGCTTTGTCGGGCTGATGATCCTGTGCTTTGTGTTTGTCCCGGTCTATTATCGCACGGGCTGCACCACGGTGACCGAACTGCTGGAGCAGCGTTACGACGGCGGCTCGATCCGCACCCTGATTTCGGCGCTGTTCCTGATCGGGAATATCCTGATCTACCTGCCCGCGGCGCTCTATTCCGGTTCGCTGTTCTTGAAATCGATGTTCGGGGTCGATTGGCCGCTGTGGTATTTCGCCGCACCGATGGCGGTGGTTGCAGCGATCTATACAATCATGGGCGGGCTGCGCGCCGTGGCGGTGATGGACACCTATTCCGGCATCGGCGTGCTGGCGATCGCCATGCTGGTGGTGGTGCTGGCCTGCAACGCGATCGACTGGGACTTTTCGGGCATTCCGCCGGAACGGCTGACGATGGTCGGTGATGCCGCTTCGCCGATCCCGTTCCATACGCTTTTCACCGGCATGCTGTTCATCCAGATATTCTACTGGTCGACCAACCAGAACATCACCCAGAAGGCGATGACCGCACCGACCGTGCGTGAAGCGCAGAAGGGCGTGCTGGCTGCCGCAGCGGTGCGGATCATGATTATCCCGGCGATTGTCGTGATCCCCGGCGTGGTGGGCTACAAGCTGTTCGGCGATGTCGATGATGCCGCCTATGGCCAGGTTGTCGCGGCTGTCCTTCCGCAGTGGCTGTCAGGCGCCTTTGCGGCGATGATGGCGGCGGCTGTGATCGCGCACACCGCGGCGATCCTCAACAGTTCAGTCGCGCTTTACGCGGTGGACTTCCACACCAAGTTCGTTCGCCCTGTCACCAACCACTGGAAGCTGGCAAGCACAGTCTCGGTTCTGCTGACGCTCACCTCGATCCTGATGGTTCCGGCCTTTGAGAATGCCAAGTCGATCATCAACCTGTTGCAGCAGCTGAACGGACTGTCTTCCATGCCGATCCTTTCGGCTTTCATCGTGGCCTTACTGTTCCGTGGGGTGGCGGCAAGCGCTGCTATTGCCGGGGTCGTTTGGGGTGTGGTGCTTTATGGGGCCTACACCTTCGTCTGGCAGCCTGCCGGGTTGGGCGGGCTCCACTACATCGACTTCATGGTGGTGACGCTGGCCACCTCGGTGCTCTTCGCGCTGGGCTTTAACCGGGTTGCGCTGGGTCGCACCGCCACCTTCACTGGTTGGCGCGGAGTGGTGGGAGCAAAGGCCTAACGCTCAAGCACGGATACGCCTGCCGGCGGCAGTCTGCGTTCGCCCAGTACCGGTTTTCCCTGAATTGTTGACGGCAATTCAGCATATTGTGCGGCATAGTTAAACGCAAAAATGCGATCGCCAGCCCGGCGCAGACGCAAACCTTCGGGCAGGGCATGGAGCGTAAGGCCGGCGTCGCTTGCCGCACGGCGCAGGACATAGGCGGCCAGGCGAGGTTCAGGCCAGGCAGCAAGATAGCGCGTCTGGCCATGCTTCCAGCAGGCCGGAGTCCCATCGTGTGCACATAACTCAAGTTCACTTGAGGTTTCCAGATCTTCGCGCCAGCGGGCTATTTCCCAGTCATCCCCGGGATGGACCAGGCCAGGCCGAAGGCTTTCCACCCGCACCACTTTGCCAGGCAGCAGAGCCTGAAGCGGACCAGGCGGCAGGCCGGACGGGATCGCAAAGTCTTCTTCGCGGCTGCCGCTGCGCGGACCGATCACGATCTGGCCCGGAAAGCGTTGCAGCTCCTGGACCAGAGCTTCGGGAACGATGGGCAGGCAGGGCATGACCACCATCCCATATCCTTCGAGTGAGGCCGTCGGCGGCAGGATATCGATGCTCAGCCCCAATCCGCGCAGCGCCGAATAACAGGCGAAGGTGGCCCACAATGCCGAAAGCCCGGCGCCCTGCGGCTGGATCTTCGTTACCCAATCGGCGTCATAGGCAAAGATCAACGCGACCTGCCGCGGTGGCGCGCCCGCGGGGCCCAGTTTTGCGATGTCGCGGGCGGTCGCTGTTACCTCTGCCAGACCGGGGGCGGGTTCGTTGTCGGGGCGGAGCAGGCCAGCGTGGTGCTGCTCCTGTGCCTGAGGGAACTGACGCCAGCGGAAATAGCTGACAAGTTCGGCCCCATGCGCCATCGCCTCCAGCGTCCAGAGGCGAACCATCCCTGGCAACGGGGCGGGATTGTGACGCGCCCAATTGACCGGCCCAGGCTGCTGCTCCAGCACCGACCAACGTCCGTTCGGCGTGCATCCGCGATAAAGATCGTGATGAAATGCCGCGATATCGGGGTGGCCTTGCCGGGCATAAGCAGTCTTGTCGGTTTCCGAGAATGGGAAACTGTCAAGGAAACCCAGCGGGTAGGAATCCCAGCCCACCACATCAAGATCCCGTGCCACGGCATGGTGATCGAATTCGGTGAAGAAGCCCATATAGTTGTGAACCACATCGCGCCCCGGCGACAGTTCGCGCAGGATTTCCACCTGGATGCGATTGAAGGCCGCGACCTCGTCCGAGGCAAAGCGGCGGAAGGCCAGCCAGTGCGCCGGGTTGGCCTCTGTAACTGTAAGATTGGGCAGGTCGATTTCAGCAAAGGAACGGTATTCCATTGACCAGAACACGTTGCCCCAAGCGCGGTTGAGCGCATCCACGGACCCATAGCGTGCGGTCAGCCACTCCCGAAAAGCCAGCCGTGCTGCTTCGGAAAAGCTCAGGACCGTATCATGGCAACCATATTCGTTGTCTGTCTGCCAGGCGACCACGGCTGGGTGCCGGCCATAACGCTGCGCCACTGCGCGCGTGATGCGCGCAGCCTCGGCCCGATATCCGGCATGGCTGAAGCAGTAATGGCGCCGCGATCCGAACCCGCGCGGTTTGCCGTCCTGATCGATGGCCACCATGTCCGGCATCCGGTCAATCAGCCACTTAGGGGGTGTGGCCGTGGGCGTGCCAAGGATCACTTCAAGCCCGGCTGCATGGAGGGCGTCGATCGCACGGTCGAACCAGTCCCAGTCAAAACGACCGGCTTCAGGCTCGATCCGGCTCCAGGCGAACTCACCGATCCGGACCTGCTTGAGGCCGCTGGCGGCCATGCGCCGGGCATCTTCGGCCCAGCAGCTTTCGGGCCAGTGTTCGGGATAATAGCAGGTGCCGAGCTTCATCGCCTTGGGCTAGCCAAACGCGCAGGACGCGACAAGCGGGACCGTCCGGTAAGGCGGGCAAACAATCAGTAAAAACCCGAATATGGCCACGTAGCTGCGGATTATCGTCAATAAATTGTTGCGCGGCGGCGAATTCGATTCAATTATATTCGCCTCAACAAGGGGGAGTTCCCAAATGCGCAAGACCACTGTTGCCCTGGCCGCTTTCATGGCCCTCGGCCTCGCCGCTTGCGGCGCCAAGGAAGAAGCTGCTGCTGACGCAGCCGCGACTGAAGCTGCTGCTACCGAAGCTGCTGCCACCGACGCTGCCACCGAAGCTGCTGCTACCGAAGCTGCTGCCACTGAGGCTGCTGCTACTGAAGCTGCTCCGGCCTCGGAAGCTGCCAAGTAAGTCACCGCTGCAAAGCGTTGCAGGATCAAGGCTCGCCTCGGCGGGCCTTTTTCTTTGTCCGGCCGCCATCGGCCAGATAGCCTGCCAAGACCATCCACTGCGCCTGCTTTGCTGCCAGCGGCATGGTGTTTGCCGGGCTGCTTGAAGGGAGGCTCAATTGCTCAAGCCCCGTGACAATTCCGGTCGCCAGCCGGAATGCCAGCTTGCCGTTGCAGGCAATCGCCTGCAGCTTGGGCATCTGGCTGACCAGCCAGGATAGGTCAGTTCGTTCGGCCACCTGCAATGCCTGATCCAGGCTGCCCTGCCGGTATCCGGCGGCAACGATCCGCTGGGTCTCGGCAGCATCGCCTTCTTCCAGCAGATAGACGATCGCGATGTTGGCGCCTTCCCGCGCAAACAAGGCGGCGATTGCCCGGCCAATGCCGCTGTCAGCACCGGTGATTATGGCGCTTTTGCCGGCAAGGCGCCCGCTTCCGGCAAAGCGCGGCTGCCATTCAGGCCGGGGCTTAAGGTCAGCTTCGCTGCCCGATTTGGCTTCTTCCTGGACCATGGGGGCAGTTTCGGGCCGATTTGCGTCGGGCGGCATTGCGAACTCCATCGCTGGATGGGCTGCGCAAAAGCAGTTCGCCTTGATGGTTGTTCCAATACTGAATTAGGGTGTGGCGCCCAAAGTCGGGTCAAATGTCAGTGGGCGCCACACATGTTGTTCACCACGGCAGCGGGATTTGTGCTATAGCAGATTACACGTATAAATGTGACTACGGGTTAAATAATAGAAGTTTACACCTACTTCATCGCCACTTCAGCAGTTTTTTATCTAATTGTTTCGCGGGTTGCCTGTCATTTACTTGCGATTTGGTATCAACTTTTGTGTTATCCGAAGCGATCCCGGCTTAATTCCGCCGCATGGCTGACTTTAACGTATCGATCATCGACCAGGACTACACCCGCCGCGCGCGTCTGACCCATGCGTTGCTGGCTGTCGGGCGGCATGTAGAGCCCTTTGAGAGCTTTCGCGAATTTGCCGCGACGAGGCCGGATCGCCAGGTCCTGCTGGTTCACGATGAGCATACGCAGCTGCGCGATGTCATGCGCTTCTGCGAAGACGAAGGTCTGCGCGTGGCTACCATTGCCTATGCGCACAATGTGAATCCGCATTTTGTGGTCGATGCCGTGAAGTCCGGCGTGTTTGATTATTACGCCTGGCCGATCGACCCTGTCGGGCTCAATTCCGCAATCGATTCCTGCATCCGCGCCGCCGAAGCCCGGTGGGAGCGTACCCAGCGCGTGGCGGAAGCCAAGAAGCTGGTCAACCTGTTGACCAAGCGCGAAAAGCAGGTGCTTGAATGCCTGGTGTCAGGGCTTTCGAACCGGCTAATCGCTGAACGCTTCAGCATCAGCACCCGTACGATCGAGCTGCATCGCTCGCACATCATCCACAAGATGGGGGCAAGCAATTCAGCTGACGCGGTGCGCATTGCGCTTGAAGCCAAGGGTTTCGGCTAAGCGCTACCTTCCAGCGTAAGGTTCAGGCGCTGCGCTGTGCCAGCATCATCATGCTGGCCAAGTCGTTGCTGCCTGGGTCCAGATCGTCCTGCATTTTGGCAAGGCGTTTCAATTCGCCCTCGATCCGCTCAAGCTTGCGGTTGACATAGGCCGCATCGGCCTCGTCGAGCTTCGGCTCAATTCGCAAGCGGAAGTTTGCGATCGTCAGGCTGATCACATTCAGCGGCTGGCGCAGATTGTGATGTTGTGGCGAACGACCCGTTGCAATCTCCATCTTTCAAATCCCCCCCCCAATGCGCAGGCCGGTTAAGCCTGCCTTGGCCCGCCTGAGCGGGTACCTAACATCCCTAACGACTCATCAAGCACATCCACTTTTATACTGAACAGCGTAATTACGCTTACCTTAGATGTGGCAATCGGTGCCAAATTGGCAGCGGTTGCATGTTCCGCCCAATTTGAGCTGCTCTATGGAACCCGCCGAGGGGAAGCGACAGTTTTGGGGCTGTACGAAAGGCGGGACGCGTGCGCGTAGTTGATAACATGCTGCACCAGTCCGTGGATGCTTCCGCGGCGCAGTGCCACGTACTGATCGTCGATGATGATCCGGTTTGCCTTGAAGAGTATGCCGAGCTGCTTGAAAGCCTAGGCTACCATTGCCAACAGGCGCCCGATGCCGCGACGGCCCTTCGTCTTATCTGTAACGATCAGCGTATCGGGATTGTTCTGACCGACTTGCTGATGCCGGAGATGGACGGCCTGACGCTGCTTGACGAGTTGTCGAACCGGTTCATGGCAACGCGGCCGCTGCTGGCAATCGTTGTAACCGGGCAGACATCGCTTGATATTGCGATCAGCGCGATGCGGTCCAATGCGATCGATTTTCTGGAAAAACCGGTATCCCTGCAAAGCCTGTCTGCCGCGCTGCGCCGGGCCAGCGCCCGTTGGACCCGCCTGGCCGCGGTCTTTCAGCTGCAGGCATTGGCCCAGAGCGGCGCGGCCCTGGGCGGGGATCTGGGCCAGCGCCGCGATCCGGCCAATGACAAGCCAACGATCGACGATTTGCAGTCTTTTGCATCGCAGATGATGAAGGATCGGCAAATCCGTTCAAAGTTCTTCGATGCGCAAATCCTGAACGGACCGGCCTGGGACATCCTGATTGATCTGGCAGCGGCGGGGCTTCAGGGACGCGCCGTGCCAACCTCAAGCGCTTGCGCTTCAACCCAGGCGCCTTTCTCCACCGCGCTGCGCCACGTCAACCAGTTGGTCGAAGCCAATCTGGTCAAGCGGACCGTCGATCCGGGTGACAAGCGCAGGACCCTGCTTGAACTGGAACCCGAAGCGCTCGAGCAGATGACCCGCTATCTGGCGTCAAGCTGGGAAATGCATTTGACCCGGCGGCGCTGAGCCACGCGAGGCAAGGCTTTGCCGATTTCGGTGGATTGATTCAGGCAGCTTCGCGCGTTGTCGGCCGATCCTTTTGGGTAGACGGCTCATCATGCGGCAGGTGGGGCTCATCGCCCAGATGGAACCCGTCCTGATCCTGCCAGCCGCGGGGGGCCTGCCGCATCAGCAGGACAAGAACGGCCAAGGATAGGCCCGACACCAGCAGGAAATAGGTCATGCGACAGATCATACCGGGAATTGTTCCCGACGGCGCATCCCTATCGCTGCCAATCAGGTCGTATTTGGGCAGGTAAATGACCGAATGCCGCTGTTGTGCTGTCCTGACCCGCGGTTTCACCCTCGTTGCTGTCGATGAATACGAATACGCGCTGTCGCCTTGTCGGGCGGGACTGCTAGCATCGGGCAAGTCTTTTTGGGGAGGATTATGATGGCAATCGCCACCGATAGCGCAACCTCTGCGCAGGCGGACTATATCGATGCGCCGCAATTGCAGCTTTTCGTAATGGGGCTGTTCTTCATCTTTGGCGGGATCACGTCCTTGAACGATGTGATCATCCCGAAGCTGAAGGAGCTGTTCACGCTGAACTACACCCAGGCGATGCTGGTGCAGTTCTGCTTCTTCACCGCCTATCTGGTGATCGGGATCCCCGGCGCGCGGCTGGTCAAGAAGATCGGCTACATGCGCGGCGCAGTGGCCGGGCTGGTGACGATGATGGCGGGCTGCCTGCTGTTCATCCCGGCAAGCCAGACCGCGACCTATGCCCTGTTCCTGCTGGCGCTGTTCGTGCTGGCAAGCGGGGTGGTGATCGTGCAGGTCGTGTCCAACCCGCTGATCTCGCTGCTGGGCAAGCCCGAGACGGCGCATAGCCGGCTGACCTTCGCGCAAGGGTTTAACTCGGTCGGCACGACAGTGTTTCCCTATTTCGGATCGCTGCTGATCCTGGGTAGCCTGGCGACGGTGACGGCAGACCAGCTATCCGGCGTTGAGCTCGATGCCTATCGCACGGCCGAAAGCCAGGCGATCGTCCACGGCTACCTGGGCATTGCCGCGGCGCTGGCCGTGGTGGCAGGTGCGGTCTGGCTGTTCCGCAATGCCCTGAAGGGCGAAAGCCATGAGGCCAGTTCGGGCCTGGCTGGCCTCGACCTGCTCAAGCGCAAGCGCTTCGGCTTCGGGGCGCTGTGCATTTTCCTTTATGTCGGGGCGGAGGTCTCGATTGGTTCGCTGATCGTCAGCTACCTGATGCAGGGTCATGTCATGGGCCTTGCCGAACAGGCAGCGGGCAAGCTGATCGCCTATTACTGGGGCGGGGCGATGGTCGGGCGCTTCATCGGTTCGGCCGTGTTGCGTGTGGTCAGCCCGGGCAAGGTGCTGGCAGCGGTGTCGATCGGCGCGATTGCGCTCATCGCGATCTCCACCCACACCACCGGAACGCTGTCGGGCTATAGCCTGCTGGCGATCGGCCTGACCAACGCGATCATGTTCCCGACGATCTTCACGCTCGCCTGCGAAAAGCTGGGCCCGCGTGCCGCCGACGGATCAGGCATTATCAATGTCGCGATCTTTGGCGGTGCGGTGATCCCGCTTCTCACCGGCATGATCGCTGATGCCACCGGCAGCCTGGCGCTGGCCTTCATCCTGCCGGCAGCATGCTATGCCGTGATCGCGGGCTTCGGCTGGTACGCGCGGCGGCCAGCCTGAGGCTGATCACTAGGCGGATTGGCAATTAAAAGAGGCACAGGCGCGCGTCGGTGCCTCTTTCGTTTTCGCTGGGTTCGATCAGTCTCGTTTTCCAACCGCCAGCGCACAGGAACGCAACGATCCCGACGATTGTTATCCCTGCTCGGCTTTTGCCGGTGGGAGAGGGGTGTTATGCCGCTCCCGGCGATAACGAGGGTATCAGATGCGCAGCGGTACATGCAGGCAGGTCAGAAAGGGGCGTTTTGCTGCCACCTTGGCCTTCGCTGTTCTGGCTTGCGCCGGTCTGACCGGCCTGTCCGCCCAAACGCAGACTAAGCCGCCGCCGGCGGATGATCCAATCATCACCGACAAGGAATTCGAGGCCGCCGTTCCATCGGTCGGCGCACAGGATGATCCCGAACTGGGCCGCGCCCTGGAATCGATCGACAGCTTTGAACAAAAGCTGGCACCACAGCCACCAGGCGGTCCGGCTTCCGTGACGATCGACCCGGAACTGACTACGCCCCTCCCTCCGCTTGAAACCTTTCGCGCCGAACCGGCGGTTTTTGCCGAAGCTGCCGTGACGCCCGACGATGCTGAAGTTGCATATCGGGTCGAACTAAGCGGGCTTGAGCAGATTGTGGCAGCCAGCGAGGAAGACCTGATGGGCGAATTCCATCGCCTTTCCCAGCTCCGTCGCAAGGGCACGGCGCGCAATACCACGCAGATTTCAAGCCGCGCGGGCGAAGATGTGCTGGTTCTTAAAAAGTTGCTCGCCGCCTCGGGCTGGTTCGATGCCCGGGTGACAACCCGGATCGATCGGCCCGACCTGACTGGCCCGCTGGTTGTCGGTGTTTCGGTAGCGCCGGGCAGACGCTTTACGTTTTCGACTATCACTGTCGATGCAGAGCCTACCGAGCCCGCCGACTTGATCCGCCGAAACCTTGACCTTGCGCCGGGAGAGCCGGTGATCGCCGAAAAAGTGCTTGCAGCAGAGGCCGAGGTAGCTCTTGCCCTGCCCGAAAATGGCTATCCCTTTGCAGAACTTGGCACGCGCGATGTGCTGCTGGATCAGGATACCGGCGATGCTGCCTATACCCTGCCAATCACGATTGGGCCGCGCGGAACCTATGGCGTGATCCGCAGCGAGGGACGTGAGGCCTTTTCGGCCGCCCATGTGCAGACCCTCGCCCGCTTTAAAACCGGCGAGCTTTACGATGGCCGGATGGTCGATGATCTGCGGCAGGCGCTGATTGCGACCGGGCTGTTCCGCGCCATTGCGGTTGAACCGCGCCGCACCGGGGAAAGCGGCCCTGGCGGCACCGAGAAGGTGGACCTGGTCGTTAAGCAGGAGGCCGGTCCGCCACGGGTGATCGCTGCGACGGCTGGTTATGGTACGGGCCAAGGCTTCCGCATCGAAGGGAGCTGGACCCATCGCAATCTGTTTCGGCCCGAGGGTGCGCTGATCGTCAGCGGAGTGGCCGGCACGCAGGAACAGGGAGCCGGTGTTACCTTTCGGCGGTCTAATGCGGGCCAGCGTGATCGCACATTTGAACTGGCCAGCGAACTGCGGCACGCTTCGACCGATGCCTATTCGGCCTATACCGGCCGTCTGGCAGCGCGGGTCAGCTATGATTCCACGCCGATCTGGCAGAAGCGACTGACCTATGCCTATGGCGCGCAGCTGATCGGGACTGACGAAAGCGTGTTCGATGCGGCCTTGCTTGGCCGTACCCGGCGGACCTACGCGATTGCCGGTCTTAGCGG
>JACCDH010342477.1_pt1 | contig 11441 bp, 10 predicted proteins | sample 7442481 | NCBI WGS metagenome assembly JACCDH01 (sample SAMN15323433, study PRJNA562643) | freshwater metagenome | isolation source: river surface water | place: USA:Blue River Watershed | collected 2017-08-15 | reverse complement strand
TTTTTTCCGGGTTTTTGGCGCCCCTATCCGTTTTTGGACATTTTTTTTGTCCATTTTTGACTTTCTGAAAATACTTTTGAAAAAAAGTTGTTTCTGAAAAAAAATACAAAAATTCGATAAAATCAGATATTACTTTTTATGATGTGGAAAATAAGTTTTTCAAAAAATCAACAAAAAACCAGTAACAAAATACTCTTTTTTCAATAAAAAATATAAAATTATGTTATTTATTGAATTCATTATTTTATTCGCAATTTGATAACCCAAATTTCTCATTCATAATATTTGTTTTTGTCTGCACTTTGCGTTGTAATTTTTTCTTAATTTGTAAATTATTTGAAGGAATAATTTTATTATTAATAATAAAGTCATCATTATCTTCATGAAGTTCTGGTAATACACGCGTTAATGGTTTATCAACTATCAAAAATAAACGTTCATTCTTTAATAATGCTCTATATTCTTGGATTGATAAGTTTCCATAGTATTTATTTAACATGTAATATGGATTAGGTGCTGGTTTGATATTCTTGGTATAATTATAGATTTTTGAATAAATATGATTAATTAAGTGATATCTTTCAAATCGTGTAGAGCTATCTAAGTTTTCTTCCATTAAATAAGCAGTAGCACATTCAGGACTGCAAAAACAACCATATACATGATAAGTATCTTTAATGAAGTGCTTTGGGATATAAACAGGTGGATTATCAAAATCATATGTACACCAAAAACAAGCAGATTTCTTATCACTTAAATTGTTAGTATGTAAACTATGTTCAAGAACTTTCAGTTTTCTATAAATTTCTTTGGTTTGATGAATTTCATTGAGAACATGTGATTCATAATATACATCATCATTATCGTTATCATTTTGTTTATCATATAAATCATTAATATTAGTACTAGTTTTTTCAAATAAACTAAATTTATTTTGAGACACATTAGAATTATGATCTTGGTTTGAATTATTGAAATTAATTATCTGAAAATTGTCGGATTCAGCATCATTATAAGCTTCTAAACCAAAAGTATTATTATTGTTGTTACTATCATATAAATCTTTTAAAGAACATTTTAAATGCATTATAACATTTGGTCTAACTTCTTTTACATTTTCAGATACAACAGTTTGTTGAACAATTTTACCTCCTTTTGGTTTGCGTCCTCTCTTTTTTGGTGGTGGTTTAATAATAGTGTTTTCAGTTTGCGATGTTTCATCTAAACCTAAATCATATTCATTAACTTCTTCTGTAACATTATCCGTATTAATATTTTCATTATCTTTTTCTTGAAGAGTAATGTTAATATTATTATCAGCATGTTCTAATTTTTCTTTTTCTTTTTGTTCCTGAATTGCTTGTAGTTCTTTCTTAGATTTGCGTCCTCTTTTTTGTTTTACAACCGGTGGGGTTTCATTTTCATTGTTCATTTTATATTCTTATTAATTAAATTATAGAATTCAGTTTAAGTAGTTTTAAAATATATTTAAGGAAAAAACATTAAAGAAAAAAATAAGTTAAAGACAATATATTCAACTTATTATTTTTTATCATTTATTTTGAGTTTATTTTGGATTAGTTTATTGAATAAATAGATGATTCATAGCAACTTCTACAAACTGGAATATAATTATCAGAACCAACTAATGTTTGAACTTTATCGTCAGTTAAACGCATTGAAAATATTCCATGATTACCATTTTTACATTTAGAGCATAATGAAGTTAATTTTTCGACTTTATCACAAATCGGAATTAAATCTAATATTTGACCGAATTTATTTCTCTCAAAATCTCCATCTAAACCGCAAACATAGACTTGTTTTTTATATTTTAACATATTTATAACAATTTCATATAAGTCTGGGAAAAATTGTCCTTCATTAATTAAAATAACGCTACTATCCATTAGTTTTCTAATATCCTTTAATCTAGTAGCTGTATTTGTATTAATTTCAAAATTTTTATTATCTATAACCCATATATCTGATAGATGTTCTGTTTTAATACAAGGGATTTTAATCTTATCATGTGTTGAGAGCAATTCATCGTCATAACGGTTGTCGATAGAATGATTAATAACAGCAACCGGAATATTACAAAATTCACATTGTTTATAAATTTCAACTAAACGCGATGTTTTGCCTGAGAACATAGGACCAAGAATAATTTCCAAATAACCTGATTGATTAGTAGAGTTCATTATATTTTGTTTAATACTCATTAATATATATCCTCAATATATTTCAATTTTTTTAACAAATAAAATTCTAAAAAAAGAAATATAAATTTTGTAAAAAGAGAGAATAAAAATAATATAATAACTTTTACTATGATTTAAATAGATATTAATAAATTACTATTAAACACAAAAAAATGACTAGTAATAAAGAATTTATTCCTTTTGTAGAAAAATATAGAGCAACTGAATTTGAAAATATTGTTTTAGACCCACTTAATAAAAAAATATTAAAAACAATAATAGAAACTTCATATTTTCCGAATTTATTATTTTATGGTCCACCAGGAACTGGTAAAACGACAACAATTACAAATTTAATAAATGCATATCAAAAAAAATTAAAAATAAATGGAAAAGGATTAACTATTCATTTAAACGCGTCAGATGAAAGAGGTATTGATATTATTCGTAATCAAATAAGCTCATTTGTTAATTCAAAACCACTTTTTAATAATGGAATGAAATTTGTTATATTAGATGAAGTAGATTATATGACTAAAAACGCACAACAAGCACTTAGATATTTATTACAAGATTATTCAAAAGGTGTTCGTTTTTGTCTAATATGTAATTATATTAGTCGTATAGATGAAGGATTACAAAACGAATTTTTGCGTTTAAAATTTAATCAACTTCCAGAAGAAGATATTATTCATTTTTTGCAAAATATTTCAGAATCAGAAAAATTGAATTTATCAGTTGATTCTTTAAAGTTAATTCAAAAACTTTTCAAATCAGATATAAGAAGTATGCTTAACTTTATGCAGTCAAATCAAAATTTATTTATTAATAATTATAAGATTAATATAATAGAAAATTCTGTTTGGGATTCTCTCTATAATAAATTTTTAGATGGAGAGAATATGTTAAATATATCAAAATATATACAACAAATAAGTATTGATTATAATATAGATAAAAAGAATATAATCAAGGAATATTTGAATTATATTATTCGTTATAGAGAGAAAACAGTAACTAATAAGTTTTTAGATTTTGTTGAAAATATAATGCACACACAGGATTGCAAAAACACACATTATGTAAATTATTCCATATCATCTTTGTCTAAATTTATAAAAGATTCATAAACAGCCATTCTTTTTTGTAATTTTAACATAAAATCGTTAGGAGGTGAACTTTTTGTTGGGTCAAAAAAATTTTGTTTTAAACTATATTCTGACTCATAATCAGAATCAAAAAATTGTTTTTTTAATGTAGGTGAAATAATTGGGATTTTTTTAGAATTGTTGTTTTGACGGATGTTGTGCGTTTCACAAGCGAGCATTTTATATATATTTAATAATAAAAATAATTGAAATAATTTAATTTAAATAATTTAAAGACATATTACTATTTATCTTTAAATGCCTAAATATATTATTAAAAATAACAACTTAAAAAACAATAAGTCTAACAATAGCAATATTGACGATGAATGGGAGAAATTTATGAATGATGATTGTGATGACGATAATACATCACAATATTCAGAAAATGATGATTCGGAAGAATCAGATGAGGAAATTATTATTGAATTAAATAAAAATAAGAACAATAATAAAACTATGAAAAATGTTGTTTCTACAAATAATAACAACAATAACACCAATAATAATTATAATTTTTCATCAGAAACACCAAAACCTACAGAAATTTATATATCTACAAAAACAAAAATTGCGTATTTGAATAAAACAATTGATTTAAAAAATATATTTTGGGACATTCCAATTATTCCTTATACAAGACCACAAGAAGGAGTTATTAAAAAACAAATGAAATTTAATTCGAGTAATGAAGAAGATTTGGAATATATTAAAGAAAAACTAAAAGGAGAGAAATATTTTGAAGAATATGTGATAACAAGTATTAATAATCCAAATGGACGCATCAAGTTTAAAGATATTAGAAAAATTAGTGTTGGAATGTCTAAAAAAGATTTAATTAGTTATCGTTGTAAACAAAAAAGTGCTTTTTATAATTGTTTTGTTATGATTATTCGTTTAAATATTCAGGATGTTTTTAAGGAATTTCATATTAAGGTTTTTAATACAGGAAAATTAGAAATTCCAGGTGTTCAAAATGAGGATACATTTAAATTAATATTAGCAAATGTTATTCAAATATTGAAACCACATATTAAAAATAATCTAAACAAGGAATTAGATTATATTCCAGAAACAACTGAAACAGTATTAATTAATTCAAATTTCAATTGTGGTTTTTATATTAATAGAGAGAAATTACATGATATATTAAAATATAAATATAACATACAATCTATTTATGATCCTTGTTCTTATCCAGGTATTCAATGCACATTTTATTATAATCCAGACATTAATATGAGCATAAATTCAGGAAAACAAAATGGCGTTAATGTTTCTGAAGAAAATAAGAAATTATATCCAAATGTATTTGGTGTGTCTTTTATGATATTTAGAACTGGTAGTGTTTTAATTGTTGGAAAATGCGATGAATATGTATTAATGGAAATATATGAATTCTTGAAGACCATATTTATTCAAGAATATAAAGAAATAAATCAAAAAATGACTAAAGAAGAAATGGCGCAACAAAAAGATAAAACAAAGAAAAACAGGAAAAAACAAATAGTTATTAGTATTGATGTTCCTAACATACAAACACAAACACCTTCTATGATTCAAACAAATAATTAATAAACTTTTTAATATCACCATTCATCATATTATTTAATAAATTATTAATAATACTGGAATCATTATTGATATCATTATTATCAATCAAATCACCATTTTTCAATGCTAATATTTTCTTTTTAATTCTTTCTTCTTTAAACAAATTCGGATTTTTCAAAATTATATTCAAAAAAGAATCCAATATTTTCAAATACTTATTACTGTCTACATCAATACTAGCGACATTACTAATATTTTCCAATAAAAAATACATTACATTATATTTATCACTAGATAGGTCAAGTGCGTTAAATTTGTTAAGAACCGTTTCTAATGTAGGTATGTAGAGCCCCGATATATCGCTGTTTTCTCTCTGGAATTGAATTTTATGAATGAAAAAATTAACAATAATTTTGAATAATAGTATATTTTTGTTGAATTTATCTAATACTTCTGATTCCTGTTTTTTCTGTGTAATATTTTTTTTCAAATCATTATGAAGTTCAAAAATACTTTTTTTATAAACATACATAGTTGCGTCTTTAGTGCTTAGTTGAAGAAAACTATTTTGTTCTTCGGATATTTGCCCTACAAATTCAATGAATAAATAATAAGATTTTTGACTATGATAATATGATAATGATAGATTTTTTGTATAGTACAATATGAAAAAAAATACGTGTGTAACTGCTTCCAAACCTTTGATAATAATATATTTTGAATATACAATATTCTTTTTGAGAGAAATATTTTCTATTGCGAATTTTAAATATTCTTTAATAACTAATATATATTTTTCTGTTATTTCTCTCGCCGAGTATTTAAGCAAATCATTAAAATTCTCTGAATTATGAAGAGAATATTGTAATTCATTAATTACACTTGAGCTTGAATTATTGTTTGTTTTCATAAATTTTATATTTTTCTATTAAAGCTATATATTTAAATTTTTCTGTTTTACTATAAAATATTTTATTAATTTTGGGCCTTTGATTTTTTATTTTGGAGAGAAAAAGTATTTTAATTATTTTTATTTAAATTAATTTTTTAAAAAATATATTATTTATTAAATAACCATTTAAAGATTTTAATTCTTTTATAATATAAAATAATGTCTGAAAAAACTCAAACAACTTCTGCTGCTTCCACTGAAGCAAATTACAGACTACCTACTGAAGCTACTATGAAACATGCTATGAAATTATCTATTGTTGATGATAAACCAATCATGATGGACTATTGGACCGCCTCATTGGATAAAAAGGTTTTAATCGGTGTTAAAGAAAATGGCGAGAAACAATTAGTAAAGAGTGTTGATGAATATACCAGTACTATTTCTAAATTATACAAATCTGGAACAGAATATATTATTGTTACAGAAAACTCTATTTATTTGGTATCAAATGAAATCATATCAAAGAAAATCGCATAAAAAATGTTTAGTGTAATATAATGTTTATTATTATTCTTTATTATTTGTATTATTTAGTATATTACAATACAAATAAAATTAAAATATTAGCTTACTATAATATAATAATAATGGCTGGATACGGAGGAGGAGGCGGAGCCTTTTGGTTTGGTGATTATGGTTTTTTATATAAAAGAAAAGGTGCTATAGGAGCTAGAAGAAGCACCAAATTTGCTGCTGGTGGTAATGCTACTTGCAATACTTATCAATACATTTATAATAAATACCAAGCTGGTAATAGTGGTATTGGTGGAAGTAGTGTTGCGGTTAGAAGAGCAAAGAATCGTTTAGCTACTGTATGTGAAGGTAATAAATGTGGTAATTTTTATAATCGTCTTGGGTTATACGACAAGTATTTATATAATCCTAATGGTTTTACACCAATCCAATATAATAATAATTATAATTATTAGATTTTCTCTCTATAAACAAAATAATATTTAATGATTTTGTTTATATTTTATTATTTACATATTTACATAATTACATAACTAACTAACTAATTACACATCTTCTTGTGATTTTTTTAATCGCGGAACCTACTGCTCCTACAGCAGTTTTACCAATAGAACTTACTGCTCCTATAGCTTGATTTACATCAGCATTTATTTGGCTATCTAAATTTCCTATTAAACCATCCGCATAAGTTATGGCTTCACTGATTTTCTTATTTGCTTCACACGATAATTTATTTACAGAACCAACAACCATCGTCACTTTTAATATTGAAGTCACAGGTAATGCTTTTAATCCAACAGTGATTTTTCCATAAACAATACCTAAATTTTTTTTATATGATATAGAGTTGATAACTCTACTTGCCGCATGTTTTAATGCTTTTCCTATTTTAGGATTGAAATCTATATTTATCGCATCTATTATACTTGAATCTAAAAAATGTATTACATCATCCGGGTCAACATAACTTGTAAATCTCATTATTCCATCTTCCAATATTCCACCAAATTCTGAAGCATATTGTAATGTTAATTGTGATAATGGGTCAAATAAATAATCTGCTAATAAATCTAAAAGATTAAAACTACCAGGAGATATTAGATCTACACAAAATTCTATCATTGAAACATTCAACATTAATACATTAATTGTAATATCTAATTCATTTGAAGTTTTTGATATTCTAGAACCATATTTACTCATATTTCTACAATCGTTTACTAATGCTACAGGATCGGGAAAAAATAACGATATATTACTAAAACCAAAACTACCAGACATTTGAGAAAAAGTTTCATTCAATTTCTTCAATATAGTAACAGAAAAAGTAGTGCAATAGCCAAGAAATTTTAAAATACCTCTATAACCATAATTTGTTGTAAAATCATCTAATTTTTTTATATCAAAATCTATATCTAAATCAAAAGGAATACCATTATCAAAAATATTTAATACCATATCTCTAAGTATAAAAAATACAGACTTACACATTTTAAAACAATTACCTAATTTCTTAAACATATTTGGAGATGGATGCATAATAATACCAATAACTCCTCTTAATTGTTTAAAACATTTATCAAGAGAATCTAATATAAATGATGTATCTAGTTTAAGAGCAAAGTTCATGTTTAGAAAATCTATATCATCTAAAGTCATTGATGACGGTGGTGGTGTTTGTGAAGCAATAATAATCGCAGGAATTAATCTAACTATTCTTATACTAAAAACAAAATTCAATAATATTGATTTAATTCCATCTAATATACCAATAATAGCATCAAGTATTAACGCAGCAGCTTCACCCAGAGGACCAAATGCTGCTCCTAATGCTTGATTTCTTATGAATGTTTGAGTTAATTTGATTAATGTATTAACAATTGTTTCCGCATAACCTCTTATTAAATCTTTGATAGATTGGTCAACTACACTTTCAGTAGAATTATTAGCGGGTAGTTGCGATGTTACTGTTGGGCTTGTTAATGGATTAACAACACCTAAACCTGCAACATCTATAGGTGAATTTATAATTTCAGACATCATACCAGTCGCAACTAAATGAGGCAATTCTGTTATATCAGTTGGTCTTGATGTGTCTAAAACACTTATATTATATGGAACTTGTATAGGTGTTGTTTCCCCTTGATTATTATTTCCACTATACCCTCCTAATACTAATGATTTATTACTTGATTGAATATAGAGTCCGGCATATCCTTTCTCTCCTCCTCTTGCTGTAAAAAGCGTCGAAGAATTATCCGCATTTTTTATTACACTTGCTTCACCATCTGTACCATTTTTACCATTGTTATAAGTGTTTGAATTAAATTGACCACCTAATCCATTTTTTCCTACAGTAATTGTTAAACTCTTCGTTGTTGAACTGCTTAATGTATATGTTCCACTAACAACTTCTCCACCGCCACCACCACTTCCACCATAATAAATTACTGAAGTATTAGATGGAGTATACATATGTGTTTTTGTTGGTGTTATTCCTTTAGCTAATGCTTCTACATTATCTGTAGTGTTTGGTGTAGTTGATTTCATAAATTTATTAGATGATGCACCTCCACCTCCACCACCAATTAAAACATAATTAACATTTAGAGAACCAGAACCATTATAACTAAATGTATAAGTTGATTGAGATGATGTATAAGGAAAGAAATAATATGCAACTCTTTGGTTGTTATTTTTGTTTGGGTCAAAACTATTAACAGAACTCATGTTATATATGCTAGAAATACCATCTGTTGATATATAATCTGGATAACAATTGAAATTCAAAGATTTGTCTAAAGTCACATTACCGTTTAAATAACAGGTCCCATTTACATTTAATGAAGAGGTTGGTTTTGTCGTACCGACCCCTAACTTTCCTGGAACATAAACTGTTTCTGAAGTAGTTCCTAATACAATCTGATTTGAAGCTGTTATTGTAGCATTTGCACCAATAGCAGTTGAATTATTATAAGTAACTAACGAATCATACGTTTTTGCTGATAATCCAAGAAAAGTATTATTACTACCTGTTACACAATTTGTTCCAGCATTATATCCAATCGCAGAATTATTGGAACCAGTTGTTAGTTGATTTAATGTATTAACTCCAAGAGCAGTATTACAGTCTCCATTTGATAAACTATCGAGACAATCTTGACCCATAGCTACATTTGAAGTATCAGTAATAACATTTATATTTGATAAACAATTTTCACCTTTGGCCAAATTACTTGGATATTCACTTGTAGACATATTGTAATATAATATATATTTATTGATATATTATATTATCTTGTTTTTATAATTAGTATATTTTATCAGTTTTTCAAATTTTATAAATTTTATTGGTTATGCACTATGATATCTAATAACAACCCAACCGCGTGTGCCTACACATTGGAATATTGCTACATCAGGACTTGCTGTTAATGGAAAATATTCTATAGGAACTGATGAGTTGTAATAAATATTTAGTTTATGTAGTATAATTCCATCTTCATTGTATTCAGTTCCGTATATTTTTACAGATGTATTTGTGCTATTTGTAAATACTATTATTTGTCCTCTATTTTTTTCGGTTGGTGTAGGAAGTGATAAAGGATAACCAGTAAAAACAGTCATTGTAGAAGATATATCAATAATATACATATTTGGTAAAGGCATTAAACTATCAAGAGTTCTGTCACGCAAATATAAATAAGTATTTATATTAGTCCATCCACCAGGATAATTTACCATTTTCCCTAAAGGAACCGTTAAAGAACCTGATATATCTCCAGAACCAATTAAATTAGCATTATCCATATCTAATTGACCATTTACATATACATTTCCCTTTACTGTTGTTATTGCGCCAGATTTATTAATATTTATAGTTTTACCATATAAATACATATCATCTGAACAATGAGTTGTTCCATTTACATCAAAATCATATGTTGTTGAAGTTTTATTAATCATCATATTACCAGGAACACAAACATTTTCATATGCTGTTCCTAAAACTATTTTATTTGAATCATTTATAACACAATTATATCCAATAGCTGTTGAATTTGAATAAGTATTACTCACATTATCAAATTGTGTATTTGAACCTAAAAATGTATTATTTGTTCCTGTTTTGCATTTATATCCAGAATTATAACCAACTGCTACATTAGAAGAACCGACATCTGTTAAATATAATGTTTGTTGTCCAAGTGTTATATTATAGCTACCTGTTGTTGTAGAGTTTAATGAATCCATACCAATAGCAATATTTCCTTCAGAACTGTTATTAATATTATTCACAATATTTGATAATATATTAGAACCAAATCCAATATGTTTAAAATTACGTGTGGGTGTGGGCATTAATAATAAATATATATATTAAATAAATTAATATTTATTACTATTACTATTACTATAAATTAGAAGGTCTAAAATAATTGAAGCCATACATTTTCTTTTATACATTGAAACATATTTGACCCATAATTAATCATATTTATTTTAGTAGTACTAGAACTAGTAATACTTGTGTTAATATTAATTGGTCTTATGATATTTGAACCTTGAACACTGACTGTATGGTCCAAAATACTTTTAAAATTTGATACTACCAATATTTGTCCAACAGTTTCTGTAGTAGCATTTGGTAATATAACGTTAGCAATACTACTACAACTAATATCTACTATATAAAACGATGGTAAACCATCAGGTATATTCATTGTTGTACTATAGTCATCAATCGTCATTCCTCCTGGATAATTATATAATTTTCCATTTGGAACTGTTAAAGAACCTGATAAATCAATATCCGCAACAATCTTTTTTTTTACTTCTAAAGTATTATTATTATTAATAGTAACTTTACTAGCATAAATATTAGAATCTGTATTTATTGTTAAATTTCCTAATATATTAATACTGTCTGTATTATAAGAAGATAGTTGGGCTGTTCCGTTTACGTCTAAAAAATATGATGAATTCTTAATATTGATTCCCAATTTTGAAGGAACATATACAGTATCAGAAGAAGTACCTAGTACTATTTGGTTTGAATCATTTATTACAGCATTATATCCAACAGCAGTAGAATTAGAATATGTT
>JACCDH010148143.1_pt1 | contig 11441 bp, 7 predicted proteins | sample 7442481 | NCBI WGS metagenome assembly JACCDH01 (sample SAMN15323433, study PRJNA562643) | freshwater metagenome | isolation source: river surface water | place: USA:Blue River Watershed | collected 2017-08-15 | reverse complement strand
CGAGGCGGGCATGGCCGACTGGGACATCTCGCGCGAGGCGCCCTACTTCGGCATCGAGATCCCCGATGCGCCGGGCAAGTACTTCTACGTCTGGCTGGATGCGCCGATCGGCTACCTCGCCAGCCTGAAGAACCACTTCGACAAGGGCCAGGCGAAGGACCACTGGCATGTGCACTCGCGCACCACCGCCAGCTTCGACGAGTTCGTGGCCGACCCGCAGGTGGAGCAGGTGCACTTCATCGGCAAGGACATCGTGTACTTCCACACCCTGTTCTGGCCAGCGATGCTGCAGTTCTCCGGTCGCAAGACACCCAGCCAGGTGAACGTGCATGGCTTCATCACGGTCAGCGGCGAGAAGATGTCCAAGAGCCGAGGCACCGGCATCGACCCGCTGAAGTACCTGTCCCTGGGCATGAACCCCGAGTGGCTGCGGTACTACATCGCCGCCAAGCTCAATGGCCGGGTGGAGGACGTGGACTTCAACCCCGACGACTTCGTCGCCCGCGTGAATGCCGACCTGGTGGGCAAGTTCGTCAACATCGCCAGCCGCGCGGTGAAATTCATCCCCGACGGCAAGCTGGTGGCCAACGACGCCGCCAGCCTGAATCCGCAGCGCCTGGTGGACAGCGTGGCCCAGCTGTATGAAGGGCGTGAATACGGCAAGGCCCTGCGCGAGATCATGGCCTACGCCGACGAGGTCAACCTGCGCTTTGACGGCGCCGCGCCGTGGAAGCTGGTGAAGGAAGGCCAGGGCGAGCGTGCCGCCGCCGTGTGCAGCGAGTGCATCGAGCACTTCAAGGTGCTGGCCACCTGCCTCAAGCCGGTGCTGCCGGCGCTGGCGCAGCAGGCCGAGGCCTTCCTGCAGTGCGAGCCCCTGACCTGGGCCAGCGCTGCGCAGCCCCTGGGTGCCGGCCACGTGGTCGGCGGCTATCAGCACCTGATGCAGCGGGTCGACCCCAAGCTGCTGGACGCGCTGTTCGATCTGCCGGCCGCCGCTGCGGCGCCTGCGGCGGCACCCGCATCCGTGCCTGCCCCCGCGGCTGGCGCCGCCCTGCCCGGCGGCGAAGCCATCGCCGACACCATCACCATCGACGACTTCGGCAAGATCGACCTGCGCATCGCCAAGATCGTGCAGTGCGAGCCGGTGGAGGGCTCCACCAAGCTGCTGCGCCTCACGCTGGACGTGGGCGAGGGCCGCACCCGCAACGTCTTCTCCGGCATCGCCTCGGCCTACAAGCCCGAGGACCTGGTGGGCAAGCTCACCGTGATGGTGGCCAACCTCGCGCCGCGCAAGATGAAGTTCGGGGTGTCCGAGGGCATGGTGCTCGCCGCCAGCCATGGCGACGAGAAGGCGCAGCCCGGCATCTACGTGCTCAACCCCTGGCCTGGCGCGCTGCCGGGCATGCGGGTGCGCTGACACGCCGTTGAGCCACAATGGGGCGTGACTTCACACGCTCCCTCCGGTGAACCCGCCTCCGCGGGGCCCCGGCGCCTGGCCGGCTTCCGCCCCCGGATCGTCGACGCGCTGCGCGGCTACCGCGCGGGCGCCTTCCAGAAAGACCTGGGCGCCGGCTTCACCGTCGCCATCGTCGCACTCCCTCTGGCCATGGCCTTCGCCATCGCCAGTGGCCTCAAGCCCGAGGCTGGCCTGTGGACGGCCATCATCGCCGGCGCCATCGTGGCGGCGCTGGGCGGCTCCAACGTGCAGATCGCCGGGCCGGCCGGTGCCTTCATCGTCATCGTCTATGGCATCGTCGAGCGACATGGCGTCGCCAACCTGCTGATCGCCACCGCCTGCGCGGGGGTGCTGTTGTTCCTTATGGGTCTGCTGCGCCTGGGCAATCTGGTCAGGCTGGTGCCGGTGAGCATCGTGGTCGGATTCACCAACGGCATCGCTGTACTGATCGCGCTGTCGCAGCTGCGGGACTGGCTGGGCCTGCAGGTGCCGCGCATGCCGGCGGACTTCTTCTCGCAGCTGGGCGTGCTGGCGGCGCACTTAGGCAGCTTCAACCCTTACGCCTTTGCGCTCGGCACGGTGACGGTGCTGGGCCTGTGGCTCTGGCCGCGGCTGTGGGGCGCGCGCTCGCCGATCCAGCCGGCCATGGACCTGCCCCTGGTGAACCAGGTGGCCATGGTCGGCGCGCGGGTGCCGGGACCGGTGGTGGCCCTGGTCACGCTGGGCGTGCTGGCCTGGGTGCTGGCGCTGCCGGTCGAGACCATCGGCTCCCGATTCGGCAGCATCCCGCAGGGCCTGCCGGCGTGGGCTCCGCCGGACTTCAGCTGGGAGGGGGCCAAGCAGCTGGTGAACCCGATCCTCACCATCGCCCTGCTGGGGGCGATCGAGTCGCTGCTGTGCGCGCGGGTGGCCGACCAGGCCAGCGGCCTGCCGCGGCATGACCCGAACCAGGAGCTGATGGCCCAGGGCGTGGCCAACGTGGTGGTGCCCTTCTTCGGCGGCATGCCGGCCACCGGTACGATCGCCCGCACCGTGACCAACGTGCGCGCCGGCGCCACCACGCCGGTGGCGGGGCTGGTGCACGCCGGGGTGCTGGCCGCGATCGTGCTGGCGCTGGGGCCGCTGGCCCTGCACGTGCCGCTGTCGGTGCTGGCCGGCGTGCTGCTGTTCACGGCCTGGAACATGGGCGACTGGCGGGAGTTCGCCCGCCTGCGCCGGCACAGCGCGCACTACCGATTGCTGATGCTGGCCACTTTCACGCTGACCGTGGTGTTCGACCTGACCGTGGCCCTGGAGGTCGGGCTGGTGCTGGCCTGCGCGCTCTTCATCCGCAGCATGAGCACCGAGTTCCACGCCGAGGTCGACCACCCGGCACCGGATCGCCTGCGTATTCGCCTGGCGGGTTCCCTGTTCTTTGGCGCGGTGGCGCGGATGGACGACGCGGTGCGCGCAGTCGAGGCGTCTGCGGACATCACCGAGGTCGATATCGATGCCGGCCGACTGGTATACCTCGACACCACCGGTTGCGAGGCCCTGGTGGAGATGGATCGCCTCACCCGCAGCCGGGGCGGCCGCCTGCAGGTGCGGCACGCACAGGGCCAGCCCCGCGCGGCGCTCGCGCGGGCGGGGCTGGTGCCTCAGGCGGTGGCGAGCGAGGCGAAGCCCATCGACATCCAGCCGTCGTAGGCGGCCGGCAGGGCCTGCTCCGCCACCGGTGCGCCCGCACCTGCGGCGGCAGGCAGGGACAGGTCGATCGCCTGGAGCGAGGCGTCCTCGCTGGTCGCGAAGTTCTTGAATACGCCCCGCGAGGCCTCCGCCCGCACTTCGTCTCGGCGGCGGACATGGAGCCCCTCCACCACGTAACTGTCGGCCTTCTGCAGCACCTTCTCCGCGGCCTCGGCCGCAGCCCGGGCCTGCCGACCGGCCTCGGCCAGGCGGTCGCGGTCCACGGTCAACGCGGCATCGAGCAGCGCCTGGTTGGCGCGCCGCAGGTGGGCGTTCGCCTCGCCGATGGCTGCAGCCGACAGGCGGCACCGCAGTTGCAGCTCGCCATGGGTCTCGACCTCGCCAATGCGCTCCGCCAGGGCCTGTGCCGCGGCATCACCCAGGCCAGGCATCAGCGTCTGCAAGGCCTGGGGCACCCGGCCTCCGACCACACGCACGCTCAGGACCGCGCCTGACTGCGTCTTCAGCAGGCCCTGCTCCCGGATCACATGGCGTGTCACGGCCCGGTCCAGGCCACGCTCCATGTGGCCCTCCAGCCGGCCCTGGGCCGCGGTACCGTGGGCCTCGGCGATCAGCGCGAGCTGGCGCCTCACGATCTCCTGGTCCTGCGCGCCAGACTGACGCACTTCACGGGTGACGCCCACCTGCGCGCTGACCGCAGCACCGACCGCTGCGATCGCCTCGGCCACGCCCAGGTTGATGGAAGCCTCCAGCCTGCCCGTGCGGGCTGTCTGCGCGATCTGGTCGATCCGGGCTTCGCGCCAGGCGAGCAGGTCGATATGGCGGCCCTCGCTGAGGCTGCGGACCATGGACTCGCAGGTGGCCAGGTCCGCGAAACGGAAACGCAGGCCGGCGCCGGTGGCGCGTGAACCCTCGGCGCTCAGGCCCAGGGCTTCGTTGAAGGCCTGCAGCGCGACGCCGAAACGCACCTCGCGCCGGCCGATCACCTCGACCTCATAGCCTTCACCCTCGCGCAAGATGTGGATGCCGTCCGAACGTTCGGCCCCGATGTGCGTGGCCACGGACAGGCCCGGCAGGACGGGTTGCGACACGACCTGGTCGCCGTAGCGGCCGAAGCGGATGGCGAAGGCCTCGCCAGGCTGCAAGGCCTTGAGCCGGATGGCGAGTCGGTCCGGTTCGGCGCGCGCGGGCGCGGCTGGCACGGCGGCGGAGGCGCTCGCCGAGGGCAGCAGGGACACCGCTGCCGCCGGTTGCGATGCGGCGGAACCCGTCGCGGCCCGCGACAGCCGGCCCAGCAAGCCGCCTTTCTTGCGGGCCGCAGTCCCGGTCGCAGCCGGCGGCGCCTTGACCGGTGCCGCCGGCGTGCCCGCGTGCGCCTTCGCGCCTGGCGTCACCAGGCCATGGACTTTTGCCGCCGCCTTGAAGCGCAGGGTGGTCGGATCCAGCTCGGCGCACAGGGCCGCGAGGTTTCCAAGGGCGACGAAACGTCCCCGCGGCGTGGTCATCGCCTCGATCTGCTCGATCAGCCGCCTGTTCAACGGCGTGCCCGCAGGAAAGCGGCCCGGGGTCAGCCCGAGGTCGCCCATGCGGCGCACCACCTGGGCGCCCATCGTCGATTGCGTGCCGAATGCCTTCGACAGCTCGAACGCCGGATCCCCCGACGCCAGTGCCACCTGGAACAGCGCGATCTGGCTGCCCTGCTCGACGAGTCGGGCCATGTCGGCCTCATAGCGGCGCCGCTCGACCTCGACCTGCGGCTGGAGCCTGGCCAGGCCCTGCTGCATGTTCACCAGTTGCTCGAGCGTCGCCTTCATCGGCAACCAGGCCTTGAGGGACGCAGGGTCCGGCAGCTCGTCGTGGTCACGCACCTGCAGCGTGACGGGGTCGAGGCCCGACAGGCGCGCACGGCATATCTCGAGTTCGGTCACAAGCGCCTGTTCCGCCTCGCGGATGGCGGACGTATCGCCTTTCAGGTCGGCCAGCGCCTCGGCCGCCGCCAGGTAGGCCACCAGCGCACGCATCGCCGGCTCGGCACCGGCGTAGGCCTGCCCTTCGCGCATCCACAGGCAAGGCGCAACCCCCGGCGCGCCCGGATGCCCGCCACCGGCCAGCGGGCGCAGGCCCGTGAGCAGGGCATCGCGTTCAGCCAGCCGCTTGTCGAGGCTGTCCACCAGCAACGCCTTGCGCTGCTCGACCTGCTTCCAGCGCGCCTGGAACGCCTGTGCGATCGCCGGCCCGTCGACCGTGTCGGGCACTACGCCAGTGGCCCGCTCGCAGACCCGGCGCAGGACGAAATCCGCATAGGCCAGCGGGTTCTTGTTCCGGTCGGCCACCGAGACCAGCTCCGCCTGCTGGAGCTTGCGCGCGAAGGCAGCCAGCTCCTGGCGGCAGCGGACCACCGCGCCCGTGCTGGGAAAGCCCTGGCGCACATGCCTCAGTGCCTCTTCCAGCGTCAGGGCGGCGCCGTCACGGGCCGTGAGGAAGCGGCACAACGCCTCCGCCTCGGTGTTCGAGAGCAGCCCCGCCGCGGCGCTCAGGGCAATCCACTGGACGACGCGCAGGTCGAGGGCCTCGACGACGCCAGGCGCGACGCGGCACAGCCCGTCGATCAGCTCCCGGGTCGGCGCCAGTGCGGTGAAGGCGCTGGCAAGGCCCGACACCATGCCGCCCGTGACCTTCACCTTCGTGCGCAGGGCGCTGAGGAGGAAGAGCCGGTCGAGTTCATCGGAAACCAGACGCTGGTTGTGCCAGGCATCGATGCGCAGGCGCTGTGCGTCGAAATCGACACCCCCCGCCGAATACCGCTCGCAGGCCTCGGGCACGCCGGCCTGTACCGAGCGTTCCTCGTCATCCACCACCGCCAGGGCGAAGGCGCAGACCTCCTCGCGCCACTCGCGCGCCTGGAACAGGGCGACAAGCACGTCCGGGCGAGTCGTCAGGGCGGGAATCAGGGTCTCCCGGAATGCCCGGCCTCCCATCTCGCCCTTTCCGTCGCGGCCCGTCGGCGATGCCGCAACGGCGCGCGCCAGCGCCAGCAGCGCCTCGTCCTGGCGCAGCGGGTCGATGCCATCCATCAGCAGCTGCAGGCGCCGGCAGACCTCGATGTACTCGCTTGTCCGGAGCCCCTCGATGGACTCGGCCAGCTGGCGGCATGCGGGCTCACTCCGGGCGGTGGCGAGCTCGCGACATGTCGCCAGCACGGCGATCGGCTGTTCGAGGACGGCCAGCCGCTGCGAGGCCCAGTCGATCGAGCGGGCCAGCGCCTGGCGGGCATGCGGCGCCAGGCCGGGGCAGGTCTGGGTGGCCTCGCGCAGGTCGGCGAGAAGATCGCGGTGCTCCTGGAGCGTGGCCGCGTCCCGCGTGCGGTGCAGCGTCGGGTCGAGCGTGCGGATCAGGGCGAAGGCCCGGGTGGGTGCATCGCGCGTTTCCGCCTGCAGGTTCAACGCCGCAGTGGCCAGGCTCCCTCTCAGGCTCTCCAGCACCGTCGCGGGCAGGCGGCCCTCGGCCGCGCGGATGGCGGTGTCCACGGTCGCAAGCGCCGCGATACGCGGGGCCAGCCGGGTGGACCTGTCCCCCAGCGACAGGATCGCGCGGCGGATGTCGCCTTCCATCCCCGCCTGCGAGACGAGCAGGCCCTGAATCAGGCCGGCCACTTCGGTACGCAGGCGATCACGCTCGCCGGTGCGCACCACCAGGCCGGCGCCGTCGATCGACGCGGCCAGCGCGCGCAGGGCGGCCAGGCGCTGCAGCAGCGGCAGCGGACCCGGATCCGCCCGCAGCGCCTCGAGCCGTGCGCGCAGGTCCGCCAGCACCCGCTGGGCCTGCACATCGCCCACCACCGCGAGTGCCGCGGCGAGAACGGCCTGCGCCCGCGACGCGGACCGCAGGCGGAAGGTGTCCGACGCCCGGCAGTCCTGGGTGACCCGGGCGAGGAGCCCGTCCACCGTCGCTTCGCCAGCGGTCATCTGGCGTGTGACGCTGCGGCGCAGTGCCAGATCGTTCCGCAGGGCCTCGACGGCACGGTCGAACACCTGGTCCGGCCATTCGTCGGCGCATGCGCGCGCCAGCTGCAGCATCCCGTCCTGCGGGTCGCCGGGCAGGGCTGCGGCAGGCGTCTGGAGCTGGGGGGCGCGGACCTGCGCCAGGAGCGCGACGGCATGCTGGCGCTGGGGGCCGGACAGCGGATCGATCCGGCCGGCCAGGCGCGCGAACGCGCCCGATGCGGCCACCGGGCGCAGGTACCCGATCGGATCATCCGGCTCGGCGGCACCCGCCGCGACGACAGCGCGGCCCAGCATCACCTCCCGCAGGCGGGAGAAGAAGCCGCGCTGGGCGGGCCGCAGGCCGGACAGGTCGCCCGGCGCAGGCCCCATGCCGACGGGTCTTCGGGCCGCCGCCTGGGCGCCATGGGTGGAAGGAGGGGTGTGCATGGAAGTTCTTTCGTGAAGGCGGCCCTCGGGGCCAGGGGGGTTCAGGTGGCCGGCTGCGCGTCCAGGGCCCACAGCTCGTGGCGCCAGCGGCCCGCCACCTCGAGGAAATCGGCCACCCAGGACCCGAAGGCCTGGGCATCCAGGGCCTCCAGGGAACGGGAAGCCCACAGGACCAGCTCGCCCCCGGCCGGATCCACGGCGAAGCTGCCGCCGGCGGTATCGATGCCCAGGAAATGCGCCTGCAGGCATTGGGCGGCCAGGGCCCCGGGCCGCGCGGGCGGCCAGGGCATGAGGGGCACGCGCAGGAACACCTCGCGGCGGGCCTCGGCCACTTCGATGGCGCACTCGAGCCCGTTGCTGTGGCCCACGGCGCAGACGCCCTCCGCATCCAGGACCAGCGGGAAGCCGATGCGCTCCCCCATGTGGCGGAGCCAGCGGCCTACTTCGTCTCGCTCCTCGCCGATGCGGCACGCGGTCATCAAGTCCCCTTTGGAAGGCCGCATCCGGACGGACGGGCCTGCCCTCTGTAACGGGGCTCGAAGACGGGGTTCCGGCCCCTCCGGTAGCGCCCTGACGGGCCGCTAGAATCCCTGAAAGAGGTTGTCTGACATGTTCCTGCGCATTTTTCGCCGCCCCGACTACAACTCCGAAGTCACCCAGTTCATCTCCGGACTGAAGGCGGCCCAGCCGGACCTCGAAGCCCGCCAGCGCGCCGGCCGCGCCCTGCTGTGGGACAAGCACGTGGACCGCGAACTTCAGGCTGAATGGAAGCAGGCCCGCGTCCCCCAGAAGGCCTACGTCTACGGCAGCGGCCACTGAGCCCGCCGCCCCCGTGATGGACGAACCCACCGACACCCTGCCTGCGCCCGCCCAGGCCGAGGTGCCCGGCCTGCCCGAGGTGGTGGACCAGGTGGCCATCGCGCGCCTGTACGGCGAGCCGCTGTTCGCGCTGCCGCAGGACCTGTACATCCCGCCCGATGCGCTGGAAGTGTTCCTCGAGGCCTTCGAGGGCCCGTTGGACCTGCTGCTTTACCTGATCCGCAAGCAGAACTTCAACATCCTCGACATCCCGATGGCCGGGGTCACCCGCCAGTACCTGCAGTACGTCGAGGAAATCCGCAGCCGCAACCTGGAGCTGGCCGCCGAATACCTGCTGATGGCGGCGATGCTGATCGAGATCAAGTCGCGTATGCTGCTGCCGCAAAGGCAGGCCGATGGCGACGATGAAGCCGACGACCCGCGCGCCGAACTGGTGCGGCGTCTGCTCGAGTACGAGCAGATGAAGCTCGCCGCCGCCCGCCTGAACGAGGTGCCCCAGGTCGGCCGCGACGTGCTGCGTGCCCAGGTCTACATCGAGCAGTCGCTGCAGCCGCGCTTCCCGCAGGTGAGCGTGGTCGACCTGCAGGACGCGTGGCGCGACATCCTCAAGCGGGCCAAGCTGGTGCAGCACCACAAGATCACGCGCGAGGAGCTGTCGGTGCGCGAGCACATGTCCATCGTGCTGCGCAAGCTGCAGGGCCGCAAGTTCATCGAGTTCGAGCACCTGTTCGACGCCACCCGTGGCGTGCCGGTGCTGGTGGTGACCTTCATCGCCGTGCTGGAGCTGGCCAAGGAAACCCTCATCGAGGTGACCCAGGCCGAGGCCTACGCGCCCATTTACGTGCGCCTGGCCTACCAGCCGGCATGATCCCCGGCATGAACGCACCCGCCACGCTGGACTTCGATGTCCTCATCGTCGGCAGCGGCCTGGCCGGCCTGTCCGCGGCCCTGCACCTGGCGCCCACCCGGCGCGTGGCCGTCATCACCAAGCGCGCGCTGGCCGACGGCTCCAGTGGCTGGGCCCAGGGCGGTATCGCCGCGGTCTTGGGCGAGGGCGACACCTTCGCCGCCCATGTCGACGACACCCTGGTGGCCGGTGCCGGCCTGTCCGACCCGGCGGCCACGCGCTTCGTCGTCGAGCATGCGCCCGAGAGCATCGGCTGGCTGCGCGAGCTGGGCGTGCCCTTCTCCGAGGAAAACGGCCAGCTGCACCTCACGCGCGAGGGCGGCCACAGCGCCCGCCGCATCGTCCACGTGACCGATGCCACCGGCGCCGCCGTACAGCAGACGCTGATCGAGCATGTGCGCCGCTCGCCGAACATCACGCTGTTCGAGCACCACATGCTGGTCGACCTGATCACGGCCGGCAAGCTGGGCCAGTCGCCGCAGCGGTGCCTGGGCCTGTATGCGCTCGACGAGGACACCGACCAGGTGGTCGCTTTCCGGGCGCCGCACACCATCCTGGCCACCGGCGGTGCGGGCAAGGTCTACCTCTACACCACCAATCCCGACACCGCCACCGGCGACGGCATCGCCGCGGCCTGGCGCGCGGGTTGCCAGGTGAAGAACATGGAGTTCATCCAGTTCCACCCGACCTGCCTGTACCACCCCAACGTCAAGAACTTCCTCATCACCGAGGCGGTGCGTGGCGAGGGCGGACGCCTGCTGCTGCCCGATGGCACCCGCTTCATGCCGGCGCACGACGAGCGCGCCGAGCTGGCCCCGCGCGACATCGTCGCCCGCGCCATCGACTTCGAGATGAAGCGTCACGGCCTGGACTGCGTGTTCCTGGACATCTCGCACCAGCCGGTCGAATTCATTCGCGAGCACTTCCCCAACATCCATGCGCGCTGCCTGGAGCTGGGCATCGACATCACCCGCGAGCCGATCCCGGTGGTGCCGGCGGCCCACTACACCTGCGGCGGCGTGCAGACCGACCTGGCCGGCCGCACCGACCTGCCAGGTCTGTACGCGATCGGCGAGACCGCGTGCACCGGCCTGCATGGCGCCAACCGCCTGGCGTCGAACTCGCTGGTGGAGTGCATGGTGTTCGCACGTTCCGCGACACAGGACATCCTGGCCACCCCGCTGGCCCCGCCTCCGCCGGTACCCGCGTGGGACGACAGCCAGGTGACGGACGCCGACGAATCGGTGGTCATCTCGCACAACTGGGACGAGCTGCGCCGCTTCATGTGGGACTACGTGGGCATCGTGCGCACCAACAAGCGCCTGGAGCGCGCGGCCCGGCGAATCGCGCTGCTGCAGCACGAGATCCACGAGTTCTACAGCGCCTTCCACGTCACGCGCGACCTGCTGGAGCTGCGCAACCTGGTGCAGGTGGCGGACCTGATCGTCATGTCGGCGATGCTGCGGCACGAAAGCCGCGGCCTGCATTACAGCCGCGACTACCCCGGGACACTGCCCCGTGCCGAGCCCACGCTGCTGCGTCCCTCGGCCCGCGCACCGGCCACGCCTTCGTCAGGCACCGCCTGGTGAGGCCATGCGACCCCAGGGGCCCGGGGGGGCGCGGGGCGGCTGTGGTAGCGTAGTCAACCTGAACAACAAGGCCGACGCCTGCGGACGGCGGCCGTCCTTTCCCGGAGGGATTTCCATGCGTCGTCTCGTCTCCCGCGGCCTGGCTGCGGCCATCCTCGCCCTCGCCGCCAGCGCGCACGCCCAGTACCTGCAGGGGGCGGCGCCGCCGTCGATCCTGATCGAGAAGCTCGACGAGGACGCGCGCCAGTGCGGCATCACCGAGGACCTGCTGGACGCCGCGGTGCGCCTGCCCTTCGCCTCCGCCAACCTGCGGATCAACGACAGCGCACTCACGCCCTACGTGTACGTCAACGTGAACGTGCTGCGCCTGTCCTCCGGCCTGTGCGTGGCCAACGTGGCGATGGACCTCAAGCGCTCGATGTGGGCGAGCCCCGGCGCCAGCCGCAGCATGATCGCCTCGGTCTGGTCCAAGGGTGCGATGCTCTCGGGCGGAGCCTCCAACTTCGGCCGCCGCGTGTCCGACGCCACCGAGACCTTCGCCAAGCAGCTCGTGG
>JACCDH011559896.1_pt1 | contig 11442 bp, 14 predicted proteins | sample 7442481 | NCBI WGS metagenome assembly JACCDH01 (sample SAMN15323433, study PRJNA562643) | freshwater metagenome | isolation source: river surface water | place: USA:Blue River Watershed | collected 2017-08-15 | reverse complement strand
GCGTAAATTATGTGGAGCCATGTTTGTAGCCATACCAACCGCAATACCAGAAGTACCGTTTACTAATAAATTAGGGATTTTAGCAGGTAAAACCGTAGGTTCTTCCAAAGAATCGTCGAAATTTAATTGGAAATCTACTGTATTCTTATTGATGTCGTTTAACATCTCTTCTGCAACCTTCGTTAAACGAGCTTCGGTATAACGCATCGCTGCAGGACTATCACCATCCACAGAACCAAAGTTTCCTTGTCCGTCGACCATCATGTATCGAAGCGACCATTCTTGTGCCATACGCACCATGGTATCGTAAACTGAGGCATCACCGTGTGGGTGATACTTACCCAACACTTCCCCTACAATTCTTGCAGATTTTTTAAATGGTTTACCACTGGTTACGCCCAAATCTAACATTCCATACAATACTCTTCTGTGTACAGGCTTTAAACCATCACGTACATCTGGTAAGGCACGAGAAACAATAACCGACATCGAATAATCGATGTAGGCCGATTTCATTTCTTCTTCAATGTTAATGGGGATAATTCTATCGTTTTCTGACATCTCTTTTTTACTAATTTTATTAAGCTCGTAAAGTTAACAAAAAGCTAGTGTTTATTGCAGATTGTGGAAAAGTTAAGAACAATTTTTTAGAGCCAAGAAATGCCCTTTTTGAGTAGTTTAAGCGTCTTTTCCTCTTCGCTCCCAGCTTCTGCTTTGAATTGATAAACCCACTCTGCTTGTGGAGGCATACTCATCAAAATACTTTCGGTTCTTCCACCTGTATCGAAGCCAAATTTTGTGCCTTTATCGTACACCAAATTAAACTCTACATATCGCCCTCTACGAATGCTTTGCCAATGCTTATGTTGCTCGTTATAAGGCAATTCCGAATTCTTTAGCATGAGATGAGTATATATGTTCGAAAAACTTTTGCCAACTTCTTGCACAAATTTCCAGATTTCGGTTTTGCTTTTGTTTTCTCTTTGTTCATTCAATCGATCGAAAAATATACCTCCGATGCCTCTAGTCTCTTCTCTGTGCTTATTATAGAAATACTCATCGGCCCAAGATTTAAATCGTTCGTAGGCCTTCAAATCATAATTATCGCATGTGTTTTTTAAATGCTGATGGAAGAACTTGGCATCCGATTCATTTATATAATGCGGAGTAAGATCGATGCCACCACCAAACCAATATTCCTCTGGTGTTTCGAAATAACGAACATTCATGTGTATGATGGGCACCAACGGACTTTTAGGATGCATCACAATAGAAACGCCCGTAGCAAAGAAATTTGAATTACTTAGATTTAGAGCCTTAAGAATACCATCGCTCAAATTTCCACCTACTCCAGAAAAGTTTACCCCAGCTTTTTCTAAGATGCTTCCATTTTGTAAAATTCTTGTCCTACCCCCACCTTCAGCGTGATGTTCCCATAACTCTTCAACGAATTTACCAGAGCCATCAGCTTCTTCTACTGCTTTACATATATTATCCTGAAGTTCTTTAAACCAGTTACTTATCTCTTGCTTATTCATGTATTCCTATGTGCCAATTGCACAAAGGTATTAAGAATTTCTTCGTAGCTTGTCATCAATTTGTTAAAGCTGAAATTAGTAGCTAGTAACTAGTAGCTAGTATCTAGTAGCTAGTAACTAGTATTTAGTAACTGGTATCTATTTTCTATTACTTAGACTCTAGACATTTGATTTCACAAAGTCATTGCAATACTGTTTAATTTGTTCTCTAACATTTCGGAACTGCTCCATAATTTCTTCTTCGGTACCAGTTGCTTTAGCGGGATCTGGAAAATTGTGATGGAACTTTTTTGCAGTGCTTGGGAAATATGGACAACGTTCGTTTGCATTGTCGCATACTGTGATGATAAAATCAAAATTGATGTCTTTGTATTCATCAACATTGTTAGATGTATGACTTGAAATATCAATTCCATCTTCTAACATGGTAGCTACCGCTCTTGGGTTTAAACCATGGGTTTCAATACCAGCACTGTATACTTCTGCCTTATCTTTGGCAAACATTTTTAAATAACCATCTGCAATTTGACTTCTGCAGCTATTTCCTGTGCAAAGAACTAATATATTTTTCTTCATTATACTAATAACCAAATGATGTTTATGATAAAAAACTTAGGATCGAATCCGAAAATTAATTGCAATACAATAACCGAACTGGTTATAATAATTGCCTTCTTATATTTTTGAATAAAACTTTTCATATTTAACAACAACCAGAATTTGGAGCGCAAGTAGTAGCTGTATTATTGTTAACAGCCAAATCAATCATAGATAATTTAAGTTTTTCTGGAGGAATACCACACTTATCACTTGCCAAACAAGCGGTCGATTTGTTTTGTAAAATGAAATATTTTCCATCAAACGCTAAATCATATTTGCCAATGGTTGTACCTTGATATTCTACTTCAATCTCTGAATCTTCAATTCCTAATTTATCTTCCGAAAGTTCTATGATATTTAATAATTTAGTAGGAAATAATCGATGATCTGTATCGTTGGCATTCCATAATTGAAAGTTAATGGTTTTTTCATTTCTGATGGTTCCACCGCAATCAATAAAGTGTTTTGTAACCACTCCTATTTCAGTTACATGAAAGTGCTCGGGAACAACTGTTCCATTTTCTAATTTAAATAATACTTGTTCCAAACTAGGCAACAATGCTTTTACTTGTGATAATTTCATATGTTTATTTTTTTAGCAGCAATTTGATTTTTTTACGGTTAATTGATTGGCTACTGAGCCTAAGAAAACTTGTAATTGTTCAATTGCAGATTCATCGATACAATAACAAATGGAGTTTCCTTCTATACTTCCTTTTATTAATCCAGCATTTTTTAATTCCTTTAAATGTTGAGAAACGGTTGGTTGTGCTAAGGGTAATTGACTCACGATATCTCCACAAATACAAGTATCTACACTCATTAAATACTCGAGTATTGCTACCCTGGCTGGATGGCCCATCGCTTTGAATAGTATTGATAAATGGTTTTGTTGATCACTAAAGTGTTCTGTTTTACTAGCTCCCATGGATGTATATTTTAATATTGCAATATTACGATATAGAGTTGAAATAAAAAAGGAATAAATGTATATTCCTTTTTAAATTATACTAATCAACTAATTTCCAGGCAATTTCATTTAAATCGGTAGCATTGGTATTGCTAAGTACTATTATACATTTTTTTTCATTAATGAGGTAAAGCCAATTAGAATTCGCTCCCCAAATAGATCCTTGTCTATTTGCAACTTTATAAACCTTATCCCCTCTTTTATAATCGCTTACCCAAAAACCAATTGCAACATTGTATAGTTCTGGATAAGGAGTAAATAGAAAATCAACTGATTTTTTGTCAAGGAGTTTATAATTTACAATCCCTTGGTGGAACTTAAATAAATCTTCTGCATTAGAATACATAGCTCCTGCAGAATAATAGTTCTCAATATACATAGGGTCATCATTATAAAATACGTTTAAGCTATCATCAAGATAATATGTATCAGCCAAACCTGGAATAATATTTTTATGTAATAAAAGTGAGGTGTTTTGCATACCAAGAGGATATAAAATATATTTATTTAGGTTTGTTTGGAAAGATTCACCAGTAATATTTTCGATTAATTTACCCAATAATATATAATCTCCATTGTTATAAGAAAATTGAGTGCCTGATACAAAACTAGGATCTCCACTACAAAATTTATCTATAAATTCATTCAATGTATAGGGCTTTTGGTAAACCTCAATTCCTGTATTTCCCTCGCAATTTGGTATTCCTGAGCTATAGGTAAGTAGATTTAAAATGCTTACGTTGTCACGTGCGGCCCCTTTATATTCTGGTAAATATTTTCCAATTTTATCGTTCACATTTAATTTACCAAGCTCTTGTAGCTTTAGTATTAGCACGGCAGTAAAAGTTTTTGTAATAGAAGCTATTTTAAATTTAGTATTTATATTGATGGCAGTATTAAACTTTCTGTTCGCGATACCATAAGCTTTTAGAAACTCTATATTGTTATCATTAGCAACTAAAACCACTCCATTAAACTGATTATTTTTTGCGTAGGATTCAAATTCTTTGATGTTATTGATTTGAGAGAACAAAACATTAACATTTAGTAGTTGAATAAATGTTAAAAACAAGAGTGATTTTAGCATAATTTATGTATTAATGATTAGTCGATATAATTTAGGTCTTTCCCAAAGGTTTCTTCGAGGCCTTTGGCTGCAATGAGTGCTAGAATAACTGTGATTGTACCAACTAGAAATGCTGCATTAACCAAACCTAAACCAGATTTAAGTGCAGTGAAACTTAGTGTTACTGGCACAACGGAGCCTCTAACAAAATTTGGAGCTGTTGTAGTAACAGTTGCACGAATATTAGTTCCGAATTGTTCGGCAGCAACACTTACAAATAGTGCTACATAACCACCTGCTATTCCCATGAATACACAAGCTATGTACCAAGTAGATGCTGAGTGAATTGGTCCGTATAAACTATAAACTATACTTGCGAAAGTTAGTGTTATAAAAAGCAACAATATTTTAATTCTCGATTTAAATAATTGACTTAAATACCCACTTAATAAATCGCCAATTGCTAAGCCAGCATAACAATACATTATTGCTTTACCTGCACTAAGAGGTTCTAAAATGCCAAGAGCTTTACCAAATTCGGGACTAAATGTTACCGGAATACCAACTAGAAACCAGATAGGTACTCCAATTAGAATACTAAAAAGGTATTTCTTGAAATAGTGTTTATTACTAAATAGTTTGAAGAAGTTACCTCTATTGGTACCATCAGCATGAATATTTTTAAACATGCCCGATTCGTTTACGCCTATTCGAAGGAATAACAAAGCCAAACCGAGAATACCTCCAATGATATAAGCTGTTTGCCATGTGGCATAGTCGCCAACTAGTGCTGCACAAACTGCACCGAGTAAACCTACACTGGCAACTATCATAGCACCATAACCGCGTTTGTCTTTGTGCATACTTTCAGAAACCAAGGTAATACCGGCACCTAACTCTCCTGCCAAACCAAAACCAGCTATGAAACGAATGATTCCATACCAAGTGATATCCGTAACAAAAGCATTCGCAATGTTGGCTGCAGAGTAAATAAAAATAGAACCAAATAAGACTGAAATTCTACCTTTTTTATCGCCTAAGATACCCCACACTAAACCACCCACTAACATTCCGATCATTTGAATATTGATGAGTTGAATTCCTTTTTCGAGAAGCTGATCTTCGGGAATGCCTATACCTACTAGGCTTTTCACACGAACAATACTAAACAAAACTAAATCATAAATATCAACAAAATATCCGAGCGCAGCAACAATAACTACGTTTCTTATGTTTTTGGAATTGGGTAAAGTCATGTTGCAAAATACGAAATATGAATTACGAATTACAAATTACGAATTACGAATTACGAATTTATTGTAGTAATTTACAGAGTGCTTAGTTGATGAAGTAGGATAATGGACGTAGGACACAGGACTCAGGACGTAGGATGTTGGACAGGGTTAAGGCTATAGTATATATATATAATTATTATGAGATTAAAATTGATTCCTCTATTATTAATTTCTTTGTTGTTTGTATCGGCAAAGGATGGTTGTAATTCAAGTAAACAAAGAAATCCGATACATGGCAATTGGGTTTGGGTAAAAACATTTTGTTGTGGAAGAAACAGTGTATGGTCGGGTCCGAATACATGTGGTTATTCACAAAATTTAGAACTTAACCCTAATGGCACCTATAAATTGTTCAGAACAAATGATAAAGTACAAAAGGGAAAATACACCTTACGAAAGGGATTAAATGATTTCCAGCTCCAACAGGGCGACACTTCTATGGTGATTCAAATGGGTGATGAACCGCCTGCTTATATAAATTTCATTGACGATACCCTTGTATTGTCGAGGGGTTATATGGATTTCGACAATGTATATTATGTTCGTGAAATTGTGCTAATAAAAAACAAATAAGCTACTTATTTGTCTTAATGCAAAACAATGATGCATGGAAAACTTTAGCTATCACAATCCCACTAAAATTATTTTCGGTAAAAATGAAGTCGATCGTATAGGTTCTGAAGCTGCTTTGTATGGCAAGAAAGCTATTGTATTAATTGGAAGAGGTTCGGCGAAAAAAACTGGTTTATATGCACGAGTTATTTCATCGTTAAACATGTACAGCATTAAGTCGGTAACATATGAAGGAATTAAATCGAACCCATTGTATGAAGATGCTGATGAAGCAGTACAATTTGCAAAAGAATTTGGAGCTGATATGGTGATTGCTGTAGGTGGTGGATCTGTTATAGATACTGCAAAGGCAGTAGCGATGGGATTTTATGTTGAGCACAGTGTTTGGGATTTTTATTTACAGAAAAGTAAACCAGAAAAGGCATTACCATTAATTAATATACTAACCTTGGCAGCAACGGGTACTGAGATGAATTCATCAACAGTATTACAAGATACCACTGGCGGAATGAAAAAAGGTTTTTCATCGCCACACATTTTCCCAAAGTTATCGATACTCGACCCTACTTTAACATATACTGTCCCTGCCGACTATACAGCATACGGAATTGCTGATTTAATTGCACATTGTTTAGAAGTATATTTCGGGAAAGGCGACTCTCCCCTTTCCGATCATTACATTGCTAGTATAATAAAATTGGCAGTTGAATATGGTCCGAAGGTGATTGCAGAACCAGAGAACTATGATGCAAGAGCAAACATTATGTGGTTAGCAACGAACGCACTTAATGGTAGTTTGGTGAATGGAAAAGGAAATGGTGATTGGGGTTCACATTTATATGAACACACTTTAAGTGTACTCTATGATATTCCACATGGTGCAGGATTATCGATTGTTTTTCCGGCTTGGATGAAACATTTCTCTGAAAAATTTGAACATAAATTAGCATTTCTTGCGGAGATAGTGTTTGGAATTCACCAAGGTACGAGCCAAGAAAAAGCATCAGCATTTATTACAAAACTTGAAGAGTTTTACTGTTCGATTAATACACCTGTACGATTAAAGCAAGCGCATATTGAAGAAACAGAAATGAACAGAATATTAGAAAACTTAAAAATTAATAATGTTTCTGGTAGAGTTTATTCAATGAATGAAAACGACCATCAAGCAATCTTAGAAAAAATGTGGTAAGAATGCCGTATTTTTGCATATGATACTTTCAGAAAGACTTGGCAAGTGGGTACTTAATGCTTATCCTCCGTTCATTTTCAACAGAATCAAGATTCAAAAAATTTCTGAAGGTTACACGTCGTGTATTGTAAAGATTAAGAAAAGTATTTTCAATAGAAACATGAATGGAACCATTTTTGGTGGAGCCTTGTTTTCCGCGTCGGATCCATTTTATGCAATTTTATATTGGCAAATTTTTGAACGCAAAGGATACAAAGTACAAACCTGGTTAAAGAGTGCGGAGATTCATTACATGCGACCAGCCGATAGAGATTTGTTTTTACATTTTAATATTAGCGATGAACAAATTGCAGAAGCAGAACAATCGTTACGAAATATTGGAAAATATAAGCACACCCATGAAGTTAGGTATTGTGCTGCCGATGGCGATGTGTTTGTAATTGCAAAAACGGAGGTTTATATTCGATTAACTAAAGCCAGTCAGAAAACATTATCAGGCTTTTAACGTGTGTTGATAATTCTTACAAACACAGAATCTATTTAGCAAGTATCTTAGTGTAGCAAAGGTATAAGGCGATGAACATCAAGAAAAAAATACTCGAAGGAGAAGGCGTTCAGCTCGATTTCAAAAAAACAATTACGCATGTTCATAAAATTGCCAAGACTATGGTTGCGTTTGCAAACAATAAAGGTGGAACCATTTTAGTTGGTGTAATGGATGATGGAAGTATTAAAGGTGTAAAGAATGAAGAAGAGGAAAAATACCAATTAATTAAGGCTGGAACTTATTATTGCAGACCTATGATTGAGCCACGATTTACAGAGTATGAAATTGATGGAGCCTTAGTATTAGCCGTTGAAATTCCTGAAAGTGATGTAAAACCACATTATGCTCTTGATGAGCAAGATAAATGGTGGGTTTATATTCGTGTTAAAGACAAAAGTGTATTAGCCAGTAAAATTGTAATAGATGTTTTACGTAAAGAGACTAAGGGTGAAGCAGCCTTAATAGAGTTTAGTTCTAAAGAGAAAGCATTACTCGAATACTTAGCCGCAAACGAACGCATTACATTGATGGAATATTGCAAATTGATAAATATTTCTAGGCGAAGAGCCTCCAGAATACTTGTGAATTTAGTACTTTCGGGCGTTATTCGAGTGCATAGCACAGAGAAAATAGAATTTTATACAGCTGCCTGAAATGTTATTGGAAAACAGAAGAACTCATTTTAAAAAAACTTTTTTACTTGCCTACCCCGTAATTATTAGTCAGGTTGGGCATGTTGTTGTTAATATTACCGACTCCGTTTTAATTGGACATTTAGGTCCGGTTAAACTAGCTGCCTGTTCATTAGGCATTAGTGTATTTGCTGTACTAATGGTATTCGGAATTGGAATTGCTTACGGTTTAACACCGCATATTTCAAGAGAATATGGTGCAGATAATAAAGATGCCTGCGGAAAATATTTAGTGAATTCATTTTTCATTAATATTCTTACAGGAATATTGGTATTCCTTGGGATATATGCATTATCGACACAGTTAAGCAGTTTCGGGCAAGCTCCTGAAGTTGTAACAGAAGCCCTACCCTTTTTAAGAATCATTGGATTTTCGATGGTACCCTTGATGGTATTTTTAACCTTTAAACAATTTGCAGAAGGTTTAAATTTTACCAGACAAGCCATGATTATTACATTAATTTCTGATGGCTTTAATATATTTTTAACATACGGATTGATAAATGGTGTTTTCGGTTTACCTCGTTTAGAATTAGAGGGTGCAGGTTATGCCAATTTAATCTCTAGAACATTAATGGCCATATTAATGATGGCTTATGTATTACGTTCAAAAAACTTTAAACCATATTTACATCAAGCTAGAACGAAGTTTGTGAACTGGATGGTTTCGAAAGAAATTATCAATTATGGAATTCCAACAGCTTTTCAATATTTATTTGAAGTAGGTGCTTTTGCATTGGCTGCATTAATGATGGGTATGTTGGGGCCAAATTATCAGTCGGCACACCAAATTGCCATAAGTATTGCCAGTGCTACGTACATGGCTGCAAGTGGCATTGGAGCAGCAACTGCAGTAAGAGTTGGAAATGCATTAGGTGAGCAAAACTATAAACAACTTCAAAGGGCTGGTAATACTGGTTATATCATAGTATTAATGTTCATGGGAATAATGGCAATAGTTATGATACTAGGTAAAACCGCATTTCCATTATTTTACATGAATCATCCTGAAGTGGTGAGTTTAGCCTCTACACTAATGATTGTTGCAGCATTTTTCCAACTATCTGATGGAACACAAGTGGTGGGCTTGGGAGCTTTGAGAGGAATGGGTGACGTAAAAATACCAACACTGGTTACATTTATTGCCTATTGGGTAATTTCTATTCCTTTAGCTTATTATCTAGGCTTTACTTTAAAAATGGGTGGCAACGGAATTTGGATTGCTTTGTCGTTAGGTTTAACCATTTCTGCAATCTTATTATACTGGCGATTTAGAATATTGAGTGCTCGTTTTATATTGAAAGATGAGCAGTCATTTGCTTAAACCGTTCTAGAGAATTAGGTATTAGATCACTCGATTGTACTCGACTGATAAACTCTTCAAGGTTCTGAAATTCATACTCATCCCATTTGAATGATTGTTCTAATGGCCCCCATTCGAGCTTTAAAATATACTTTTGGTTCATCCCGAAAATGCTTATTCTCATTTCAGAATGTGGAATTGTAGCTATGATGCGCATACACAAAGATAAGGCAAATACTTTCTAACATATAAATGTTTATAAATAATGCCTAATAAAAGAGTATTTTTTTTAATTTTGAGCAGCTTAAAAGATTATGAAAAAAGAATTTGATTTACAATCGACAATTACTGTTGCCGTATTAATATTAATTGCAGCTGCAACTCGTTTCTTACCACACCCAGCTAACTTTACAGCTATTGGTGCTATGGCTCTATTTGGTACTGCACGTTTACAAGATAAACGATTAGCATTTGTATTACCAATTGCAGCTATGTTAATTTCAGATTTGTTTATTCCTTTTGGTTACAATCCTTCAGTTTATTTATCATTCTTAATAATTGCAGCTCTTGGTTTAAGTCTAAGAAATACCAATAAGGTATTACCAATTGCTGGAGCTTCCTTAGTTTCATCGTTAATATTCTACATTATTACTAATTTCGCTGTTTGGATGGGTGATAACGGAGTTATGTACTCGAAAAGCATCGATGGCTTATGGATGAGTTATACTGCTGCAATTCCTTTCTTTTGGAATGGCTTGGCTGGTGATTTATTCTTTACTGCAGTTTTATTCGGATCGTACAGTTTAGTTACGAAATATTCTTTAGCGAAAGCGTCCCGATAGTTATAGGGATAGCGAATCGACGAACTTACGAACTTACGTCCCGATAGTTATCGGGATTACGAATAAAGATTTCGATTCCTTTGCTGGCAATTTCTGGAATCCAGGTGGCGTGATTTGGTAATGAATCTGGTCGTTCTGGGTCTATAACAATTAATGGTGTTCCAGCTTTTGTAAAATGAATTAAAGAAGCGGCTGGATATACTTTTAATGAAGTGCCAATCACTACTAACATATCAGCACTTTCAATTTCTTTTGCTGCTATTTCTAACATAGGAACTTCTTCGCCAAACCAAACTACATGAGGACGTAATTGTGAACCCAGTTCACAAAATTCTCCAAATTTTAGTTCCCATCCTTTAATATCATAAGTAAGATTAGGGTTTATAGAGCTTTGTGATTTTCGAATCATCCCATGTAAATGAATGATATTACTAGAGCCTGCTCTTTCATGCAAATCATCTATATTTTGTGTAATGACTAGCACTTCATGAATTTTTTCTAATTCTTTTAGGAGTATATGTCCTTTATTAGGATTTGCCTCTATTACAGATTTTCTCCTCAAGTTGTAAAATTCTTGAACTAACTGAGGGTTTTTATGCCATGCCATTGGTGTTGCAACATCTTCAATTTTATGATTTTCCCATAAGCCGTCACTGGCTCTAAATGTTGGAATTCCACTTTCTGCCGACATACCGGCACCGGTTAATACTGCAATTTTCATTATAATAACAAATTACGAATTAACGAATTAGCGAATTAGCGAACTAACGAATTAGCGAATTTGCTAATTCGCTAATTCGCTAGTTCGACTACTGTTCTTGTAT
>JACCDH010294634.1_pt1 | contig 11446 bp, 9 predicted proteins | sample 7442481 | NCBI WGS metagenome assembly JACCDH01 (sample SAMN15323433, study PRJNA562643) | freshwater metagenome | isolation source: river surface water | place: USA:Blue River Watershed | collected 2017-08-15 | reverse complement strand
CGTGGCACCGTCAGTCAGACCAGCGTCTACCCTCGCGAAGTCGTCAAACGTGCTTTGCAGCTCAACGCTGCTGCTGTGGTTCTGGTTCATAACCATCCCTTATGTTGATTTATCGGAGTGTCAACATGCGACCAGTTCAGCCATTTATAGGTGTACGTGCGGAACGTCACTGAACTTTACAGTTTTCCGGTCAAACCGGACTAGTTCGGTGGAGCGTGATAACAAACTTTAGAACTTGCGGTCATAGTTTGAAACTTGCGCAAATCTCTTGTTGGAGCGCCGAAGTCAAAGTGTTGAACAGGATTGATTTGCAAGCGATTTTTCAATACAGCACTTAGGTGATCGGTTACCCCCCAAACTCTGATAACAAAGTTTAGAACTCGAATTTGGGACATCCAAGCTTGCGATTTTGAGAATGAACTTCCCCCAAACTGGGAAAAGGCTTGAAATTGGCCGCAGCTCCTCGCTCTTACTATTTGCTAGTGAGAGACGGCGATGCAGCGGTTGCTGACATTGGCTTGCAGCGGAGATGGCCTATTACCGGCCATGCGCCGCCGTCGACGACAGTCGGCTTAGGGCAAGGCTGCCTCTGCGATTGCAGCAGCCTTCACTAGACGCAGACGCTGCAGGCGCCGCAGGAACCGAGCCTCAATCTGTCCAGCTGCTACCGCCGAACCGATAAGACTGTTGACAGCCATGATCCGTTCTTGGGGGTGAAACCCACCAAGGGCCTGAGTGTTCTTCCAAAGATCAAACTCCTTGCTTGGCAGAACTGCAATGCGGTTGCCATCTAACATCACGCCAGTTACAAGCTTTTGGTCTCTAGCCGCGAAACAACGGTCTTTATGGTATTCGAACCCGTGGCGGTGCACCACCTGCTTTGCTGCCCAAAGGAAGGCGGGGGTCGCCCCGTCGCCGGACCAAGTTAGGTCATCTACGTAGCAACTGTCACGCACGCCCGCGTTTGCTGCCAGGACGTGCAGTTCATCAAGCAGTGGCTTTGCCGCGAAGAACGCCAGCAACTGACTCACGCAACTACCCGTTGGGACATGGTTCTCGAATGTGCATAGACGCGTAAGTAGTGCAGCAACATCAGGGCTACAACGCATAGTGTCAGTGAAGAACCTTGAAACGCGCGCGCCATCAACTGAGGGGTAGAACTTCTTTAGATCCAGCTTTACAAGCGGAACAGCGCCAACGTGGACCTTCGCATTGGTAATGTACGAACGTCCTCGAACGCCAGAGTGGAGGTAGTCAGGTTTTTCAACGCGCTCAAGCAGATTGAAGAGGCGGCGGTGGATTCGCTCCAGAACGACCTTAGGAACTTCTACTTGGCGGTCCTTCTCACCCTGCTTTATCGTGAAGACACGGAAGTTGCATTCATTGGCTGCGAGTCGCTCCAAGAATAGCAAGTCGACATTAAAGACATCTTGTGCCAAACGCTTGCGGCTGGAAAGCTTGTACAAGGGGCACTGGTCTAGCGCATAGGTCTTACGAGTGGCCAAACGTGTTCCTCAAACGGCGTCTTTAGCCGCCATCCAGTCCAGCATCTTGATTACCTTGCCGGCTATCGACGTGCGTAACCTCTCGCGGGCACCGCCTTCAACCTGCTCAGCAAAGAAGAGCAACGACGATAGAGGCATCCCAAATATGTCCGCGTACTTTTGCAGCAACTCCAGCGTCACTTGCTTCTTGCCACTCTCGATCTCCGAGAGGTAGGACTTTGAAATTTGCAGTCGTTCTGCCAAAGTCGTCTGGTTCATGTCGTGAAACACACGCACCAAACGAAGTGCCTCGTGTTGCATTGATACACCCTGTGATACGCACATAAAAAGGCCAGAGGTCATCTCGGAATTGGTGCCAGATGCTCCAGATGTGTAGCAGAGCCTTAGCGGCCCAGATGACACCTTTTAGCACCACGCGATGGCGGAATAACCACCCCCGCAGACTCTTCTTCCCCGATGCCGGCCGACGGCTTGAACGTTTACGAACTTCAGGCATTTGATGCCTCCTTCTTCAAAACGACCCTGCACTATGCAGAGCCTCTCGTCAGTTCTGAAGAAAGTGAGAGAACGTCGGCTGTTTGCACCTCTGGGCCCATAACCGGTCCCGGTACTCGTCCGGGGCCGGCTTCGCTGTAGCCACACGGACCACCGCGTACGGGCGACCGCGTGACCACAGAGAACATCAGAGCCTTGCGGCCCCACGAGATGCGCTTCCACATCTCCACTTTTGACGAATGCTCTCTTTAGCCCAAGCAGGATCAGTATAGCTGTTCGCATCCAAAAAATCAAGAACTATGTTCGCTGCTGGCGAACTTTTTCCAAATAGTCGGATGTGGCGTAGTTAATGCAGCCGCCGCCTTTCGGACGGCAGGTACATGAGCGCGGAACATGCAATGCGCCTTACACGGGGGAGGTCGACTAGGGCTGTTGCCACTTACGTTTTGCGACTGCTTTACGTCAGTGGGCTCGCGGTTTGTATGTCGCTGCAGGGTCGGCAACTGCCAATGATTAACCCATGGCCTGGTCCGCTTTCAGCCTGAAACGGACATAAAAACTGAATGCCTCAGGCATGCTTAGTCCACAAGCAATAAGCCTTGTAAGTCAGTGCTGTTCTAAACATTGACCACATAAAAATTTAGAGTCACCTTGTCCTGTGCGCTGAAATTCGAAACTTCAACAATGAATTTTTGACCTGCTTTACCCTCTTTTAAGAGGGAGGCGAGTTCTAAACTTTGTTATCAGGTCCCTTTCGGGTGCTGAAGTTAGACCGGCACTGATCGATTTTGGCCATTGGCTGTGAGCGGCCGGTCGCTCATCTATTCGTAGACGACTGCTGCGACCGATAGCGAACATCAACGCAAAGCGCGCGAATTCGCGAGACTAAGGCCGTCGCAAAACAAACTCACTTATCTTATGCTTTTCAAATCTCGCTGGCTAAGTGCTGTTCGATTTCGTCTACAAATAGCGACGAGCGTCTTGCAGTGTGGATCAGATGGACCTCGGATTTTGCTCGCGTAAACCCAACATAGAACAGCCGACGTGCCTCCACGAGTTGACTTTGGCTCGCGCCGCTCCGCGGCAATCGACCGTTGTCCATGCCGAACATGAATACCAGGCCAAACTCCCTGCCTTTTGAGCTGTGCAACGTCGAAAGGGTCAGGCGGTCCAGGTGTTCACCGTCGCCGGCGAGCTCTCCCAAAACCATGTCCGCGCGGTCACCCCCTGTAGCAATACGGGCCGTGAACGAAGCCAGTATCTCCATCTCGTCGCGCAGTGCGACGCAACCAGTAGCAAATGGCACTATCACGTGGGCCTTCAGCTCATCCAGCCAGCCGTCCAAATTCACGCTCGCATCCCGGCTGTTCCACAAGGTGGCAATGAGCCGGTGATGGAAGTCCACTATCCGATCGTCGCGGTGCAGAGCCTCTGCGAACAGCCGCTGTCCTTCTTTAAGGAGGCGCGTGAACCGAGGTTTTCCCGCTCTCCAGCCACCACAACACCACTGCCCGCATAACTCTAGCCACTGCATAAGTCGGCTTGAGCGCGGATAGAGAGCATTACCGTCGGTGCGAACGAATGCGATGCCTGCAGCGTGAGCGGCGCTAGCCACTGCATCGCCAATCCAGGCTGCAGGGTAAAGCAAGGCGACGTCGCGATAGCGGAGCCCTGGAAGGCGCGCGAGTGCATGCGGCAGAAGATCTCCGACCATGCGCGACGCCTGCTGCTCGTAGGAACCGCCCATCGGATGGATGAAAACAGCGCCCTGCGTCGCGGCGTCGGCTGCCTTGTAACCCCGCTCCTCACCTAAGGCCACTCGGGAGGCCGCAACAATGCGGTTTCCGCTGCGATAGTTCAGCTTCAAACGTACGGTCTCAACGTCCTCGCGCTCGGACAAGCGACGCAGCAAATCGGGACGAGCCCCTGTGAAGCCGTAAATCGACTGGTCGGCATCGCCAACAGCAAATAAACGCATACCGGTGCTGAAGCACAAGCCCATCACCATGCGGTGTAACGCTGTGCCCAGATCTTGATACTCGTCGATCACAAAGATCGGATATTTCGCGAGCAGTGCGCGCTGCAGCCATGGGTTAGCGCGCAGCGCGCGAACGGCCAACAAGGGCATATCGTCGAAGTCGATTAGGCCTCGTCGACGCAACTCAGCTTCGTATGCCTCGACGAGGACGGCGAGCTCCGGATCAGTGTCGCGCCATTCCACGCTGTCTCGGTTGAGGAATGAGCGACGATAGTTGCCAAGCCGAAAGTCCCAGTCCTGGAGATTTCCAGGCTGATCCACCGTTCTGGCCAGAGCCTTGCTCAGTGCCGCCTGCCGCTCAGCCCGCGTGGCCACTCCGAACTCTTCGGGTAGTTCCATCCCCGCCACCTTCGCGTAGGGTAAGACGATCTGTGTGAGCGAGAACGAATGCACCGTCCCGACAAACACTCGCCCGCTAGGCTCCACGCCCAGGGATGCCAACCGCTCCTCGAGTTCACGTGCGCACTCGTTGTTGTATGTAATGCATGCCACGCCCCGGGGCTCGTGCACGTCTTCGGCGAGGATGCGGGCCATTTTTGCAGTTAGGGTTTTGGTTTTACCGCTCCCCGGGCCCGCCAGCACAATGCAATGCCCAGTGGACTCGTAGGCTTCCCATTGCCCCGGGTTGCACCGTAGTTGCTCAGCGACGCGAAGATAGGCCGCTCGATCAGACACGGTCGACCACGTACGAAATGGCGTTGCCAATGTAGGCAGGGGGGACGACTCCCTCAATGCGAGAAGCTAGGCGCTGCGCGAACCGTCCCTTGCCAACGACGTCGATCAGCTTCAGAAAATTGACCACGTCCAAAGTCTCGGCGTCGTCCTCCCAGCCATCAATCCATCCCTTGCGCTCTGGGCTCCATGATGTTTCGCGCAGCGTTTCGACAAGAGACTGCGTGAAGCCCTCGTCTTTGAACAAGTCCACCTCAAGCGTGTCGATGTTCGAGAACACGCCGTGCGCCTCACATCGCGTGGCAAACTTGTGGCCGTCCGCAATAGCTCTGAGTTCCTTGATCAGTTCCTTTGGGGATGTGCCTATCCGCGTGGTCTCGATAGTATCGACCAATTTCCAAGACCGGTTGAAACCTAGAGGACCTCCCTGCGCACGAGGATCCCAGTCGGTGATGATCGAGAACGGGATGCCTAGCGCCGTCAGAAACTTCGCATAGGGCGTGAAGTTCGTCCCGGCTACAGAGCACACCGTGATACCAAGATGGTCGAGGTCATGCCCCATCGAGGCGGCGAACACCGGCAGCAGAAACTTCTCCGCATCCCCTTCGACCAGGATGATCCCCCGCGCGAATAGCATCTCCGCGCGCGTCACGTCTAAGTACCGTGCCAGATCGTCTTCGTCGTCGTCGGTGAGATCGATCAACGCCACCGAGGTCGCTGCCGTGCCTTGGCTCGCCGTGTCGCGCAGCAGCACAAGCGAACGCAGCGGTGCGACGCTCGCGATATGCGGCGAGTGGGTGGTCAATAGGAGTGACAGCGGTTGATCGTCTCCGTCGCCCGCGAGTCCTTCGAACAGGGGGCGATATACCGACCGCTGCAGGTGTGGGTGCAGATGAGCCTCGGGCTCTTCGATCGCCAGCAGCGAGTGGTCGCGGCGGTTCTCACTCATCAGCTGGCGCAACTCCAGCGCCTTCAAGGTCAGGAAGGCCACGTTCGCGGAGCCTAGGCTGGCTTCACCGATCGTGCGCAAGCCCCCGTCGATCAGCAGCCGGAGATTGCGGAACAGACGCGTCACGTCCGTCGTACCGAAACCCAGACTGGGCTCGATGTCCTGCTTGGGGCCGCTCATAGATGTAAAGAGTTCACGCAGCGCCTGTTCCAGGCCCTGCACGGACGGAAAATCCGCCAGTTGCCCTGTCGCCGCATGGATAGCGTCGCCTACGTCTTTAAGGTCTTCTACCGGCACGCGCGCAAACGCGCGCTCGAGCAAAGGTCGCAACGGCGACCGGCGCCATGTGGCCAGATCGCCTTCTGCGTCGCGCAGCGCGGGCAGGAGGTCCATGGCGATGCGACGGCGCACCTCATGGCCAAACCGCTTCGCCTCGGCTTCGCCGCCGTAGCAAAGGAATTCGTAGTCATCATCCGAATCTGGAAACCCCTCAAGACCCGGGACCGAGCGGAACTCGTAGGTAAGCCGCACGGTATCCGGATCAGCGTCGAGCCGGAAGTCCGTGAGCTGAGCCAGCAGGTCCAGGTCATCTTCGAAGTTCTGCACTTCGACGAACACGGTGATCTTCTCGTTTTTGAGTGGCTTGCCCAGCCCGTCCCAGAAATCACCCAGGCCCAACTGCCGCGCGCTATCGGGCAGGCTGGGATCAAAAATGAGGCGCATTGCATAGAGCAGATTACTTTTGCCGACGCGGTTCTCGCCAACGATGACGACGTTGCCGTTCAGCGGGATGTCAATCTCGCTGAAGTTGCGAAAGTTTCTGATGCAGATCCGGGTAAGTTTCATGCGCACTCCTATCTGCCCCATTTTGACTGAGCTGCCCATTGACAGCTTCTTGGCCGTGAGAAGCCATTCAGAAGTACGACGCGTAGAACTGCTGCCGACCCATTGCAGTCGAAGCGTGCCTCAAATTCACCGCCTGTTAGCAGCCATAAGCGCGCGATCGATCATACTCACCACACGCCGTCCACTGCTACTTTGCCCAGTCTTATTCTGGTGATTTCTCCTAGGTCATTTTGTATTTGTAGTTCGGGGAGAATCGCCTTCGGCGGCCGTCTGTACCAGTGCAAGCAGACATTAACGAGATCTGCCCCGGCGGGTTTTTTCAGAAACGTCTGCCGCAAGTTGATCGTCAGTCCCGGATTGGGAACCATGTGAAAGTCGCCCTCTCGATCCAGATGCTCGTGGCTTGGAACCATGTCAACCCACTTCTTCTGGAACATGCGCCGCGGCGCGATAAAAGGATGACCGGCGGCCGCGCACGTCTCCGGAAATATTGGCGCCATAAAATCGATAACGTATCCATCGCACTGGACCCAGGCGTGAAACGCCGTATCCGAGCTTTGAACCTGTCCCTCCTCCACCGTAGCGAAAGATATGACGTTACGGTGTTGTTCGTTGACGAGGTAGAACGCGGCCCCGGCGACCTGCATCGCCTCTTTCTTATAAAACTCTCGAAGAATAGCCGCGCCCGCGACGCTGAAGAACATACACGCATGAGCAGTGTGCGCATCGACGCTATCCAGAACCGACCTGATAACCCCATGAATACGCAGGTAGTCCAACAAAGGAATGAGCGGCTTGGTCTTCATTGCATGTTTTCCCGTGTTCTGATGATCCGTGCTACACAATGTCACCAAGCTTTAATTTTAAACAGACGGCCTTGCTCGTTTTCGTCATGCAGACTCACCACAATTTCCTCTTTGCTGAATACCAGTTCATTCTTCTCTGTGCGCACGGGTAAGTCGGAATCGATCAAGGTGATGGTGGGTTGAAGACCAAGATCGGCGTACCGACGAATGACGGTCAAGAGGTTTTCCTTCTTTCGATCATCCAACGACTCGAATACGCCGTCGTGGTAGACGAAGCGCGGGAACTTGTCTTCAATATGGGCACGCAGAATTGCCATGTCGAAGGCAATGCATAGCAGCTTGCGGTAGGTATGCCCGAGGTCAGCGCTCGTCGCATTACCGGATTCATCCAGAATCTCGGCCTTGAACTCCAGATGCCCTTCTTTATTGGGTGATACGCTCAGCAAGGCCTTGCGATTGATAACCTCTTCGACGATCTCGCTGAAGAACAGACGGATGACCGAGAACAGGCTGTTCTTGTCCGAGTTCTGTCTTTCAACGTCTACCTCGATCTGCGTTTGCAGATGACCGCGCTCTTCCGTCAATGCGCGGATGTCCGTACGCAATTCCTGCAATCGGTGCAGGAAACCTCGTTGACGTTCCAGGGACGTGATGTCTGCACGAAGCGTCACCATGTCATCGGACACCTGCTTATATTTGGTGAACACGTCGGTCCCGCTAAGGAACGACAACATTTCCGAACGTTTCTTGCCCAATGCATTCAGCTCGGCATTGATGCGCTTCAGTTCAGCTTCGACCTCCGTACGCTCCTCTTGGAGATAACCGCGACGCTCGTCCGTGATGGCCTTGTTGAAAGCAATCAACTGCTGGAAGTCCTTCTTGATCTGCCCTTTGAACAGCACGCCCACTTCCTCAAACAGCCGCTGCGCTTCGTCGGGATTGAATAGGATCTGATCCTCCTCCAGTGAGGCAAGGATTTTTTTCTTATTCTGGTTCAGCGAGTAGCGTTCGGCGTTTAGTACCGAGATGCGCTCATCAACGTCGTCGACCACCTGCTTGGTACGATCCTTATCCTGAGCCCTGAAGTCGAAGGCGTCGAGCAGCTTCTGCTTCTTCTCAGCTTCCTTCTGCTTGAGCAGCAGCAGGCCTTCAATCTTGCTGATGTCCTCGATGGACCCACCCAGTTCATCCTTTATGGTCTGTGCGGTAGTCTGCTTCTGGGTAAGTTCCGCTTCCTTGTTGTAGTGCTGGACGATCAAGGGGGCATCGAAGCCCAGAATATGAGCGAGGAACGGTTTCCAGTCGGCATGCGCAGCCTGGAACTTACGCAAATGGAACACATCGCGGAAATCGTCTTGTGATCGCAACAGGTACCCCAGACCCTTGCGGAAAGACCAGGGCTTGAGCGCGCGCAAATCCAGAAGGCCATCAAGCAGATCGCGTGCGCGATCAAACGGCACGTACTGATGATCCCATTCTGACATCGGGAGGGCCGCAAAGTCCTGATGGCCAGCCTGGTGCTTCTTGAAGCTGATTTTGCTCGCATCTTCCACACTGCGACGAACGGTCACGTATGAGGCATCCTGCAGCTCAATTTCGAGGAAGAAAACGAAGTCTTTGAAGCGGTCGAGATGCTTAAAGAGAAAAAACTTTGGATCGCGGCCCGCGAGAAAACCAAAGTCTAGCAGCCGCCCCAGCGTTGTCTTGCCTAGATTGTGGGTATCCTTGTCGCGGTTCTCCGGCAGGCGTATCTCCGCCATTACGACGTTCAAGCCCGCGACGAAGTCCACGGGCTCGAACAGTTCCGATTTGTTCGAATAGAGTCTAGAAAGTTTCATTAGGCCCAACGTATTCCACTGCGTCAGTCTTGGGGCGATAGTCGATCAGTCCCATCAGATAAAGAAAGTTCAGCGCTGGCAGGAACAAGACATCGCCGCCGCTGACGGTCTTCTTCGCATACTTGCGTAAGTTGTCGTAGTCGTCCAACCGGCGCGATTTGAGACGTGCCAACAGCAATAGAGAAACATTGATGACCGTGCGGTCCGGATGCGAGTGTTTAGTCGGTCGCAGCATCGCCGACCTCCCCGATATCGCAGTTCCAATACATATAGAACAGCACAGCGCGGGTCAAGCGCTTGTGGGCATGTTGCCGCAAGACTGGATCACGGTTGAACAGCAGGTCAACCAGGTACTCCATCACGTCATCAAAACTCTGGTAGTCCTTGCGCTTGGCAATGATCTTGAGCTGGAATTCATCGACCACCGATTCGTACATGCGCAGCAATTCAAGGTTTTCTGGAGCGGCCAAAAACGCGCGAATCTGAACCGTCTCTTTCAGGTACTTTGTGCGCTGGGCCTTCGCGTACTCGGCGCTCATGTTGTTGAGCGCGTTCTTCCGCTCATACGTAACGCGCGTGGTCGGCGGATCGTCAAATAACGCCGACACTTCGTCCATCTGCCGTGCCAGCGCTTGTACGACCTCGGCTAGGTCGTCGGGGCTAACGATGAGCGGCGAATCGATCGGATCGAGGTCGGCCTTCCCCGCAACTTCGGGGAAGGTCTTCAACCAAACCTCCAACTGCTCCAGGCCACACAAGTAGATCGACGACGCGGGAATGCCGCACTGCGCAGCAAGGTACTCACCTATTTCGTTGTCGGCGTTTCCAGCCAAGCGGCGGTTGGCAAACAGCATGTAATGGTCGAGCTGCTTGCTGTCACGCAACTTCTTGATGCGTGGAATTTCCTTACCCAACACTGTGTTCGGAGATTTGACACTAAAGAAGTCGGGCTCGGAAAAGTTCCGGTTGTAGCCATTGGTGTGCTTGGCCTGAACGATGGTTGTGCCAACCCAGGGTGCGGCCTTGCTCGGATGGAGTTCGGCCGTTCCGACGAACTTCGCATCGCGTCCACCATCCGGTCCCTTGGCGAAACCCTTCACGGATGCGCCAAGCAGATGCTGGCATACGAACACGATCAGAGTCTCAAACTGTCCGTCACTCAGGTCTTCGTAGGCGAACTTCATCGCACCTCCAAGCTTGGCATTTGTTCACACCAGCGCATCAGGCGGCCACCGTGATGCCAGCACCATGTGCTCGGCGGGCAGGACGAACGACGATCTCCACCTGCTGATCAAGCGACACGAGCGCCAACATCAGGCGCTCAAGCGAGATGTTCTGGAGTTTGTACTGACGTACCTGTGACACTTTTGGCTGCGTCATGCCGGTGATGCCCGCCGCCTGGGTTTGGCTAAAGCCACGATTTTTAAGCAGTTCATTTATCTTCACCGCGAGCACAGCCTTCGCCGACAACCGCTCCGCGTCTTCGAACTCAAAATCAGTCAAAATTTCATCCACACCCTTGGGGCTTTCTTTGATTCGCATAGTTATCTCCCACTGAACCGGCACTGGACAATAACTGTCTTCAACCGCTTTGCAACCAGGGTCTCATCCGGAGCAACGTCACGCACCAGATTTGGATTTCTTCTTGACCTCATGCAGACACGAGCCGCATCACCTATCTTCACAGTGTAAACCGAACAAAAAGTATCACCCCTTCAATCAAAAATTATATCTGTTCAGGAATAATCTGAGCAGCCTAAACGAGTCCACTCACAAATGGAAACGCTCCGCCATGCTTATGGCGCTGCGGGGGATTTCGGCTGCGATTGTTGCCCTGGCATACCGTCAATGGCCAGCATATTCCAGGTGAGCGAACTGTACGGGTGAAATTCAGGGACCAGGCTGCGAATATGCCCATCGTCAAGCCAGTGATGTGCGATGCCAGGAAACATCTCGTGGTCAACGGGATGCAAGGCTTTGGGGTTGTGGAACATGGACGGTCCTTCCGCCCAAGTTTCGGTCACGACACCTTGCTTGATATCGTGAAGGAACGGCTGGGGTAGGCCGGTACGTGCCACGCCTGGACGATCAGAGATGTGACGCTGAAACTGTAGGACGGCCTGTTCATCGAGGTCAGTAAAGCGCGTAAAACCGACTTCATTCATCCAGCACACCAATACACGCAGGTACATGAAATAGCCCGCGGCGGTATTCGCACGCTGAGCCAAGCCGGTACTAAGCGATCGGGCGCGTATGAGTGCCACAAGCTGCTTGCTCGAATCCAGCAGCAACGCATG
>JACCDH011658444.1_pt1 | contig 11448 bp, 15 predicted proteins | sample 7442481 | NCBI WGS metagenome assembly JACCDH01 (sample SAMN15323433, study PRJNA562643) | freshwater metagenome | isolation source: river surface water | place: USA:Blue River Watershed | collected 2017-08-15 | reverse complement strand
TTTGAAGATTACATTGAAGATAAACAAGAACAACTAATGAGAGAGATTTACTGATGCGAAACCTGTTAACTAAGAAGACAGCGTACACCTTCGACTATCCAGAGGCTCTGGCCTTTGCCGATAAACAGAATGGTGTGTTTTGGACCTTTGATGAGATTGATCTGGAAAAAGATGTACACTCAATTCTTACCGACTTTACTCCTGCTGAACGTCATGGTGTTACTACTGCACTCAAGCTCTTCACGAAGTACGAACGTATTGTCGGTGATGAGTATTGGTCTGGCACTGTTAAACCTAATTTTCAGCACCCTGATATTGGTCTAATGGCAGATGCCTTCTGCTACTTTGAAAGTAATGTCCATGCACGCTTTTATAACCGTATTAACGAACTACTTGGATTGGCTACTGAAGAGTTTCACCAATCTTGGCAGTATGATCCTGTACTGGCTAGCCGTGTCGGGTACTTGGATGCTATTTCTGGTAGTCGTGATATTCCCCTTTCCTTGGCTGTCTTCTCAATGATGGAAGGCTGTATCCTGTACTCTAGCTTTGCTTTTCTGAAGCACTTCCAGAGTAACGGTAAGAACAAGCTGAGTAACCTTGTGGCAGGTATTAACTTCTCCGTTCGAGATGAGAACATCCACCACGAAGCAGGGGCTTGGCTATTCCGTACGTACATGGAAGAGAACAAGCTGGACAAGGAGTGGATGAAGGAGCGTGTGTATCAAGCAGCTAAGGCTTTGGTGGACCATGAGCACCGTATTGTTGACCTGTTGTTCTCCCAAGGAGACATTGAAGGCATCAATGCACCGTCCATGAAAGCCTTTGTCAATGCACGAGCTAACGTATGCTTGAACAATCTGGGTTTTGACAGTATCTTTGATGAAACTGGTGATACAATCTCTGAATGGTTCTACTTGGGCATCAGCTCTAGTACCATTCATGACTTTTTTAGTCGTGTGGGCAACCAATATAATCGTAAGTGGAATGAGAAAGGTTTTGTATGGTAAGCGCAGTGTTGGATAACAAGTATGAGTTCCTGAGTGCTGAGCGTAAGCGTCTGCAACAGCAAGGATGCCTACCTACTTGGTATAATACCGGGGGATGGGGACTGTTCAAGTCAAAATACATGGATGGCTCCACAAGCTTTAAGAATCGTGTGGAACAGATTGCTGCTACGGCAGCTAAACATGCACCTAAGGATGGCACAGATTGGTATGCAAAGTTCTTTGATGTTATTTGGAACGGCTGGCTTAGCCCTTCAACGCCTACGCTGGCTAACTTGGGCACTAACAAAGGGATGCCTGTGGCTTGCAGCGGTCAGTACATTGGTGACTCTGTTGCTGACTTCTATGGTGAGCTACTTGATACTGCTGTGCTCACTAAGAACGGCTTTGGCACTAGTGGATACCTTGGTGACATTCGTCCCCGAGGCTCGCAAATTGCCACTGGTGGAACTGCTTCGGGAGTTCTACCTGTATTTCAAACCTATGTAGATGCTATGAAGCGAGTGACTCAAGGGGTTGCTCGTCGAGGTGCTTGGGCTGGTTACTTGCCTATTGATCATCCTGACTTTAACGAGTTGGCTGATTGGGTCAAGAACAATCCTGATGATGCTAACGTAGGCTGGACAATCAGTAATGACTTTATGGAGTCCTTGGACAGTGGACATCCTGAGGCTATTGAGCGTTACCAGAAGGCGTTGAAGCTAAAGATGTTGACAGGTAAGGGCTACTTCTTGTTCACCGATAAGGTAGCAGAAGCCCGTCCCGATACGTACAAGGCTCACAACTTGGATGTTAAAGCCTCTAACCTGTGCACAGAGATCATGCTGCACAGCGGTGAGGAAGAGACATTCACCTGTATCTTGGCTTCTATGAACTTGGAGAAGTATGATGAGTGGAAAGACACCGATGCTGTATTCACTGCGACAGTATTTCTTGATTGTGTTACTAGTGAGTTCTTGTCGATGGCTGCTGGCAAAAGAGGCTTTGAAAAGGCGGTGGCGAGTACTGAAAAGAGCCGTGCGCTAGGCTTAGGTGTTCTTGGTTGGCACTCGTTGCTCCACAAGAAGATGATTCCTTTTGAAAGCTTCCAAGCTCAGAAACTTAACGTGGAGATATTCAATGACCTTAACAAGAAGTCAACAGAGGCAAGCCGGTATCTCGCGGGACAACTTGGAGAACCTGCTTATTGCAAAGGATTTGGAGTCAGAAATACACACCGCCTTGCTGTTGCTCCCACCATGTCAACAAGTCAGCTTATGGGTGGGGTATCTCAAGGTATTGAACCGTTTATTGGAAACGTATTCGTCCAACAAGGCGCAGGAGGAGAAACAATCCGAGTAGTGCCTGAGCTGCTCGAGATCATGAAGCGTGAGGGTGTGTACAGTCGTGAGACCTTGCTTGAGATTGCAAGTCATGACGGCTCTATTCAGCACGTATCGTGGATGAACGATGAAGAAAAGCAGGTGTTCAAGACAGCCTTCGAGATTGATCCATATGTGATCCTTCAGCAGGCTTCTGATCGTCAAGCTTATATCTGTCAAGGTCAATCCATCAATCTGTTCTTCGGTGCAGATGATCCAGAAGAATATATTTCTGCTGTACACAAGGCAGCGTTTAAAGACCCTCGTATCTTGAGTCTGTATTATATTCGTACCAAGGCCGGTGTCAGTGCCAGTAGCGGTGAATGTGTTGCCTGCCACGCATAACTAAGGAGAAGTAAAATGAGTGTTCAAACTTTAATTTCTTTCGGAAAAGCTGTAGAAGCTTTAAAACAAGGTAAAAAAGTGTCCCGTATTAATTGGAATGGTAAAGGAATGTACGTTTACTATATTCCTCCTGCCTGCTACCCCGCACAGAGAAGCACACAGGGAACAATGTTAGGCGTGTTTCCAAATGATATGGTTCCTTACCGTGATTATTTAGCCATGAAAACAGTCAATGATGAGGTTGTTCCTTGGGTCGCGAGCCAATCTGATATTTTGTCTGATGATTGGGTTATTCTATGAAAACTGTAGTCTACAGCAAAGAGAATTGCCCTGCTTGCGTAGCTCTGAAGGCTCGCCTGAACAGGGACGGTGAGCCTTTCACAGAGATCGTAGTAGGTGTTGATCTGTCTCGTGAGGACTTCCTAGCGAAGTTCCCTCAGGTACGACAAATGCCTCATGTAGAGTTCATTAACGAAGAATAAGGGAGAATATGGCAAGTAAACAGACAATGAGCAGAGCTATTCCAGCTAAGGAGCTTACTCCTCGTGAGAAGGTTAGCAACAGCTTGAAGTTGAAGCTAGATGACATGACAGTCATTAAGCCTAAGACTGAGAAGCAGATGGACTTCTTCGAGGCGTATCAGGCCAGTAACTACTTCATGGCATTGCATGGTGTAGCAGGCACAGGTAAGACATACATTGCCTTGTACAAAGCCTTGGAAGAGGCTATGGATCGCAACAATCCCTTCAACAAGGTGACTGTGATCCGTAGTAGTGTCCAAAGCCGTGACATCGGATTCTTGCCGGGGGATGCAGATGAGAAGATGGAGGTGTACATTCAGCCTTATCGACAAATCTGTAGTGACCTATTCAAGCGTAAGGATGCTTGGGATCGACTTGTTGAGCAAGGGCATATTGAGTTTGTGTCTACCTCATTCATCCGAGGGACTACCTTCTCTAATAGCATCATTGTCGTGGACGAGGTACAGAATATGACCTTCGAGGAACTTGACACTGTGATTACACGAGTGGGTGATAAATCAAAGCTGATCATGTGCGGAGATTTCCGACAAACCGATCTTAAGAAGAAAGACGATAAGTCAGGTTTGTTGAAATTTCTGGATGTTGCTCGGCTGATGAAGGAATTTGTCCGAATTGAGTTTAATATTGAGGACATTGTGCGCAGCTCCCTTGTGCGCAATTACATCATTGCAAAAACTAAGTATGAAGATGGGATTTACGAATGAACATTGAAGAATTAAAAGAGTACTTTAGGTACGAACCAGAGACAGGTAAACTATTCTGGAATAAACGACCGAGTAACCGAGTTGTGGTAGGAGCTGAAGTAGGCAATCACAACGACCAAGGATACAAGGTATGCCGCTTCAAGGGGAAAGCTATTCGTGTTCATCGTATCGTGTGGGCGTTGGCTAAGGGAGAACATCCTTCTAAATTCATTGATCATATCAACGGAAACAGGGGCGATAATCGACTAAGTAACCTGCGAGTATTATCTAATTCTGAGAATCTTCAGAACATGAAAAACTCTAAGGGTTACACATATCACCGAAAGTTAAATAAGTGGATGGCACAGATTGTTGTGAATAAAGAGCGCAAGTATCTAGGTGTTTTTAATACACAACAGGAAGCACATGAAGCTTATTTAAAAGCCAAGAAAGAACTGCATCCCTTTTATGTGGAGGATGGAGAATGACACAAGATAAACCAGTTGTTCGCTTTATAGGCACGCCTTTATTTTACTACAAAGAACTGGCTCCTATGCACCAGAAAGCCTATGGGCAATATGCGGATGATAAAGGATATGTGCAGTATGCTCGTGTCTTCGGGCTAGATCATCCTATTCTCGGTGCGGATACTATTCGTACTTCTATCGTGGTCAAAAAACATGAAGATGGATCGTTTGAAACACTCAATACACTGTATGTACCAGATAAGGAGAAACATGAGCAAAGCTAACGAGAACATTGAAGAACTAATGATGATGATGCCAGAGCAGAAGGGATTAATCCGTACTATCACTCAGCAGATGAACACTCATTTGGTGTTCATTGATGACGATATTGTCTCTCCTAGTAACTATCGCGATGTGATCCATTGCTTGGCTACCTGTGGTGAGAATGATTCAGTTAATCTGTTGGTGAATAGCTCCGGCGGTCGTACAGACTCTATCTGGCAGATCATCGAAGCAATGAAAGGATGCCGAGGTGATGTATCTGTTACGGTTATCGGTGCTGCGTATTCAGCAGCTAGTATGTTGGCTTGTATGGCTCCTGAGTGCTATATCGCTGACAGTGCTGAGTTTATGCTTCATACTGCTCATTATGGCTCCATCGGTACTGTGCCGAATGTCAAAGGACAGACTGACTTCGCTACAAGGCAAATCAACAAGCTACTTGACCAAGCCTACAAAGGATTCTTGACAGACAAGGAGCTGGATGAGTTGAAGAATGGTAAGGAATTCTGGTTTGATTCTGATGAAGCGATTAAGCGAATGGGGAAGCGTTATAAGTATCTCAATGGACTGAGTAATCCTAAGCCTAAAAAGGTTAAAGAAGAAACTGTAGAGTAAATGAAAAAGGCCACTAGAGCGTCAACTCTAGTGGCCTTATTTGTTTATGGTTTACTGTTATGCGCTATGGTCACAAATGCTGTAACTGTAGCTACAATCCATAGCAATGGTTTAGCTACTTTAGCGATCCACTCTAGGACGGTAAAGGCTCCGGAGGCAGCGTTGAAGGCTTTAACCATGCCTTCGGTGTCCTCTGCCACCTTATCCACCTTAGCTTCAACTGCTATGAGTCGTTCATAGATTTCTTTATGAGATACTTCCTCAGACATCCTTCTTTCCTTTGATTTCCATAATCTTTTCTAAAGTACGTCCACCGAAGTAGAAGGACATAACAAGCATTCCCCATTGACCCAGTAACTGAACATAGGTTTCATTGGCTTTGACACCATTAGCATCCATGATGCCAAAGGTGAAATAGCCAGTGAAGATAGCCACCAGAGTCATAGGACGGATGTTCTTAGACAACCAACTATCAGAGGCCATATCAGCTTGCTGACGAGCTGTAAGATTGTTCTGCTCAGTCTTGAACAGTTCAGTCTCATTAGCCATCTTAGCAAGCTCACCTGATTGAGCTAACTCCAACAGTTTCACCTGAGCCTCTGCCTTTTGAGCAGGGTCAGGGAAGAACTTATCAAGGATCTTGCCTGCAAAGGGTAATAGCAGTTCAATCATGGATACACACTCCTATGAAGCTCAAAGTGAGGACCGTCTTTAAAGGACTGCCATGAGCCGCCCCAAACAATATCAATCTTCATGTCTTTAGCAATCTTCTTGATATGGTCAGCCACTAGTTGATAGTACTTAAAGTCCCAAGTAACTTCACCATCCTTGATCACAGCAATGTCCACAGCTTTACCTGTCAGATGTCTACTGTTCATCGTCTGAGACTTACCTGCATCAAAGAGAGCCTTCTGGCGCTCTCTGGTGCGTAAACCTTCAGTGATGGAGAAGTCCAAAGGAGACTCTTTGATAGCCTCCTCTAGTACTTTCACTAGGTCAGGGTGTACGCCTTTTAAGCGTTCCTTGCTTCGGGTTCCGAATGAGAATGTCATAGTTACTCCGTTGTAATACCCATCATACGAAGTTGCTGTAAGGCTTCTTCAGGACTAACTTGTTGTGGACTTGGTGCAGGCTGCTCAGTAACGTCTGTAGGTTGATCTGTCTCGACCATAGGACCTACACGAGGAGCAAACTTTGCCGTAGCATCTCCAAGCTTAGTAACAACATTAGTTAATTTCTTAACAGTTGTAGCCTGTTGAGCTTCCTTCATAGCCTTGACAGTATCTGGATTAAAGATAACATCAGCAAAAGCATTAGGATTAGCTACAATATCTCGAATCAAACCAACAGCTTCTTTTGCCAAGTTAGCAGTCTGAGAAGTACCTCCAAAACCACGAGTAGTCGCGTAAACATCTCCGCCTTTTAAGCCTCCCGCAGAACCTGTAGACTCGCTCTTTAACACTTTCTGCATATACTGCATAGCTAAAAGAGCATCTGCTTTATCTTTAGGATTCGTAAAGAGGTAATCAAAATCACCTTTACGCTTACCCAACTCAGTAAGAGCTGATTTAATAACAAACTCAGGACTATCAGCAGCAGCGCCTGCGGCAGCTTCTGAAGCTTTGTTTAAAACTTGATTAAACTGTTGTTTACGCACAGTATCAAAGATAGCTGAACCATCAGGACTATTCTGTAAGACCTCAGCTAAGAAACGCCGTTCTGATGGAGCTGCTTTCGATAACCTGTCAATAACTTTTTCAGGAGTTAATGCAGAAACAGTCTCAACATCGAAGTACTTAGTCAAAGGAACGTTAGAATATTCTTCAATCTTTGCTAAATTAGCTTTGAAGTTATCCCGAGCTTTAATAAGTTTATCGGCTCCCGCCACACCCTCAGTAGATGCTTGATCCAGAGAATCTCGAAATCCACGCAACACGCTTAAGGCAATACCTTTAACTTGTCCCGGAGCAACGCCTTCAAAGATATTACCCTTACCGAAATCTGCTTTACCTGAGTAAACAGCCTCGCCCCATGCAGATAAGTTCTTCTGAAGTCTGTCAATACTGATCTCACGAAGTCCGGCAGGAACAGCAGGAGTAACAGAAACAGCAGCAGGCTGACCTGTCGGGCCGAGAATTGTCGAAGGAGTAATCTTAGCTTCTTGGGCAGGGATAGAATACTCTTCAATAATCTTCTGTAAAGCGTTACGCACAGGAGCCAAAGCAGCAATCTCAGGAGGAATATTAGCTAGTTGCTCAGAGACAATAGACACAACAGGCGTTGTATCGATCTTTCCTCCAGTAGCTTTAGCTTCCCCAAAATCTTTATTGGCTTGGGTTCTTAGTTGACTTGTGAGCGCCTTGCCGTAATTGTTAAAGGCAGTAAAGGCAGAAGTTGTTGCTTGCTCAGGAGATACTGCTTGACTAGAGGCGCGTTTAAACACAGTATCCAGAAAAGAAGATACATCTTGTGCTTGCGCTTGTCTAAATCCTGTGCCTTTTGCTTCAATGCTTGGGGCAGCTTCAACACGGGCTTCTGTAGCTAACTGAACACGGCTCCCTGTAGCCTCTCCGGGTGTCATCCGCCCAACGCGCAAGAGATCATCCACTGTCGCGGGGAGTTGACCTGTTGGACTTGTCAGCGATCCCCGTGCAGTAGTAATACCACCCTTTAAAGCATAAGGAGAAGATTGAATCGCAAGCTGAGCCAAAGGACTGTCAGGGGCAATCTGCTGAGCAGCTACACCTGTCGTCCCTGATACACCGAACTCACCGGCAAGGCCTAAAGGAGTTCTTTGGAACAACCCGGGCAGACCAGCAGCAGACAATGCAGTAGCAGGAGCAGCAGCTTGTCCAAACTCAAACGCTCCTCTATATCCACTGATCTGTTGCAAGTCCGGACCACCAAGATCACGGATACCTTTTAAAATGCCTGTAGAAGATAAAGCTGAAGGATCAGGGCTTTTACGCAAGTAATCGTAAAGATTGCCCCATCCACCTACAAGATCAACAATACCTTTGGCAGAACCTTTTAACAGGCTTTCAGCACCTTTCTTAAACTCTTGAAAAGTTGTGCCTTTTTCCTCAAGCACAGATTCACTTGAAGTGACAAGACCTCTATTTTTAAGTTCCTCTAGTGCTTGTTGTTGGGAAATTTCTGCCATGTTCTTTCCTTATTGATTCTTTACAAACTTACCGTTTACAATCTTACCGCCTGCTGCTTTAGCCAGATCATCAGCCGACATTGAAGACACAGGAGCTGGAGCGCCTAACGGAATCTTTGGTTGAAAGCCTTTTAGTCCATCTTTTTCACGGGCATAGTTCTCAAGACGAGTAGCTTCTTCCGCAATTTCCATGTTCTTATTACGCATAAAAGTAATAAGCTGTCTACGTGCCGTTGGGCTTGTCTCCAACTGTGGTACCAGACCTTCGATAAACTTACGATCTTCGTTAGAGAAACCTGCACCAAGTTTACCGCCCAAGACACCGAGAATAACATCTCCAGCAACTTTCTGATAATTCTGAGAAGAGGCAAGACGTTGTTGATCCGCAGGAGAGGCCAAACCAAGTGTATTCAGTAGGTTAGTAGCGCCTACTCGACCTGTAGCGAATGAGCCACTAATCAAACCTTGATCATCCAGCTTCTCAAGCTGGTTTAAAGAACGCACAGTTGCAAAAGCATTGTCCCTAGCTACGCTAGCTTCTGCGACCTTCTTAGCATCCAACTCACCCATCTTCTCAGAGAATGCTTTCTGTCCTGCAACAGATACGTTAACAGAAGTTCCTTTACCTTTACTTGTTCCTTCCAATTCAGCAGCAGCAAAAGCTTGCATCTGTTTCTGAAACTCAGGAGTGCCGGGAGTTAAACCAGCATCTTTCAAGACCTGACCATAGGTAGAAGTTTTCACATTCTCAGGAACCACCAACAGGCTAATGTCGTTACCTGCTTCTTGAGCAGCTTTAACCGAAGCAGGGGTTGCTTTAGCAGCCAGAGCAGCAAATACTTTCTCATCCAGTCCTGCTGCTTGCTTCTCACGCAAGTTCTTAGTAATCTCAGATTCTGTCTTACGTGCAGCCAAACCAGAAGCAACAGACTGCTGATAACGGTTAGTCAGTTCGCTAACCAGTTGGTAATCCTTGTTCTGCATAGCAGCTTGGATGCCTTGCTTTAACGACTCAGGGCTAGTCAGGTCTAGGTTCTGCAACATCCCTTGACGCTGCTGCAAACGCATCATCTCAGGATCTTGAGCGCCCAGCAAACCACCTACAGCGCCTCCTAAGCGATTAGCACCGGAGTAGATAGCAGCAGTAGCTCTCTGGAACGGGTCCATCTTAGCATACTGCATGGCCTGTGCTTGGAGAGCATTCTCACGCTCTGCCATGAGGGATTCTGGAGTGATCCCAAATAAACTATTAACTACTTCAGCCATGTTATCTCCTTAAAACCACAAGCCACGGTCAGGGCCGGTGTATCCAACCACCGAAGTATCCACTGTTGGAGGTGTACGGAACCAATCAGTCAAGCCTTGAGTCAGTTGCTTGTTACCTGCTAAGCCACTAAGAGCAGCACCGACAGGACTGTAAGCATTAGCAGCTTCCATTGCTCGAGCAGCGTTAGTACCACCTTGGAACAATGTCTGACCCACACTAGCACCTGCGGCAGCGGAACGACCACCCAACTGAGCACCAATGTCCAGAGGAGACTGACCAGCCTGTTCGAGGTTCTGAGCCAAACCAAATTGTGTCTTCAATGGGTTATAACCAGCAGAAGCCAAGTCTAAGCCAGTGCCGAACAAGCCTGCACCAAAGGTAGTCTGAGCACGTCCTTGCTCCTGAGCACGGGTAGCCAGTTCCAAGTCCTGCAATGCTTGAGCATTCAACAGAGCTTGTTGTTCAGGGTTAGCAGCACCCATCATACCGCCTTGAGCGACAGCAACACCACCACGGCCTGTGTTGAACAAGTTCTGAGTCAAGCCTGCCTGAGCACGTTCACGAGCAGGTTGTAAGAGAGCTTGTTGAGAAGCCATCCAGTCCTGAGCTGCCTGCTGCGGAGACTGCGCCAGATACTGCTGACCTAAGCCGAACAGTTGCTGCTGTGCTGCCTGCGCTTGCTCCGCTGTCTGAAAGCCTTGACCACCTGCCTGAGACAGTAAACGGTCACGCAGGGCTGCAATGTCTGGAGCTACGTTGTAGCCTGCACCTGTGACATAACCCTCAGGAGACATTGTGAACTGAGAAGTACCAAAGCGGGAAGTAATACCCACTGGACGGAACTTCTGAGCTTCTGCTGCCATTGCCGCAGCGCGTAATTGTGCATCAGCGGATGTACGTGCTGCATCCTCGGCAGCATTTCCACTCACGACACCACCTAAGAGGCCTAAACCTCCACCGATAAGAGCAGCTTCGATACCCATTATTTAACCCTCACAAATAGTTGTCGTGTTTGTTTGTCATCGCCGATAAAATCGGAGTGATATTTAAAATCCATCATACCCAGAAACCTTAAATGTTTACTGTCGTCTAGTTCGTGTATAGCAAAGATAGGCTTACCGTGAATGTCTACAAGCTTATCAAAGTCTGCTTTAAGTTGTTGCTTAACTGTTTTAGACCACCTGTAACAATCACAGTGAATAAATGTATTGTTAGAGAAGTACTCTAAATAGACAGTATAGTCATCAGTGTTTATTACGGGTGTCTTCATGGTTTAAGCAGTCCTTTTCCACATCGCAACAGTGATGTACGGCTGGAGGTTAGTGTTAATTGGAGAAGCCCCAGAATAATTAATAGTAATTCCTGTAGTAGAAGTTCCGGTGGTAGCGCCTGTACGACTCAATTGCACATTGCTTGTTGAATCATTCATAGCGGCAGACGTAGTGGAAATCTCGTACGAGTGAGCATGACCCGGATCGCTGATGCTGTGGTTGTGGCTAGGCAGTGTTGTATTCTTACTACCGCCGGTCTCTTCCAGTGTATCAAACAAACTATCTGAGCTATCTCGACCGACCATCACTCGACCTGCACCGAAGGCTACCCAAGTTCCAAATCCGAACAGCGTAGCTGGGTTGGTTGTTACGCCTGCGTTGGTGTAGATTGAACCTACAGGGTACAGCGCTTGCAGGGCTGCCTGTACAAACGCAGTGGTGGCAA
>JACCDH011578693.1_pt1 | contig 11451 bp, 7 predicted proteins | sample 7442481 | NCBI WGS metagenome assembly JACCDH01 (sample SAMN15323433, study PRJNA562643) | freshwater metagenome | isolation source: river surface water | place: USA:Blue River Watershed | collected 2017-08-15 | reverse complement strand
TATAACTGACTGGGGGAGGATTAGTCAGAATATTTATTTATGGGATTATACAGTGAATTTTTCACACCATATTTCGCCATTCCCTAATTTACATACGTTACAAAAGAATATTCAGTTTTTCACCAATAACAATGTTAATGCACATTTTCAGCAAACTAATGCCAGTATTGGTCATGAGTTTTCCGAATTGAAAGCATATTTAATCGCTCGATTGTTGTGGAATCCAATGATAAACGCGGATTCAGTTATGACTGATTTTTTGAACGGCTATTATGGAGCAGCCGGGAAATACATTCAACAATATATTTCTAAACTCACCAATGAAATTCAAAAAACAGGAGAATGGTTAGATATTTATGGGCATCCAGTTGCGCATGCAAAAACATTTTTGTCTACAAATAATATTGCTCAATACAACCAATATTTTGATGCAGCTGAAAAGGCTGTAAAAGATAATAGCGCTTATTTACAAAGGGTAAAGCTTTGTCGTTTGCCTCTTCAATATGCAATTATGGAGATTGGTAAAAATGATATGTTTGGCAATAGGGGCTTTTACAAAGAAATTAAAGACCAATTTATCTTAAGACCTGCTATGCAGCAAATCATTGATAATTTCTACAAAGTATGTAAGCAGAATCAAGTGAAAAATGTAAATGAAGCTGGGCTTTCTCCTTTAGCGTATTTTGAAACCACCAAGCGATTTATTGATGTTCAAGTAAAGGGCAATTTTGCATTTAGAAAAAAAATAGTTGCGAATCCAATGCCATCAAAAAAATACAGCGATGCAGATTTAGCAATTTTAACTAATGGAGTTCAAGGTGCAAGTGATTTTAAGGCCCATTGGCTTGGATGGGAGGCGCAAGATTTTGAAATTATTTTGGATCTTGAAAAATCAAAGCAGTATCAATCTATACATGTTTCTACGCTTTATGACCCTAAAAGTTGGATTTTACATCCTAAATCCGTTTCATGTTTAATTTCAAAAGACGGAATAAACTATAGTCTGATTGGGATAAAAAGTATTGAGGGTGATCAACGAAATGAAACTGTTATTCATGATTTTATTTTTGATAAACTCACCGACAGTTTTAGGTTTGTCAAGTTTGAAATAATAGGAACAAAACAATTGTTTAATTGGCATCAATCGGCAGGTGGTGGGTCTTGGGTCTTTGTGGATGAAATTAAAGTACGGTAGATAATTAATTAAACCTTTTTTCTTACCATTCTGTTGTGCGCTATTTAACATAATATTAATTATAAGAATAAATATATAGTTAGAATTAACTGGTTGTCAATTGATTAGATGGTTGTATGTTGTGTTGATGGATAATTTGCGCTCCAATTCTTGGGTTAAGAATAAAACAATGCCTACATTTAAAACTCTAACCTTTAAAGCAATATTTCATGTTCTCTAGAAGAAAATTTTTACAAGTTGGAACCCTTGGTGTTGGCAGTTTTTCATTGTCAGGTTTTGCGCCAAAATACGCTGGAAAAAAGCCCATTGTTTTATCCACCTGGGACGCTGGTATCAGAGCCAATCAAGCCGCTTGGAATGTGTTAAAAAACAATGGTCGTGCCTTGGACGCCGTTGAGCAAGGTGTAATGGTTACGGAGAACGAACAAAACTGTTGTGTGGGTTTAGGTGCTAATCCGGATAGAGATGGTTACGTTACGCTGGATGCTTCCATTATGGATGAGTTTGCGAACTGTGGCAGTGTAGCTTGTTTAGAAAGAATTAAACATCCGATTTCTGTAGCTCGTAAAGTAATGGAAAATACCCCACATGTGATGTTGGTGGGCCAAGGTGCACAACAATTTGCCCTTTCTCAAGGTTTTACCTTAGAAAAAGAAGGCTTATCTGAGGGTGCTGAGCGTGAATACAAAAAATGGTTACAAAAAAGCGAATACAAGCCTGGAATTAATAGAGAAAATAAAGAGAATCAAATTGCTGCAGCTCCTGCCCGATTATCGGACGGTTCTTGGAACCATGATACCATCGGCATGATTGCTTTGGATGCCAACGGTAATTTAAGTGGTAGCTGCACTACCAGTGGTATGGGTTTTAAAATGCGTGGTCGTGTAGGTGATTCTCCCATCATTGGTGCGGGTTTATTTGTAGACAATGAAGTGGGCGCCGTTGTTGCTACGGGTCAAGGCGAAGATATTATCCGTATGGGTGGAGCACATACCGTAATGGAATTTATGCGCCAGGGTTTGTCGCCTGAAATGGCTTGTAAAAAAGCCATTGAACGATTGTTGAAAATTAAAGGCAGCAAGGCTAAAGAAATTCAAGCATGTATGATTGCCATTAATAAACAAGGTGCTTATGGTGGATATGCATTACAGAAAGGATTTAATTACGCTGTATGTTATGCGGACGATAAAAATATTTTAGTAGATAGTAAATTTTTGATTTAATCATGTTGTTAGAAATATGTGTGTTTAATACGGCAACCGCTGTAGCCGCTGAACAAGCTGGTGCTGATAGAATTGAATTGTGTGAGAATTATGCAAATGGCGGAACTACGCCTTCTTATGGTTATTTAAAAACGGTGAGAGAAAAAATTGGGATTCCCGTATTCCCAATGATTCGTCCGCGTGGTGGTGATTATTTTCATACACAAGATGAAATTGACATAATTCGAAAAGATATTTTGCTTTGTAAGGAATTGGGATTTGATGGTGTGGTTTTTGGTTTATTAAATCAAGACGGAACCATTGATCAAGAAAATACAGCAAGATTGGTGGAAGCTGCTTACCCATTAGACGTAACATTTCATAGGGCTTTTGATCGTTGTAAAAATCCATTGGAAGCGCTTGAAACCCTTATCCAGTGCGGATGTACAAGGGTATTAACTAGTGGGCAATATCCAAAAGTAACCGAGGGATTAGCCCTTGTAAAAACATTGGTTGAACAATCCAATAGTCGCATCATCATTATGCCTGGCAGTGGATTAAACAGCAGCAATGTGCAAGATATTATTGATACTACTGGTGTTACGGAAGTACATACATCGGCTAGAATTAGGGTGCCAAGTACTACGGAATTTAGAAACCCATTAATGCCAGAAGATTTCGATATTGATTTTGTGGATGCCAATGAAATTAAAAAAATAAAGTCCATCATTAACCAATGATGAACTTTATGCAATTGGGGTAAACTTTTTTAATAAAGCATTCTTACTTTAATGGTATGTTTTACCAGTTTTAATAGTTCAACCGCTTTATTGGATAATTTTTTATCTACGTCTAAAACCACATAACCAATGTCTTCATTGGTTTTCAGGTATTGCCCTACGATATTGATTTTATTTTTTGATAGTGCAGTATTGATGGCACTTAACACACCTGGTACGTTGTGGTGAACGTGTAAAATACGATGTGTTCCTTCTATTGGAGGTAATCCAATTGCAGGTACGGTATGAGAACCGTTGGTGATGCCACGTTCTAAATATTGAAATAATTTGATGCTCACATCTTCCCCAATATTCTGTTGTGCTTCTTCAGTTGAACCACCAATATGTGGGGTTAATAATACATTTTTCAAACCCTGCATGGGGCTTTCAAAATGGTCTCCATTTTTTTCTGGTTCCCATGGAAATACGTCAATTGCAGCTCCACTAATATGCTTTTCTTCTATTGCAGTAGCCAATGCTTTTAAGTCTACCACTTCTCCCCTTGCATAGTTGATTAAAATAGCACCCTGCTTCATTTGCTTGATGGCATTCTTATTAATCAATAGTTTGGTTTGTGGTGTTTCAGGAACATGCAGGGAAACAATATCTGCATGGTTCAATACTTCCTTCATATTTTTTGCAGCCGTTGCATTACCCAATGGTAATTTGGTTTCAGTATCGTAAAACAATACTTTCATCCCCAAGGCTTCCGCTAATACACTTACTTGAGAACCTATATTCCCGTATCCAATTAATCCCAAGGTCTTGCCCCTTAATTCATAACTGCCCTTGGCTTCCTTCATCCAAATGCCTTGATGAGCCGCCGCATTTTTATCTGGAATGCGTCTGATCAACATGACACTTGCACCTATCACCAATTCAGCAACACTGCGGGTATTACTATAAGGTGCGTTGAAAACTGCAACTCCTTTTTGAGTTGCTGCTTTTAGATCCACTTGGTTAACTCCAATACAAAAACAACCAATGGCTTGTAATTTGGTAGCGGCATCCAATACCTTTTTGGTAATCATTGTTTTTGATCGAATACCAATCAGGTGAACATCTTTAATTTCTTTAATTAATTCTTCTTCACTTAGTGCGCCACTTAATTTTCGAATATTCGTATAACCGTTTTGCTTAAACTGTTGAACGGCTTTTTCACTAATATTCTCTAAAAAAAGAATATTTATTCGCTCTTTAGGATAGCTGGTGCTTGCTTGCTTGCTCATACATGCAAAATAATGTTATCTATTCTTATACCAAGGGCATAGTTTTCCACGTTGGTAGTATAAGAGACCACCATGGTTATCTTTGTAGCAATTCTAACCCTATTTATTAAATGTTGAGATTGATGATAGTTCCTGTATTCAGTTATTTAATGATGGCTTGTAGTGGTTCCCCCACCCCTACCACTGATACAATCAACGAAGGGAAGCCATTGGTATATGCCAGTTTAAAATCGAGTGAAAAAGAGATTTACCTAAATGCAATCAAGCCCATTTATGAAAAACAGTTGTTGAAAACAGGTTTTAATGGAGCCATTTTGATTGCCAAGAATGGGGAAGTGATTTTTGAAGACTATCAAGGGATGATCAATTTTTCCACCAAAGAGCCAATCACTCCATCTTCCACTTTTCATGTTGCTTCTGTTAGTAAAACCTTTACTGCCATGACCATTTTAAGGTTGATGGAGCAAGGCCGCCTAGCATTAACAGACCCTGTTGAGCAATACCTACCGTCTTTTCCTTACCAAGGTATAACACTAGAATTGTTGCTGTCTCATCGTTCTGGTTTACCTAAATACGATCAATTAATGGCGGGTACCAGATCGTATATAACTAGAAGAAAAAATAGAAGAGGAAAATGGGTTAAACAAACCGTATATGTGAAAGATCCAGTAAGTGTTACTGGGTTAAGTACCAATTATGATGTATTGCGCTTCTTAGCTGCAACCCGCCCTGCGCCTGAATCTCAGCCAAATAGAAGATACAGTTACAATAACACCAATTTTGCCTTATTGGCCTTGGTGATAGAAAAAGTGACCGGTCAAACCTATCCGCAATACATGAAAGACAGCGTTTTTACTCCCCTTGGGATGAAAGACACATATGTATTTAGTTTGAAGGATACCGCTAATTATATACCCTCTTATACCCCAGGCAAAAAAGCCTATCCTTTAGAAAAATTGGATTGCATATATGGCGATAAGAATGTCTATAGTACTGTAAGAGATCTATTGGCTTGGGATAAAGCTTTGTACCAGGGTAAATTTGTAAGTATGCAATCTCAGCAATTGGCATATGAGCCATTGAGTAATGAAACCCGTGGTAAAAAGAATTATGGATTAGGCTGGCATTTATACGTGGATCCACCCAATCCTACCGTGGTTTATCACAATGGTTGGTGGCATGGCAACAATGCCGTTTTTAGAAGACTGTTGAGCGATACGGCAACCATCATCATCCTAGGAAATAAGTTCAACAGCAATATCTGGCAGGCAGGCAAGCTGAGCGCTGTTTTCACAGATATTGAGCTGCCAGAGATGGATGCAGAATAATAATTATCCCTATACAGCGTTTATTGAAGCACCAAAGGGCTAGAACCCTTATTTTTGCCAACCTTAAACAATTTAACATCTGACACACAATTGCTTATGAACAATCTATTGTTTTATGCCGTACCGGCAATGGGAGTCATTGGACTTCTTTACACATTAATCAAGTTTAACTGGGTATCCAAGCAGGATGCAGGTAATGCTAGAATGAAAGAAATCAGCACTTACATTGCAGAAGGTGCAATGGCTTTCTTAAAAGCCGAGTGGAAAATCCTAGCTTATTTTGTGGTAATTGTTGCAATCCTTTTAGGATTTATGGCTCAGTCTAACGAAGACAGCCATTGGAGCATTGCCATTTCTTTCTTTATTGGTGCTGTATTCAGTGCAACTGCAGGTTACATTGGAATGAAAGTAGCAACCAAAGCCAATGTGCGCACAGCAGAAGCTGCAAGAACCAGCTTAAGCAAAGCCTTAAATGTTTCATTTACCGGTGGTGCTGTAATGGGCTTAGGTGTATCAGGACTAGCCGTTTTAGGTTTAGGTGGTTTGTTTTTAGTGTTAAAGCAATACTTCTCTCCTGATGGAGATGTAGAAGGTATGCTTCGCACTATTGAAGTATTAACTGGCTTTTCTTTAGGAGCGGAAAGTATCGCATTGTTTGCGCGTGTTGGTGGAGGTATTTATACCAAAGCTGCAGACGTAGGTGCAGACTTAGTAGGTAAAGTAGAAGCAGGTATTCCTGAAGATGATCCTCGTAACCCAGCTACTATTGCGGATAATGTGGGAGATAACGTAGGTGACGTTGCGGGAATGGGTGCCGATTTATTCGGTTCTTATGTTGCAACCGTATTAGCTACCATGGTATTAGGAAATGAAGTAACTGGTCCTAATGGTGCAAGATTAGTGGATGCATTTGGCGGATTGTCTCCAATCTTATTGCCAATGTTGATTGCAGGTATCGGTATCATTTTATCGATCATTGGTACTTTATTTGTTCGCATTGGTGAAACCGCAGGATTAAATACTGCTGTTGTTCAAAAAGCATTGAATATGGGTAACTATGGTTCAATGATTTTAACTGCGATTGTATGTTATTTCTTAGTTGGATATGTATTACCAGAAACCATGACTTTAAGAGGTGCTGAATTCACTAGAAATGGTGTGTACGGTGCTATTGTGGTTGGTTTAGTGGTAGGTACTTTAATGAGCATTATTACTGAGTATTACACAGCAATGGGTAAGCGTCCAGTAATGAGCATTATTCGTCAATCAGCTACTGGTCATGCTACCAATATTATTGGTGGTTTAGCAATTGGTATGGAAAGTACTTTCTTACCAATAATTGTATTGGCTGGTGGTATTTATGGTTCATTCCTTTGTGCTGGTTTATACGGTGTAGCTATTGCAGCTGCAGGTATGATGGCAACTACAGGTATGCAATTAGCTATTGACGCATTTGGTCCAATTGCAGACAATGCGGGTGGTATTGCTGAAATGAGTGAATTACCAGGTGAAGTTCGTGAGAAGACCGATATTTTGGATGCGGTAGGTAATACTACTGCTGCTAGTGGTAAAGGCTTCGCAATTGCATCTGCTGCATTAACTGCTTTAGCATTATTTGCTGCATTTGTGGGTGTTGCAATGCCAGATAACCAACATATTGATATTTACAAAGCAGATGTATTAGCTGCATTATTTATTGGTGGAATGATACCATTCATCTTCTCTTCTCTTGCAATTAGAGCAGTAGGTGAAGCGGCAATGGCCATGGTAGAAGAAGTACGTCGCCAGTTCAGAACCATTCCTGGAATCATGGAAGGTACTGGAAAGCCAGAGTACGATAAGTGTGTGGCTATTTCAACTGAAGCTTCTCTTAAGAAAATGATGTTACCTGGTGCAATCACTATTATTTCTCCAATTTTAATTGGTTTCTTATTAGGACCTGAAGCATTGGGTGGATTTTTAGCGGGTGCTACCGTAAGTGGTGTTTTAATGGGAATTTTCCAAAACAACGCAGGTGGTGCTTGGGATCATGCTAAAAAATCTTTTGAAAAAGGTGTTGAGATCAATGGCGAGATGTTCTATAAAAAATCAGAACCACATAAAGCTTCTGTAACTGGTGATACCGTTGGTGATCCATTTAAAGATACTTCAGGACCTTCTATGAATATCTTAATCAAATTGATGTCGATTGTTTCATTGGTAATTGCGCCAACATTGGCTCATATGCATCCAACTGGCGCTGCTGAAAACAAAATCGAAAAGAAAATTGAAATCAAAGTTACTGGTCAAGATTCAACTGGCGTAAGTATGAGCGTTCAGCCAAATGAAGATGGCTTAACTGGTTTATTGGAAGCTTTGAAAACAGACGGCGTGATTGAATCTTCTGAAAATGTTTCTGTTAAAATAGAAAATGGTAAACTAATCATTAATGGCACTGCTGTTACCGATGATGTTTACAAGAAATATGAGAAGTTTTACATGAGCATGAGCGATAAAGGCATTGAAATAAAAGCCTCAGAAATCAAAAAGTAATCCAACTTATATAATGTAAAAACCCCCGAAAATTCGGGGGTTTTTTTATAGCAAACAATCGAAAAAAAATTACCACTTATCTACTTCTTCAGTAGCAGTATCGTTAACAACAGGGGAATCATTTACAGTTGCAGCAGGCGCTGTATAAGTAGGTTCAGTAACCACTGGAGCTGATTCGGTTTCTGCCACTAAATTGGTTTCATTATGCTCTGGTGCATAGTTTTCTCCATCCCCTTCTCCTTCTGGATATTCATGGTTAAATGCATCAAAATCAAAGTCGGGCATTAAATCTGTTTTCACAAAATCTACTGCTTCTCCTAATGCTTTGATAAACTTGTTAAAATCTTCTTTGTACAGAAAAATCTTGTGACGGTCATAACCATTGTTATCGAAGCGTTTACGGCTCTCAGTAATAGTTAAGAAGTAATCATTGCCACGGGTTGCTCTTACATCAAAAAAGTAAGTTCTTCTCTTTCCTGCACGGATGCGAGTGCTGTACACACTCTCCATTTTTTTGTCGTTGTTCTCGTACGCCACAGTTTATTGATTTGGTTAACAGTTTGTTAATGGTTAAAAATAGGAGTTGTTTCCGAATTACCAAAAATTTCCATTAAATAATCAACAAATTTTTGTTGGTCTTTTTTAAAGTTGTAACGCTAAAATTATTCTTCCCTTTTGGTTTGGAGTTGCAGTTTATAGAGTTCCGCATAATAGCCGTTTAACTGCATGAGATCCTCATGAGTTCCTTGTTCTATAATTACCCCATCTTCTAAAACGATGATCTGGTCAAATTTAAAACCAGCAAATATTCGATGGGTAACAATTAGCGCAGTTTTGGCTTTTAAATATTCGTATAAATGCCCAATAATATGTTTCTCTGTTTTGGCATCCACTGCACTTAAGCAATCATCAAATAAGACAATTTCAGGTGTTTTTATTAAAGCACGAGCGATAGAAATTCTCTGTTTTTGACCCCCACTTAAAGTGACCCCTCTCTCTCCTATTAAAGTTTCATACCCATTTTCAAAACCCATGATTTCCTCGTGTATACTCGCGTTTTTAGCAGCTTCTTGAACACGCTCCATGCTGGTATGTTCACTCACTCCAAAACGAATATTATTGGCCACGGTATCGCTGAATAAAAAAACGTCTTGTTGTACGTAGCTAATATTTGTTCTTAGCTGGTTTAAGCTAAATAAGTGCAAGGGTTTTGAACCAATCGTAATAGTACCTTGGTCGGGTTCGTAAAAACGCAAGAGTAATTGTGCTAATGTAGATTTACCACTTCCGGTTTTGCCCAATATCAATACCTTTTCTCCTCTGGTAATGCTCAAATTCAATCCCTGTATGGCTTTGATGCCTGTATGCGGATAAGTGAAACTGACGTTTTTAAATTCGATGGTACCAGATACTGGTTCATCTTTTAACACCGTTGGGTGGTCTTGTATAGCAGGTTCAATTTCTAAAAATTCATTTAATCTTTTTTGCGAAGCTGCAGCGCGCTGAATCATACTGGCCGTCCAACCAATAGCACTTACGGGAAACGTAAGCATATTAATATAGATGACAAATTCTACGATGGTTCCTACTTTGGTAGGATCTTCCATTGCTTGCATGCCACCAACGAATATGGTAATTAATGTACTAATACCAATCATCAAAGCCATGCTTGGGAAATACAAGGCTTCTACTTTAGCCAAGCTAATCGCATTTTGTTTGTACTGCTCACTATTGTGATTAAAGAACCCCAACATGGCTTTTTCTTGAACAAATGATTTGATAACCCTAATCCCCGAATATGACTCTTGTGCATTGGTGGTTAGATTCGATAAGTGTTCTTGAATTGATTCACTTTTTTTATTGATAATGCTATTGACTTTGTAAATCGTTATGGCTAACAGGGGGAGCGGAGCCAACACCAATAAAGTCAGGTTCACGTCTTTACTTAGCATGTTCACAATGCAAAACCCAATTAAAGTGACCAAGTTAATTAAATACATTACCGCTGGTCCGGTATACATTCTCACCCTACTCACATCTTCTGAAATACGATTCATTAAATCTCCAGTGCTATTCTGCTTGTAAAAACTGGTATTTAACCGTTGGTATTGGTCAAAAACCTGATTTTTTTGGTCAAATTCTATGTGGCGACTCATTACTATAATGGTTTGTCGCATAAAAAACATCAGAATTCCCCTTATTATGGCAATCAACAGTATACACAAACTACAAATGGCAATGAGCCATCCAAAGCTGAATTCATTTCCATTGATTAATTCTATAAAACGGTTGACGATTCCATCATGTGCATTGTAAGGCATACCAGGCTTTGCTCCTGGCAATCTTTGTTGTACCAAGCTGATTACATATCCAGTGATTTGTGGTGCCAAAACGGCAAAATAGTTGGATGCAATTACAAAGAACATCCCAATAAAGAAACGCTTACGATACTTCCAGAAATATTGATTTAACGAGGCCAGTTCTTTCAATCCAAATAAAATTAGTTTGCAAATATAACCTTGTAATAAAATAAGTTTTGGATAAAAAAAATACAGCCCTTACTTTTGCCGCGGAGAGCTGGCAGAGTGGTCGATTGCGGCAGTCTTGAAAACTGTTGACTGTAACAGGTCCGGGGGTTCGAATCCCTCGCTCTCCGCCAAAACAAACAGATGTCCAGCCATTGGCTGGCATTTTTGTTTTAGGGAGCGAGCAAAGCTTGCTTTGCGAAGTGTACTAAATAAAAATGAAAGTGAGCTGAAAGCGAACGGGCATCTGTTTGTTTTGTGCCTCCCCCATCCAGGATCAGCGCAGCTAATCCATGAAATGGGCAGCGCAACTAATCCATGAAATGAGCAGCGCAGCTAATCCATGAAATGGGCAGCGCAGCTAATCCATGAAATGGAGAGCGCAGCAAATCCCATGAAATGGGCGGCGCAGCTAATCCATGAAATGGAGAGCGCAGCTAATCCATGAAATGGGCAGCTAATTCGATGCTTTCCAGATTAATTTTGCTTCTACATCGTCGTATTGATCAATCAATTGAGCCAGCTGCTTTTTTAGTTTTGATGTAATCTTTTCATATCCTTTTTGACCGTATTGACTCCTCATTTCATGAGGATCTTTCTCTAAGTCAAATAATTCCCAACTATTTACGCGGGTGTAAAATCGAATTAATTTGTATCGACC
>JACCDH010462227.1_pt1 | contig 11451 bp, 11 predicted proteins | sample 7442481 | NCBI WGS metagenome assembly JACCDH01 (sample SAMN15323433, study PRJNA562643) | freshwater metagenome | isolation source: river surface water | place: USA:Blue River Watershed | collected 2017-08-15 | reverse complement strand
TATACAAAAATATACAAAAAACAAATCTAGCGATAATAAACTTTTATTTTAAAATAATTATAAATAATTTCTTTCATAATAAAATTATTTTTTATAAATCATATTAAAAAGAAAGTTTATTATAATAATAAATAATATATTTTTTTTATATAAATAACGATATTAAATAAAAAAATGGATTTAAAAAATGATATTAAAAGCGCATTTATTCATAAAAATATTGTAAAACAATTATATAATACTGATTTTTCGAATAAAAGTACATTATCAATTGTTTATGAAATCGAAGAATATATAAAAAATGAATGTAAAGAAGAAATTAATTCTGGAATTGCTTTTCCAGTAAATGTTTGTTTAAATGAATGTATTGCCCATAATAGCCCTTTAAATAATAATACTATTATAAAAAATGGAGATTTATTAAAAATCGATTTTGGAGTTCATATTCAAGGACATATTACGGATTCTGCTTTTACAATTCCAGTAAATACAAATAAATTTGATGAGCTTATAAATATTTCAAAACGTGCTACACAAATAGGTGTTGAAAAATCAGGACCCGATGTATTATTAAGTGAAATAGGTGAAGCCATTGAAGAATATATTTTAAGTAAAGAAGTTCAAATAAATAATACTTTTTATCAAGTTAAAAATATAAAAGATTTATGCGGACATTCGATAGAACCTTATATTGTACATAGTGGTAAAGCAGTACCAAATTGTAAATTAGATTTTCATTATCCATTACGAATGGTTATTGGTGAAAAATACGCAATAGAACCATTTGTAACAACAGGAACTGGAGTATGTATTTATGAAAATGAGCATAATAATCATTTTATGTTAAAACCTAATTACTATTATGCTTATGCTAAAAATAAAACATTTTTAAATAAGAGTCAAAATGAACTTTATCATAAAATCAATACGTATTATAAGAGTTTGCCGTTCACACAACGATGGTTATCAGAAAAAAATGAATATAAGGAGCTTCAATCTCAATATATGAATGATTTAAATATATTACATAATTATGATATAATTGAAAAATATCCACCCATATATGATGTAAAAGGGTCGTATGTGGCGCATCATGAGCATAATATTATAATAACAGATAAAGGAAAATTGTGGTTAACACAAAACAAATTTTTTTAATAATTATTTTTTATAATATTTTTATTAGTATGTATTATTTTTATTAGTATATATTATTATTATTAAAATAATAATCAATTTTTATTTATTCTTCAATATAAAAATCAACATTTTGACTTTTATATTCGTTATTTAAATCTTGAATTGAAAGTTTAAAAAATGAATAATGAACCATGTCATTTTTATTATATTTATTTAAAAATGTTTGAATATAATAATCTTTTTGAATATTCATTACAATATTACTTTTTTCAAATTCAGAATTTGTAAAAAAATAATTTGTAAGTTTATTAATCCATTCTAAACAATATTTATATTGGTAATCATCATTTGAATATGATTTATTTTGAGTACTATTGATTTTATCAAAGATAGATAATGATTTTTTTACATTTGAAACATAACTACTTTGATTTTTTGTAATAAAATCAATAATATAAGAATGATAATAATTATATAACTTAATTAAATCAATAACTACTTCATTATTATCAACTTTTTCTTTACCGTGATAAAATAGAATTTTATCATAATAAATAACTATACTCATTAATGATAAAATGTTAGCTTTCGCATGACGAGCATCAAAACCATTTATTTTACTATTTTTAGCATTAATAATACGTTTTTTCATAATTCCAGATAATACAATAATATAACATCTTGGAATAAGTTCATTTGACGTAAGTAAATAGTATCGTAAATAATCTTCAATAATATGAAAATTATTTTTGTGAATAGAAAGATTATTAAGTGATGTATAAGAATTTTTGTTAATTTTTAATTCATTAGTATCTTTTTGAAGAATATTCATTTTGAATAATAATAAAATTAAATAAATTGTTATTTAATTATATTATTTATAAATACTAAAAAAAATTAAATCAAATTTTTTTTATATAATATACGTTAATTATTTTAACAAATAATTAATCGTTTTAAACGTAAATATTATCTTTATTAAAAATAGTAAAAATGATTAATAATAATAATAAATCAAAAAGTAAAAATTCAGACTTAAATATATATCTTATTTGCGAAGGTACGTCATGTGAATTTATTCAAAAATCATTTCAGAACATAACACCAAAAAAATCATCATTAAGTGATTACGGTATAATTGAATCATATTATTTTAATAATAATGCTAAAAATACTTCATTATTTGATGATTCAAATTCAATTTATTTAGTAACTACAAAAAATAGTTGTATTGAATCTTCTTTTATAATATATGGAAATAATGATGAAAAACGTACAATTTATCCTATTCCATATACATCAAATAATAAAATTGTTCAAAGTAAAGGTGATATACGAGCTATAAAAGATGAATTTGGTGATAATGAAAATGTGTATGATTATTTATCACAAGATAAATTTTCGTTATTTAGTGATTATTTTCCAAATAGTGATTTAGTATTAAATTGGGATTATGAAAATACAAATAGCGTAAGTAATTATAATACAATTAATGTTTCTAAATTTTTAGAGTTATTGAAAGAGATTAAAAATAAAAAAAATATTAAAAATGTATTTTTAGTAACAGAATCTCAATTTATTATTTCTTTAATTAATTCAGTACCATCTAATAAATTAACATATAAAGACTCCATTGAACATACTTCAATGTGGTTATTTAAATATAAGTCAAATGATACAAGATTATTTGGAAGTAAAAGTATAATATCTTCTCGTCGTAAATTATATCCAATTGGTCGAAATCATGGACGATTAAATGAGTTAAATAATGTATATTTTTATACTTATAAAAATTTACGTGTACCTATTTTTCATTATAATAAGTCAATTCCATTAAGTTATATTTCTCCAAAATATTTAACTTTATGTAAAATAATAAAAAATACAAGAAGTACTTTATTTAATGAAACAAAAAAAGAGTCTAATAAAAAAACTGTAAGTAATGAACGTAAACATGATTCAATTCAAAATGAATTAAAAAAATTGAAAAATAATAGATTTATATCTTAAAAAAAATAAAAATTATTATTTACGTTATATTTTATGTATTATTTTTTAAAAATTGATTTATTTTTTAAAAATATTTAATTTATTTTATGAATAAATATATAAATTTATTTAATCAAAAATGACTGGTCTTACAAAAAAAAATTGTCATAATGTAATTTATGATATTGTAAAAAAGAGTAATGATTGTAAAGAAGCAGTTAATAAACTTACTAAATTAAAATACCCTAAATCAAATAATTATATTAAAACAGATGAAGCAAAATTTTTTTATGAAAAATATAAAAAAATCAATGTAAAAATGGAATTAGATAAAAAATTCACTGAAAAAGTATATAATATGAACTCTAAAATATATAAAGAAGTTCATGTTTATTAAAATAAAATTATTGTATAACGTATATATATTATACAATATATTCATATTATAAAATTGTATACGTATTATAAATATAAACGTAAACATATTATAAAAAAAATATATTTTTAAAAAAATAAAAAAATTGATTTAAAAAAAAAATAATTTATAAAAAGGTAATTAAAAGTATAAAAAATATACATATTTTGAAATATTTTTATTTTTGAGAAAATGTCACTAAAAACGAAAACTTCTAAGGCTAAACAAATTGAAGCAATTGCTGCTTCAACACTTGAGACCCTTGAAACTGTTGAAAAGAACATTAAACAAAATAATAAAAATGGTAAAAAAGATTGTAATTCTACGAAATGTAAATATGCGAAAATGTTTCAACAAAAAGGAAGTGCTCATACTACATTTGTAGAAGGTGAACCTGTATATGTTGTTAAAAAAGATGATAAATACGTGGCTTATGGTCAATGTTCATTTAATCATGTAAATGGAAAAGATTTTTGTAGTAGACATGAGAAACAAGCTCCTGAAAAGCGTATTCTTTTTGACTCACTTGTTAAAAATGAAGATGGAAATGTCGAACAAATTAAAAGTGTTAAACATCCATATTTTAATGGTATGGGAACTCGAGGTGCTCCAAAGAATGTAGATGAAGGTGAAATGTATAAGTTTTCTTGTACAGACCATCCTATTCTAAAACTTCTAAGAGACCCTAATAAGAATTATATGCTATGGCTTACTCAATGTGCTATTGTTATTCGTGATACTGGTAAACCAGTAATTACTAATAATGGAAGTACTACATACACTATTCAACAAAAAAATAGTGAATCTAATTCTTCTATTCATTCTCTTATGAACGATGAAGAAGATGAAGAAGAGAGTACTAAAATTGTTTCTAAAAAGAAACCTGTTGCTATTGAAGTAGATGAGGAAGAAGATGAAGACAAAGCTTCTTCAGATGAATCTGATGATGAAGATAATGAATCAGTTTCTGAAACTGTTTCAGTATCTTCTTCTGAAAATGAAGATGAAGAAGAAGTTTCACTTGTTCCTATTGAAACACATAAAGGACAAAAATACTTTGTAAATCCTGATAAACTTACTGTTTATGAATTTCCATCAGAAGATGATGAAGACCAAACACCTAGTGAACTAGGTACTCTTGTTGAAATTGCTAAAAAATACTCATCACTAACATATGATGATAAACATTATATTATTTCTAAGGAAGTAAGTGATGAAAGTAAGAATCTAGATATGTATTATTGTATACTTTCTGATAAGGTATTTGATAAAGAAACCAAAGCTTGTTTAGGTAAACTAAAACGAGGTAAGAAAGGTGTTTCAATTCAATACAGAGAAGATAAGTAAATTATCAAAAAATTATTTATTAAATTTAAAATTAATAAAAAATATTATAAAAAAAATATTATAAAAAGATTATTATTTTATACTTTAAATTTTGGTCTAGCTTGAGGTAAAGGTCTAATACCTCTTGTATTAGGTTTTATATGTTTAGATTGTAATTGTGATTGTGATTGTAATTGTGATTGTGATTGTAATTGTAATTGTGATTGTGATTGTAATTGTAATTGTGATTGTGATTGTAATTGTGATTTTGATTGTAATTGTGATTTTGATTGTAATTGTGATTGTGATTGTGATTGTGATTGTAATAGTGATTGTAATTTTAATTGTAATTGTGATTTTAATTCTGTTTGTATTTGTAATTGTTTTTGGGATTCTTGAAGTTGAGATTCTAAATATCTAATTTGATTAAATTGATTTTTACAACTTTTACTTCTATTATTTTGAGTTTGAGGTCGTCTAATTTGATTTTGAGATAAAAGTACATTTTGACGTCTTCTAATTAAACCATTATTAGAACGACTGTGTTGTAAAACTCTTCTATTTTGAGACCTTTCTATAGATATTATATTTTGTGATACTAAATATTCTTTTATTTTATTTATAATATTACTTGGTTCAAACTCGATTAAAAAGTCATTAATACGAGGAAATTTATAAAAAAGTGGTAAATTTTTACTTATTACAAAAGAAACATATATTACACCACTTTGTTCTATTTTAGTATATATAGAATTTAAATTTTTTATCATTTTTTTTTCAAAACTTTGATAATAATTACCAAATATACTAGAAGTATAATTGATATAAAATTTAAAAAGTTGACTAAATAAATATAAAAAATCAGATGATTTACAATGATTTAATTGATTATAAGATATATCTGTATTATAAATCATATCAATACCAGCAATATCATATGGTTGAACTATTATCATACCATCTCTCTTATTATGTAAACCACTTAATCCATAATCAATAATTTGAACATCTGTATCAATTTCATGAATATTATTTGGATTAGGATCCATATTTTTATTTACATAAAAATTATCAGGTTTAAAATCATTATGAATAAATCCATATGTCTTTTGAAAATGTTGTAATATTGTTGCTAAACCAATAATTTTTTTACAAAATATTATTATTTTTTGTTCATTTGTATATGAACTATTTGATAAGTTTTTTAAAAAATTATCAAAACGTTCATAATTATTTGAATTTACTTTATTCATTTCTATTCTTAATGAAGGAGCCGACGAACTTTTATATTCATGTATATATGGAATACATCTGCCATATAAAGGATCACATGATAATATTTCTTGAATTAAACATTCCTTAAATATTTGAAATACATTATTAGGGTTTTGATTTTTAATAATTTTATTACCAAAATTATATACTTTCCCATATGACCCTTCGCCTAATAAAACTTTATTATGTATGGTTCTTTTATTTACTTTTGATTTTAATATTGATTCTATAATTTTATTCAATTCCACTTCATGATTAGCAATATCTTTATATGATTTTAATATGTCTTGATTTTGATTTAATAAATTATGATTTCTAATTAATAAATTATAACTTTGATATGCTCTATTGCTTTTTAATTGATTTAAAATATCTTCCAAAGAAGAATTTGGACATATTTTTGTTGTCATTTTATTTATAATATTTCTATTTTATAAAAATATATTTATATATATTTTTATTTAATTTATTTTTACTAATATTTATTATTTTAAACATTTTTTCGTGGACTATAATAAGGAGTTAAATGTGAATTTACAGAACCTCTTGACGGAGTATAATAACTAGCTGAATTTAGTAAATCTCTTCTAGAAGCAGATACTCTAAGAGCAGAAGGTCTAGAAGCAGATGGTCTATCAGATGATGGTCTAGAAGCAGATGGTCTAGAAGCAGATGGTCTTGAAGCAGATGGTCTAGAAGCAGATGGTCTAGAAGCAGATGGTCTTGAAGCAGATGGTCTTGAAGCAGATGGTCTTGAAGCAGATGGTCTAGAAACAGATGGTCTTGAAGCAGATGGTCTAGAAACAGATGGTCTACCAGATGATGGTCTAGAAGCAGATGGTCTACCAGATGATGGTCTAGAAGCAGATGGTCTACCAGATGATGGTCTAGAAACAGATGGTCTAGAAGCAGATGGTCTAGAAGCAGATTGTCTAGAAGCAGATGGAGTAGAAATAGATAAACTAGTAGATGGAGCAATGGGTGGTAAATATTGTGTAATATACCAATTTAAAATTGGTTCTATATTTATTGGTAAAAATTTTTCATAAAAATTTAAAATTAATTTTTGTACTATTTTTATATCTTTAGATTTTAAAGTTAATATACTATATTTAGTTTTATAAATTTTTTTTATAACTTCTTTTGTACTTTCACTATTTTTACTAGTAAAAAATGAAAAAAATTGATTTATTTTTGCTATTTCATCTAATATATTTATTAAAGAAATTGTATAAATAGTTCCTTTATAATCAATATGGGCATCAAATAAGGATTCAAAATCATTATAGTATGGACCAAAAATAGTTTGTAAATTTAATGTATATGATTTTATCATAAAAGTTAGTAAATAAATAAAATCAGACGTTTTAGAATAACTTGTAGTATTTAATTTTGAATAAAATGCTAAATCGCAATTTTCAAGCATAACAGGTTGAGAAATTATATAATTAGTACCTTCTTGAATACCACTTAATCCAAAATCAATTATTTTTATATTTGTATCAATAACAGTTAAATCTAAATTACTTATATCATTTGAAACAAAAAAATTATCAGGTTTTAAATCATTGTGTACAAATCCATAAGTATCTTGAAAATGATTTAATACTACGGATAATCCAATTATTTTTTTAAATAATATTATAATTTTTTGTTGATTATTTAATCTTGTATTTAATGATAATTCATGTAAAAAAACATCAAAACGTTTATATATAGATGTATCAACTTTTTCCATATTAATTCTATATTTATTTTTAGCATATTTTTTTAATGAAAAAACATAGGGTATAGTATGACCATATAAAGGGTCGCATGATAATTTTTGTTGAATTAAGGATTCTTTAAATATTGAAAATAAGTGTGAAGTATTTTGAGATTTAATAATTGTACCATTTCCTTTATTAAAAGTTGTACCATATACACCACTACCAAGCTTAGTTAAAGCTTTAATATTTGAACTATTTAGATCAATAATATTAAAAATAATAGTGCTTAATGATTTTTCAAATCTATCTATTTCAGTTAAATTAGTAGCATCATTTAATGTATGGTTATTTATTAAAGTATTATAGTGATTAAAAATAGGTATAAACGCACTATTTGATAATATATTTTGAAAATAAGGATTTGGATAACTTTTTATAAAAGCCGCCATATTTATCTATTTATCTATTTATCTATTTATAATAAATAATAAAATTTAGATTATATTTTATATTTAAAATATAAAAATATATATAGAAATAGAATATGAAATCTTTATATGAAATATATAAAAAACATCATAAAAAAATTAAATATGCTTTATATATAAATTCAAATAAATATGATGAAATATTTAATTTTTTAAAAAAATCAGAAGAATCAAAAAATAATTATTTAATAACAATTGTTTTTAAAACTAAAAATATTATTAAACAAGGTACATTTATAAATTATGATTCTGGTATACTTATTTTAAAAAATTTAAAAAATGAAACATGTTATGAATATATTAAAAATTATTTTGTATTTATTGAAAATTTAGATAATCTTCAAAAAGAAGACCAAATTGAAAAATATAGTCCAATTATTATTGATTTTGATTTAAAAGAAGAAAAAAAGAAAAAAAAATTAAAAGACAAATATAAAAAATCATCTTCTATGCGTCAAACATTAGAAACATTATTAGAAGATATTGAAGAAGATAATGAAGAAGAAAAATAAACTTTATTATTTTATAAAAATAATATTATTATATTATAGACCAATTATATAAAAATGGATTATGTTATAATTTTTTTACTATTTCTTATAATACTTTTTATTTATTTCATTTATAAAAAAAATATTGAACATTTTAATATTTCACATTATTTACCAATAAATGATTTATCTCATGATAATCACCAAGATATTATTATAAATAACTCTGGAGAAAATAAAATCTTATCATCTAGAGATACTAATTTAATACCAACATATTCTTTATATCAACCTGAAATATCAGGACGTCATTTAAACTTTTTTTCACACGCACCTAATACTATTCCTTATTTTCCAAATGAAATATGGAGTTCAACTATTCAAGATCCGTATTATCAACCAGCATATAGTAATTATTTTTATAATAATGGGTATTTTTACCCTTTAAGATGATCTTTTTAAAAATCCATTTTTACTGTTTATCAATACTAATTTTTATATTAAAACCAGATAAATTAACTTCATTATTAAGATTATCAATAACAAGATTAATTAAATTATTTTGTAAAACAATTTCATCATTCTTATTTAATTTATTTTTTTTAACAACTTCTTCTTTAAAAGTATTATCAACTTTATCTTCTAATTTATCTTTTTTCTCTTTATTTAAAGAGAAAAAAAATAGTTGATTTTCCGTAATTAATTCAAATGAGATATTCCAATTAAAAATATCTGGTTCAATAAAAGTAAAAGTATTTAAAAATAGTGATTTTGTTAATACTTTATTATTTAACGAAGCTAATTTTTTAATTAAATCAATTACTTCATTTTTCATTAATGGTCTATTAACTTTAATACAATCGCGTCTTAAATAATCAAACAAAATATAAAAATAATATTTAGTTTCATCACTAATTGGTGAATAAAAATGTGGAATAATATTCATTACAGCAGAAAATTGTTTAAGTAAAAAGGATGTATATAAAAAAATATTAATAGATTCAAATAAATATATATTTTTTCCAAAATCCTTTTTCTCAATTAACATATTTTTAAAATCATATGAATTGGGAATATCTTTATTTAAAATAATTCGAAAATATTTTCTTAATGTCGTATACTTATTTTTAAGATTGTGATAAATAAAAGGAATTTTAATATTTTTTTGAGCATATTTTGAATATAATCTCGGAATAATATCAATATCTTTATTTTTACTTAAATTTTCGTTATCCATAATTAAAATAGGGATATCAACAGGAGAATCTTTACGTATCCAATCATTATACATTTTATAGCAAAAATCTTTATTTACATTATTATTTTTGTAATCTTGATTAAAAAATGATTTTTTATTTTGACGAATTTTAATAAAAGCTTTATCAACAGTTCTATTTTTAACGTATTCCATTTTTATTTAATGGTTTACGAGAATAGTTTACGTTATTTTATAATATACTTATAATAAAATATATAATATACAAAATAAAAATTCATTTTTTTTTATTTACTTATGTTTATTTTATAATAAAAAATTAGTATATAACTATAGTATATATACTAAAAAATGGATCCAAATATTAAAGTTATAAATTTAGAAGCAAGTGACAAAAAAACATCACAACATTTTAAAAAGATTTTAGTCCAACGTAACTTAAAATCATTTCATTATGGAGGTGCTAAAAATACACAATCCAATACTATTCGCTTAAATGAAGATGATTATTCAAAACCAACCAAAACAATTACCGATTTAATTCAAACACGTGAAGCGATTGATGAAAAATTACGTAATTATACTGAAGTTGATAATAATGAACTCGAATTATTACCAAAAAATGTTCATATTTGTTATATTACATATAATGTTGAAAAAAATATGGAATTATTTCGTATGGGTGGTTATTTAAAAAAAGTAGCTAAAGATTACATTGTATTAGCAGGTAAAGGAAATAAAACATTTTCAGTTCAACGTAAAATATATTCAAATAAAGATAAAAGCCAATTATTATACGTTACACGATTTTTTGCCAAAAAAAAAGATAGCACATCTTATTCCAAATTAACTGTTGGTGGAGCACAATATAATAGAGAAGCAATCAAAAAAGAGTATGAAGAAACCCTTACTAAATCAACATCGTTTATTAAAAAACAACAAGAAATTTTAGAAGCAAAACAGCGAGAAATTGCTGAATTACGTGCTCGTTTAGAAGAAGAAAAGAGTAAAAGTAAGAAAAAAGATGAATTAGCTCCCATTAAATCAATTGTGGAACGCGAAAATTTAAAAGTTTATAATCATATTGATAACGATTCTGAATCAGTATTTTCAAATAAATCTTCCAAATCAAATGTGTCTAATATGTCAAATGTATCTAATAAATCATCCAAATCCATTCTTTCAAATAGTTCTTCTAAATCAAATATTTCTTCTAAAAAATAAGTATTATAAGTATTTGCCCATTTTTTTATAATAATTTTTATTAAATATTATTTTTACTCAATTTTTTGTTCAATAATTTCTTTAGGTAATCGGTAATATGAAAATGTATATTCATAATGTTTATTTATATTTTTATAGATAAACTTTTGATTATCCAAATCATATATATATCCATATT
>JACCDH010040297.1_pt1 | contig 11453 bp, 8 predicted proteins | sample 7442481 | NCBI WGS metagenome assembly JACCDH01 (sample SAMN15323433, study PRJNA562643) | freshwater metagenome | isolation source: river surface water | place: USA:Blue River Watershed | collected 2017-08-15 | reverse complement strand
CAAAAATTATCCAAAAAATATTTAAATTAATTCGAAGTGAATACGAGGGAAATAAATTTGTACTTTTTAACAATACACTAAATAAGATTAATGAGAGAACTCAGAAATTAAATTTAAAAAATCAACCTGTTTCACTAAAAGATATTTCTATATATATACCACATATATTTAGAATTTTATTTAAACTTACTGATGATACAAATTTTGTTATTACTTTAAATTCAGATCAAAAAATTGAACAATTGCATTGGCATGAAGAATTTGATTTTAAACAAGATAAACACGTGAAAAAAATATGCGTATTCAATGGTGGACATAAATTGGCTAGAGGAGTTACACTTCAAAACCTTTCTGTTACCGTATTTACTAGGTTTAGTACACAAACAATTGGGGACACTGCAATGCAAATGAATAGATGGTTTGGGCATAAATTAAAATATATTGATTTATGTCAATTATACATTCATAGGCAAGTTGAAAATACTTTCAAACAAATTGCTGACGCAGATATAATGTTTAGAAAAATCATAAAGAATAATATTTTAAATAATGCTTCAACTGAATCAACAGCCTACAAGTTATTCTCTAATACATTATTCAGAGCCACAAGTCCAAATAAATCATACTTTTTAACAGCAGAAAAAAAATATGATTACTCAGGTGAAGTACAACTACTACTTGAACCTGTTGGTAATCTAATAAATGAAGATGCAAATGAAACAATAAAAACAAATTATAAAATTTTTTCAAACTGGAAAAATGAACTTAATTTAAATTGTACCGAATCTAAAATAAATCATTTAAATAGAGCAGACTTATATTATGATGTTCCTCATTCTTATGTATTGGAATTAATGAAAAATTTAAATATACAAGAAGATTCGAGCTCACTTAGTCCTCAAAATTTAATTTCATATTTAGAATTATGGAATAGTCAATTCAATGAAAATAAGATAGATTACAATGTACCTTATTTCAATGTCGCAATAATGAGAAAAGTTGGAAATAGGTTAAGAACTTACAAAAGAAAGTTTTTAAGTGATAAAGAGAAGTCAAGCATTTCAGAAATGAAAATGACAGCTAGTGAAAAAATAATATTTAGTCCTTTCAGTGGGGGTGCTGCAAATAACTATTTAGGCGATAAATTTATTGATAAAACAAGTGAATGGCACCAAAACAAAACAAATAAAAAAGAATTTAAAAGAGATAGGGATGAAAATATGTTATTAGTATTTTATGAATTTGACCCTAACTATATTGGAACATTTAAAGAAGAGGTGGTAGAATTTAATGAAAATGATACTGGCTACCTTAATCCTGAATTTCCAATTTTAACCTATATGGTAAGTTTTAACATAGAGGGGCCAAAATTTAGAGTTTTATATAATAAGCAAAATTTAATAAATGAAGACTAGATTAATAATAAGTCAAATTACAAAGAATATAAGAAAAACTTACCATAGAGGATTTTATGGTTTAATCTTATCCGATGTTGAGCAGATAAATATTGAAGAAAGAAATCAAATTCAAATTGATTTTAAACCAATGATTGAATTAAAAAGCGGGGAGAAACTCAAAAATTCTTACCGAATTACAATAAATTCAAACAATTCTGAAGAAATTATTGACTTAATAATAAAAATATTAAAGCAAAAACCAACATCTTTAAAATTAAAAATTATTTTAGATAAAATTGAAGACGTTTTTAAAAGCGAAGACCAATCTTACATAAGAACTATTGGACTTATTGGTGAACTTTTATTTATAAAGGAGTTTATAAAATTAAAGCCAAAATATGTTTTTGAGATACTATCATATTATCAAACAAATGAAACAAGTGGATTAATTGATTTTCATAAAAAGAATCAATTTTCAATTGAAATTAAGTCTAATACAAAAGATGATAACATTCACACATTTTATGATATTGCACAATTAAATTTTACAGATTTAAGCTATCACATTTGCTCAGTATTTATAAATATTAATGAAGAGGGAATAAACTTACTTGAGTTAGTAGAAATGATTGAAAATTTACTTGACGACAAAGCAATTGAAATCTTTAGAGATAGGGTTTACCCAATATTAATGAGAGGTATTAATAAATCAATAAGATTTGTAGATGCAAAATTAAATTTTTATAATTCAGATGATATATCTAAAATAAATATCCCAAATGAATATATAATAGAAACTATAAAGATTGATTTTTCAGAAAAAATAAAATCAGATTTTGAAAAAACAATAAATTTACTTTTTAATTAATAGTATTTCACTATGGCTATTTGGATTTACTGCATTGTACCATTCAACCCTAACTTTCAGATATCCAACTTTGTCTATGATTTTCTTATTTTCTTTAGATATTTCTATCTTGAAAGTTGAAATATCTTTCTCTGTACCACTTTCCCTTCTTGAGGATTTTTTCTCCGGACCAAATAAATCTGTTGCCAAATCGTCATAAATGGTCCACGTGGCCGTAGACATCGTATTATGTGGACGATACGATATTAATTCGACATAATTTTGCTTTGTTGGAAATGTAACGTTATTAAAATTTATAATCTCACATTTACCTGGAGAAGCTAAAATTCCTTTTCCTCTTTCAGAATGAATACTTTCAGACATTACTTCGTTAAACTCATAAGAAATACCATTTTCTATGGCTTCCTCAATCCATTTTTCTAAACATTTTCTTCCTTTCTCACCACCGCCTCCAAAAGTGCTTATCAATTTTGAATCATACCAATCAATATTTTCAAGTGGTTTTAAAATTTGGAAATATTGATTTTCATCATAAATTGATTTATCATAGTACTTTTCAAAAAGTTTTCTACGAACTAATGGATAAATTGCTAGCAGAATTTGAAAATGAGTTTTTCTTTGTATTAATGGCATTGTTTTTCTTAATTCCTTAACCCACCCTTTAGCTGACTTTCCATCATTTATTTCACACGTTTTTATAAAAGCAGTAAAATAAGAAACTACCTCTTGATAAATAATATCTAGATTATTATCATTGTTATAGTCATTAAAAGGGCCTCCAATGAACCAATTTCTTGTATAATTTACCCATTGGTCTGCACTTACAACTTTAGCAGTTTTATCGCTGACTATATTTTGTTCTAAAAAATTTACCATATTAAATAACGGCGAATTTTTTTTTGATGACAATAATGCTAATAATTCATAGCTTAAATTATTCGCTCTTGAATTTATACTTTTAGTAGGTTCATTTTTCCATGGTTTAAAGTCTCTGCTTTTAATTGCACTAGGAATGCTAAATCTATACTGCATGAATAGAGTATGCAGTGGTTTTAAGCCAGTTTGTAAAGTATTGATTTCGGCAAATATTTTTGCAGCATTTGCTTGACCAAATTCATTTGGAAATAAAACCAATGGTAGAACTAATTCTGAACCAGTTGTACTTCTAGATAGCCCTCTAATCCTATGTTGTCCATCAATCAACCATAATGGCCTCAAGTCTTCAACAATGTCCTCAAATTTATGATAATCAACAAAAGAGTACCCCTTTTCTTTTAAGAATTGAAAACTAAAAATAGCTTTATTCCTTTCCTTGTCAATTTTGACAAATTCAGATTTATTTACAAACAACATTGGGGTATTTGCTATTATATTGTTTTCTGAATTTGCAAAACTTTCTATACTCGCTATTCTTTTACCGTCTGGTCTTCTTTGCCATTGATTTTTTGCAATTTCACTATCTAATATTCTCTTAGCTGTATCTTGGCTTGTTAAAGTGTCAGGTAAAGATGGAACTTCAGACAATTGTTCTATTTCACAAACAACTGCTTTTGTTATATAAAACGTTTTACCTTTTTGTTCTATTGGAACAAGATCCCAAATTACATCTGGAGGTATTTTTGCGTATTTATGTCTTTTAACATTATCCCCCAAATCAACTTCCCCTGCTATTAAATAATCCTTTGTATAACCAAATTCATATTTCTGTATTGTTTTTGCTCTCCATTCGCCCCAATAAATTTCAATTGCTTCTCTTTGTTTTGGATATCTTTTTTGTAATAAGTTGTCGATATCTTCCCATTCTTGTTCAATATTTAAATCCTCCTCGAAAGTATTATTGCTTATTTCATTTATAAATTCTTGTAATCTAGTCAATTCATCAAGTAAAATTTCACTATCTTCTTGAAATTTGGGAATTATATTTCTAAAATCATTAAGCTTCTCACTTATGTACAATATAAATTCATCAAAATCATCAGTGTTTATAAAAGTGAAAGGAATAGATTTATCAATTTTTAATTCTACGACATCCTGATTTGGATGTAGCTCTAAAATGATTTCATTAATTAAATTTAAAATTTCACCTCCAGGCTTTATAGTAAAATCATAATTTTGTAAATAATTTAATTTAGAATTTTTATAAGCAAAGTTGATTAATTCAATTCTTCTTTTAATTGCATTTGCAGTTCTATAATTATAATTTTCAATGTGCTCGTTTATAAGATTACTTTGTAAATAAATATTTTTAGGGTCGTCAATCATTTTTTCAAATGATTCAATTAAACATTTTAATTCTTCATACGACCATATATTTTGACTCATCTTATAAATTTTATAATGAAATACTTCTTAATTAATCCGAATGCTTTTAATCTTAAAGCTACTGAATTTATATATAAAGATTTTTGATACTGTTGAAATATTTCAAAAATTATTAAATATTAACAATATGGTTTTTTTAAAAAATAATTGATGAATATTTTTTATATCTTTGTCCCATCATCAAGAAGCCTAAATGGCTAGCAACCGAGAGAGTTACCCTCCACGGTGCTGGAATTAGATGAGGACAATTACAGTCAAAATAAAATGTAATTCCCTTTCGATTTTTTCTTGGTGTGATTTTTAACCTTAAAACCACATAACATGAACAAGAAAACATTTACAATTCAGTTATTTATGAAAACCGGAGGCCCTCAGCCCGAAACCTGGGACACAGATGCCATCAACAAGTACTTTATTGGCAATATCGCTAAACAATGGGCAATGTGTGATGGGTATCTTCCCACTTACCTTGGATATGAAAATGGCATAATTAGGTTCAAATTGGTCACAGATCCCCGAATTACTGGCATCTATTGGATTAGCCTATGTAATTATATAGCCAATCAGTATAAAACCAAGGTTGGGCTATTAAAGGATGCTACAAATTTCGAGGTAGAGCACTTTATGGCAAATGACATTATTGGGTTTAATATAGAAGCCGACAATCCTGAGAAATTCAAAGAATATGATGCAAGGCTTAAGGCATCATATGCGACTTTACCTAAAAGGCCCAATTTGCTTCATAAAGGAAGGATTAGGCAGGACTATGTATAGAAACCCCAATTCATGATATAGTAAACTGTTCCTTACTGAGGTATTTTTGAATTTCAAAATTATACTTCGTCTTCAAGTATTTCAATTTCTGTTAAATCGCAAAAGTCGTTAAATTTTACTTTTGTCTGGTCGTCCCAAAGAATAATTCTATCCTTGCGAAGTAGGTTTATAACTCTTTTATAAATTGGCTTTGTCTCATTAAATAAAGCAATGATTAAAACACTAGATGTACGGGTCAAAATTGTGTAAACAAATTCGTAAACTTCTTTTTCAAATTCTATTTCTGCTCTAGTAGACCAAAGCACACATTCTTTTTCAAGTCCTTTCAAACGTAATATTGTGTCTGTTTCAGAAGGAATAGATTGTTTATTTAATTGTTGTGTTAAAACATAATCTTTTTCAAGGATTGTAATTTTTTTAAGATCATAAATCTGGTAGTACTCAAATATTGTTTTAATTTTTATAACAATTTTATCGAGCGTATCTGCATAAACAATAATAGGTCTTGCTCCTGGAGGTGAACCTTTGTAAGGTGTAATTTCATTAACGCCCTCTTCATTTTTTCGCTTTTTAGCGATACTTTTTGGGATTCCCTCAATACATTCACTTATCCTTACGGGTAATCTATATGATCCCTTCAAACGATGAAATATACGTGTACTCATTGAAATATCACGGTAAACTCTTGACGAGTTACCTATATGAATTGATTGCGCAAGGTCACCAGCTAATATCAAATTATTTGAATCTTTTAGTAACTTGATGAAGATTTTAAAGTCAGCATTTGTACAATCTTGAAATTCATCCACAATAACATAATCATATTTAGTTGTAATTTCACCACTTTCAATACCTCTTAAAAATAATCGTCGACGTGTAATGTATGATTGAAGTTTTTGAATGTTAAGTTGTTTATTATAACGTTTGATGCATTCCAATACTACTTTTCTTCGTTCACTATTTCTTTTTAAAGTTGGATTATTTCCTCGACCTTCTCTTATGATTTCTAAATAGTCAGATTCTTTGTAGCATTCCAAGCCGTAAATAACTCTATGATATTCCTCTAATATAAAATCTGAATTTAATACGCTATCAAAAGTTGCGTTTAAATCTCGCCTTTCTGATTTTAATGTTGTTATGATTTCTTGTATAATTTGTTTGTGTTGATTTTCGTCGTACCAAAAATATTTTATACTACCAATATTTTTAGGCAACATCTCAAAATGCAATAATTGAATATTTGTTTGAGTAGAATTAGAAAATTTAAAATTACTTGATCCATCAGAGAATACAGTTTTAGTAAATTTACTTGTAACTAATAAATCGCTAACCCAATTTCCTAAACTTTTTATTAGTTCTTTATTAAAACTTGTAATTAGAATTTTAAGATTAGGGTTGTAGTTATTATCTGTTACAATATTTTTAATTCGTTCGGTTATAACAACGCTTTTACCACAACCAGCAGGGCCAACTATTACTGTCGGTTGACTTGAATTTTTTGCAGCTTTTTTTTGAAGTTCATTTAATTCAATATCTCTTCTAACTTTCATAGGAGGATTATATAAACTAAAAGTTTCAATATTTGCTTGTTGAACTCCAAAAAATTCTTTTTGTACTGGCTTTGTTAAAATTGTTCCTATAAAGCTACTGTCAGTCCAATTTGCTTCTCTAGCAATTGATGAAATTTTCGTTTCGGTATACAGTTGCTTTCTAAATTTATTCACATTAGTCAAGCCACCTTTGAAAATTAAAGAAGAAGTTAAAATTTCATCTTTTTTATACCCTATTGTTTTGAACTCTGTTGTTAGCGAGTCGAGTAATTCTTTCTTCTTTGGTTGCGCAGAAGTTAAAAGTAAAACAGTTGTTGGCTTATAGGTATTCACCAATGCAGTAAAATCATTTTTGATAATTTCCTTATCATCTGAAATATCAAACAAATAACTTGCAGATAGCCATGGATTTGATACTGATATTTTTCTTTTATTATTCCAAGAATTAACTTCATAGTCAATTTCCAAATTTAAACAATGTGTATATTGTTTACAAAAATGTTTCCATAAAAACTCTTTACTATAATGAAGCATGAATGGACTTGAATCAATATTAACTATTTTAACATTTGGAATTTTATGTTTTGCTTCTTTCATAGCTTGCAAAACAAGGCCTACTGACCATTGAACCGCTCCAGTTCCTGCTCCTAAATCGAAAATTTCAATTTCTGTTTCTTGTGTTGAAAGTAGTTTTTTTGCAAAAAAAGTAAGAAACGTATTTACTCTTCTAGCATGATACCAAAGTGAATATACAAATGCTGTATTTGCTCTGTCATAGCAAAGATCTTGATTTTGTATTAAATTATATGATTCAGATTGACATTCGCCGATATCATAAACAAAATTAGGCTTACTTTTATTTTGGTTAAAGTATTCAAGACCTGCTTCGTAAATAAGTTGATCTAGGGTTGGTTGTTGGGCTGCCAACCATGAGAATAATTGCTGTTCTGTCATATTGGCTTGAATCCATCTTTACCAATTCCTATATCAGGAATATATTTTTGAATAATTTCTAATACTCTTTGATATTTCTCAATTGTCCAATCCATTTCTTTAACAAGTTGAATAGCACTCTCCCTTGTGCTTGCAACAAATTTACCTTTATCCGAATGAAAAGGCTGAATGATGAATTTTTTAATGCCTGTGTCTAATAGTTTTTTTGCGAAATCTTCAGCATTTTCAATTGGTAAAAGGGGTGTCATTGTGATGCAAGTATTCACTCCTGCATCATTTATTTCTTTAATTGCGCTTAATCTACTTGCATTAGAAGGACAAAGAGGTTCAAATACTTTTCTAACTCTTTCACTATCGGAAGTGATTGTCATATTTACCTGGATTACATTGAATTCTTTGAAAATGTCAATGTCTCTTTTTGCTAAAGGACTTCTTGTTTGAATTACCAAACGTGGTTGGTGATATGTAGAAAGTTCTTTGAGTAAGCTTCTAGTTAAATTTAATTCCTTTTCAATTGGCTGATAAGGATCAGTCACACTACTCATATAAATTGTCTTATCCTTCAATGACTTTTTTCTAAACTTAATTAGCAACTGTAATGCGTTTTCTTTTACTTGCACCCAATAACCCCAATTTTCTCTTTGTTCCTCTGTTCTTGAAAAAAAAGCCGCATAACAATATGTGCAACCAAATGAACAACCAGAGTATGGATTTAAGGTATAGTCATATCCACCCATAAAACCTTTAGCTTCAGTCAAAATAGAAGCAGCTGACTTATAAATCACATCGCTTTGTCCAATTGATTTTTTTTTGTCACTTTCTAAATCTGAAAACAAGTCTATCATGCTATAATACTATTTGAAATATATAATTATCACCTTCGAAGATAATGACTTTAAAATATATTATAGAATTTTTAAATTACTTACTATATTATTGAAATGTTAATGTTGTAATTAAGATTCTAATGAAGTAAAGCATTGATTCATATAGAATTATACAAATTTTTATTTTTTAGAAATAACTGAGTTTATTTATTCACATCATTAGTAATGGCACGAAAGAATTCATATTTTTATCTTCCCCCTAAAATTTCTTGAAATGGAAAACCAACCAAATAAATTCAATATAGAACATAAACAGCAATGTAAAGATGCAGTCAATGACATCATAAGTGAAAATATTCTAAGCCCTAATAGAATTATGCATTTAGTAGAAAAATACAATGAACTATATGAAACAGTAAAATATAGACAAGAAGGGGAAATAGGTAATTTCTTTCATTTATACATGAAGCTATGTGAATTTTATGGGCTATCAATTAAAAGAGCAAGCGCAAAAAAAGCTTTAGATGAATACAGTCAAATTTGTCATTTAAGTAATGGGAATATATTAAAATGGTTAGTCAAACACGAGGACGATGGTCTATATCTTAGAGAAACTGTAAAAAAAACCAAGCTTGAGGATTGGAATGAACTACCTAATGGTAGCGTATTACTTCATAATGACTTTAAAGTAAGAGTGGAGCTTAATAGCTTTATACCAGTATTAGATTTTGTATTAACATTTAATGGATACTATGATACTGAAATCGATAAGTACAGGTCCGTAAATGATGAGGAGACTTATATGGAATGTGGTGTAGAGTACTATAAATCAAATAATGAACAAAGAAGACTAATGGATTTTGTTAAGCATTTAATTAATCCTCCCATTGAAGATCTTTTTTCAGGACCTGATATATTACTTGACTTTAATAAATTAAAAAACTATGTTCCATTAAAAGTAGAACAACATAGTAGTACACCTTCTATTGAATTACAAGCAGCCCACGATTTGTTTCATCAAAATTTCTTTGCAGAGGCTAAATTAAAATATTCAATATTACTTGATTCTAGAAATGACTATCAAGAAGCTTGGCTAGGTTTAACAATTTGTAATTTTATAATAGGTGACTATGAAGGGGCTTATATAGCAAGTAGTAATCTATACATTTTTAGATACCGTGATTTAATTAACTATATTGAAAAATATAGACAGAATGATAATAAATCAGAAATTGAATTTTTAATATCAGATAAGACTTGCGAAGAAGCCGTTAAAGAATTTAACAGTAAAACGAATAAACTAATCTGCTTAGCGGAAAATAGAGATTTATACAATAGCATATCAATAAGACCGAAAGGACTTCCCTCTATAGCTAATTGCAATTACAATGGAGTCCATTATCAAAATATATCTGTATTTCATAGAACTTACTGTGATGCACAAATAGACGAAAATATATTAGATACTAAAACGCATTTAGAAGCAGTTATTCATTTTATAGAAAAAATGGATATTCAAAAATTAGATGAGTTACTATTGAAAGGCACTTACTCTAGTATAAGTAAAGACACCTTTATGAAACAATTAAGTGGCGTTTTTGACTCATTTAGGGACTCAGGGGATACCGTTCTATATTCAGAACCAGGAGTCTGCCAAGGGTGTCAAAATGGATGCGGTGGCTTTACTTTCTTTAGTAACAAATCAAGGAATTACATTGAAGTAGTTATTAAATCAGAAGATGATAAGGTAATAGACATTTTTGAGTGTAGTCAATTTAAAAATGATAATTTAGTTAAATCAATGCTTGGCAAAAGGATTAAATTTGACCCATACGAAGCCCCTTTTTAATTATGAGAGGAATTATATTTTTACTTTTAGTCTATTTTGTTAAGTTCCTTATAAAGGAAATGTCTAAGCCTGAAGTGAATCAAATAGATGAACTCATTAATGCAATACCTAATAGAGAGCCTATAAAATACTATTCAAATGGCATTGAACTACCATATCCATTTCATATTGAATATAAAGTAATGATGAATACTATGGCTAATTCTTGGATGTATAAAGAAGAATATCAAGACTTAGTGAATGAAAATCATAATGCTCCTATAATAGATAGAGAAATATTAACTCCTTATATTCAGAAGTATACTTATACTTTTAATAATATCTTTTTAGCTGAATCATACTTGAATGATCAATGGGACTATCTTAATAATTTGAATTAAAGAATACTTATGAAAATAATAATAACTATAATCATTTTTCTATTTTTAGGAATATCTTCTATAAATGCACAGAAAGTATTTAAGACTTCCTATAAAAGCGATGCTGATAAAATAATCTACGTTACAGAATACAAATCGGAAGCAGATATGATTGTTTTCGAAACAAAATACAAATCTGAAGCAAAACCCTATTCTGGAATTTGGTTCTGGACTACTTCTAAATCTGAGGCAGATTGGAAAGTCTATTTTACTAAAAACAAAAGTGAAGCTAATTTAAAAATATACATTACAAAATATAAAAGCGAGGCTGGGATGAAGTAATTGAATGATTAATTCTAGAACCTAATAATAAAATAGGCTAATATTTTATAAAATAATAGTTGGGTAAATTAAATACTTGTAGGATTTGAATTAATTTTTAAAGGGTGTTTTTAGGCCCTCAAATATTTCGATGGTACATTTTTACCACTTTAAAATTTGAGCTCAAATTTGAGGTTAAAAAATCTATACGATTTGATTTGGATCTTCTAAT
>JACCDH010243206.1_pt1 | contig 11454 bp, 9 predicted proteins | sample 7442481 | NCBI WGS metagenome assembly JACCDH01 (sample SAMN15323433, study PRJNA562643) | freshwater metagenome | isolation source: river surface water | place: USA:Blue River Watershed | collected 2017-08-15 | reverse complement strand
CGGCGGCTACAACCAAAGCGACCAGCGTTGCGATCAACATGACGGTGCGTGCCTGGTTGGCATGGGCTTCGGTGGTGAGTGCTGCAGCGCCAGCGCCTTGCTGGTTCAAGGAGATGATCTTGTCCACTGTCGCGCTCAGGCTGTCAAAGGTCAGCTTCGCATCGCCTTCCAGCAACTTGCGCGCCGGAAACTTCTCCCGGCGTGTGGACATGTCCACCAACTCTTGGTGCTGGGCCAGGTACTTCTTCCAATCGGTTTCCATTGCGCTGCTCAGCGCCTGCTCGTCAGGCGTATTCACCAGCTTGGTGTAGTCCTGTCGCAAAGCCTCGATAGCGGCAACCGTGCCAACCATCGTTTGCGCAAAGCGCTCCATGGCCGTCTCGTCGGTGTTGAGTACATGCTGGCTTTCCAACGTTCTCAGGTTGGAAATGGCCGCTTTCAGATTGCCCGCCAGCATCACGCTGGGCAGCCAGTTGTCGGTAATTTCCTGCGTGCTGTTGCGCATGGCCTGCATTTGCAGCATCGCCACCAGCACAATGCCGACCAGCACACTGGAGAGCAGCGTCATGACACCAATCAGGCGGGTAGAAATTTTGAGATTGCGAAGTTCCATGGCCAGTCTCCTTGTCCTTATGGTGGGGCCTTGTGTTATCCAACGAACAGGTGCGCTGCCAGGCCGGGGCTGTCAATCTCCACGGCAAACAAGGCACCTGCCAAGGGTTCATCCAACAGCGATACCGCAGGGGATGCCTGGCTGGCGCTGGTGATGAAGAGGGTGCACAAATCCGGCCCACCAAACGTGCAGCCGGTCACATGGCTGGCGGGGATCGGGATACGCAAAAGTTCTTCGCCTGAGTCCGGTGCATGGCAGCTGATGCCGCCTGCCCGGGTGCCGGCGCGTGCCAGCCAGATGCGTCCGAGTGCGTCGGTACACAGACTCTGTGGCATGCCTTCATGGCGAGCGAGTTGCAGCCAGGTGCGCGTGGGGCCGATGGCACCGCAGTGTGCGTCAAAGTCACAGGCCAGAATCCTGCGCTGTGCAGGATCAGCCCAAAACAGGGTGCGCTGGTCTAGCGACCAGGTCGGGCTGTGACCAGCACCCAAGTTCGCCTGCGTGCGCTGGCATTGTGAGCCTCCGGTGTAGCGGTATGCCGCACCTGAAATGCCCTGTCCGTGGGCTGCGTGGGTCGAGAACCAAAAGCGTCCTTGCGCGTCGCAACGGCCCTCTCCTACGCGGTTGCCTGGGTGCGCAGGTTCTGCCTGATGCAGGCGTTGCAGGCGGCCGGTATCAGGGCTGAACCGTGCCAGGTCCCGGCCCAGGGAGATCAGGAGATCGGTAGGGTGGAAGCATTCGGCAACCGCACCTACGGTCTCTGCAAATTCCCAGCTGTCACGCAACTTCTGGGCAGGGTCGAATCGGTGCAGCTGCTGCCCCGCTGTGTCTACCCAGTACAGGGCTGACTCACGGGTGGACCATAGCGCCCCAGCGCCACGCAGCGCTTGGGCGGACCAAACGCTGCGCACTTCGGTGCGCACCTTAGGCGCTGGGTAGCGCTGTGGTGTTGCCTGCAACACCGCGGCCATGTCAGTGCGAGTCGCGTGGGACTCCGGCGCCACTGCCGCCTACCAGGAAGTCCAGGTCGGCGCCCAGGTGGGCCTGCTGCACGGTCTCTACATAGAGTTTGTACCAGCCGCGCTTGGGCTTCTCGGGCGCTTGCCAGGCCGCCAGGCGGCGCGCCAGCTCTTCGTCCGACACTTCCAGGTGCAGCTTGCGCTCGGGCACGTTGAGTTCAATCATGTCGCCGTTCTGCACCACAGCCAAGGGGCCGCCAGCTGCCGCTTCGGGGCTGGTGTGCAGGACGGTCGTGCCGTAGGCAGTGCCGCTCATGCGCGCATCCGAGATGCGTACCATGTCGGTAATGCCCTTCTTCAAGACCTTGGGTGGCAGCGGCATGTTGCCGACCTCGGCCATGCCGGGGTAACCCCGTGGGCCGCAGTTCTTGAGCACCATGACGCAGTTTTCGTCAATGTCCAGATCGGGGTCGTCGATCTTGGCGTGGAACTCTTCAATCGACTCAAACACCACGGCGCGGCCACGGTGGTGCAGCAGATGCTTGGAGGCGGCAGATGGCTTGATCACTGCACCGTTGGGCGCCAAGTTGCCACGCACTACCGCAATACCAGCAGCAGGCATGAAAGGCTCCGCCACGGTCTTGATGACTTCGCGGTTGTAGCAGGGCGCGTTTTCCACGTTTTCGCGGATGGTCTTGCCGTTCACGGTCATGGCGTCGGCATGCAGCATGGGCAGAATTTCGCGCATCACGGCGGGCAGGCCGCCGGCATAGCAGAAGTCTTCCATCAGGTACTGGCCGGACGGTTGCAGGTTCAGGATGTTGTTCACTTCCGAGCCCAGCTTGTCGAAGTCTTCCAGCTTCAGGTCCACGCCCAGACGGCCGGCAATGGCCAGCAGGTGAATCACGGCGTTGGTAGAGCCTCCGATGGCCGCATTGGTGCGGATGGCGTTCTCGAAAGCCTGGCGGGTCATGATGTGCGACATCTTGATGTCTTGCTTGACCATTTCCACAATGCGGCGGCCGGTGAGCTGGGCCAGGCGCTTGCGGCGGGTGTCGGCAGCGGGGATGGCGGCATTCTCGGGGAAGGCCATGCCCAAGGCTTCGACCATGCTGGCCATGGTGGAAGCGGTGCCCATGGTCATGCAGGTACCGCTGGAGCGGTGCATATCGCTCTCGCAGGAGGTGAACTCCTGCATGGTCATCTGGCCGCCACGCACCATCTCCGACATTTGCCAGACGCCAGTGCCGGAGCCCACGTCCTTGCCGCGGAACTTGCCATTGAGCATGGGGCCGCCGGACAGGCCGATGGTAGGCAGGTCGCAGCTGGCGGCGCCCATCATCAAGGAGGGGGTGGTCTTGTCGCAGCCCATGAGCAGCACCACGCCGTCGATGGGGTTGCCACGGATGCTTTCTTCCACGTCCATGGACGCCAGGTTGCGGAACAGCATGGCGGTGGGGCGCAACTGGGTTTCGCCCAGGGACATGACAGGGAATTCGAGCGGGAAGCCACCGGCTTCGTAGACACCGCGTTTGACAAACTCAGCCAGCTCACGGAAGTGGCCGTTGCAGGGGGTCAACTCGCTCCAGGTGTTGCAGATGCCGATGATGGGGCGACCATCCAGCAGGTCGTGGGGGTAGCCCTGATTTTTGAGCCAGCTGCGGTGCACAAAGCCATCGCGGTCTTGACGGCCGAACCAGGCGTGGCTGCGGCGGAATGGGGGCTTTTCGGAATCCATGGGTGTGCCTCTTGATGCGTGGAGGCAGGGCCTCCGGTTCTTGACAGGAGGCATGGTAACAATGCACAGTGATAATAGAAAATGAATTAAGTAGCAATTCATATATCTATATTGCAATCATTTAAAAAGGAAAATCATGTCGGCAGTTTCTGGCTTGGCGCAGTACCTCAGTTTGCGCGGTAAAAACGTCTTCATCACGGGCGGCGGCACTGGTATTGGGGCGGCTATCGTGAGCGCATTTGTGGAGCAAGGTGCCCACGTGGCGTTTGTGGATGTTGCGGCTGCCGAGAGCGAGGCCTTGGCCACACAACTGCGTGCCCAAGGCGGCAAAGTCTGGTGGCAGGCCTGTGATGTCCGGGATGTAGCCGCCCTGCAGCAAGCCATCCTTAGCGCGCAGACGGCGCTGGGAGACTTCTCGACGCTGGTGAACAATGTGGCCCGGGATGACCGTCACACCCTGGAGTCGGTAACGCCGGAATATTGGGATGAGCGCATGGCGGTCAACCAGCGCCCCGCTTTCTTCGCCATTCAGGCGGTGGTGCCCGCCATGCGCCGCCTGGGAGGCGGCTCGGTGATCAATCTGGGCTCGACCGGTTGGCAGACCAAGGGCAGTGGCTATCCCTGCTACGCGGTGGCCAAATCGTCGGTCAATGGACTGACCCGCGGGCTGGCGGACAGCCTGGGAGCGGACCGCATCCGCATCAACACCGTGTCACCCGGTTGGGTCATGACGGAACGCCAAATCGCGATGTGGCTGGATGCCGCTGGCGAGGCCGAAATCCAGCGCAACCAATGCCTGCCTGACAAACTCAAGCCATCCGACGTTGCTCGTATGGTTTTGTTCCTGGCATCTGACGACGCTGCCATGTGCACCGCCCAAGAGTTCAAGGTGGACGCCGGCTGGGCTTGAGGCTGCGCTTTTCAGGGGGTGGCAGGGAAAGAAAACTCCTTGCCGTAGACCGTCATGGCCGAGGCCTTCAGTGCGCGCAACACCACCTCGCCAGCGGGCGACAGAAGGCGGTCGCGCCGGGTAATGAAACCAAAAGGCTCCATGTCCAGCGGCAGTGCAACCGGCAGGATGGACATAAGGCCGTGGTTGGCGTAGTAGCGCGCCACGTCCACCGCCATGACGCTCACCATATCGCTTTGTTGCATCATCTTGCTGATGAACAGCATGGCGCTGGTTTCCACGCTATTGGTCGGCTGCTGGAGGCCAAGTTCCTGGATCATCAGATCAAACCGGTGTCGCAGCATGCTGCCGGCAGGTGGCACGATCCAGCCGTACTGGAACACATCCTCCAGGCTGGGCTTGATGGCGGTGAGCAGCGGATGACCGGGACGCGCCACGGCGCAAATCGGCTCGTCCGTCACCACCTCGTAGCGTAGCGCCGCCTTGTCGTGCTCGGGGGACAGGCGGCCTACCAAAATGTCCAGCGTGCCACGGTTCAGGCGCTCGATTAACACGTTGCTGGGCTCAATCTGGATGGTGATGTGCAGATTGGGGTGCGCTTGCTTCACCGCCGCCACGGTGGGTGGCAGCAGCGCCAGGCCTGGTGCTGTGATGGAGCCCAGGTTGACCTGGCCGAACTGCCCGCTCTTGGCAGCCTGCAGTTCTTCGTGGGCCTGGTTCAGGCTGGCGAGGGCGGCGCGCGCGTGGCGAATCATGGTGTCGCCATACCAGGTGGGGCGCATGCCGCGGGGCAAGCGCTCGAACAGTGAAACCCCCAATACGTCTTCCAGATCCTTGAGTAGCTTGGACGCGGCGGGTTGGGTCATGTTCAGGACCTGCGCGGCGCGATGGATATTTCCTTCTTCAGACAACGCAACAAGCAGCAATAACTGCCGTGTTTTGAGTCTTGCACGCAAGAACCAGTGTGTGTAGTTTGTCATATCAGGGTAACCACCAATCTATGTTTACGTATCGAAGTAGCTACAAACTATATTAGAAAATAATCTATCACATCTTTATCATCCGGGCTCTGCGCCGACCTGGCAAAGACCCCTTGTGAAACAAGTTAATTAAACAGGAGACATCCCATGACAGCACGTAGAAGCACCCTGAAGGCCTTGGTTGCCAGTTTGGCCATCGGTTTGGCCTTTGGCAGTACCGTTGCCAATGCGCAGGACAAAGGTTTGGTCGGCGTGGCCATGCCCACCAAGAGCTCGACCCGCTGGATCAGCGACGGCAACAGCATGGTGGCCGCTTTGGCTGCCAAAGGCTACAAAGCCGATCTGCAGTACGCAGAAGACGACATCCCGAACCAACTGGCCCAGATCGAAAACATGATCACCAAGGGCGCCAAGGTGCTGGTGATTGCTGCCATCGATGGCACCACCCTGACCAACGTGCTGCAAAAAGCAGCCGACAAAGGCATCAAGATCATTTCCTATGACCGTCTGATTGTGGGCTCCAAGAACGTGGACTACTACGCCACGTTCGACAACTTCCAAGTGGGCGTGCTGCAAGCCCAATCCCTGGAAAAGGCGCTGGGCCTGAAGGAAGGCAAGGGTCCTTTCAACATCGAACTGTTCGGTGGCTCTGCGGATGACAACAACGCCTTCTTCTTCTACGACGGCGCCATGTCCGTGCTGGACCCCTACATCAAGTCCGGCAAGCTGGTGGTGCGCTCCAAGCAAACCGGCATGCAAAAGGTGGCTACCCTGCGTTGGGACGGTCAAGTGGCTCAAGCCCGCATGGAAAACCTGTTGAGCGCCTACTACGGCAAGGACAAGGTCCACGCTGTGCTGTCTCCCTATGACGGTCTGTCCATCGGTATCCTGTCTGCGCTGAAGGGCGTCGGCTACGGCACTGCTGCACAACCCATGCCTTTCGTGTCTGGCCAAGACGCTGAAGTGCCTTCCGTGAAGTCCATCATCCGCAAAGAGCAGTACTCCACCATCTTCAAGGACACACGCGAGCTGGCCAAGGTCACTGCCAACATGGTGGATGCTGTCATGAGCGGCAAGCAGCCTGAAATCAACGACACCAAGACCTACAACAACGAGGTCAAGGTCGTTCCTTCCTACCTGCGCAAGCCCGTGGCTGTGGACCTGTCCAACTACAAGCAAGTGTTGGTGGGTAGCGGCTACATCAAGGAAGGGCAGCTCAAGTAATCCGCTAACGGGTAAAAGAGGCCCTGTGCCCCCAAAGCACAGGGCTTTTTCCATTCTTCCGGGTCCCAGAGAAGCACAGTTGAGGCAACATGGTCCAACCAATACTAGAAATGCGCGGAATGCGCAAAACATTCCATGGCGTGACAGCGCTCAGCAATGTGAACCTCACAGTGCTGCCGGGCCAGATCCATGCCATCGTTGGAGAAAACGGTGCCGGCAAGTCCACCCTGATGAAGGTTCTCAGCGGTGTGTATCCCTACGGCGAATACGAAGGTGAAATCCACTACCAAGGTCAGGAATGCAAGTTCAAGGGCATTCATGACAGCGAATCAGTCGGCATCATCATCATCCACCAGGAGCTGGCCCTGGTGCCATTGCTCTCCATCACGGAAAACATCTTTCTGGGCAATGAACAGGCCAATGCCGCCGGTGTCATTGACTGGAACACCTCCTACGTCAAGACGCAGGCACTGCTGCAGAAAGTCGGACTCAAGGAGTCCCCCAATGCGCTGATCACCAATCTGGGGGTGGGCAAGCAGCAGCTCATTGAGATTGCCAAGGCCCTGTCCAAAGAAGTCAAGTTGCTGATTCTGGACGAGCCCACCGCCAGTTTGAACGAAAAGGACAGCGATGCCCTGTTGGAACTGCTGTTGGAGCTCAAGCGCCAGGGCATTTCTTGCATCCTGATCTCGCACAAGTTGAACGAAATTTCCAAGGTGGCCGATGCCATCACCGTGCTGCGCGATGGCGCCAGTGTGGCCACGCTGGATTGCAGTGAAGGTCCGGCCAATGAGGACGTGATCATCCGCAACATGGTGGGCCGCGAGATGGCCGACCGTTACCCCCGGCGCACGCCCAACATCGGTGACAAGGTGTTCGAGGTCAAGAACTGGACCGTACACCACGCAGAACACGCTGACCGTCGCGTCATCAAGGGTGTGGACCTGCACGTCAAGCGTGGTGAGATCGTGGGCATCGCCGGTCTTATGGGCGCGGGGCGTACCGAATTGGCGATGAGTATCTTCGGCCGCACCTATGGCCAGAACATCAGCGGCCAGGTACTGCTCCACGGCAAGGAAGTCGACACCAGCACGGTGCAGAAGGCCATCAACCATGGCATCGCCTACGTGACCGAAGACCGCAAGGGCTACGGTTTGGTGCTGGACGAAACCATTGCCTGGAATACCACACTGGCCAACCTGCCAGCCGTCGCCAAACGTGCAGTGGTGAATGAGGGCCACGAATTCAGCGTGGCGCAGGAGTTCCGCAAAAAGCTCAACATCCGCAGCCCCAACGTATTTGCGCGCACCGTCAACCTCTCGGGTGGCAACCAGCAAAAAGTGGTGCTCAGCAAATGGCTGTTCTCGGAACCCGAGGTGCTGATCCTCGATGAACCCACACGCGGTATCGACGTGGGTGCCAAGTACGAGATCTATACCATCATTGCGCAGCTGGCCGCCGAGGGCAAATGCGTGCTCATGATCTCCAGCGAAATGCCGGAGCTCTTGGGCATGTGTGACCGTATCTGCGTGCTCAACGAGGGTGCCTTTGTGGCGGAGTTTCCCGCTGCCGAAGCAACCCAGGAAAAAATTATGCGATCTATCGTGACATCAGGAGTGAATTGATATGGCAACCCCCAACACAGGTGCAACCCCGGCAAGCAGCGGAGGCGTTGCCGCGTTCCTGAAAAACAATCTGCGTGAATACGGCCTGCTCATCGCGCTGGTCATCATCATGGTGTTCTTCCAGGCCAAGACCGACGGCACGCTGTTCCAGCCCCTGAACCTGACCAACCTGATCTTGCAGAACAGCTACATCATCGTCATGGCGCTGGGCATGCTGCTCGTCATTGTGGCGGGTCACATTGACCTTTCAGTTGGCTCCGTATGCGGTTTCATTGGTGCCGTAGCCGCGGTTCTGATGGTGAACTACAACTGGCACTACGTGCCCGCCACCATGGTTTGCCTGGTGTTGGGGGGCGTCATCGGTGCAGCCCAAGGTTACTGGGTGGCGTTCTACAAGATTCCCTCTTTCATTGTCACGCTGGCTGGTATGCTGGTTTTCAAGGGTCTGGCTCTGGCCGTGCTCGAAGGCGCGTCCGTGGGCCCCTTCCCGCCCGAGTTCCAGCTGCTGAGCACCGGCTTCATCCCCGACCCGTTCTCGGGTGAGACCCTGCGCATCGCGTCCTTGATGTTGGGCCTGCTGATTGCGCTGGCCATGCTGGTGGCCAAGGTGCGTGACCGTGCTGGCCGCGCGCAGCACGGCATGGAAAACGAACCGCTTGCCATCTTTGCAGTGAAAAACCTGGTGTTCGTGGCCATGATCGTCGCCTTCACCTACTTGCTGGCGTCCTACAAGGGCCTGCCCAATGTGCTCATCGTCATGCTGCTGCTGATGCTGGCCTACGACTTTGTCGCGTCCAAGACGACGATTGGCCGTCGTATCTACGCGCTGGGTGGCAACGAAAAGGCAGCCCGCCTGTCCGGCATCCGTACCGAACGTCTGACTTTCTACACCTTCATCAACATGGGTGTGTTGTCGGCACTGGCTGGTCTCATATTCGCGGCCCGCCTCAACACCGCCACACCCAAAGCCGGTTTGGGTTTTGAGCTGGACGTGATCGCAGCCTGTTTCATCGGTGGTGCATCGGCCTCGGGCGGCGTGGGCAAGGTGCTGGGCGCTGTGATTGGCGCCTTCATCATGGGCGTCATGAACAACGGCATGTCCATCATGGGCATCGGCATCGACTGGCAACAGGTCATCAAGGGCTTGGTGCTGCTGGCCGCCGTCTGCTTCGACGTCTACAACAAAAACAAATAAGGATCCACCATGTTTACTGCTGCCAACGCCCGCTACAAGGGCGTGTTCCCTGTCGTCCCCACGACCTTTAACGATGCAGGTGCGCTCGATCTGGAAAGCCAGAAACGCTGCGTCGACTTCATGATCGAAGCCGGCTCCACCGGCCTGTGCATCCTGGCGAATTTCTCCGAGCAGTTCGTCCTCAGTGACGCCGAGCGCGAGACATTGACCCGCACCATCCTCGAACACGTCAAAGGCCGCGTGCCGGTGATCGTCACCACCACCCATTTCAGCACCGACATCACCATTGCCCGCAGCGTTTTGGCCCAGCAGTTGGGTGCTTCCATGGTCATGGTCATGCCGCCCTACCACGGTGCCACCATCCGCGTGCCCGAGGCACAGATCTACGAGTATTTCGCCCGCCTGTCCGACGCGATCAACATCCCCATCATGATCCAGGACGCCCCCGTGGCTGGCACGCCCTTGTCGGTTCCCTTCCTGGCCCGCATGGCGCAGGAGATCGAGAACGTTGCGTACTTCAAGATCGAAACCGCCGGTGCCGCCTCCAAGCTGCGCGAACTCATCCGTGTCGGTGGCGCTGCCATCGAAGGCCCCTGGGATGGCGAAGAAGCGATCACCCTCATGCCTGACCTGGACGCCGGTGCTACGGGCGCCATGACCGGTGGCGCCTACCCCGACGGCATCCGCAAGATTGTGGACGCCTATGCAGCAGGCAAGCGTGACGAGGCCGCAGTCCACTACGAAAAGTGGCTCCCGCTCATCAACTACGAAAACCGCCAAGGCGGCATCCTGACTGCCAAAGCCCTCATGAAGGCCGGCGGCGTGATTGCGAGCGAGGCAGGCCGCCATCCCTTCCCGGCCATGCACCCCGCAGTGCGCGAAGGTTTGCTCGATACCGCCAAGCGCCTGGACCCCATGGTTCTGCGCTGGGGCAAGTAAACCCACCATCCACCGGGAGGCACCCATGTCGGAAAACACCGTATTCAAGCTCTTGGGCCGCCGCCTGCGCCTGGCCGTCATCGGCGGTGGGCCGGGCTCCTTCATTGGTGCCATGCACCGCCAGGCCGCCCGCCTGGACGACCGCTACGAGCTGGTGGCTGCAGCCCTGTCGTCGGACCCCGAGCGCTCTCGCATCACGGGTCAAGGCATCGGAGTGTCGCAAGACCGTTGCTACCCCAGCGGCCAGGCCCTGATCGATGCTGAGGCCCAGCGGAGCGACGGCGCAGAAGTCATCGCCATCATGACGCCCAACGACAGCCACTACGCCTTTTCCATGCAGGCGCTGGAACGCGGGCTGGACGTCATTTGCGACAAACCCATGACCAACACCCTGGCCGAAGCCGAGGCCCTGCATGCGCGGGTGCAGGCCACCGGTCTGGTGTTTTGCCTGACCCACAACTACACCGGCTACCCCATGGTCCGCCAGGCCAAGGCCATGGTGATGGCCGGCGAAATTGGTGAGGTGCGGCTGGTGCAGGTGGAGTATGTGCAAGGTGGCCGGGCCAAACCCGGTCCGGGTCGCCGCGCGTGGAAAGAAGATCCGGCACGCGGAGGTCCTTCGCTGGTGCTCGGCGACATCGGCACCCACGCGCACAACCTGCTGCGCTTCATCACGGGGCTGGATGTCGACCAGGTGGCCGCCGATATCGGCAGCATCGTGCCTGACCGTGTCACGCATGACTACGCAGGCGCCATGCTGCGCATGGGCAACGGCGCGCGCGGCAGCTTCTGGGTCACCCAAGCTGCGGCGGGCGTGGAAAACGGCTTGCGCATCCGCGTGAGCGGCTCCAAAGGCAGCCTGGAGTGGCACCAGGAACACCCGCAGGTGCTGCAATTCAAGCCACTGGATGCGCCCGCCCAGTTGCGCACCCCCAATGGCCCCGGCACGCTGCCTCTGGCGGCGCGTGCTTCGCGCATCGTGGCGGGCCACCCCGAGGGTTTTCACGAGGCCTTCGCCAACCTCTACACCGATGCATCGGACGCGATTGCCGCGCGACGCAGCGGACAGACGGCAGACCCGCTGTCCCTCTTTTTCCCCAACGCCACCGACGGCTTGCAAGGCATTCGCTTTGTGGCTGCCGCGGTGCGCTCCAGTCAACACAACGGCGCGTGGACCGCGCTTTCAACCCTATGACGCAACACAACAACCTCATTAACGGCGAATGGGTCGCTGGCACCAGCTATGCGCCCAACCTCAACCCCAGCAACCT
>JACCDH011209753.1_pt1 | contig 11455 bp, 7 predicted proteins | sample 7442481 | NCBI WGS metagenome assembly JACCDH01 (sample SAMN15323433, study PRJNA562643) | freshwater metagenome | isolation source: river surface water | place: USA:Blue River Watershed | collected 2017-08-15 | reverse complement strand
GTTGGAGGTCTCTGCCCATGGGCCCGACCCTGCCGGGATTGACCGCGAGTTGGCCCGTGCGCCGGTTGTCTTTGCCCCCGGCAGTGGCGAGGCGGTGGCCACGTTGGAGGTGCCGCCGGAACTGCGCAACCGGATCAACCGCTTTGCCCTTTTGGGCCAGCGCAGCGCCGGGGCGGTGAGCCTGACCGACGACAGTCTGAAGCGCCGCAAGGTGGCCGTGATCGACAACAGCGCCGACCGCGAGGGGTTGCAGCTGTTGTCGTCGGCGCATTACCTGCGGCAGGCCTTGGACCCGGTGGCCGAATTGGTGGATGGCAGTCTGACCGATGTGCTGCCGGCCAAGCCCGATGTCATCATCCTGGCCGATGTCGCCCGGCTGACCGAGACCGAGGCGGATGGGATTCTGGATTGGCTGGACGGTGGCGGGCTTTTGCTGCGCTTTGCCGGGCCGAGGCTGGCGGCCAGCGATCTGGCGCGCAGCGAGGAGGACCCGCTGCTGCCGGTGCGGCTGCGCGAAGGGGGCCGGTCGGTGGGCGGCACGATGAGTTGGGGCGAGCCGAAGCCGCTTCAGCCCTTTGCCGAGGACAGCCCGTTTCATGGGCTGGCCATTCCGGCGGATGTGACGGTTTCGCAGCAGGTTCTGGCCCAGCCCGACCCCGAGCTTGGCGCGCGCACCATTGCCGCCTTGGCCGATGGCACGCCTTTGGTCACCCGCAAGACGGTGGGGGCGGGGCAGGTGGTGCTGGTCCATGTCACCGCCAATGCCGAATGGTCGACCCTGCCCCTGTCGGGGCTGTTCATGCAGATGCTGGAGCGGCTGGCAGTCTCGGCCCGGATCGGGGGCGGAAGCGAAGGGGCGGTTGAGGGATTGCTGTGGGTGCCCGAGCGGGTGATGGACGGCTATGGCGATCTGGTCGAGCCGGGTGATCTGGGCGGGGTGCAAGGCGATCTTCTGGCGCAGGCGCTGAAGGACGGTCCGCGCGGCGCGGCACCGCCGGGGCTTTACCGCCATGAAGAGCGGCTGGTGGCAGTGAACACGCTGACCGCGACGGCCAGGCTGAGCCCGGCGGTCTGGCCGGCGGGCACGGTGGTGGAGGGATTGGGCGCGGCGCGGGCGCAGGCGCTGGGCGGCTGGCTTTTGGCCGCCGCGCTGGCGCTGTTGGCGGTGGATATTCTGGCATCTGCCCTTGTCTCGGGCCGGATGCCGCGTTGGTCGAAGGCGGCGGCTGTGGTTCTGATGGCGCTGGCCCTGCCGGTGCCGCAGGTTGGGGCGCAGACTGCGCCTACCCCCGCGCCCACCCCCGACCCCGCCGGTGATGCGCGCGGGATCGAGGCGACGCGGGGCGTGGTGCTGGCCCATGTGCTGACCGGCAACCCGCAGGTGGACGAAACCGCCGCCGCCGGTCTGCGCGGCCTTGGCGATCAGCTGTGGCTGCGCACCTCGGTCGAGCCCGAGCCGCCGATGGGCGTTGATCTGGAAAATGACGAGCTGGCCTTTTTCCCCTTTCTTTACTGGCCGATCACCCCCGATCAGCCGATCCCGTCGCCCCGTGCCTATGCGAAACTGAACGCCTTCTTGCGCACGGGGGGCATGATCCTGTTTGACACCCGTGATGCCGATATCGCGGGTCTGGGCGGCGTGACGCCCGAGGCCGAGATGTTGCAGCTTCTGGCCCTGGGGTTGGATGTGCCGCCCTTGGACATTCTGCCCGAGGACCATGTGCTGACCCGCACCTTCTATCTGTTGCAAGAGTTTCCCGGCCGCCACACCGGCCCCGATCTGTGGGTCGAGGCACCGCCGCCCGATGCCGAAACCGCCGAGGGCATGCCGTTTCGCAACCTCAACGATGGGGTGACGCCGGTGATCATCGGCGGCAATGACTGGGCGGCGGCCTGGGCGGTGGATGGGGCGGGCGCTGCGCTGTATCCGGTGGGGCGCGGTCTTGCGGGGCAGGACCAACGTGAGTTGGCGTATCGCTTTGGCATCAACGTGGTGATGCATGTGCTGACCGGCAACTACAAATCGGATCAGGTTCATGTGCCGGCCCTTCTGGAAAGGTTGGGCGAATGAGCCGGACGGTGATCTTTGACCCGCTGATCCCGCTGCCCCTGATCTGGGGATTGGGCGCGCTGGCGCTGGTCTTGCTGGCCTTTGCCATCTGGCGGGGCCTGCGTGGCTGGCCCCTGCGCGGGCTTGCCATGCTGGCGCTGGGGCTGGCCCTGGTGAACCCCTCGTTGCAGGAAGAAAACCGCAAGCCGCTGTCGGACATCATTCTGGCGGTGGTGGATGACAGCGCCAGCCAGCGCCTTGCCGACCGTCCGGCGCAGACCGAGGCGGCCTTGGCGCGGCTTGGCTCGGCGGTGGCGGGGTTGGAGAACACCGAGCTGAGGGTCATCCGTTTTGCCGATGGGGCCAAGGATGCGGGCAGTCTGGCGATGACCGTCCTGGCCGAGGCGATTGCCGCCGAGCCGCGCGCCCGCATCGCCGGGGCGGTGATCGTGACCGATGGGCAGGTGCATGACGCGGGCCTTGCCCCCAGCCTGCCTGCGCCCGTGCATGTGCTGCTGACGGGACGCGAGAGCGATTGGGACCGGCGTCTGGTGATTACCGACGCCCCGGCCTTTGCCATCATCGGCGAGGAATTCACGCTGAAGCTGCGGATCGAGGATCAGGGCGCGGCCCCGGCGCTGGGGCCGGAGGCCGAGATCACCATTGCGGTGGATGCCCAAGACCCGGTGACCTTTTCGGTGCCGGTCAACACCGATCTGGAACTGCCGGTGACTTTGGCCCATGGCGGGCAGAATGTGCTGCATTTCTCGCTGGCGGCGGTGGAAGGCGAGTTGACCGACCGCAACAATGCCGCCGTGGTGCAGGTGAACGGGGTGCGCGACCGGCTGCGGGTGCTTTTGGTCTCGGGCGAGCCGCATGCGGGAGAACGGGTCTGGCGCAACCTGCTCAAATCCGATGCGGCGGTGGATCTGGTGCATTTCACCATCCTGCGGCCGCCGGAAAAGCAAGATGGCGTGCCGGTGGATGAACTGGCGCTGATTGCCTTTCCGACACGGGAATTGTTCGTTGAAAAGATTGATGAATTCGATCTGATCATCTTTGACCGCTATCGGATGCGGGGCATCTTGCCGATGGAATACATCGACAATGTGGTGGCCTATGTCCGGGGCGGTGGCACGGTTCTGGTGGCCGCTGGACCCGAGTTCGGCGCGGTGGACAGTCTGTGGCGGTCGCCCCTGTCGGAGATCCTGCCGGTGGCCCCGACGGCGCAGGTGATCGAAGAGCCCTTCCGCCCGGCGCTGACCGAGCTAGGCCGCCGCCACCCGGTTACCGAGGGGCTGGAGGCGCTGGCCCCCGAGGGCGGCTGGGGCCGCTGGTTCCGGCTGGCGGAGGTAGAGCTGTTGCGCGGTCAGGTGGCGATGTCGGGGCCGGGGGATCGGCCGCTCTTGGTGCTGGACCGGGTGGAGGAGGGCCGGATCGCGGTGCTGGCCTCGGATCATGCCTGGCTTTGGGGGCGGGGCTATGAGGGGGGCGGGCCGCAGTTGGAGCTGATGAAGCGGCTGGCGCATTGGATGCTGAAAGAGCCGGAGCTGGAGGAAGAGGCGCTGATGGCGGCGGCCAATGGCGAGGTGCTGACGCTGACGCGCCGCACGATCCGCGAAGAACCGCCGGGGGCGCTGAGCATTACCGCGCCGGATGGCAGCGTGACCGAACTGGTCATGCCGCAGCTGTCGCCGGGGCGGTTCCAGACCGAGTGGCAGGCACCGATGGTGGGGCTTTACCGGCTGACGCAGGATGATCTGACGCGGGTGGTGGCGGTGGGCCCCGCCGCGCCGCGCGAGTTTGTCGAGACGCTGGCCTCGCCGGTTGCGTTGCAGCCGGTGGTCGATAGCGTGCAGGGCGGCATCGCGCGGCTGGAGGAGGGATTTCCGACCTTGCGCGCGGTGCGCGAGGGGCGACCGGCGGCCGGGCGTGGCTGGCTGGGCTATACCCCGCGCGGGGCCTATGTGACCGAGGATCTGCGGATCGCGCCTTTGGTGCCGGGCTGGCTGCTTTTGGTGCTGGCGGCGGGGCTTGCGGTGGCGGCCTGGCTGGCCGAGGGGCGCAGGCGGGCGGCGGCTGAGGCTCGTTGAGCCCTGCGGGCACGCCTCGCCCGATGTGCCTGACGCGTGCCCGAAGGGATCAAGGAAGGCGGCGCAGCATGACTTGCCGCGAGGTGGAGCCGAAATCGCGGCGGATCAGGATGGCGGAGATCACCAGAGCCCCCACGGTTAGCCCCCAGGGGCCAAGAAGCCAGCCAAGCGCACCCAGCGCGAAGTAGATCGAGCGCAGGCCGCGGTTGAAGCTTTTGGCGCCAGTGATGTTGATGTCGGCGGCCTGGGTGGCGCGGTGATGGGCTTCGGGGTGATTGGGGTCATTCGGCACGGCGGCCATCAGGATGGAGCAATAGCCGAAAAGCCGATGCGCCCAGATGAATTTCAACAGGGCATTGGCCAGAAAGGCCACCACCAAGGCCACGCGCAGTTGCAGCCCGGCCGGGTCGCTGGTGAGCGACAGATCGCGGGTCAGCGCGCCAATCATCGCCGGATTGCCGATCAGCGCAATGCCGCCGCCGATGGCGATCATCGAGGCCGAGGCGAAAAAGGCGGTGCCCTGGCGCAGGCTGTCGATCATCGTGGCGTCGAAGATGCGGGGTTGGCGGGTGACGAATTCTGCCATCCAGTCATGGCGATAGCGCTCCATCAGCTTGGAGACCGAGACGCGCCAGGCGGGCGGGTTCTCGATCAGCCAGCCGAGGCCGAGCCAGAGCGACAGGGTCAGCCCAAGGGCGGCAAGATCGGGCAGGGCGAAGGGGCCGGGGAAAAGCGCATCGGTCATGGGCGAAGCCTAGGAAGTTTCGCGGCGCGGGGGAAGCCCGCTTTACCCCGATTTACGTTGTCCTTGCGCCTTGCTGCAAATTGGTTATATTTTTTTACCAATGCGGGATCAGGAGGCCATCATGGAGATGCCGGCACCCAAGCGTGCGATCATCGGTCGCAAACCGGCCATTGTGGCGGCGCTGCGCGAGGTTCTGCCGGCGGATGCCGTGATCGACGCGCCCGAGGAAACCCGCGCCTATGAATGCGATGCCTTGTCGGCCTATGCCTGTCAGCCGCTCGCCGTGACCTTGCCGCGCAGCACGGCCGAGGTGGCGGCGGTCCTCAAGGTCTGTCACGCGATGGGCGTGCCGGTGGTGCCGCGGGGGTCTGGCACATCGCTGGCCGGGGGGGCCTTGCCGACCGCCGATTGCGTGGTTCTGGGCATCGGCCGGATGAACCGGGTGCTGGAGACCGATTACGACAACCGCTTTATCCGGGTGGAGGCGGGGCGCACCAACCTGTCGGTGACGGGCGCGGTGGAGGCGGAGGGGTTCTTCTATGCGCCGGACCCGTCAAGCCAGTTGGCCTGTGCCATTGCCGGCAATGTGGCGATGAATTCGGGGGGCGCGCATTGCCTGAAATACGGGGTGACGACGAACAACCTTTTGGGCGTCACGCTGGTGCAGATGGATGGCACGGTGGTCGAGATCGGCGGGCCCTGGATGGAGGCGCCGGGGCTGGACCTTTTGGGGGTGATCTGCGGATCCGAAGGGCAGTTGGGCGTGGTGACCGAGGCCACCTTGCGCATCCTGCCCAAGCCCGAGGGGGCGCGGCCGGTGCTGGTGGGGTTTGACAGCAACGAGGTGGCCGGGGCCTGTGTGACCGACATCATCAAGGCGGGCATCCTGCCGGTGGCCATCGAATTCATGGACCGCCCCTGCATCCGCGCGACCGAGGCCTTTGCCAAGGCCGGTTACCCCGATTGCGAGGCGCTGTTGATCATCGAGGTGGAAGGCAGCCCGGCAGAGATCGACGAGCAGTTGGCCCGCATCAGGGCGATTGCCCTGTCGCACAACCCGGTCGAGTTTCGCGAGGCGGCGGATGAGGATCAGGCCAAGCGCATCTGGCTGGGCCGGAAGTCGGCCTTCGGCGCGATGGGACAGATCAATGACTACATGTGCCTGGATGGCACGATCCCGGTCAGCGCGCTCCCTTATGTGCTGCGCCGGATTGGCGAGATGAGCGCGGAGTTCGGGCTGGACGTCGGCAATGTGTTTCACGCGGGCGATGGCAACATGCACCCCTTGATCCTTTACAATGCCAACACGCCCGGCGATCTGGAGCGCTGCGAGGCCTTTGGCGCCGAGATCTTGAAGCTCTGCGTCGAGGTGGGCGGGTGCCTGACCGGCGAGCATGGGGTGGGCATCGAAAAGCGCGACCTGATGACGGTGCAGTTTTCGCCCGAGGATCTGGAGGCGCAGATGCGGGTGAAGGATGTGTTCGATCCGAAGTGGCTGTTGAACCCGGCCAAGGTGTTTCCGTTGAGCGCCAGCGAGAGCCGCCGCGCGGGGTGAACCGCCCGGGGGCCAGCCCCCGGACCCCCGGGGTATTTGTGCCAAGATGAACGAGGCTGAGATGCGCCCTGAAATGCGCCCTGAGAGCGAAGATGAGTTGAGCGAGATGCTCCGGGGCGCAGGCGGCGGGCCGTTCCGGCTGCGCGGCGGTGGCACGCGGGCGATCGGGCGCATGGCGGGGGGGGTGCTGGACTGTTCGGGCCTGGGCGGGGTGCGGCTTTATGAGCCGGGGGCGCTGACGCTGGTGGTGGGCGCGGGCACGGCGCTGGCCGAGGTTGAGGCGCTTTTGGCGGCGGAGCGCCAGCGGCTCGCCTTTGAGGTGCCGGACCTGCGCGGGCTGTTGGGCCGGGCGGGGGTCAGCACGATGGGCGGGGTGGTGGCTGCCAATGCCAGCGGGCCGCGCCGGGTGCAATCGGGGGCTTGTCGCGACAGTCTTTTGGGCGTGCGGTTTGTCGATGGCGCTGGGATGGCCATTCGCAATGGCGGGCGGGTGATGAAGAATGTCACCGGCTATGACCTGGTCAAGCTGATGGCGGGGAGCCGGGGGCGGCTGGGGGTGTTGACCGAGGTCTCGCTTCGGGTGCAGGCCATGCCCGAGGTGGAGGTGACGCTGGTTGGCGCGCGGGCCGCCGGGGCGGGGCTGGCGGCGCTGCGGGGGGCGCTTCAGTCGCCCTTTGACGTGTCGGGTGCGGCCTTTGACCGGGGGCGGGCCTTGATCCGGGTGGAGGGGATGGAAGGTTCGGTCCGCTATCGGGCAGAGGAATTGCGCCGCCGTCTGGGGGGCGACTGGGCGCTGTGCGAGGGTGCGGAGAGTGCCGCGATCTGGGCCGGGGTGCGGGATGTGGCGGCGCTGGTCGGCAGTCTGGGGTCGATCTGGCGGCTGGTGGTGACGCCGACGGCGGCCGAGGGGATTGTGGCGCGGCTGGGGGGCGGGACGGCCGTCATTGACTGGGGGGGTGGGCTTCTTTGGCTGGAGACGCCGCCGGGGCAGGCCGAGGCGGTGCGCGCGGCAGTTGCCGGGCAGGGCCATGCCACGCTGATGCGTCCGGCGCCCGGCGATGAGGACGTGCCCGCCCTGCCGCCCGAACCGCCGGGACTTGCCGCCCTGTCCGATGCCTTGCGCGCGCGGTTTGATCCGCGCCAGCTGTTTGCCGCCTGAAGGAGACAAAGATGCCCTCGATCCTGATCCTTGCCTTGCCGATCGTGATCTACCTGTCGCTGTGTCGCCTGCCGCGCGCGCCGGGCACGCTTTACACCATCGGGATCATGTTCCTTTTGGCGCAGGGCCTGATCTGGCTGGAGGTCTTTGGGGCGGGTGGCACGGCGATTGTCGGGTTTGTGCAGGTGGGCATCGTGATTGCCGGATTGGTGCAGGGGCTGCGGCTGATGGTCTTGCCGGCCGAGGCGAGCCGTGGCCGCTATGTGGCGCTGGTCGTGGGTGGGGTTCTGATTGGCGCGGCGCTGGTCAGCCGCGCCCTGGGGGCATGAGGCGATGCAGACCCATTTCTCGCCCGCGCAACTGGCCGATCCGAAACTGGCTGAGGCCAACAAGATCTTGCGCGCCTGTGTGCATTGCGGGTTCTGCACGGCCACCTGCCCGACCTATCAGGTCTTGGGCGATGAGTTGGACAGCCCGCGGGGGCGGATATACCTCATCAAGGAGATGCTGGAATCGGGCCGCCCTGCCGATGCCCGCACGGTGAAGCATATTGACCGGTGCCTGTCCTGCCTTGCCTGCATGACCACCTGCCCGAGCGGGGTGCATTACATGCACCTGATCGACCAGGCGCGGGCCTATATCGAAAAGACCTATCGCCGACCGTGGCATGACCGCGCCTTGCGCCGGGTGCTGGCCTGGGTGATCCCGCATCCCACGCGGTTCCGGCTGGCGCTTTTGGCGGCAAAGATCGGGCGGCCCTTTGCGGCCCTGATCCCCGATGCGCGGCTGCGGGCGATGTTGGCGATGGCGCCGAAAACGATCCCGCCGGTCAGCCGCAATGATGATCCGCAGACATTCCCCGCCAAGGGCGAGACCCGGATGCGGGTGGCCCTGATGACGGGCTGTGCGCAAAAGGCGCTGAACACCGATATCAACGATGCGACGATCCGGCTTTTGCGGCGGCTGGGCTGCGAGGTGGTGGTGCCGCGCGGGATGGGCTGTTGCGGGGCCTTGACGCATCACATGGGGCGCGAGGGGGAGGCCCATGGCTCGGCCCGCGCCAATGTGGCGGCTTTCATGGCGGAAAAGGTGGTGGGGGGGTTGGATGCGATTGTCATCAACACCAGCGGCTGTGGCACGACGGTGAAGGATTACGGCCATATGCTGGGCGGCGCGGATGCGGCAACGGTGGCGGGGTTGGCCGTGGATGTGAGCGAGCTTCTGGTGAAGATCGGCCTGCCCGAAGGCGCGGCCAAGGGGCTGCGGGTGGCCTATCATGCGGCTTGCAGCTTGCAGCATGGCCAGCAGGTGAAAACCGCGCCGAAGGATTTGCTGAAACGGGTGGGGTTCGAGGTGGTGGAGCCTGCCGACAGCCATCTGTGCTGTGGCTCGGCCGGGACCTATAACCTGTTGCAGCCCGAGATCAGCGCGCAGTTGAAGGCGCGCAAGGTTGAAACGCTGGAGGCCAAGCGCCCGGATGTGATTGCGGCGGGCAATATCGGCTGCATGATGCAGATCGGGTCGGGCACCGGGGTGCCGGTGGTGCATACGGTGGAGCTGTTGGACTGGGCCACAGGCGGGCCGAAGCCGCGTGCCTTGGCAGGGTGAAACCCCACCCTACGGCTTGGGTTTGTCGTCCCAGTCTTTCGTCAGGATGCGGTTGGCGTCGCCCGTCGGGTCGTCGAACTGTTTGGTTTTCAGCGCCCAGAAGAAGGCCACGAGCCCAATGCCGCCAAGGAACAGGGAAACCGGGATCAGGTAGGTCAGGATCTGCATGGCATCATTTCAACCGAAGGGCGTTCAGCGATACGGTAATGGAAGACAGGCTCATCGCCAAGGCGGCGGCCAAGGGAGTGGCCAGCCCGACCAGCGCCAAGGGCACGGCGATGACATTATAGGCCGCCGAGAGGCCAAAGTTTTCGATGATGCGCTGTTTGGTCTGGCCGGAAATGCGGGCGGCGTCGCCGATGGCGGCCATGTCTTGACCCAAAAGCACGATGTCAGACGCCGTGCGCGCGGCATCGAGCGCGGTGGCCGGGCTGATCGAGACATGGGCGGCGGCCAAGGCGGCGGTGTCGTTCAACCCGTCGCCCACCATAAGTACCTTGCGGCCTTGGAGCGTCAGATCGCGCACGAGCGCCGATTTTTCCGCAGGCAGGGCGCCGGAGGTCCAGTCGGTGATGCCCAGCCGCTTGGCAAGGCTGGCAACCGCGCCTTCGGTATCGCCCGAGATCAGGCGGATGGATTTGCCCTGACGCGTCAGTTCGGCAATCGCGGCCTCAGCCCCCGGACGCAGGCGGTCGGTGAAGGTGAAGGCGCGGGATTTACCCTCGCCGGTGCAGAGGTAGGTGGCGGTCATGCCGACCTCCTCCCCGTTGCACCAGGAGGCGCGGCCAAGGCGGACCTTTTGGCCTTTCCAGATGCCTTCGACCCCGTAGCCCGGCACTTCGCGAAGGTCCTCGACCCGGGCGGGGTGGGTGCCGATGGCGCGGGCCGCGTCGGCCAGCGCGGTCGCCAGCGGGTGCGAGGAGGCGGAGGCGAGGGCGGCGGCAACCTCGACCACCATGCGGGGATGATCGCCCAGATTGGTGACTTCAGGGGTGCCCATGGTGAGCGTGCCAGTCTTGTCGAAAACCACGGTATCCACCTCGGCCAGACGTTCCAGCGCGGTGCCGTGTTTGATGAGAAGGCCCTTGCGGAAGAGTTTTCCGCTGGCCGACGTGACCACAGCGGGCACAGCAAGGCCAAGGGCGCAGGGACAGGTGATGATGAGCGTGGCGGCGGAGATATTGACGGCAAAGCGCAGATCGCCGCCGGTTTTCCACATCCAGAAGCCGAAGGCGCTGAACGAGAGAAGGTGGACAAGCGGCGAATACCAGCTGGCGGCGCGTTCGGCCAAGGTGGTGTATTTGGTCTTGGCGCTTTCCGCGACGGCCACGAGGTCGGCCATGCGGTGCAGGGATGAATCCTTGCCCGCTGCGGTGACGCGCAGGGTCAAGGGGCCGGTCAGGTTGACCTCACCTGCCGACACCACGGTATCGGGCCCGGCAAAGACCGGCAGGCTTTCACCGGTCAGAAGCGAGCGGTCGACCTCGGATGTGCCTTCGACGACGACGCCATCGACGGGCATCCGCCCACCGGGGCGCACGCGGACGAGATCGCCGACGGCGACCTCGGAGATGGGCCGGGTGACCTCGGCCCCATTCACCAGAACAGTGGCGCGGGGCACCTCCAGCGCGGCCAGTTCCTCGGCGGCAGAGCGGGCCACGGCGCGGGTGCGGTGGTCAAGGTAGCGGCCGAGGAGAAGGAAGAAGCACAGCATCACGGCGGCGTCGAAATAGGCGTGGTGGCCGGAATGCCAGGTTTCGAAGATCGAGATGCCGGAGGCGAGGACTAGCGCGAGCGAGATCGGGAAATCCATGCCCAGACGGCCCACCTTCACCCCGGCCCAGGCGGATTTGAAGAAGGGCTGGCCTGAGAAGAGCACGGTCGGAATGGCAATGGCGCCGGAAATCCAGTGGAAGAGATCGCGGGTCACCCCATCGGCGCCGGACCAGACGGCGACCGACAGGAGCATGACGTTCATCATGGAGAAGAAGGAAACGCCAAGCCGCATCAAGAGGTCGCGGCCTTGTTTGTCGGTCTCGGTCGCCGAGAGGAGGCCCGCGTCCAGCTCATGCGCCTCATATCCCACACCGGCCAGAACCTTGATGAGATGGTCGGCGGTCACATCGGCGGCGGCATCGACCGAGACCCGTTTCAGCGTCAGGTTGACCCGGGCAGATTGCACGCCCGGCGTGGTGGCCAGCGCGGTTTCCACGGTGGAAATGCAGGCGGCGCAATGGGCGGCGGG
>JACCDH010498413.1_pt1 | contig 11455 bp, 8 predicted proteins | sample 7442481 | NCBI WGS metagenome assembly JACCDH01 (sample SAMN15323433, study PRJNA562643) | freshwater metagenome | isolation source: river surface water | place: USA:Blue River Watershed | collected 2017-08-15 | reverse complement strand
GCGAGCAGTCCGCGATGCCGGTGTTCTCGCTGGTCTGCCATGATCAGCCACTGGGAACCGTGATCAATCCCCTGCTCAAGCAACTGGCACGCCATGGCGACGCGTTGACCGGCTTCGACCGGCTCGACCTGAACCGCTACAGCCGTAGTGCCGAGGTCAGCGAAGCGAGACCGCCCGCGCAAGTCGCTCACAGCGACCGTGATCGCCTCGTGATCCGTCTGGGCGTGCTGCTGGCTACCACACCGGGGTTGCGCGAGCTGTGCCTGCGCATGAACGGTCTCGATTCTCACGACCTGGCCACCCTGATGTTCGGCAAGAACCGTACGCTGGAGCGCCTTGACCTGTCCTGCAATCCCTTGTGCTTGCGCATCAATGATGGCCGACGCTCGCTGCGGGGTGTCACGGAACTCGCGCGCTACCTGAGAGGCGATCTCTGCCTGATCGAGCTGGACCTGTCTGCTTGCGGACTGGACGGCGACGCTGCCAGCCAACTGGCCAAGGGCTTGCGGCATAACCAGCGCTTGCAGAAGCTCAACCTGTCCGGCAATCCGATACCGGCTGACCATACGATCTTCCGCGACGAGCGCGTACAGTCAAACATCGCCGAGCGCTGACGCGCAGGCAGGCGCTATAATGAGCGACGCGGGCTGTCTGTTGCAGCCCGACCGCTAGGGGTCCCGGCCAGTCCGGGTGAGAAATACCCTCAAGTGGAGTGCTTCAGGTCCAGCTATTTTCGGGCAGAAGCCCTCCCCAACCTGATCTGGATAATGCCAGCGTAGGGAAGCGACGTCCGGGGCGCCATCACTCCCTTCCTCGCCCGCTTCCTTCGCTGTTTAGAGCAAAGGAAGACCATGAACGCCAATCCGCAATTCCTTGCCGCCACCGCGACGGTGGACGAGGCTGCCATCCAGCCGCTGCCGAACTCCCGCAAGATCTATGTCGAGGGTTCGCGTCCGGACATCCGCGTACCGATGCGCGAGATTTCTCAGAGCGACACGCCGGCTTCGTTCGGCGCCGAAAAGAATCCGCCGGTCTTTGTGTACGACACCTCGGGTCCGTACACCGACCCGTCGGTAAAGATCGACATCCGTTCCGGCCTGGCACCGTTGCGCGCCGCATGGATTGCCGAGCGCAATGACACCGAAGAACTCGCCGGCCCGACGTCCGCTTACGGCATCGAGCGCCTGAACGACCCGAAGCTGGCCGAGTTGCGCTTCAACCTGCACCGCAAACCGCGCCGCGCGAAAACGGGCAAGAACGTCACGCAGATGCATTACGCACGTCAGGGCATCGTCACGCCCGAGATGGAGTACATCGCAATCCGCGAAAACCTGCGCCGCAAGGACTACATCGAAAGCCTGAAGGCGTCCGGCCCGAACGGTGCGAAGCTCGCCGAGCTGATGGGCCGCCAGCATCCTGGCCAGGCCTTTGGCGCTGCGATCCCGGCCGAGATCACGCCCGAGTTCGTGCGCGATGAAGTCGCGCGCGGCCGCGCAATCATCCCGAACAACATCAATCACCCGGAATCGGAGCCGATGATCATCGGCCGCAATTTCCTCGTGAAGATCAACGCCAACATCGGCAACTCGGCGGTCACCTCGTCCATCGGCGAAGAAGTCGAGAAGATGACCTGGGCCATTCGCTGGGGCGGCGACACCGTGATGGACCTGTCGACCGGCAAGCACATCCACGAAACCCGCGAATGGATCATCCGTAATTCGCCGGTGCCTATCGGTACCGTGCCGATTTATCAGGCGTTGGAGAAGGTGAATGGCAAGGCCGAGGACCTGACCTGGGAAATTTTCCGCGACACGCTGATCGAGCAAGCCGAGCAGGGCGTCGACTACTTCACCATCCACGCCGGCGTGCTGCTGCGTTATGTGCCGCTGACCGCGAAGCGCATGACGGGCATTGTGTCGCGTGGCGGCTCGATCATGGCCAAGTGGTGCCTTGCGCATCACAAGGAATCCTTTCTGTACGAGCACTTCGAAGAGATCTGCGAGATCATGAAAGCCTATGACGTCGCTTTCTCGCTTGGCGATGGCCTGCGTCCCGGCTCGATCTATGACGCCAATGACGAGGCGCAGCTCGGTGAGCTGAAGACCCTGGGCGAGCTGACCCAGATCGCGTGGAAGCATGACGTGCAGGTGATGATCGAAGGCCCCGGCCATGTGCCGATGCAGCTGATCAAGGAAAACATGGACATTCAGCTCGAACAGTGCCACGAGGCGCCGTTCTACACGCTGGGCCCGCTGACTACCGATATCGCACCGGGTTATGACCACATCACGTCCGGTATCGGCGCCGCGCAGATCGGCTGGTACGGCTGCGCAATGCTCTGCTATGTAACCCCGAAAGAACACCTTGGCCTGCCGAACAAGACCGATGTGAAGGACGGCATCATTACCTACAAGATCGCTGCCCATGCGGCCGATCTGGCGAAGGGCCATCCGGGCGCGCAGGTGCGCGACAACGCACTGTCCAAGGCGCGTTTCGAGTTCCGCTGGGAGGATCAGTTCAACATCGGTCTCGACCCTGACAAGGCACGCGAATTCCATGACGAGACCCTACCGAAGGATTCGGCCAAGGTCGCCCACTTCTGCTCGATGTGCGGCCCGCACTTCTGCTCGATGAAGATCACGCAGGATGTGCGCGAGTATGCAGAGAAGGAAGGCATCGCCGAAGCCGATGCGCTGAAGAAGGGCATGGAGATCAAGGCGGTCGAGTTCGTGAAGAGCGGCGCCGAGATCTATCGCAAACAGTAAGGCGATGACCGTGATTGCCATCGAGCTCAACGGCGAGCCGCGCGAGCTGGACAGCGGGCAGTGCGTGCAGGACCTGATCGATGCACTCGCGCTCACCAATCAGGCGCTGGCTGTTGCCGTCAATCGTGAAGTGGTGCCGCGAGTGCGCTGGCGTGAGAAGGTCTTTGCCGCTGGTGACAAGGTGGACATCGTAAGGGCTATTGGTGGTGGGTGAGGCAGGGGTTTCGGCTCGCATGCGAGCCGCCTGCCGAAGCGGATTCGCTTGCAAGCGAATCCGTGGGAGAAGTCAAAAGACGGTGAGTTTCGCTTGCAAGCGAATCCGTGGGAGAAGTCAAAAGACGGTGAGCTTCGCTTGCAAGCGAATCCGTGGGAGTGACGTCCCGAAGCAGACGGCCTTGGCAAAAGTTGCGATCCAACGAAGGAATACATATGCAATTGAATGACCTGAATGCCGACGAAGGCCTGACCATCGCCGGCAAGACCTACGCGTCCCGCCTGCTGGTCGGCAGCGGCAAGTACAAGGACCTCGATGAGACCCGCCGTGCGACCGAGGCTTCGGGCGCAAACATCATCACGGTAGCCATCCGTCGCGTGAATATCGGTCAGGATCCGAACGCCCCCAATCTGCTGGACGTGGTGCCGCCGTCGAAGTACACCATCTTGCCGAATACGGCCGGCTGTTACAACGCGAAGGATGCGGTCTACACGCTGCAGCTTGCGCGCGAACTGCTGAATGGTCACAAGCTGGTCAAGCTTGAAGTGCTGGGTGATGAAAAGACACTGTTCCCGAACATGCCCGAGACGCTCAAGGCAGCCGAGACGCTGGTGAAAGACGGTTTCGACGTGATGGTCTACTGCAGCGACGACCCGATACAGGCGAAGATGCTGGAAGACATCGGTTGCTGTGCCGTGATGCCGCTGGCCTCGCTGATCGGCTCCGGCATGGGTATCCTGAACCCGTGGAACCTGTCGCTGATCATCGAGCAGTCCAAGGTGCCGGTGCTGGTGGATGCCGGTGTCGGTACTGCGTCGGATGCAGCGATTGCGATGGAGCTGGGCTGTGACGGCGTGCTGATGAATACCGCCATTGCTGGCGCAAAGAACCCGATCCGTATGGCGAGGGCAATGAAGCTTGCGGTCGAGGCCGGGCGTGATGCCTACCTTGCTGGTCGTATCCCGCGCAAGTTCGCAGCATCGCCGTCTTCGCCGATGGCGGGTCGCGTCGTATGACGCCGCCTTCGGTGCTGGTGTTCGCCGGGCTCGACCCGAGCGGCGGCGCCGGCATCCAGGCGGACATTCAAACCATCAGCGCTGCAGGCGCGCATCCGCTGCCCATCGTCACCGCGTTGACGGTGCAGGACAACGAGCATGTGCAGGCGGTGCATCCGGTCGAGCCTGAGGTGCTGCGCGCACAGGCGCAGACATTGATCGACGCCGGCATCGCGATCGCAGCCGTCAAGATTGGCATCGTTGGCAGCGCGGCCAATGCACAGGTGATTGCCAGTGTGATCGTGTCACTGCGACAGCGCCAGCCACGGCTGCCGGTCATACTCGACCCGGTACTGGCCAGTGGCCATGGCGATACGCTGACGCGTGGCGATGCGGTCGCCGCGCTGGAACCGCTGCGCCGGCTGGCGACCGTGATCACGCCCAACCTGCCCGAGGCAGCGGCCTTGTGCAAGGACGCTCGCAGCGATGATGAATGCGCACGAGCGCTACTGGCCGATGCGCCGCATGTGCTGCTGAAAGGCGGTCATGGGGCAGGCGATACCGTCATCAATCGCTGGTATGCGAGGGACGCCGCGACAGGCGACAGCGATAGCCGTGCGTGGTCATGGCCGCGCTTGCCAGGCGGCTTCCATGGCTCTGGCTGCACGCTCGCGTCGGCTGTGGCCGCCCGTCTCGCGCAACACAAGGCGATGGCCGATGCGATCGACGAAGCGCAGCGCTGGACTCAGCAAGCCCTCGCGACGGCCTATTCGATTGCTGCAGGACAGGCGATTCCCAACCGATTGCAGGAGAATGCATGAAAGGCTTGTACCTCGTTACCCCGGACTGGGATGACACCGACAAGATGCTGGCCACGACCGAACAGGCGCTGGTGGGCGGAGCGATACTGGTGCAATACCGGCACAAGACGGCTTCCGACGATCTGCGGCATGAGCAAGCCGCCGCTTTGCTGAAGCTTTGTCGCAAGCATGGCAAACCGCTGATCATCAACGATCACATCGACTTGTGCATCGCGCTCGATGCCGATGGTGTGCACGTAGGTGGCACCGATGAAGCAGTCGCGCAAGTGCGCGAGCGCGTGGGGCCCACCAAGATCGTGGGAGCCTCCTGTTACGGTCAATTGATGCTGGCAAAGGACGCGGCAGCAGCCGGTGCCAGCTATGTTGCTTTCGGTGGTTTCTATCCGTCGCGCGTAAAAAAATACGAAGTATCCACACCGCCTTCCATCGTGACCGAGGCGCTGCAGTCGGTGACGGTACCTGTCTGCGTAATCGGCGGTATGACGGTCGAAAACGCCAGGCCGCTCGTCGATCTTGGCGCACATATGGTGGCTGCGATCAGCAGTGTGTACTCGGCGGATGATCCGCAAGTCGCTGCGCAAGCATTCAACTCGCTGTTCTATTAATCGATACGTACGTTCGATAAAACATACATGTCACCCCTCAGCGGGTGATCGATCTGGCTCCGTGACGAGAGGGCTTTTAGCAAAACGCTGCTCGTTGTTGCCAGATATTGCATATTCATCTGTGCCACCGGGAACCTCACTGCAGGTCGGCACACTCACCTGCCGATTTCGTCTTCAAGACCTGTCAATGCGTTGCCACCTGTTGGGGCGGTTCCGCTTTGCAGACCCTCAGCATGGATCGCGGAGTGAACAATGCAGTTATCGGACCTGCAGTACCTGATGAGCCAACTCGGGCCTGCAAGTTCGGCCATTCAGTTCATCGTTCAACAGGATGACAATCACTGGCAGATTGCGCTCGATGACGGAACGTCACTGCAGGTCGACTGGCAAGCAGAGCGACGATGTGCGATGTTCAGCTGTGCCATCGGTCAAGTGATGGCTGATGCACGTGAAAACATCTATGCACTGCTATTGCGCTCGAACCTGCTGCTGAGCGCGGATTCCAGCGCACGGCTTGCGCTCAGTCAGCCGGATGATGAAGTGATGCTGATCGGAGAATATTCGATGAGCATGCCGTCAATCGACGCCTTGCAGCATCAGATCAGCACTTTCCTGCAACTTGCCATCACCTATGCCGAGATGATTGCGCGGCCCTGGCAGGTGCCTGACGGGGAGCTGATGCCTGTCCCCACCCGACATGATGCGCAAGCATACCAGCGCGTCTGATCCCTTTGCCCAACAACAGAGAGCCTGTGATGCAAACCATAAGCAACCCACGCATACTGCAGCCGGTGACGGAAAGATTCCGGGAAGACGGCGCTCCCCATGTCCGCCTGGACCCTGAGCATGGCCTGAAGAATGCAGCCATCATCTATGAAGCGATTCGCAAGATGCCAGGCAAGGCATTGTTGCGCGGAGATTTTGATCGGACTGGAAAGCCTCTGGTGTTTTTCCCGGACCGACCGAAGAAAAACATAGGTAAACTGACGGCGCTTTCGCCGATCAAGGCTCGCAACCTCGAGGCCGATCGCAAGGACATGGCCCGCTTTCTTGGTTCCATCGTTGATGCAGTCAACGGACTGGATGAGCCCGATCAGAAATCCCTGGTCGCCGCTGCCTCGCTGAACAAGCAGATCGGGGATATCCTTCAAAGCAAGCGAGACTTTCATGTCACCCCACTCAGGGAGCCGCTACGAACGCTGACGCAGACCTACAAGCGTATCGAACGCGAAAGGATCATCAGCCACTACAAGGTTCTCTATCGGCACCAGTCCACTATTCGGGATCGCCGCCTGCGTCAGTTTTGTCACACCGGTCGCGATCGCTTTACCCAGTTGTCGGATGCGCTCAAGCCGGCGAATTCGTCGCGCTACGATGTCAGTATCTTGATGGCGGTGCATGAGATGAAGCGCTTCCTGAAAGCTTACCTGAGCGGGAAATCGGCTCGGTCACAGAGCTTTTCCGACTACCTGCGCTTCGTCGGTGTCACGGATGGTGTCCATTTGTTTGCAAAGCGTTGGGTTGCGATCTCGGATCCGGTGCATACCCCGCAGAGGATGCAATTCGATACCGAATCCTGGGCGCATGAACTGGATTCGATTTGTCCATCGATCCTGAAGATGCATCGTCGACAGGCGCGTGTCGATCAAGCGCGCGTCGACGGGCAGGATAGTTCACCCCGGCTGATGTATCTGCGGCCAGCCGACGCGGAATTATCTGCTTTACCGCCTCTGCCACCACTGCCGCCGGTACCATCACAGCCGCCGCAGGCTGAGCGACAGACAGGCATGCTGCGTGCCGTACCCAAGACCGCTGTGGCGCCGACTATTTCCGTCTACGAAGCGGCCCACACCAGCCCGGATGTCGAGCCAGAGTCGGAGGAAGCACCTGTCAGGGACGTTCAGGTGAACCAGCGGGTGCTTGCCTCTCGCCGGGAAACAAGCGAGCAGGAAGGCCGCAGCTCCTCAGTGGCAGGTCCATCGCTTTCCCCCAGTGATTCAGCCCTTATCAACGATATTCGAACCATGCTGGAAGGGCCACGGAATGTGCGCTATCAGCCCATAAAGCTGCCGACAGAGCAATCACCTCCAGCGACACTGTACCGCCTGCCTAAGCAGGAAGTCCGGACTTCGTCGGACTTGCCTTACGCATCAATGACAGAGCAGGATCCTGAATCATCGAGAACTGATGTTCTCTCAGTGTCATCGACAGAGGTCGATCTCTCGACCCATTCAACCAGTGTCGAGTTGCCGACCCTGCCAGAGGCAGAGCCGTTCCGCTTGCATCTGGAATTGTCTGATGATGGAGAGCCCGGTGAGGATGCCAGTCACTGACGCAGGGTAGCCCAGCTGAGCAAAATGTGAGTTCCGGATGAAGCAGGGTATTGGAACTGTCTTGAATTCCATGGCGACTGAAGATTTATTTCCTACAATTCGAGGAATGCCATGAACTTTTTTCCTGAATCTTTTAAGAAATTCCAAGAGGCCCATGTCGTGCAGGGGAAAATTGTCGATGTAGCTGATTTTCTTAAGAAGAACAAATCGGCAACAGACAATTTCGTCAAGGCAATCGAACGCTCCGAAGATTGCGATGGCGATCTCCTTCAGGTTTTACAGTTACTCTGGGCAAATGATTCAGCGCAACTGGCCAGCCCCGGGTCCAATCAAATACTTGCTGCTCTGAAACCGCTTAAAGAAGCGTTTGACCATGTTTCGGGTATCCGCGGTTTTTTCCAACATTCCGTCCGCTCGGAATTCGCTACGCAATTTGCCCATCAGATGACGGCGATGATCCTGGAAAAGCTGTCTGGGCCAATGAAGTCAGGGCTGACCTCGCTCTTTGAGCGTGCGGGCGCGCCAGAGAAAGTCGTCGAGGCGCTCACGCAACTGAACGAAGCGACCGAGGCGATTGAAAAAGTCATGCCAAAAATGCAGGCATGGACATATGAAGATAAAACCAACGCTGTCTATTTTGCTTTCAACGGCTCCATGGATGGGAGCAAGTTACAGAATCTCCGCCGAGACGCGTTCCGAGCGAAACACGAATTCGTCAGTAAGGCTGTGAAGGATGGTATGAGCGCGTCTGGTGCTTCCGCCGCGTTTGCGATGGCCTTGCGATCGTCTATCTTCAAGAAGGTTCAACACCATGAGTTTGCGGGATTGCTGACTGACGCTTGTATTGCCGATGGCGATGGCTCGAATGACGTCTTTCTGAATTCCGCCCGACGAACGATACTGGAGCAAGTGGCGGCGAAGGCGAACAGGTTTCAACCGATTGTTCATCCCAATGTCTGGCGCAGGGATACGACCAATTCAATTCCCGGCCCTGGTACCAAGATCGTTCAGCACGGCGATACTGCTTTACAAAAAATTCCCGAAACACCTGTGGCATGGGAGAAATTCATCCCACCGACCCGGCGCTTTGAGGTTGCGCAGTACTCGTCGGTCATCCGCGAGATGGTGGAGAAGATAAGCGAGGAGAGCAGCAAGCAGGACAGAAGCCGACGGATTGTATTCAACGTCGAAGACCTCCCGCCCTTTCTCTCTTCCATCCCGCAACGGCGACTGAAGGCCGCAGAAAAAGAAGGCGTGAAAGCGACCGCCTGGCTGATCGCCGAGTTGCGCCATCAGGGATTCGAGGTCGTTGTGTTTCAGCACGGGCAGCGCAAACGTTTCTGGGAGAAGGTGAGCGAGCGGCTGGTCGAGCGCTACCCTGACCGTGACATGACCCTCGTCCGCGAAGTACGTACCAGTGACATGATTCTTGAATTGCCGGGTCTGAATCCGCGCAACCGTTGAAGAGCCTGTAGCGCTGAAAAGATCGGGTCGGGCTGAAGGCAGAGATCGGGCGCACCGTATAATCGCTGGATGCGCGATCTTCTGCACAACCTCAACCCCGAACAACTTGCCGCCGTTACCCTCCCGCCGCAGCCCGCGCTGATTCTGGCGGGCGCCGGCTCAGGCAAGACCCGGGTACTCACTACCCGCATCGCCTGGCTGATCCAGACCGGGCAAGTCTCCCCGGCCGGCATACTGGCTGTCACCTTCACCAACAAGGCGGCCAAAGAGATGTTGGCACGCTTGTCAGCGATGTTGCCAATCAACACGCGCGGCATGTGGGTTGGCACCTTCCACGGACTGTGTAACCGGCTGCTGCGCGCGCATCACCGCGATGCCGCGCTGCCACAAACCTTCCAGATCCTCGACTCGCAGGACCAGCTGTCCGCCGTCAAGCGCCTGCTGAAGCGCTTGAATGTCGATGACGAAAAATTCCCGCCGAAGCAGCTGGTCTATTTCATCAACAGCGCAAAAGACCAGGGCCTGCGCGCGCAGGATGTCGAGGCCAATGACGACTACAACCGCAAATTTGTCGAGCTGTATGAAGCCTATGATGAACAATGCCAGCGCGAAGGCGTCGTGGATTTTGCGGAGCTGCTGCTGCGCAGCTATGAACTGCTGAGTCGCAACCAGCCTCTGCGCGAGCATTACCAGGCGCGCTTCCGGCACATTCTGGTGGATGAGTTCCAGGATACGAATGACTTGCAGTACCAATGGCTGAGGCTGTTGGCTGGCCAGCACAATGCGGTATTTGCCGTCGGCGATGATGACCAAAGCATTTATGCTTTCCGCGGCGCGAATGTCGGCAACATGGCCGCGTTCGAGCGCGAGTTCAACGTGCAGAACCTGATCAAGCTGGAGCAGAACTACCGCTCGCACGGCCACATCCTCGATACGGCGAACCACCTGATTTCGCACAATACGCGCCGGCTCGGTAAGAACTTGCGCACCGATGCGGGCCATGGCGAGCAGGTACGTGTCTACGAGGCCTCCAGCGACCTGCAGGAAGCGCAGTGGCTGATCGACGAAGCAAAGGGTCTGATAAACGAAGGCTGGCTGCGCAGCGAGATCGCAGTGCTGTACCGGTCGAATGCGCAATCACGCGTGATCGAGCATGCGTTGTTCACGGCCGGCTTGCCGTACCGCGTGTATGGCGGATTACGCTTCTTCGAGCGGGCCGAGGTCAAGCATGCGATCGCGTATTTGCAGCTGATCGACAACCCGCACAATGATTCGGCCTTCCTGCGCGTGGTGAACTTCCCGACGCGCGGCATCGGTGCGCGCAGCATCGAGCAGCTGCAGGATGCGGCGCGCCAGTTTAGCCTGTCCCTGTACGCGGCCGTGCCGCATGTGGCTGGCAAGGCTGGCTCGTCGCTGGGCAGCTTCGTGAAGCTGATTGAGGCGATGCGTTTCGAGACCCAGCAACTACCGCTGGCCGAGATGGTGCAGGTGATGCTCGACAAGAGCGGCCTGATCCAGCATTACCAGGGCGAGAAAGAAGGTGCGGACCGTATCGAGAACCTCGAGCAGCTGGTCAGTGCCGCGACATTGTTTGTGTCCGAAGAGGGTTTTGGCATGGATGCGCCGGCCTTGCTCGGCCCGCAGGCACAGCCACAAGGTACGGTACCGGTGCTGACCACGGGCGACGGTGTCGAGGTCATTGATGCCGATGCGCCGTTGGTGACCGTGATGTCGCCGCTGTCGGCCTTCCTGTCGCATGCATCGCTGGAGGCGGGCGACAATCAGGCGCAGGCCGGGCAGGATGCGGTACAGCTGATGACCGTGCACTCGGCGAAGGGACTGGAGTTCGACGCGGTATTCATCACCGGGCTCGAAGAAGGCCTGTTCCCGCATGAGAACAGCGAAGAGGCTGATGATGGTGTCGAGGAAGAGCGGCGCCTGATGTATGTGGCGATCACGCGCGCACGCAAGCGGCTGTACATGAGCTTTGCGCAGACCCGTATGCTGCATGGGCAGACGCGCTACAACATGAAGTCGCGCTTTTTCGACGAGTTGCCTGACGAATCCCTGAAGTGGCTGTCACCGCGTGTTCAGCCGCAGTGGTTCGGTTCGACCCACAAGGCGGCCTGGATCGATACCCCCGAGGTTGGCCATAACGAGATCGCTCAGAAAATGGAGCGCAAGGTCGGCTGGCGCGTGGGCGAGAACGTGATACACGCTAAGTTTGGCGAGGGCGTGATCGTCAACATCGAAGGCAG
>JACCDH010740856.1_pt1 | contig 11456 bp, 11 predicted proteins | sample 7442481 | NCBI WGS metagenome assembly JACCDH01 (sample SAMN15323433, study PRJNA562643) | freshwater metagenome | isolation source: river surface water | place: USA:Blue River Watershed | collected 2017-08-15 | reverse complement strand
TGGCACGGGCCTGCTGTTCCATGGTTTTGGGTTCAACAAAACGCATGGTCGGGCGCAGGGCTGCTTCAACGATAGCTTCAGCGTCAGCGGCGTCGTTTTTCTGTCGCTTCACAAAGGGTTTCACGTACCGCTCCAGGCGGGTGGGACGGAACTGGAAGGCGCGTTCGATCATCGGCACAAGGCGATTGTGGACCCGAGCGGAACGCTGCGATCGTCGAGTCCGGGCTGGAAGGACTGCTCGGGCTCAGGGAACAATTCTTGCGACTGACTTGCAATAGCATGAAATCGTCGGTAGTGGCCGCGACGCTTTATCGGAAAGGCCTGGAATCGCAGCAAGGACACGTTCGGCGGAGAGATTGCTCCCATTGCGACCTTCCAGGACGTCCTGATCGCACCCATTGGAACGCTGTTCGACCAGTCGCAGAACCGCTCCCGCAAGTTCGGCGGGAAGGTCAGTTACGAACGTGCGGTTCCGGGTTTTAATTCGCTGACCGGCATTGTCGGGTTCGACGCGCTTTGGGACAAGACCGAACAACGACTGATCGCCACCGACCGAGTGTGGGTGCCGCCCACCGATTTCCGCAGCTTGGCACCCTTCGCGCAACTCAACATCGCCTTGTTCGACAAGGTCGTGCGCCTCGCCGGGGGCGCCCGTTACGAGGACGTGCGGATCACCATCGATGATTACACGACCTTGGCCTCTTCCAACCGGGTCCGAGTTGCAGGCGGCAACCCGCGCTTTTCCGATGTGCTGCTCAATGGCGGCCTGATCGTCGAGCCGGTTCAGGGCATCCGTGCCTATGCCAGCTATGCCGAAGGCTACACCGTTCCCGATGTTGGCCGGATCACCCGCGCGGTCAACAGGCCCGGCGTCGACATCGACCGCTTCCTCGACATCAGCCCGATTGTCTCCAACAACCGCGAAGTCGGAGTTGAAGTGAAGCAGGGTCCGCTCGATGCTTCGGCAACCTATTTCTGGTCTTCGTCGGACAAGGGCCAGCTTCTCATAGCGCGGCCGGATGGGATTTTCGATGTCCAGCGCCAGGCGGTGCGGATCGAAGGGATCGAACTCAACCTGGCTGTGCAGACGCCGATTGACGGATTGAAGTTGAGCACTGGCTTTGCGCATCTTTCCGGGCGCTATGACAGCAACGGCGACGATCTGGTGGATACCGATCTTGATGGCGCAAACATTTCGCCGGATCGCCTGAACCTCGCGGCGAGTTACCGGCGTGGGCCGCTGGCGATGCGTCTGCAGACGCAGTTCTATCTCTCCCGCGATTTCAATGGGCTGGTGCGCGATCCCCGCAACGATTTCGTCGGTTACACACTGACGGACGCCAGTGTCCGCTATGACACAGGTTTCGGTGCCTTAAGCCTGAGCGTCCAAAACCTGTTTGACGAGCAATACATCACCTACGCCAGCGACACACAGCGGCCGACCGACAACACTTTCTACTTCGCCGGCCAGGGCCGCACCTTCACGCTGGGCTGGGATTACCGGTTCTAAGCCATGCGCACGATCGATCTGCTGCATCGCTGGGGCGGAGGTATACTCGGACTGGTCCTGGCAGTGCAGGGCCTCACCGGAGCGATCCTGGTCCACAAGGAAGAGTGGATCGGCCTGCCGCATGCCAGCGACGCACGGGTCGCCGATCCTGCCGCGCTTGGTCAACTGACCAGCCGCTTGCTCGCCGAGGCCAAGAGCGGGGAAAGCCTGATTTTCGCCAGCGACCGCTTTGGCCTGGTCCAACTGCGGCAAGGTAAGGGAGGCCTTTACTCCAGCCAGACAGGCGACGTCGTTGCACGGTGGAACAGCCAATGGGAGCGGCCCGAACTTTGGCTGTTCGACCTGCACCATCACCTGTTTGCCGGTGACACCGGAGAGGTCGTAATCGGAATTGCCGGCCTTGCTGCCCTTGTCTTCGTCATCACAGGTTCGATCCTGTGGTGGCGGACCCGCCGCACCTTCCGCCTGCGCCTCTGGCCTGCACGGATGACAGGACCTGCGATCCGCATGCATCACCGCGACCTGGGCATCATCGCGGCGCCCCTGTTGTTTCTGACCGCGCTGACCGGAACGATGATGATCTTCCGGCCCATAGCAGGTGCAGTGCTCTCCCCGCTATCGGCGCCATCAGCCATCGCCGCTGATCTTGCAGCGCCCAAAGTGGAAGCCGGACCATTGGCCGCCGATCTCGATTGGAGCGCCCTGATCCTTGAGGCGCACCGCACCTTTCCCGATGCAGAGTTGAGGATTGTCACACTGCCCAGGAAGGCTGGCGATCCCATCACAGTCCGCATGAAGCGAGCGGCGGAGTGGCTACCCAATGGCAGGTCCACGCTCTGGTTCGATCCAGCGAGCGGACAGCTGCTGGCGAAGCGGGACGCCTTGGCGATGCAGCCCGGCACTCAGGCATTTAACATGGCTTACCCGCTGCACGCTGCGAAAGTGGGTGGCTTGGGTTACCGGCTGATTCTTACCCTGATCGGGCTTGCGCTGTTCCTGCTTGGGGCTTTGAGCTTTTGGACATTTTGGTTTCGTTCTGACCCAATGCGAAAGATCGGAAGCTCGAACCCGTCTGTAAATGATGTCTAGCAAGGGAATAATCCACTAAAACCTAATCTCCAATCGCACCCCCGCATGCGCTTCCATCTCAATCCATCTGCGGCCATAGCGTCTCTTGCGCGGCATCGGAAAACTCGTCGAAACTTGCTGTCGATAAACAATGTAACGATCACCAACTACCTCAGTCAGGTCACGCTCTTCGAATGGGGTTGCCAGGAGCATATACACGGTTGTGTTGCCTACATAAGTCGCGCCAAAGCATCGATTACACCGGCAATGTGGTCTTCATCCAGAAGCAATGCGAGTGTGCCTGGTACAGATCGCGCCGCTGGCGATCCCTGACAGGCTACCGCAGCCAGTATGATGGCCTCATGTTCCAAAACCCGGTTGCAGTCGGGTTTGCCAAACGAGAAGGTTTCAAGGGCAAACCGGTTGAACACAGCCATCATATGCAGAAAGGGATGAAGAGCCGGTAACATCCCGTACTTGCCAAAAGCCGGAGCGATGACTCTGGCTCGGCAAGTGTTGGTACTCGCAGCGGCTACCCAGCTTCGCATTGCCCAGATGAGGAAGCGCCCCCCACGATCAAGACTGGTAACCCGGCGGTCCAGAAACTCATACATGGAAGGGCACTCCTTCGGTTGGTGGGCGTCACATGGTGAAGCGAAGGGTGGCAAGGATGGTCCGCGGCGCGCCCGGTAGGTTGAGGTTCGGGGAGGTCCCATGCCCGGAAACGATGTAACCGCGGTCAAAGAGGTTATAGGCATTCACCTGAAGGCGCGCCTTGCCCACCTGCACCCAAGCCAGGGCATCGACTGTGATGTAGGACGGCAGCGTTACCGTGTTGCCCGGGTTGGCAAAGCGGTCCCCCACATAGTTTCCGCCCACTCCGACGCCAAAACGATCAGCGAATGATTTGGTGACAAACAGATTGGCGCTGTGCCGAGGAGTAATGGTAGCCCGCTTGCCTTGTACGGATTGGCCGTCATCCACTGCCACGGAGCGGATGATCTTCGCATCGAGGTAGGAGTATCCAGCTACCGCCCGCCACCCGGACGACAGGTCCAGATTGGCAGTCAACTCGACGCCCCGCGTGCGCTGCGTTCCGATCGGGATCAATGTTGTTGTGCCCGGCACTGCCGATTTGATACCGGTCCGTTCAAGCTCGAACAGCGAGATAGTGGTATTGAGGTGCCCGCCCAGCAATGTGTACTTGGCGCCCACTTCCTTGTTGGTGGTCTTTTCCGGCTCGATCTGGGCATTGTTGGCGGCTAGCGCAAAACCTTCCCCGGAGGGCTGGAAAGATCGGCTCCACGACGCATAATAGCTTTGCGATTTGGTGGGCTGGAAAACGAGACCAGCGCGCGGGCTCCATTCGCTGTCCTTGCGTGCAAGGTTCGGCAGAGCGAGATGCTGAATGGTGCGCTGCTCGAACCAGTCGCGCCGAATGCCGACCAGCGCCTTGAAGCCGCCACCCAGGTCCATCAGGTCCTGGACATAAACGCCTTCGTTGCGGAAACGGCCTTCATTGTCGGTTGCAGGATTGCCGCCGAGATCCACGGGTACCACCGGCAAGACAGGCTCGAACAGATCGACCGTTGCAATTCCGCTACGGGAATACAGCAACTGCTTCTTGGTCTGGCGGGCGATTTCGAAGCCATACAGCATCGTGTGCCTGGCTCCGCCGAACTGGAACACGTGGGTCAGCTCAAGCTGGTTGGACCAGCCGGTTTCGTCGCGGAAGAAGTTCGAGCGGTTAAGCGACACAAGCGGCTTCGGCCGGGTCGCGGTGACGGGCAGGACCGCACCGGGCAAGGTGTTGCGACGATCGAGGTCGTAATTGTAGCGGCGGAAGCCGTTGCGCAGCGTCAGGCTGTCCGAGAAGCGATGGACGATGCTCAGAGACTGCGATGAGACTTTCGAACGGCTGACGTCGGCGTCCCGGGCATTTGCAGCGCCATAGTAGGTTTCCGGTGCAACATTGACGGGGCGGCCCTGATAAGCGGGAATCCCGAAGTCCGTAATGCGCCTGTCCCGCAGGTAATCGGCCTGAAGGAGGATCTCGGTCCTGTCGCCGGGACGCAGAAGCAGAGAGGGCGCAATCGCTTCCCGGTTGAGGAACTGATACTGCCGGAAACTGCCGCTGCGCTCCAATGCTCCGGTCAGGCGGAAAGCGACCTGCCCGGCCTCGTCCAGTTTGCGGCCAAAATCAAACTCGCCCCGCTTCACGTCCCAACTGCCCGCGGTCAGGGCGAAGGATGCAACATCTTCACCGGGCTTGCGGGTGACGCGGTTGATAAGACCGCCTGACGAACCGCGACCGTAGAGCACGGCGGCCGGCCCCTTGATCACTTCGATGCGTTCGATGTTGGACAGGTCGCGGAAATAGAGAGCATCGTCGCGGAACCCGTCCACGAACTGATCCGAGATTGCGCTGAACCCACGGATCGTGACCTGATCGCGCTGCCCGTCCCCATGGCTAAGGCCCACCCCGGGCACGTTCTTCAATGCGTCCTGGATAGAGAGCGCGCGCTGATCGCGCAGGAGCGCTTCGGGGACCACGTCAACCGTCTGCGGAATATCGCGGAGCTCGGCCGGAATCTTGGCGGCGAGCGTTTCACCCGGGACATAGCCCTTCGCTTCGCGGAGGCCGGTCACGACAATGGTTCGGTCGGAGCTTTCGGCGTCAGCTGCGTCCGCAGCCTCGGCTGCGTGAAGGGGCGCGCTCATGCTCCAGGCAATAGCGACAGCAGCAGTCAGATTCGGCAGAGCAAATTTCATGAGTCCCTCCTAGTGTGAAAGCGCTCGTATCGATAATGCGAGTGACTCGCAATAGCATTTATAGAGTTTGTTTTCCCACTATGGAGAGTTCGATTGGAAGCAACCGGAATCGAAGCGCATGAACCACAAAGCCCTAGCCTCTGAGAAACGGCTGTACCGCAACTGCCATCTGTGGCTCGGGCTGATTCTCGGCGGTATCTGGGCTCTCCAGGGACTTACTGGCGCGCTTCTGGTGTTCCACAGAGAGGCAGATCGCCTGCTGCTTGCCCCCGCCGCGCGCGTCCCTCGACACAGCCATCGAAGTTGCAGAACGTGAGGCGCTTGCTCGAATTACAAGCATCGGGATCACCGATTCCTCTGCTGCCGTAATCAGCTCAAACTATCTCGATGAGGACGGGCGAAAGCGCGCGCTGCTGCTCGAGGCAGCTAGCGGCTGAGTACTCACGGACCGTGAACTGCGACCGGTAGCGCCCGACAAAGACAACGTCACAAGCTGGCTTTACAACCTGCATCAGGAGCTGCTTTCCGGAGAGCCGGGAGCCTACCTGTTGGGATGGAGCGGCCTCTTCCCCGGAGCTTCCTGTATCTGGGGCGTCTGGCTGGCTCGGCCTAAGCGCCAGGCGTGGACGGCTGTAATCAGAACCGCATCATGGCGAGCCGTGTCGCAAAGATTATACGGCTGGCATCGGGTGCTCGGGCTGGGCGCGGCGCCGCTTCTGCTCGTGCTCCTGCTTTCAGGCGCCAGCATGGATTTTTCCAAGCAGCTTCGCACATTGACGTGACAATGCTGGTATAATAGCATGATGGAATAATAGCCGATAACCCGCCGCATTTCCGGACGCTTCCAGACGTTGTTGAGCCACTGCTGCCTTTGTTCCGGATTGAGGAAAGCACACTGGTGGGTGCTGTTCCAAATTTTAACATTGAGGTGATCTGATATGCCCGCCGCATTCGACATGCCGTTACAGGAAATGCGGACCTACGCCGGTTCAAATCCGCGGCCAAAAGACTTCGATCAATTCTGGGCTAGTGCCCTTGCCGAACTGGAAAACACTGATCCAGATGTTGAATTGCGGGTCGCGGATTTTCGCATATTAAATTTCCGATGTCTTGATCTTCGATTTAACGGCGTGGGCGGTTCGCGAGTTTACGCCAAGGTGATTGTGCCAGAGCATGCCGATGGAAAAATGCCCGCGGTACTGAAGTTTCATGGGTATTCGGGCAATTCGGGAGATTGGTTTGACTTGCTCCCCTTTGCTGCCATGGGAAACGTAGTAGCTGCGCTGGACTGCCGCGGCCAAGGTGGAATTTCTGAGGATCGTGCGGCTGTGGGAGGAATGACGTGGACGGGTCATATCGTACGCGGACTGCTCGATACGCCAGAAAATCTCTACTATCGCAGTGTGTACCTTGATACGGTCCAGCTAGCCCGGATCATCATGGCATTTGAAGAAGTGGACGAGTACAAGGTTTCATCGACTGGACATAGTCAAGGCGGGTGACGTGCTCCCCTGAAATGTGACCGCTTTTTGGTAGAGTCCGACGCCAAGGAGTCGGACGATATGAAGCGCAGCAGGTTCAACGAAGAGCAGATCATTGCGATCTTGAAGGAGCAGGAAGCTGGGATGGCGACGGTGGAGGTCTGTCGCCGCCACGGGATCAGCGCGGCGACCTTCTACAAATGGAAGTCGAAGTTCGGGGGGCTGGAAGTGTCCGAGGCCCGGCGGCTGCGATCGCTTGAGGAGGAGAACTCTCGGCTGAAGAAGTTGCTGGCCGAAGCGATGCTCGACAATGCAGTGCTGAAGGATCTGGCCTCAAAAAAATGGTAACGCCCGGCGCCAAGCGGGAAGCCGTCGCCCATGCCCGGGAGCATCACGGGGTGAGCGAGCGTCGGGCGTGTGCACTGGTTGGTGTGAGCCGCAGGGTGAGGCCCGCCCACAGGAGCACGCGCTTCAACGATTTCAGAATGTTCTTCACGTGCTTCCACATCCCCATTTTCACCCAGTCGCTGAACGCTAATCAGCACTCCCTCTGAGGGCGCGCTTTATCTTGGATGACCCATCTACCTGTCATACCACTATACCGAGAAATCTGACCTGTCAATCTCACAGCTACGAGTGCAGATCGGCGAATTCCATAGTAAAATCCAGCCCCGCCGCCGCAATCGTGCCTTCCAACCGAGAAGCATTGTCCATTGGCTAATGGCTAGTTTCACAAGCTCTTGAGGAAACTGGTCAACTGGTATAATATCCCAATAGCCGTATCGAGATTGGTTCAGTCGATACCAGTATCATTGAGAAGGGAAGACGCGTGACACTGGAAATCAAAAGGCCGATCGCCAAGACCAAATTGTCCGATGCCGTTGCTGACGAACTGGAGAATATGATCCGCCAAGGCGAACTTATGGTCGGCGATCCTTTGCCCTCTGAACGGGATCTGATGGAGACCTTCGCGGTCGGACGCCCTTCGATCCGAGAAGCTTTGGCTAAGCTGTCCCGGAAGGGGCTAGTGCGAATTCGCAGCGGCGAACGCACCCTGGTAACTCGTCCTTCGCCTGATGCAATCATCGGCGAGCTTTCTGTCATGTCGAAAGATTTTCTAAGCCAGCCGGGCGGTATCCGTTATTTCAACCAGCTGCGAAAGTTCTTCGAGACGAGTTTGGCACGCTATGCAGCCGAGTTCGCCCGTAAAGAGGATCTCGACGAACTGAGGGGGGCACTCGAACTCAATGGGAGTTCAGTTGGCAACGACGATCTCTTCAAAAAGACTGATATCAACTTCCACCGCATCCTTGCCCGTATTCCCGAGAATCCAATATTCGAAGCCGTCAGCACTGCATTGGCAGATTGGGTGGTAACCGACCGCCCCGCATTCGAAGACAGTCAGGCCGGCCAGATGAAGAGCCATGCGGAGCATCGAGCTATTTTTGAAGCGATCGCTGCGCGGGACATTGAAGGCGCGGATCGCGCGATGGCAGAGCATCTGAACTTCGTGAATGAACGCTATTATAGAGAACTGTGAGAGCATCCGCGCCACGTTCAAAGCATCGGCCTCCGCAGAAATCTAGATGGCCGTTCCAATGCTTTCGATCTTTGAAATGTCTGCGGTTTCAAGCGATGCCGGTCGCAATACTGAGAAGATCGAACGCTTCGACGTTATAATCGTTGGCGCGGGGATATCAGGCGCGACAGCCGCCACCTTGATCCCGGCACTGGCGGAAAGCTGCGCGCATGTCACCATGCTTCAGCGCACGCCGACCTACTTCGCCGCTGGGCGCAATGCCGACACTCTTGCAGACGAACTGCGCAAGCTGGATGTCGATGACGCCTGGGTTCACGAGATCATGCGCCGCAAGGTGGTGCGAGACCGCGCCGAATTGCTGGAGCGTGCGCAGGCGGCACCCGACAAGCTGAAGAAGCTGCTGATCGACGGGGTCAAGGCGTGCCTGCCCGAAGGCTTCGATGTCGATCGCCACTTTACCCCGCCTTACAAGCCCATGCAGCAGCGCGTGGCCTTCGTACCCGATGGCGACCTGTTCAAGGCTGTCGCTTCGGGCAAGGCATCGGTCGTGACGGACCAGATCGCAGCCTTCGACGAAACCGGCATTCAACTCGCCTCCGGTGGCCGGATTGATTGCGACGTGGTGATCACCGCGACCGGCTTTGAAATGGCCGTCATGGGCGAGATCCCCTTCCGGGTTGACGGACGCGATATCGATTTCGCGCAGACGGTAACCTATCGCGGGATGATGTTCACCGGCGTGCCAAACATGGCCTGGATCTATGGCTATGGGCACTACAGCTGGACCTTGCGCGCGGACCTGATCGGGGAGTTCGTCTGCCGTCTGCTTCGTCATCTAGAAGATCGCGGCGCCACAAGCATTGCGCCGACCTTGCGCCCGGAAGATCGCGACATGCCACTGCGGCCGTGGGTCGACACCGAATACCTCAATCCCGGCTATCTCTTGCGCAGCCTGGACCGCCTGCCACGCAGCGGTGACAAGCCGGAGTGGCAGCACAGCCAGGATTATCTCTACGAGAGCAAGGCCATCCCGGCGATCAATCTCGACGATCCGATCTTTTCCTACAGCTATTGACCGGGCCAGACCCGGAACCATTCAGGAGAGCGCAGATGAAGAACATGAAAGGCGGCGTGGCCGTAGTAACCGGCGGCGGTTCTGGCCTGGGCAAGGCGATGGCACTCGAAGCGGCAAGGCGGGGTATGCGGGTGGTGATTGCCGACGTGCAGCCCGAGGCGATGAATGCGGCGGTTGAAGAGCTGCGCGCCGGAGGTGCAGAGGCATTCGGCGTGCTGACCGACGTGACCAGCGCGGCTTCAGTGGATACGCTGGCCGAGGCCGTGGAACGGCAGTTCGGTCCGGCCAACCTGGTGTTCAACAATGCCGGGGTCGCATCAGGTGGACCGATCTGGGAGAGCACCGAAAATGACTGGAAGTGGGTCTTCGCCGTTAACGTCGATGGCGTTGCCAATGGCGTGCGCACTTTTACCCCGCGGATGCTGGCCGCCGCCGCTGCCGACCCTGTTTATCAAGGCTGCATTGTAAACACTGCTTCGATGGCCGGACTGGTCACGGGACCGGGCATGGGCATCTACAGCGTGTCTAAGCATGCGGTGATCGCGATTTCAGAGTGCCTTTACCACGATCTCGACCTGGTCGGCGATCAGGTGAAGACAGCGGTGCTTTGCCCGTCTTACGTGTCCACCAACATCAGCCAGTGCTATCGCACCCGCCCGGCAGATTTCGCCAACGATAGCGGCCCAACCAAGTCGCAGCTCGCCACCCAGGCAATTTCCGCCAAGGATCTCGCCAACGGCTCTTTGACCCCTGCAGAAGTGGCGAGCATCACGTTTCACGCAATCGAAGCCGGACAGTTTTACATCTATCCCAGCCCGGAACTGCTGCCGATCGTCAAAAATCGCCTCGATCACATCGTGGACGGCTCCAACCCTGATATTCCCTACGAGGACATTCCCATGTTCAAGGAGCGGCGCGACCGGCTAAAGGAAGCACTGGCGAGTTGAGTGCCAGCCCTCACAGGCGGATCAAGGACATCGGCAGTTGAACAACGACAGGGCGCAGTACGATCCAGGAACATTAAGCCCGGAGCTCGATGCTGCGCTGCGCCAGCATGCTCGCCGCCGTCTGCTGGGCAGGGGTGAAGAGCTTTATGCGTTCGGGTCCGTGCCCGACGCGCTGTTCTGCGTTGAAGAGGGAGTGCTGCGCCTCAGCGTGACCAGTGCCGAAGGCCGGGAATCCGTTCTGAGCATGGTGACTCAGAACCAGTGGTTCGGCGAGGCCTCCCTGTTTTCTGGAGAGCCGCGCGGAAACGACGCCATGGCGATTGTCGACAGCGCTGTGCTGATCGTCCCGGCTGCAGCAGTCCACCAGCTTGTCGACCACCGGCCGGACTTCCTGCTGCAATTCCTGGCCATGATGGGGCGGCGGTATCGGATGATCCTCAGCCGGATGGACGATACCGTGCTGCGCCCCTTGCCCGCCCGCCTGGCGCGCGAAGTGCTGCAGGCGCACGGGCGGGAGCTTGAAGCGGCGGGCCCCCATCACCCGGTCACGCTCCGCTTCTCGCAAGAGGAAATGAGCCAGATGCTCGGCGCATCGCGGCAAAGCATCAACCGCCTGCTCAAGCAATGGGAGCAAGGCGGCGCCATAGAAGTCGCCTACCGCAGCCTGACAGTCCTCGATCCCGAGGCGCTGCGGGCGCTTACTGAACGTGACGGAGGATAAACCGCAATGGCCTTGCTCCTGACGACCGGAGTGACAAGATGAAACTGCGCCTGCGCCAGATTGCACTAGCCGTGGCTGACCTTGAAGCCGCAACATCGCAAGCCAGCCAGGTTCTCGGCCTGGGTCCGGCCTATCAAGACCCGGCAATCGTGCGTTACGGGCTGCGCAACGCGGTCTATGCGATTGGCAACACCTTTCTGGAATTCGTGTCGCCCATCACGGAAAACACCACCGTCGGGCGCTTGCTGGCCAAGCAGGGCGGCGACTGCGGCTATATGGTCATTCTTCAAACCGACGCGGCAGAGGAAGCGCGCGCGCGGATTGATGCTGCGGGTGTGCGCG
>JACCDH011725919.1_pt1 | contig 11457 bp, 12 predicted proteins | sample 7442481 | NCBI WGS metagenome assembly JACCDH01 (sample SAMN15323433, study PRJNA562643) | freshwater metagenome | isolation source: river surface water | place: USA:Blue River Watershed | collected 2017-08-15 | reverse complement strand
TTCGGCGGCGATGCAGCCACCGGGCCGGATGCTGCAGACTGGCGCGGGCGCGCTGACTGGTTGCATGCCGAGCTACATCGGCATGCCCATGCCTACTACGTGCTCGACCGGCCCAGTATTCCTGATGCGGAATACGATGTCATGTTTAAAGAGCTTCAGTCACTCGAAGCCACCCATCCCGAACTCATCACACCAGACTCTCCCACGCAGCGCGTAGGCGGTGCGCCACTGCCCGAATTTTCGCAGGTGGCGCATGATGTGCCCATGCTGTCGATTAACAATGGTTTTTCCGATGAAGAGATTCTGGCCTTCGACAAGCGCGTGCGTGATGGTCTCGAGAACGATGCCGAAGTGCGCTATGCCTGCGAACTCAAATTCGATGGTCTGGCGATCAATCTGCGCTATGAAAAAGGCATACTGACCCAGGCAGCCACGCGGGGTGACGGTTATACCGGTGAGGATGTCACGGCCAACATTCGCACCGTGCGTTCGATACCGCTCAGATTGCAGGGAAAACATCTGCCTGAGGTGATGGATGTTCGTGGCGAAGTGATGGTGTTCAAAGCAGATTTTCAGCGACTCAATCAACGTCAGCGCGACGCCGGACAAAAAGAATTCGCCAATCCCCGCAATGCGGCCGCTGGCAGTTTGCGGCAACTAGATTCCCGCATCACGGCGCAACGAAGCCTGCGTTTTTTTGCCTATGGTATCGGACGTCTGGAAGGCGCGGCACTGCCTGCCACCCACGAGGCGCTGCTTGATTGGTACAGCACCTTGGGTGTACCGGTATGCGCGGAGCGCGCTGTGGTGTCAGGTGCAGAGGGCTTGCTATCGTTCTTTTCATCGATTGGCACCAAGAGGGCGCAACTGCCGTATGAAATCGATGGCGTGATCTACAAGGTCAATCAACTCGATCAGCAGCGCACGCTCGGTTTCGTTTCGCGCGCACCGCGCTTTGCGCTGGCGCATAAATTTCCCGCAGAAGAAGCCACCACAGTGGTGCAGGATATCGTCGTGCAAATCGGTCGCACGGGCGCAGTGACGCCCGTTGCGCGACTGGCGCCGGTTTCTGTCGGTGGCGTCACCGTCACCAACGCGACATTGCATAACGAAGATGAAGTACGCCGCAAGGATATTCGTATCGGTGACACCGTCATCGTTCGCCGTGCCGGTGATGTAATACCTGAAGTCGTCGCCAATGTACCTGAGCGCCGTCCTGTGTCAGCGCGTGAATTCGTCATGCCAAGCCAGTGTCCTGTGTGTGGTTCTGCGATTGTGCGGCCGGAAGAGGAGGCCGTTGCGCGTTGTTCCGGTGGCTGGGTGATGTGCGCGGCGCAACGCAAGGGTGGCTTGCTGCATTTTGTGTCGCGTCGTGCGATGGATATCGAAGGCCTGGGCGAACAACTGGTCGAGCAACTGGTCGATCGCGGTCTGGTGGCCACGCCCGCCGATTTTTACAAGCTCGGTCTCGTGATGCTGTCCGAACTGGATCGCATGGCGCAAAAGTCAGCACAAAATTTGCTCGACGCGCTGGAAAAATCCAAATCCACGACGCTGGCACGTTTTATCTATGCACTGGGCATTCGCCATGTGGGCGAGTCCACTGCCAAATCACTCGCAAAATACTTCGGTAATCTTGATGCCTTGCTGGAGGCCAGCGAAGAACAAATACTCGCTGTGGATGATATCGGGCCGGTCGTTGCGCAAAGTATTTTGAGCTTCTTGCATGATCCCATCAATCGCGAGCTGATCGCGCAATTACGCGCGTCCGGCATACACTGGGAAGAGGGCGAGCCCGAGCAGCGCTCTCAGCATCTGGCTGGCAAGACTTTTGTGCTGACAGGGACACTGCCCACACTTAAGCGTGACGAAGCCGCTGCGATGATTGAAGCGGCGGGCGGCAAGGTGTCTGGTTCAGTGTCTAAAAAAACCAGTTTCGTTGTCGCTGGTGAAGAGGCGGGAAGCAAACTCGCCAAGGCCGAAGAACTCGGTGTAGCCATTCTTGATGAAGCAGGATTACTGGATTTATTGGAGCAAACGACATGACAAGCATACGTAAAGCTGTATTTCCTGTGGCAGGTTTGGGGAGTCGCTTTTTACCCGCCACCAAAGCGCAGCCCAAGGAGATGCTGCCCATTGTCGATAAACCCCTGATTCAGTACGCTGTCGAAGAAGCCGTTGAAGCGGGCATCACGGAAATGATCTTCATCACCGGCCGCAACAAGCGCGCGATTGAAGATCATTTTGATAAAGCCTATGAACTTGAGGCGGAACTTGAAGCCGCAGGCAAGCAGCAGCTGTTGGACATGGTGCGTGAGGTCATACCGAAATCGGTGAACTGCATGTACATTCGCCAGCCACAGGCGCTGGGTCTGGGTCATGCGGTGCTGTGTGCAAGGCCTATTGTGGGTGATGATCCTTTCGCTGTACTGCTAGCGGATGACTTCATGCAAGGTGAAGCGGGTTCTGACGGTGTGATGGCGCAAATGACAGCGCAGTTCAAGCGCGAACAATGCAGCTTGCTGGGCGTGCAGGATGTACCGCGCGAGAACACGCGACAGTACGGTATTGTGAGTACGGAGCCTTTTGCTGAGCGCTTGGAAAAAGTGCAGGGTATTGTTGAGAAGCCCGCACCCGAGAAAGCACCTTCCACACTGGCGGTCGTCGGTCGCTACATTCTTACGCCCCGCGTGTTTGCTTGCCTTGAAAAACTTGGCAAAGGTGCTGGTGGCGAAATTCAGCTCACCGACGGCATCGAAGCATTGATGCAATATGAAACGGTACTGGCTTATCGCTATCAGGGCAGGCGTTTTGATTGCGGATCCAAGATCGGGTATTTGCAGGCATCGGTAGAGATAGGGTTGCAGCATGCTGAAACCGGTCCTGCCTTTGCTGAATGGCTGAAGCAGCGCTCGTAGGAAAAGCAAAGACGCTGGATCCCTCCTTGCAGCGGTTGTCACATGCGAGTGACGACAGTAGTTTATTAGACGACGGTAAAATTCCCACCGTCATCACTTGCATGTGATGACCGCTGCGTGGGCGGATCGCATGCGATCCGAATTCCCCACTCGCTCCCGGCGCAGGCCGGGATCCAGCGTCTTTCATCGTGTACGAAATGACTTTGAAAATAAAAAATACGAAGCTACATAAACACAGAAGCTAAACAACGGAGTTAAAACCAATGGCCGTCCGCGATATTCTCAAGATGGGTGATCCACGGCTTCTCAGACAAGCCGAGCCTGTCACAGCATTCGATACCCCTGAGCTACATGCGCTGATCGCAGACATGTTTGACACCATGCACGCCGCCAATGGCGCCGGACTCGCAGCGCCGCAGATCGGCGTTAACCTGCAAGTGGTCATTTTTGGTTTCAAAGAAAACTCGCGCTATCCCGACGCACCCCAAGTACCCGAAACAGTCCTACTCAATCCGGTGCTGGAGCCTTTGTCGGATGTGATGGAAGAGGGCTGGGAGGGTTGCCTGTCTGTGCCCGGTTTGCGTGGTGTGGTGTCGCGCTATCAGCGACTACGTTACAGCGGTGCCGATCCCTATGGAACACCTATCGTGCGAGAGGTGGAAGATTTTCATGCGCGCGTAGTGCAGCATGAATGTGACCATCTGATCGGCGTGCTTTACCCCATGCGTGTGACGGATTTCAGCCGGTTTGGGTATACGGAGGTGCTGTTTCCAGGGATGGATCCGTCTGAGGATGATTGATGAATGCTTCTCATAAAGTGTAATTTATTATGCATTAACTGCTATAAAATGGATCTATGCCTAATTTATTAGACTTTACATTCGCCTCCTCTGGCGAGATCCGCGCGGTTCTGGCCGCCCGCCTCAAGGCGGCGCGGCTGAGCCGAAACTTGCAGCAAAGTGAGCTTGCCGCTGCTGCCGGGGTTTCCCGGGGAACGATCCACAATCTGGAAAACAAGGCGCAGTGTTCATTTGATTCGCTGGTACGGATTGCCATGGCGCTGGGCATGGCGAAGGATTTATCGAATGTCTTTGTGCGCACGCCAACCTCTATTGCCGAGATGGAGGCTGCCGAGCGCCCAGTCCGCCAGCGTGCCACTGCTCGGCCTGGCGCTTGAAAAAACGCACCGTGCTCTATCCCCACGTCAAAAATTTTGCTTTGTGCCGATTGCGCTCATCAACCCGTGGCGTGAGAGCTAGCAGTTCGCGCATCAGTCCGATGCCGGCCGGGCAAGCGCTCTTCGTGATACCCAGAGCGTCATCAGCGCGCCGATAAAAGCGAAGGCAGCCAAGGACCAGAACGCTGCCTCGGCGGCCCCGCCATTTAATGCGCGAATTCGTCCAATCAGATCAGGCCCGAAGTGACCGCCCAGATTGCCGATCGAATTGATCAATGCAATACCTCCCGCAGCTGCAGTGCCAGTCAAGAATGCCGTTGGCAGTGACCAGAATGTGGCGGAAAATCCCAGTGTCCCTGCGGCCACAATACTGAGCGCCACTATCGCCGGTAGCGGTGACTTTCCCGCCAGGGCGAGCACAATCAGACCCACCATCGCCATGAACAGCGCGCCCGCCGCATGCCAGCGCCGCTCGCCTGTCTTGTCCGAGTGAGCACCCCAATACACCATGAACACGGCAGCCAGACCCCAAGGCACGATGCTGATCAGGCCGACTTTCAAAAAGTCTTTTTTATCGATACCCAGTTCTTGAATAATTGTCGGCATCCAAAAAGTCAGCGCGTAAAAACAGATCACCTCGCTAAAGTAGATCGCCGCCAGTGTCCAAACCCGGATGTCAGTAAATGCACTCATTAAATTGTGTTTGGAACCTGCAGGCGCTTTGCTGGCTTTGTCGCGCTCAAGTGCCGAGATCATCGCATCGCGTTCTTCATTGTTGAGCCATTTGGCATCGCGCGGACTGTTGGGAAGTACCATCAACACAAGCACGCCGACCAGAATGGACGGGATACCTTCGAGCAGGAAGAGCCAACGCCAGCCGCTCAGTCCACCCGCACCATCCATGTACTGCATGATGCCGCCACTAATGGGTGAGCCCACCAGATTGGACACCGCGATGGCAGTCATGAACAAAGCCACCATCTTGGTACGACGACGATCCGGAAACCAATAGGTTAGGTAAAGAATGATGCCCGGGAAAAATCCAGCTTCCGCTGCACCTAACAAAAAACGCAGCACGTAAAAAGTGAATTCTGTATCGGTGTAGCCAAAGTGCTGTGCAACCCACCCCCAGCTGATCTGATCCACATACATGAACGCCGTCGAGATCAAGCCCCAGGTGATCATGATCCGTGCGATCCATGCACGAGCGCCTACTTTCTCCAGGATGACATTGCTCGGCACTTCGAAAATGAAATAGCCGATAAAGAAAATACCTGCGCCAAAACCATAGACCGCATCTGAAAACTGCAGCTCAGGCGCCATCTGTAATTTCGCGAAACCGACATTGACCCTGTCGAGAAATGCGACCACATAACAAATGAAAAGGAAAGGTATCAGCTTGCGCGCGGCTTTGGCGTAGGCACTTTCCTCAACAGACTCGGTCGTAGTTTCAGAAACCATGATTAACTTCCTCTACTATGCAGCTTTTACCTGAGTGACCCAATTGATACGGAAACGAGCAGATAAAATCTGCCGTCTTCATTGGGTACTCAAGCCTGTCAGCCACGCGCCGATAGCAATGCATTCATGTCCTCATTGTCGAGCAGTGGCCCATCAAGCGTCACACGTTCTGATTCAATATGCGGCTGACGAAACTTGGCGATCAGTGCGGTGAGTTCAGGTTTCTGGAACGTGTTGTCATAGCCATTGAATAAATGACCCAACAGACCGCGATTGAGATCACTGGTACCCATGATCCAGTCCGCCAGAGGAAAGGTCAGATTCATATTAATGTGCATCATGACCCCCATGTTGTGATGCACCCCATGATGCCGACGAACGCTATTGATAATGGGGCAATGCCTGACAAAAGCATTTTCGGGTACGTGGCAGCAAAAATGAAAGCTTTCATACAGCATGTAGTGGCCAATCATGGTGATTGGCACCATGTAACCCGCGTCGGGCCCCAAAAGCAGCGACACTATCCAGCCCAGAACCGCACTGGCAGCCGACAGCACCAGCAAGACCCGCCACGGGAAAAAGACAATCCGGAACTCCTTGACACTGCCGATCGTGAAGTCGTTATCGGTAAAATATTGATGATGCTGCCGTGTATGTCGATCGTAAATAGCCCGCAAAGCAAACACGTTTTTAAGGCGGTGCATGATGTGAAGATGCATCGCCCATTCGGAAAAATTTCCAGCGATGGCAATGGGAATAATCAACCACCATTCCCAGGTCGGGTTGTGAAGTTGGTTAGTACACCACCACAGCGCCGATAAGCCGGCGCCGTACATCACACCAATATGAACCAGACCGTGATACCACGGGTTGATCTGGTCGACATACCGCTGGCGGAATTTGGATTGTCGCTTGGTGATCACGTATCCCCCATGCTGAAGCAGCAAACAGATGTTCAGGACAGAGTTATCGCAGGGTCGGGCGGCTGTGGCAAGAAAAAAGCGGCGTTCGTTATTGAAATGAAAATTTATTCGATGTCTCGGATGCGTTTATCATTTCTTCGGACAAGATTGAGTCTGATCCCGTTAGTCGAGCGTATAGTTAGACGTCCAACAGGACGGGGTGTATGTTCAGCAAGCGGCATGATCCGATATTCTCTGATCAGGCTCGCCAGGATAAGCGTAGCTTCCTGCAAAGCGAAGGCAGCACCTAGACAAACTCGAGGACCCATGCCGAACGGCAGATAAGCGTTCCGAACGGAGTCCCGTGACTTTTCATCGTCAAATCGATCTGGATCGAAAAAATCGGGCGTTTTCCATAGTTTGCGATGACGCTGTATCAACCATGGGGAAACAACCACGCTTGAGTTTGCCTTGACCACTTTGTCACGCATCACACAATCCTGACCTGCTTCTCTGGCAAAAAATCCCACCCGCCGATAGAGACGCAACGTCTCGCGGAAAACATTGCGGGTCAGGGTAGGCTTGAGTGCCTCTTGAGTTGGCCTGGATGCTCGCTCCATGGCCTAAGGTGTGCCGGTCCAATCTGAATCTGATTAGGTGCGAATCTCTTCTCGGATCATTTATCAACCTTGTCGAGGTACTCGCTTTTATGCATGCGTGGCTTCGAAGCGATGAATTCTGGATATCGTATCGGCCATCGATTCTCGCGCAAGTTCGGTATCGTAGTGGGTCTGCGGGTTGACCCCGCTCTCCGCATCGGTGCCGAAGAAGGCGAGGGCTGCCGCAATTTGAGCCCGCTTTTTGCCAGCGATATCATGGGTTTTTTAAAATACGCACCGGCATAGCGCCCGTTTTAAGTGTTTCCAGCAGGAAGTCATGGCCTGAGCCGTATTACCTGGAAGACAAATAGCCTCGCGCCAAGTGACAAGGAATATCAACTGATGATACGCTTAGGCATGCGCAAAGACCCCGGCATCGCGACTCTAGTTGAACTCCACGACCAGATCATTGATCAGGACAATGGGTACTGGATCAAGATTGAAGCTTGGCAGGTCGCAGTAAGTCAGGACGTCCCGCACGGCATTCGTTACTCGCTGACACTGCACGAGCCTTATGGCAAGCGGATTCTGGGCTACGACAATGCCCATGCCGTTAAGCCGCCGAAAAAGTTCAAGTATGCGGGGACTCGACTACCGTACGACCATAGGCATCGGCATGTTAGCGACAAGGGCGTTCCTTACGAGTTTCGCGACGCTCACCAGTTATTGGCCGACTTTTTCACAGAGGTTGACCGCGTATTAACGGAGATCAGAGGATTATGAAAGCTATCGTCGTTGGCATCTTGCCCCAGGACCGCATCCGCGAACGGATTTTGGCAATCGCGCGCGGCGAATACAAACCTAAACCTACCGAACCGAAAATCTGGTTTACCTCGATGCGCTCTTTGGCTGAGGTCCTGAGTGATGAGAACCGTGCTTTACTCAAAGTGATCCGCGAGGCGAAGCCACAGTCCATTGCATCTCTTGCTGACATGACCGGCCGCAAGCCCGGTAATTTGTCGCGCACGCTCAAGACTATGTCGAATTACGGGTTCGTAGAGATGAAGCGTGAAAACCGCCAGATACGTCCAATCGCCAAGGCTACTGAGTTTCGGATCGTCGCTTAAGCTAAGGCGGCCAGACGCAGCGCAGTATCAACGGTTATGCCGCGCTGACCCTTGACGATCTCGTTGATGCGGCGGGGTGACACATCAATGGCTTTCGCGAGGACGAACTGGCTGATACCCATCGGATTGAGCCAGTCTTCCAGCAAGATCGTGCCGGGATCCTCAAGGGGGATTTCACGGGCCATGATTTACTCCTTCAGTGATAGTCCGCTTCAGTGCCAGCGTATTGAAGGGTCAGAATAATGCTGGTGACAGTAACGACTGTCGTTATTGTCGTCAAGCGTTAAGAGTGTTCAGAACTACACGGCTACGACTCGCCTCAACGGGCTATGTCCCGAACCACTCATTCTTGGCCAGATATCGCCACGGCACTACAGGTGGATTCGCCGCTAAGCGCCTTGCTGGAGCTGCAGGCTTCCCAAGTCTTCTGTCCGATCTATTTGGTATTTTTTATTACTGATTGTTGTTTAATTTTGTATTCATCCGGTTGATCAGTGCGTTTGCATCAATGAGTTGTTGCCGAGCCTCTTGAGCCAAGGTTTGGGAATCGTCGAGAGTTTTCGCCTCGATTGGTTTTTTAGTCTCGGGTCTCGATTTTAGTTTTGGTTTGATAGTTTTTTCTGATTTTTGCTTTAGTTTGGATGTTGATTTTTTGTCAGGCCTTGGTTTTTTCGCTGATTTTTTAACTTTTGATGTCTTGGCTTTGTCGCGGGTTTCTTTGGTGTGACGTATCAAATACTCGCTGTAGATTCGTCCCAATAGACGCGCAGGGTCTTTCGTGTCCGAGATGTTTTCTTCATTAAAAAGACGGGGATTAGATATATAACTTTGCTGCATTCTTCTTGAAAGCTGACCTAATTTTTTACAGATCTCAAGATGCTCTTCTGAGATATCTGCTGTAGAAAAATAGGCTTGTATCTTTTCTGCATCAGCGAGGCTTATCTTTAAATGAAGATCGGCCGCCTCCCACTCAATTTGCTTCAGCTGTACAAGAGCAATTGTCGAGATCTCTGAAAACAAGCCCGTCACATTGGTTGTGCTTGAATAAATGTCACTGACATCAACGCCGGAAAGAGGAATTTCTCTCTCGCTATCATCTTCGGATACATTGCTCGGCGCCGGATGGGTCGCGCGGAATTTGGCGATATCCTGAGCGATTTCGTCGCGTTTTTCTTTTAGCTTAGAAAAACTACCTGGCGAGAGTATTCTGCTGAAGACCTGAAATTTTGATTCATATTGCTCAAGAAATTCCTCAAGCTTGTCAAGATCGATGTGCTCCAATGCTGATATTCCACGATCGCAATAAGCGATGAATCCTGAATCAAGAATGGCTTGGACAGGTAAAGGTAAGCGCAGGTTGCCATGGCTTAAGCTGGTGAAGTCAGCCGTATAGGCCGAAAATTCTTGGGCGATAGTGCGCGCTGTATCTGTAGGGACAGAGAGTTTTTCTGTTCTCAGTTCAAGACGCAGATCACGCTTGGGTGTTTGGTCGTCGGTAAGACCTTGTGTTGATTTTCTGCTGAAATCGAACCATTCGTCCCGCTTCTTTGTCCATGCGGCGTATTGCGGTTGGGTCATGATATTTTTGTAATATGACCATTCTTTCTTATCCATTGCGAAGAAAATTGTATTCCAAGTAGGCTGCTCGAGTGCTTGTTCGTCTTTTTGCCTTATCGAATTCCCTCTGCAGTAATCCAAAAATCCTGATTTCACTGGCAGTTTGTATTGAGGTGGCGCATGTTCGCCGTCACGAATTTCGGACAGGATTTTCCATTCAGCTTCGATGATTTGACACGCTTCGACTAAATCTGCATTGTCCGATTTTGTATCTTTAGCATCCACCTTGGTGGAACCAATCTCTTCTTGATTGCTTGATGAACGTTGGGATTGAGATTCGACCACTTCGTGGTGGTTGATCAGAAAAGGTGTTGAATAGGGTGTAAAGCGATTGCCTGTTTGGATGATGCTATTTTGATCGTCGTCCTCATTAGCTAGTTTGGCTTGCGCGTCGGCCAAAGCGACTAGATTGAACAGTTCCGGCATGCGCACAAAGCCATCTTTTCGGATATTTTGCACCAGACTATCGATTTGCATTTTTACATTTTTATTTGCCGAATCTTGAGTAATTCGCTTGTCTTCCAGCTTAACTCGCGTGGCTTCCAGAAGATTTTTAGCCCAGAGACTAGCATTCCATTCCATGAGTTTGCGGAACAAATTACTCAGAACGCGTTGCGTTTCGTTTGGACAGGTTTTGTCTGTGAAAATAATTTTTCTCGGGCGCAGCTGTCCCTCCTTATTGAAAAATTCAAACCCCATCATCAATACATCGTCTTTACCAGACGTTGGGTTGAGCTTTTCGGGCGTTTGGGGAGGGCTTTCGGAGTTTGAGGCAGGTCGCATGGTGGTCTCGTAGCAAACAGAGTTTTGCTTACAGACGAGCGTACCGAGATTCTGTTCCTGTGGGTGGCTGAGCCGCCATGCTGATGTGTCGGCGATGCGCTACGGGCTAGGTGCTGAAACCTTCATCTTCCGCCAGATACCGCCATTGCCCCACAGGCAGGTTGCCCAGCTTGACGCGACCAATACGGACGCGTTTGAGGCCCAATACCTTTAGCCCGACCATTTCGCACATGCGTCGTATCTGACGTTTTTTGCCTTCGCGCAGAATGAAGCAGAGCTGATCATCATTTTGCCAATGTACTTTGGCGGGCTTCAGTGGCTTGCCATCCATGATCAAACCATGGTTCAGGCGTTTGAGATCCTGGTCCGGTAGGCGCCCGGCTTTGCTGTACTGCACTCGCACGAGGTATTCTTTTTCGATCGTAGAGTCTTCGCCGATCAGCGTTTTTGCGATGCGACCATCTTGGGTCAGTACCAGCAAGCCCACTGAGTCGATGTCCAGTCGGCCCGCAGGGACCAGACTTTTGAGCTGGCCCGGGCTGAACTGTATCGGTAGTTTGTCTTCTGACCAGCGATTTTCGGGACGCACCAGTACCACGGCGGGCTGATAACCGTCCTCGGCCTGGCCGCTAACATAACCCATGGGTTTATTGATGAGTACGGTGACACGTTTTGCCTGCTGCGCCTGTGCCTGACGTTCGATGGTGATTTTCTGATGGGGCAGCACTTTGCTGCCGAGTTCGGAGATGACTTGTCCATCGACGCGAACCCAGCCTTTGGCGATCCACTCATCTGCCTCGCGCCTTGAAGACAGGCCGAGTTCGGACATGCGTTTGGACAGTCGTAACGGTTCGCTCATGAAAGCTTAAACGC
>JACCDH010976646.1_pt1 | contig 11460 bp, 13 predicted proteins | sample 7442481 | NCBI WGS metagenome assembly JACCDH01 (sample SAMN15323433, study PRJNA562643) | freshwater metagenome | isolation source: river surface water | place: USA:Blue River Watershed | collected 2017-08-15 | reverse complement strand
TGCCATTTGCCTCGCCCTCGGGTTTTGTGGTGGTGCAGGCTGATTCACCCAAAGCACGCGACATGTTGATCGTGGCGCAAGACCAGCACCGACAAGTGTTAGATGCCATTGAAAGACGCGAAGGTGCACGCGCTGAAGCCATCATGCGTGAGCACTCCAGACTGGCGCAACGCAATTTGCGTGAGGCCGTGCTAGGCGTGAGCAATTTGCCGGGTGTGGGTTTGATCAGCCCGCGCCCCCATTGAACCATTTGATTTTTTACAGGAGACACAACATGAAAAAACGTAACTTTCTAAGCGCTGTGGCGATGGGCGTGCTGATAGCACATGCTGGCGCTGCGTTGGCAGAAGAAACATTCAAGATTGGTTTGATCTTGCCGATGACAGGCCCCTTCGCTTCAACCGGCAAACAAATTGAAGCTGCTGCGCGTTTGTACATGGCGCAAAACGGCAGCACCGTGGCGGGCAAAAAAGTCGAGCTGATCGTGAAAGACGACACCAGCGCACCTGACGTGACCAAACGCATTGCGCAAGAAATGGTGGTGAACGACAAAGTGAATGTGCTGGCCGGTTTTGGTTTGACGCCACTGGCTTTCGCCACCGCCCCGATTGCCACGCAATCCAAAACACCGATGGTGGTGATGGCGGCTGCCACTTCTAGCATCACACAAGCTTCACCATTTGTCGTGCGCACCAGTTTTGCATTGCCACAAGCAGCGGTCGCCATGGCCGATTGGGCACCTAACAATGGCATCAAGAAAGTGGTGACCCTGGTGTCTGACTACGGTCCAGGCATTGACGCTGAAAAGTTTTTCAAAGAACGCATGTTGTTCAATGGCGGTCAGGTGCTCGACACCTTGCGTGTGCCGATGCGCAACCCCGACTTCGCCCCTTTCTTGCAAAAAGTGCGTGACTTGAAACCCGATGCCTTGTTTGTTTTCGTTCCTTCTGGTGCAGGTTCTGCCGTGATGAAACAGTTTGCCGAGCGAGGCATGGACAAAGCGGGTATCAGAATCATTGGCACCGGTGACATCACCGATGACGATATCTTGAATGGCATGGGTGACGTGGCCTTGGGCGCGGTCACCTCACACCACTACTCTGCGTCGCACAACTCACCTTTGAACAAAAAATTTGTGGCAGCGTTCGAGAAGGCCAACGCGGGCATGCGCCCCAACTTCATGGCTGTGGGCGGTTATGACGGCATGCGTGTGATTTACGAAGCCGCCAAAGCCACCAAGGGTGGCAGCGGTGAAGCTTTGTTGAACGCCATGAAAGGCCAGCTGTTTGAGAGCCCACGCGGCCCCATGTTCATCGATGCGCAAACCCGCGATGTGGTGCACAACATCTACATCCGCAAGGTGGAAAAGGTGAATGGTCAGTTGTTCAACCAGGAATTTCACACCTTGCAGGACGTGAAAGACCCCGGCAAAAACAAATAAACCGAGCGATTTATGCTGACTTTGTTGTTTGATGGTGTTGCGTACGGCATGCTGCTGTTCATTCTGGCAGTGGGTTTGTGCGTGACCATGGGGTTGATGAATTTCATCAACCTCGCCCATGGTGCGTTTGCCATGTTGGGTGGGTATTTGACCGTGGCGTTGATGCAGCGCCACGGCGTGCCTTTTTTGGTGTGCTTGCCGCTGGCTTTTCTGGCCTCTGCCTTGGTAGGGGCTGTGATGGAGCGCACGTTGTATCGGCCCATGTACAAAAAACCGCACTTAGACCAAGTGTTGTTTTCCATTGGCTTGGCCTTCATGGCTGTGGCAACTGCTGATTACCTGATGGGTTCTCAACAACAAATCATGCAATTGCCCGATTGGTTGCGTGGGCGCACCGAGTTGTTTGAAGGCACACCCTTTGTATTGGGCATGGGGCATTACCGCTTGTTCATTGTGGCGGTGTGTGCCGCTTTGACCGTTGGTTTGCAATATGTGTTGTCAGCCACGCGATTTGGTAGCCGCTTGCGTGCCAGCGTAGATGACGCGCGTGTGGCGTCGGGCTTGGGTATCAATGTGAATGTGGTGTTTTCTGCCACCTTCGCTGTGGGTTCTGGTTTGGCAGGTTTGGGTGGGGCTTTGGGCGCAGAGGTGCTCGGCTTAGACCCCACCTTTCCGCTCAAATTCATGGTGTATTTTTTGATTGTGGTGGCCGTCGGTGGCACCTCTTCCATCACCGGCCCTCTGCTGGCTGCATTGCTGTTGGGCATTGCCGATGTGGCGGGTAAATATTAAGTGCCCAAGTTGGGCGCTTTCATTGTGTACACCCTCATGATTGCGATTTTGATTTGGCGTCCGCAAGGGCTCTTTGTGCGACAAGGAGGCAAGTGATGAACGCTCAACAAACTTTGTTGCAGGCCACGCGTTGGCGTCCGCTTGAAATTGCTTTTTGGTTGCTCGCGTTTGCTTCGCCTCTTGTGTTGGCGCAACATGCGTTGATCATCAACGAGATTGCCATCGTGGCGTTGTTTGCGGTGTCGCTCGATTTGATTTTGGGTTATACCGGCATCGTGTCTTTGGGGCATGCAGCGTTCTTAGGCTTCGGTGCTTACACCACGGCTTTGTTTGCCAAACACATCCACCCCGATCCACTCATCGGTTTGTTGGTGGGCACAGCCGCTGCCACGGTGTTGGGGGCTGTGTGCTCATTCAGCATCATGCGTGGCACCGACCTCACCCGTTTGATGGTCACGCTCGGCACCGCACTCATCTTGCTCGAGTTGGCCAACAAGTGGGACGACTTAACCGGTGGTGCTGATGGTTTGCAAGGCGTGCTGATGGGCCCGCTGCTGGGTCGTTTTGAATTTGACCTGATGGGTCAAGTGGCTGCTTGGTATTCGCTCACCGTCCTGTTGGTGTTGTTTGCTTTGGCGCGTCGCCTAGTGCATGCACCTTTGGGTGCCACACTCAAAGCGGTGCGTGACAACCGATTGCGTGCCATGGCCATTGGCATTCCTGTCACCTCGCGGTTGTCGGTGGTTTACACCGTGGCGGCTAGCATTGCCGGTGCGTCGGGTGCGTTGCTGGCGCAAACCACTGGCTTTGCATCGCTCGATGTGTTTGCGCTGGAGAGATCGGCCGATGTCATGTTGATGTTGGTGATTGGTGGTGTGGGTTGGTTGTACGGCGGCATTGCGGGTGCGGTGGTGTTCAAGTTGATGTATGACGTCATCGCCAACATCACACCGCAATACTGGACCTTCTGGATTGGTTTGTTCTTGGTTGTGCTGGTGTTGGTGGGGCGTGAACGTTTGATTCGTCCATGGTTGTGGTTTGGCGCGCAACGTGGGGAGGGTTCATCATGAACACCCAACCCAACATCGTTTTGCAAACCCATGGTTTGGTCAAACGCTTTGGTGGCATCACGGCTACCGATGATGTGCATTTGAAAATCGCACATGGCGCGCGCCATGCCTTGATTGGTCCCAATGGCGCGGGCAAAACCACGCTCATCAACCTGATGACCGGCGTCTTGCCAGCCACGGAAGGCCGCATTGAACTGATGGGGGAAGACATCACGCAACTCGCACCTCATCTGCGTGTCAAACGCGGTTTGGTGCGAACGTTTCAAATCAACCAACTTTTCAATTCGCTCACACCCTTAGAAACGTTGGTGATGGTGGTAACACAGCAGCACGGCGAGGGCGCGCGCTGGTGGCAACCCTTGGGCGTGAACGCTGCCGTGACCGAACGTGCAGAGCAGCTGTTGACGCAATTTCATTTGACCGATGTGATGCACCAACGCACCGAGCATTTGGCCTATGGCAAACGGCGTTTGCTTGAAATGGCCATTGCGTTGGCATGCGATCCCAAAGTGTTGTTGTTAGACGAGCCTGTGGCCGGTGTGCCCGCGGGTGAACGCGACGAGTTGCTGCAAACCGTGGCGAAATTGCCTGCAGATGTGTCGGTGGTGTTGATTGAGCACGACATGGATTTGGTGTTTAACTTTGCCGATCGCATCACCGTGTTGGTGAATGGTGCGGTGTTGACCGAAGGCACGCCGCAAGAAATTGCGCATGACCCGCAGGTCAAAGCGGTTTATTTGGGAACAAGCCATGACTGAATTGCTTCGCATTGAAAACCTGAGCGCCGGCTATGGCGAGGCGGTGGTGTTGCATGACATCCACTTGCAATTGAACGAGGGCGAAACTTTGGCCTTGTTGGGTCGCAATGGCACCGGCAAAACCACGCTGATGGATACCTTGGTGGGGGCCACCACCCAACACGGTGGGCAAATTCACTTGGGCGGTACGCCCATACAACACTTGCCCTCGCATGTGCGTGCAGATGCAGGCATTGGTTGGGTGCCGCAAGAGCGCAATATTTTCAAATCGCTCAGCGTGCATGAAAACCTCACCGCTGTGGCGCGTCCTGCACGCAACACACAACACCGCCCTTGGACACCTGAGCGCGTGTATGAATTGTTCCCTCGCTTGGCTGAGCGCAAAGACAACTTGGGCACGCAACTCTCTGGTGGTGAACAACAAATGTTGGCCGTGGGGCGTGCGTTGGTGTTGAACCCACGTTTGTTGTTGTTAGACGAACCTCTGGAGGGGTTGGCCCCCATCATCGTTGAAGAGTTGCTGCGTGCCATGGCGCGCATCACACGTGAAGAAGGCTTGAGCGCCATCATCGTGGAGCAACACCCGCAAGCGATTTTGAAAATCAGCCATCAGGCGGTCGTGCTAGACCACGGCACGGTGGTGCACAGCGGTGCTGCGGACACGCTGTTGGCACAGCCTGAATTGTTAGACAAATTGTTGGGCGTGGCCCGCGTAGATTGAAGTGAGGGGAAATGAATATGTTCATTAAAAACACTTGGTATGTGGCCTGTGCCGCCAGCGATGTGACCGACAAACCTTTGGGTCGCACCATTTGCAATGAAATGATGGTTTTTTACCGCGGTGACGAAGGCAAGATTGCCGCCCTCGAAGATTTTTGTCCGCACCGTGGTGCGCCTCTGTCGCTGGGCAAAGTGTGCAATGGCAAATTGGTGTGTGGCTACCACGGCTTAGAGATGGGTTGCGACGGCAAAACCGTGTCGATGCCTGGGCAACGTGTGCGCGGTTTTCCTGCCATCAAAAGTTTTCCAACCGTAGAGCGCTATGGTTTCATTTGGGTCTGGCCGGGGGACCCTGCCAAGGCTGATGCTGCATTGGTGCCCAAGTTTGACTTCTTCGATAACCCTGCATGGGCTTACGGTGGTGGGGTGTATCACATCAAATGCGATTACCGTTTGATGATCGACAACCTGATGGACCTGACGCACGAAACCTATGTGCACTCGACCAGCATTGGTCAAAAAGAAATCGACGAAACACCTTGCATCACCAAAGTCGATGGCGACCATGTGACCACCAGCCGTTATATGGATGGCATCATTGCGCCGCCTTTTTGGCAGATGGCATTGCGTGGCAACGGCTTGGCCGACGATGTGCCTGTGGACCGCTGGCAAATTTGCCACTTCACGCCTCCCAGCCACGTGATGATCGAAGTAGGTGTGGCGCACGCCGGCAAGGGTGGTTACAACGCACCCGATGATGCCAAGGTGTACAGCATGGTCGTGGACTTCATCACGCCAGAAACCGATACATCCATTTGGTACCACTGGGGCATGGCAAGAAAATTCCAACCGCAAAATGCCGAACTGACCGCGTCGATCCGCGAAGGTCAAGGCAAAATTTTTGCTGAAGATTTGGAAATGCTCGAACTCCAACAACGCAATTTGCTGGCCTATCCCGCGCGCGATTTGTTGAAGCTCAACATTGACGCCGGTGGCGTGCAGTCGCGTCGAGTGATCGAGCGCATCTTGGCGCAAGAGTGACAGCGTGAGGCCAAGGTTTGCAACAGCCTTTCATGAACCAAGATCAAGTTAAAGTAGCGCTTCTTGATTTGCGCCAGTGGATGGCGTGAGAGGGTTGTGAAGGCTGTTCAATGATGCAATCTAAATACTTAAAGCCTCTTTTTTTCTGGGTGTTGATGCTGACTGCTGCAGCGCAGGCGCAAACTTTCAAAATGCCCTGCGAGGTGGAGGGCACCATTCCCGCATTGGAAGATAAAAAAATCCCACCCGAACGCATTGAAGTTGAAATACAAGGTTTGGGCAAAAATATTTTCTTGAAAACCGTGGGCTCTAAGTACTACCAAGTGATTGCCAACAGTTTGGCCACAGATGACTACATGGGTAAAAACCTGACGACTGAAAAAGGCATGGGCGCAACCCGTAAGCACAAGAAGACGGGCTACGAATCAGAAATTTTCATTGACCGTCAAACCGTCATGTTGTCCGCTTTTCAAGACATGGACGAACGCGGTAAAAAAGTGCGCGTGCAGTTCACGGGGCCGTGCACATTGCCAAAATGATGGCGTGAAATGCGCCGCACTTCAAAACCAACACCAAATGCCAGTGCAGGTGCCAGTGACTTGTTGTATCAAAAGATCCAGCAAAGTGCCAACGACCATCAGTGGCAAAGCCAGATACACCAACAGCCACACCAGTGCCATGACCGTCAAGCGGGGCTCGGGCAGTCGGTGGCCAGCAATGGTTTGGATGGGGTGGCGCCAACGTGATCGGTTCAGCATGGTGAGATGTCTTTCAAGTTGCAAAGGATTTTAAAGTGATGCAGGTTGTTTGGAACACCATCGATCGCGACATGTGGGACAGTGCCCACGCCCAAGCAGGGGCCTCGTTGCAGCAAGACTGGGCGTATGGCTCTTGCATGAAAGCCATGGGGGTGGACGTGTTGCGTGCCATCGTGACGTACGACGACCGGCCCGTGGCGTTGGCGCAATTCATCGTTCGCAAATGGTTAGGCGTGCTCAGTGTGGCCTTGTGCGGGCGTGGCCCCGTTTGGTTGGCGGAATTAACGGGCGTTGAAAAATCTCAAGCTTATGCGGCGATCAAACGCAGTTTGCCGCTCAAAGGTTTGCGCTTGGTGTTGATCAGTCCTGAGGAAGAGCGCAGCCAAGCCCTCGGTCTGTCTGCTTGGCGGCGCGTCATGACGGGTTACAGCACGGTGCTGTTAGACATTTCTCAACCCTTAGACAGTTTGCGGGCACAACTCGAAAACCGTTGGCGTTCCAACCTAGGCAGCGCCGAGCAATCTGAGTTGACGGTGCATCGCGTTGGGACCAACTCCGGTCAATACCGATGGTTGCTTGACCTTGACATGACGCAAAGACAAGAGCGTGATCTTGAGGGGCTTCCCATTGCCTTTTTTGATTTGTATGCCAAAGCTCGGCACGTGCCAGCCAAAACGATTTTGACCATGCGTGCTGACTTAGGGCGAGACCGCGTGGCAGGCATGTTGTTTTTGCTTCATGGCGAGGCCGCCACTTACCAGGTGGGCTGGACCAACGAACAAGGACGTGACTTGCACGCCCATCACCTCTTGTTGTGGTCTGCCATTGAAGAGTTGAAAGCACGCGGCGTGCGCTCGCTCGACATGGGCGGCGTTAACACGCAACGCAGTTCGGGTGTGGCCCGTTTCAAGATCAGAACCGGCGGGCGTGTGGTCACATTTGCGGGTACTTACATCTGACAAACCATCCATAGCGCGAACTTACAATCAACCCTAGCGCATAAAAGCCTTTTTGCCAAATGCGTTCTTCATTGACCCAAGCCCACGATCCAATCTCCCGACTCGACGTTCACCGCCTGACATGTTTGCGGGGAGGGCGCGCCTTGTTCTCTGATGTGACATTTCAGCTGGCAGCTGGGCAAGCGTTGCACTTGCAGGGTGACAATGGGGTGGGCAAAACCAGTTTGTTGCGCATCATCTGTGGCTTGAGTCCAGCTGACGCAGGCCAAGTGCTTTGGCAGTCAAGCGATCAACCAGTATTTCGTTCGGCTTTGTTTTATTTGGGCCATGCTCTGTCGCTCAAAGAAGAACTCACGGCGTTGGAAAACTTGCAGTCAGATGCTGCCATGGCCGGTCGTTCACTCGCTGCATCCCAAGCCTTGCAAGCCTTGGCGCGCATGGGCTTGCGCGGTCGAGAACACTTGCCTTTGCGCGTCATGTCGCAAGGTCAGAAACGACGCACCGCCTTGGCGCGCTTGATCGCCAGTAGAGCGCCCTTGTGGGTGTTAGATGAGCCCTTTGTTGCCCTTGATATCGAAGCCGTTGACGTCCTGCGCACTTTGTTGGCCGACCACACTGCGCAAGGGGGCATGGTGTTGTTCACCAGCCATCAGTCGGTGTTGTTGAAGACCAGCCATGGCCTAGACGTGCCTGTGATGTCATATCGCATGCAAGTGCCTATGCGAATGACCAAGGAAATGGCATGAACGGCAACGCATTTATCGCTGTATTGCGTCGCGATTTGATGCTGGCTATGCGTCGCAAAAGCGAAGTGTTGACTGCTGTGTTCTTCTTTGTGGTGGTGGCTGCTTTGTTTCCCTTGGGCGTTGGCCCCGAGCGCAACACCTTGCGATTGGTGGCGCCGGGTGTGTTGTGGGTCGGTGCCTTGCTCTCGAGCATGTTGGCATTGCAACGTTTGTTTGAGACCGATTTTCGCGATGGCACGCTGGAGCAGATGGCGTTGTCACCTGCGCCGATGGCCTTACTGATTGGGGCGAAATTGCTGGCGCATTGGTTGGTTGCAGGGGTGCCCTTGGTATTATTGGCACCAGTTTTAGGTTTGCAATTTGACCTGTCTGCAGATGCCCTTTTCACGCTCACGTTGGCCTTGCTGATCGGTACCCCTGTTTTGTCTTTGGTGGGTGGCATTGGTGCCGCATTGACGTTAGGCGTGCGTGGTGGGGGCGTGCTGTTGTCCTTGCTTGTGCTGCCTTTGTTTGTGCCGGTGCTGGTGTTTGGTGCAGGTGCGGTGGAGGCGCAAGTCAGTGGCTCGGGTGCTGAAGCCCACTTGTCCATTTTGATGGCCATGTTGTTACCCGCGGTGTTCTTCAGTCCTTGGGCTTGTGCTGCAGCGGTGCGAATTGCGCTTGAATAAATTTTTATGAATTCACCTTTGCCTTCATCTGCTGGCCACACAAGCACCGGTTTCAACTGGTTCTACTATGCGGCACCCCAAACCTTTTATGGTTTGGCCGGACGCCTGTGGCCTTGGGTGGCTGTCTTGGCCACGGTGTTGGCTGCGATCGGTTTGTGGATTGGTTTTGCGGTTGCGCCCACAGACTTCCAACAAGGCGAGGGCTATCGCATCATCTTCGTGCATGTGCCGGTCTCGTGGATGTCGATGGTCATTTATTTGGCCATGGCGTTTTGGAGTGTGTTGGGCTTGACCTTCAACACCCGCCTCTCCGGCATGATGACCCGCGCTTTGGCGCCCACCGGTGCTTTGTTTGCATTCATGTCGTTGTGGACCGGTGCGTTGTGGGGCAAACCCATGTGGGGTGCGTGGTGGGTGTGGGATGCACGCCTGACCTCTGAACTCATTTTGTTTTTCTTGTACTTGGGCTACATCGCATTGACTTCGGCCATTGAAGACACGCGACGCGGCGACCGTGCGGGCGCTTTGATTGCCATTGTGGGCGCGATCAATGTGCCCATCATTTATTTTTCAGTGAAATGGTGGAACACCTTGCACCAAGGTGCGTCTGTGTCGCTGACCAAAGCACCTAGCATGGCGCAACTCATGTTGTGGGGCATGTTGCTGATGGCTTTGGCTTTTTGGTTGTACAGCATTGCATTGGTGCTGTACCGCGTGCGTACCCTCATCTTGCAACGTGAATCTCATGCCGCTTGGGTGCAAGCTTTGCCTGAAGTGCAAAGTGTGATGGCGCACCACACATCGGCAACGGTGGAGGTGCGATCATGAAATGGCAAAGCTGGGCTGAGTTTTGGAACATGGGTGGTTATGCCCCCTATGTGTGGGGCAGCGTGGGGGTGTGTGCACTTTTGATGCTGATAGAAGTGTGGCAAGCGCGTGCTGCCAGACGCCAAGTGTTGGCCCAACTGCAAACCGAAATGGCATGGCAGGAAATGGCCGTGACCGATTCACAACAAGGCCCTTCCCAATGAAACCCAGAACGAAACGCTTTGCTTTGATTGCGGCAGGCTTGGTGGTGTTGTCTGCTGCGGCAGCTTTTGTGCTCAATGCTTTTCAAAGCAACTTGGTGTTTTTCTTCACCCCCACACAAGTGAGCAACGGTGAAGCCCCCAAGGGCAGAACCTTCCGTGCGGGTGGCATGGTCAAAGAGGGCAGCTTGGTGCGCGAAGGCAACACCGTTCGGTTCATCATCACCGACACCGCCAAAGAAATGCCCGTCACATACGTCGGTTTGTTGCCTGATTTGTTCAAAGAAGGCAAGGGCGTGGTGGCACAAGGCAAATTGGGTGATGACGGCTTGTTTGTCGCCAACGAAGTGTTGGCCAAACACGATGAAAACTACATGCCTCCCGAAGCGCAACACGCGCTTGATCAAGCCACGGCCACCAAAGCCGCGCAATCTGTGAAAGCCCCTTGATGCTGCCAGAACTCGGACAATTCGCACTCATCTTGGCCGCAGTGGTGGCCTTGGTTCAAGGCACCTTGCCCTTGGCGGGCACCTTTGTGCGTGACACCGCTTGGCAAGTGACTTTGCAATCGCTCGCAAGGCCTGCCGCAGCGCTGCAATTTTTTCTGGTCGCGTTGTCTTTTGCCACCTTGGCCGCTTCGTTTTTGAACAACGATTTTTCGGTGGTGTATGTGGCGCAGCACTCCAACTCATTGTTGCCCAAGCCCTACCAATTTGCAGCGGTGTGGGGTGGACATGAAGGCTCGCTGTTGCTGTGGGTGTTGTTGTTGGCCTTGTGGTCGGTAGCGGTCGCGGTGTTTTCGCGCAGCTTGCCTTTGGACATGGTGGCGCGTGTGCTGGGTGTGTTGGGTTTGGTGTCGGTGGGTTTTCTGGCCTTCATATTGACCACCTCTAACCCGTTCGAACGTTTGTTGCCAGCAGCCATGGATGGCCGTGATTTGAACCCCTTGCTGCAAGACCCCGGTTTGGTGATTCACCCACCCATGCTCTACATGGGTTATGTGGGCATGTCGGTGGCGTTTGCGTTTGCCATCGCGGCGCTTTTGAGTGGGCGACTCGACGCAGCATGGGCGCGTTGGTCACGTCCGTGGACCGTCATTGCATGGACCTTCCTCACCTTCGGCATTGGTCTTGGTTCTTGGTGGGCCTATTACGAATTGGGCTGGGGCGGTTGGTGGTTTTGGGACCCCGTTGAAAACGCATCGCTCATGCCTTGGTTGGTGGCCACCGCATTGATCCACTCATTGATGGTCACTGAAAAACGCGGCAGCTTCAAAGCCTGGACGGTGTTGCTCGCGATTGCTGCTTTTTCGCTGTCGTTGCTGGGCACATTCTTGGTTCGCTCGGGTGTGTTGACCTCGGTGCATGCGTTTGCGTCTGATCCGTCACGCGGTGTGTTCATCTTGATCTTCTTGGCGGTGGTGGTGGGCAGTTCACTCACTTTGTTTGCATGGCGTGCACCGGCAGCGACCTTGGGCGG
>JACCDH011465039.1_pt1 | contig 11462 bp, 17 predicted proteins | sample 7442481 | NCBI WGS metagenome assembly JACCDH01 (sample SAMN15323433, study PRJNA562643) | freshwater metagenome | isolation source: river surface water | place: USA:Blue River Watershed | collected 2017-08-15 | reverse complement strand
ATAATGTTGATTATGATGAGATATATCAAAAAATTCATAATGATATATCATTTGGTTCTGAAACATTCTATAATTTAGTTGATATATCATATGATATTTTCGGAAATATTGTTGATTTATTATGCGAAATAGAATTTTTCAACAATTATTTCACATATAAATATAATGTTTATAATATTATAGAATGCTGTGATAAAGTATTCACTGGATGTCATCCTGGTTTATATAATATGAAACAGATTAAATTTTATTTGAGAAATGATAAAACTGGTTTAGTTATAGATAAACTACATAATCATATATCAAAATATCATGTTCAAATAAATCCTAATAAATATAAAAATATTAAAACAATCATAGATAATGAAATTTCACGTAGATGGAAAAACACATTCTATGATGAATATACTAAATAATATGGAAAGTTATAATATACGTCAAACAATTGTATTACGTACTGATTTAAAAACTAGGCGTGGTAAAGATTGTTCACAAGCAGCACATGCTTCTATGTTGAGTTTGGTGTCTCAGCTACACGTAGATGTAATTGATGATAAAGTTGATATTGGTGTGAATATTGATAAAGATTCACCATTGGCTTTATGGTTAGCTGGTAGTTTTGCTAAAATCACTCTTGGTTGTAAAGATGAAGAAGAACTTTTATCTTTATATAATAAAGCAAAAGAAATGAATATACCAGTTGTATTAGTTACCGATAATGGTAAAACAGAATTTCATGGTGTTAAAACAAATACAGCTATTGCTATCGGACCATGGTATAAAGATGAAATTGATTTGATAACCAAAGATTTAAAATTGTTGTAAATTAAAAACGAAGCTTAGAATCTAGGCTTCGTTTTTTTAGTTATTGTGATATCTTCATCATTGAATACTATGAAATGAGCATATCCAAAACCAGCATGGGATGTTCCTTTGATACCTAAACTAGCAAGAAATTCACTAGCATCATATTCATCACCGAGTGATTCTTCTAACATTTTGAAAAACGATTGTCCGTGCAATCTTTCTATTTCCCATCTGTACATTTCTTCTAAATTTTGATTATATTCTTCTGAATTAATAGTGAAATCGTATTCACCATTTTCTACATCTGTATTAAATTTCGCAATTTCTTGTTTCATTCCATAATCATACCGATATATCTTTTTAAGTTGTTCAAAACTTATTTTAGATAAACAATCCTTAACATATTTTGATTGGTCATCATAATATTCATCAAGATTGAAATAATATTGTTTAGCAGGAATCCTTACTTGATATAACCTTTCCTCGCTTTTATAATGTGCTAGTTTTCTAGCATAATCTTTTGCATCATCTTTATTTTCGCTAAAATAAATACCATGACCCCAACCAGAAGCACCTTCACCAGTACCAAAACTACCTAAGTAAAATTCATCAAAGTCGTACCTAGAACCGTGATATGCCGTCATAGTATCGGAATATCTCTCAAATAACATTATTTTCATATTTTTCTCTTAGTTACTTTTTCAATAGGGATTAATTCATCTCTATCTTTATCATATATTTTACCATTTTCTATTTTATCTACATGGTATAATATACTTTTGAAATATACTTTATCACCAACTTTTATTTCGTCTTTATCCCAAAACTTATCAAAATTTTTGATATTTTTAATAGTATTTTTAACATAAATATCAATGATTTTATTAGATAAATCAACTATTTCGTTGTCATCTTTATCTGATATATCCATTGTATCTAGTGGGAATTTGTTGTTTATATCAACAACTAAACTATCTCTAAAATCAGCAAATTTCTCTTTGATATACTCTCGTATTTCAGTTTCTGTTAAATTATCCATAGATTCTTTAACGTATTGATTGAATTTTTTTACACTTCCCATATATTATATATATAATATGAGATTCATTAAAAATTACACGGAATTTTTAGGTTTAAATCTGAATGAAGCATTTGATTTAACCAGTTATGTACAGAAAGAAAAAATACCAGATAATTTAGTTGATATATCAACAGAAATTATAAATGGATGGTATGTAGAAGCTGGTAATAATACACCTGGTGATGTTCGTGGTAAAAAAGATAATTTGATTTTATGGTATGCTAGAAATATCAAAAAAATATGTATTGCTGCATTAGAACCATCACATCCAGTGAATAGTTCTTTGATTAATATGTTGAAAACTAAACTAGAAAGAGATGTAATAAGCGATGAATCATTATTAAATATTAAAAATAGTATAATAAATGGCAAAGAAACTGGTGTTCTCGATTATATATGTGAGTTCATAATAAGTAAAATGAATGTAACTAAAATAACATCTATGAAAGATTATATTTTTTCAATGAATCGTAATAAACAATTTTTTAAAATAAACTTTATGTCAACATTTGAAGAAATGGCTGAAAAGTCGGAAGAATGGCATAAATCTTTGAAAGCTAGTGGTACTGTTGAAGGTGAAGACGGATATGTTTTGAAAAAATATGATGATGGATATTATTGGGTTGATTTATTAACAAATGATAGCAGAGAAGAAGCACAAGCTATGGGACATTGTGGTAGAACAAGTCATGATACTATTGTTTCTTTGCGTAAAGTGAATATTAATGGTGTGATTGAACCGTTTGTTACATTAGCATTAGATTATGCAGAAGATTTAGATGTTGACCAAACTATTAGTGATGGTGATATGTTGGAATATAGCATTATGTATCAATGTAAAGGAAGAGGTAATAAAAAACCCGTCGAAAAATACCATAGATATATAATTGATTTCTTGTTAGATGATACATTTAATATAGAAGAAATAGGGGAAGAATATTCAACAAAAGATGATTTTCAATTATCAGATATCAAAGACCTTAGTGTTATAGATGAATTTTTAAATAAAAAGCCTGATATGTTCTTTGCTGATGGTGTAGAACTTATTAATTTTGTAGATAATAAACAATTAGTTGAGAAATTATACGAACTCACACAAACCAATGATTCTTTTGAATTTAACATTAAAAGTTTTACTAATATGTACACGTTGTGTATGTTTGGTATAATTAGTATTGATGAATTTAAAGAAAGATATACTAATATTGATAGTATGAAAAACGGAGTTATTTATATGAAAACGGGTGCTAGTAATTTAGCTAGTTTCAGTTGTTTGTATAGTGATGAACGTACTGATTCAGGTAGTAGTTATTCTGAGATTGTTGAACACATTGATGGTGATAATGATTATTTTGAAGGGTATGGAGGGTATAATACATTTGATGTATTAAAATACCATAATATAAATGATGAAAATTTATTAAAAATATTTAATTATGTTAAAGACGAATATTTAGAAGACGATTGTACATTTAAAGATTTTAAAGATGAATATAAACGTATAATAGGTCATGGTGCTGCATTTGACGAAACGATAGTTGATGCAATAGAAAATGCGTATGGTTCAGCACAATATACTGCTGATGAGAATGAGAAATGGAATAGTATTTATAAACCACTCAAAGAATTTTGTGGATATGAAAAAATTGAACTTGAAACCATGCCTTTGAAAAACGAATATATTAAAAAACTAACACACGAAGATGCATCAGAAGTACATTCATCAACAAATGCCATAGATTTATATGAAAATATATTTGTTGTGATGGATATAGAAACTGATATATCGGAGAAATTCAAATACAGCTATCCATACCACGGTAATTGGATTGGTGATGTGAAAGATGATGATTTCAACGAAGAATTAACAAACAAATTATTAGATATATAATATATGAAACATTTCACAGATTCTTACTTAAATAGTTATTCGATATTAAATGATGCCGTTATAGGTATTGAATTTGAATTTTATTCAAATCTATCTATTCCAGCAACAACGATGGAATTAACCAAAACATTGAAACGTAATGTTAAATATGTTGACCAATATCATCCTTCTATTAAACCAGAATATGAGTGTTTTTTATTAACACCAGATTATAGTGGAGGTGATAATATGTTAGAACTAATTACATCACCTTTAAGTTACCAAGAAGCTAGAATTGTATTAGCTACTGTATATAAAACTATACAAAAAATTGGTTATACCGATAATATGTCGGGTATGCACATAAATATCAGTTTTGGTACAAAAGATATATCAAAAATCAATTATTTGAAATTAATGATGATTCTTGATGAAACAAAAGTATATGATATTTTTCCAGATAGAGAAGATAATATTTATTGTCGTTCTATTAAAAATTATATACCATATTCTGGCTTTGATTTTTCTGATATATCACCAGCTATGATTGCATCAACAATGAATTTTGATACTGAAAATAGATATTACGGTGTGAATTTATCTACAATAAAAGATGGTAGAATAGAATTTAGATATATCGGTGGGGAAAACTATGTCAATTTATTAGAAGAGAGTTTAGATTTATTAGATTATTTCGTAATGACTACACATGATAGTTTTAATAATTTAACAAACACAGAATCAGAAGCATTAATTTCTCATATGAGTGAGAAAATGAAAGAACATAAAAATTTAAGTACTTTATCTGGTTTCATAGGAAAATACCCAAACATCAATATTGAAATAAATAGAACATCTACATTTGATTATGTAAATAGTTTTTATAATAATTTATATGATAAAATATTTGTTATTACTAAAAGTTTGAAAAATATTAATGACCGTGAATTGGAATTTACTTTGAATTATGATACAGAGAATAATCAATTCGAACTGGTCAATTATATAGGTGATATATCCGGTTTATTATCATATATGGCATTTATTAGATGTGAAATAACAGGTGGTGATTATACTATGTGTGAATTTTTCAACACTGATATACATAATGCTAATTTAACTAGCTGTGCAGTTTATAACTCAGAAGTGTTTGAAACAAAATTAACACAAACAAACTGCGTTAAATACACGGTATTGAATGATTGTTATTTCGTTGATGGATTTATTGATTGTGAAATGATTGGTGGTGTATTTAAAAACGGTATTAAAGGCGACCATGCTGATATAACACCAACCGTTAAAGTAATAGATAAAGAAATAAATTTCACTAAAAAGTAAATATATCACAAATATTTTATTACATTTGTGGTATTATGGAAATAGACAAACCGATATATCACCATTATTACGTTAGAAATAATGATTCGTTTCTTTCGTATTCAGAATACGCATTAGATTATGATGATTTGTGTAAAAACAACAGTTTGTATTTGAGTTCATCAATAACATTCAAAACACATATTGACAAGGTTATATGTTCATTTTATGTAAATGGTAAAACTGGATTTGAAAACGGATTTGCTCTTAATTTACATAATAAAACACATAGTGATATAAAATTCAGTAAAACTGGTATTCCAGTATCATCTAATTTCATACCTATAAGAGATAATTTTATATTACACCCTAATGATACTATTTTATTAGCGTATTCTAGTATGCATCGAGGTTTTATAAAACACGATAATTTCACTCTATACAACTCATTAAAAACAATTTTTAATCATACATATTATGATGCTTATTATCACACTAATACTTTGAGGTTGGATAACAAATTAGTATGTATTGATGATTTGGAATTTTATAGAAATATTGAAGAATTAACATTGATTAATTGTGAAATAAAAACCATAACTAGTTATAAAACACCAAATAAATTACGTAATATTTTTATACGTAATTGTAAATATGATTACGAAACATTATATTCTTTGCGAAATGTAGATAAAATATACATAAGTGGTAATATTGACATGCATATTATCAACAGATTTTTAGATAATACTGTTGATGAAGTGCGTATGAGTTTGGGAACTAGTAGAATAGAACCAAGAGAAAAAACGGTTGTATTATATAGAAGTGAACCAGTAAAAGATAAATATTATATGCCTATTACTTATGGTGATATTAATTTGGATTTGGATGATTTAGAAGATTTGGAATCACTTGGTTTAGATGTTGATAATTTAGATTTGGATGAGGATGATATATATTTGTAGTACTGATAACGATACAGTTCATGATGAAGCAGTGAATTATTTTGTTGACGAATATGGTAAAATATGGTATAATGATGATGATGAGGAATTGATACATTTTGTTTATTCATCATTAAATATGGATGATAATGATACGTCAAGATATGCTGTGATTAAAGTGTCTGGTGTGTATTTACCACCACCAGAAAAAAGGATATATGTCGGAACAAATGCAAAGAATTATATAGCTAATGAAGTATTAAAACGTATATTGGATTCTATATGATATATCTAACAACAATTGATAATAATTCTTATTTTATAGATAGTGATAATATATTATGGTATTATAGAATACATGATGATTTAACTTTTCCGTGCATGTTGCACATCACAAGTGAGGATATTTGGTATTCATCTCATAATGAATCTAAAACAATACCACGATATAGAAAACATAAGGATATATCATTTATTGTACATGAAAATATAAAGTTATGTACCATAAACCTAGGATATGATGATGCCGAATATTTAGTGAAAAAAGAAATAAAAAATGTAATATTAAATAAAATATTAGATTCTATTTAATTTTAAGTCCATAAAAAAGTTCTAATATTCATTAAACGTAAAAGCATAGCATCATCTTCTTCTGTTGTATTATGTTTATAAGACCTTTTACAACGAAGATGCCACCACTTATATAAAGCTGTTGCTTCATCTATTGTTTCTTTGTGTGATTCATAATTACAATGTGTTAACAAATTTTCTTTTTCTATACAATCCACAAGTATTTGAAAACAAGCATGTAACATAACAGTGTCTCTATCAACCCAGTTATCTTTAACTTTTGGTAAAGTGTTTATTTTTAAAATTCTCATAATTTTATACTCTGGTAACCATATTTAATGGTATGTTATATCCATTAATATCAATAATAGGTTCAACTTCATCATCGGTTTCTGCATAATCAATATCTAACCAATCCGTCACAATGTTATCCGAGCCAAGAGAATCACGGACTTTTGCTTGGCTTCCACAATCTGATATCATAATTTCATAACCACCGTTATTTGAAACGGTATAGTGACCATCAATTCTAAAATTCCCCATAATTAATATTTATAATTCAGTGCTACCAATATGCCACATATGCCATGATGAATTAGCATCAAGGTTTCTTTGCTTTCTTTTTATTTCAGTTTCATTATTGAAATAATGTTTCCAGAAAGCAGCATAACTTTCAAATTCACCTATAAGAAACGACTTAGTTTCTTCAAAATTGAACATATAATATTTTATCATGGGACAAAGTTACATATAAAAAACGATATATCAAAATTTAATATATAAGTTATGAGATATATCAAAAATTATACATCGTTTTTATTAGAGAAAAAGAATATTGAATTGCCATGGAGTGATTTTTTCAATAGAAATTTCCGAAGAGTTGTTGGTAATAATAAAGAAGCTAAAATAGAAAAATTACAGAAATTTTTAAGTAAAGATATTTTCAATAGTGTTTTAAATAAATCTATTATATTATCGGACACGGATAAAAAATTATACTCACAATCAAACACAATAGATAAATTTGCTATATTGATGAAATCTGAATATAATAATCAGATGACTGATATATATTATGATGATTTAGGTAATATCAAAGATTTTTTATCTGATACAGGAACAACATTAGCTATGCTAGATGTTCGTGATTTTGAACATCTAGTTGATAAAGCAAATGAATACCACGAAAGATTAGCATCTGGTATATCACCAACAACATCATCTATAAGAACAGATGAAACAGAAAATACAGATGTTTTTATAACTTATCCTAATGGTTGGTACTGGATTAATTTAAATACTAGTTTCAGTGAAGATGAGAAAAAGAACATGGGTCACTGTGGTCAAGATAGTGGTAAAATATTATTCTCTTTAAGAGATGATAAAAAACAAAGTCACGTAACAGCATCATATGATGTTAACCAGAAAGCTTTATATCAAATAAAAGGTAGAGGTAATACTAAACCATTACCGATATATCATAAAATGATAGTTGATATGGTTCTTAATGAAAAATATCAAGTAGAAATTTTCAAAACTGGTTCTTATAAACCAGAACTAGATTTTTCTTTAACCGATTTACCGGAAGATGAAATGAAAGCTATATACAAACAAAAACCTTCATTAGAAATGACGGATAAAATGTTTGAACAATACTTAAAAATAGGTGATTACAAATCTATGTTATCTATGTGCGTAAACGGTTTTGTATATACTGGTTATATGTCAAAAGCTGATAGTAACGAAAAAATACAAAAAATATTTGATTTTATTGATGAACAAAAAATAAATCCTGAAAAAAATAAGGATATTGTGAAAAGATTTATTGAATCAACTATCCTTTTGACGTGGAAAGCTGCTGGATACGATGATGAAATTTTAGATACTATTTCAAGTTTAGGTGTACCATTAGATTATTCTGAATATGATATTATAGAATATCCTGATATTGAAAGATTACAGAAATATTTCAAAATTGAAATAAATGATTATACTTTATCACATTATATAGTACAAGTTGATATGGTAGCATTTAATTATGCTATATCAACAAAAGATTTCTATTTAAATAATGATATGTTAGAATCGTTAGTTGATGGAAATGTGAGTTTTACACAAGCTGAATATTTTTTATCTAAAATAATAACATCTGATTATAAAATGTCATTATATCTGTTAACAAGTTATTTAGCAACTGCTAATGTTAAAAACATGACAACTAATTTAGATTCAAAAATAAACATGTTTATCTCTGAATTTGATTTATATATAAAAGATACTGTTGAAACTATTGGTAGTGATATAGCAAATATGGATGGTGTTAATTTAAACTTTGATATAAAAAGAAGTATCATTGATAAAGTATTCTCTTATAAAACAGTAGATTATGATGATATATACGATATATTATATGAATTTGATAATAAGGGTACAAGTAATATTTTCAATGATATGGTATTAGGAATAATATTAGGACACAAAGATTATGTTAAAATTTTAGAAATGATTTTCGAAAAGCGTTTAGACCACAAATATATTTTCAAAACTATTTCACTTTGTGGGGCAAATAAAGATAATGTATATAAACATATATCCGATATTTTCAATAAATCAAATCACACAACATATTGTTTACAATTTTTAGATAAGTATTTTGAAAATATTTGTCCAGATTATGCAAGTTCTAAAATAGATATATCACCAGAAATGGAAAAGGAATTGAAAGAAATTGCTAATGATTTACCAGATTTTGATAGAACATATACATATTCTACTGCATATGATTATATAGTTAATTATCTATAAGTATAATATGTACTATCTTAGATAATTTATATGCTTTATTGATAGAATCTTTTGTGCCTGTACTTGTACCATTCCAAAAAGCAATAACTATATCAGAATTATTTATTATTTCTGTGTTTCGGAGAAAACCAGCATGGCGACCTATGCTCCAATCAGGCTTAAAAATTTGCATAGGTATATTGTATTCTGATGCAAATTTTTCAGCTATTTTATCAGCACCTTTTGCGCCACCAGAAACTATTGTTGATATATCACCACGATAGTCAACAACAATTTCATTTATTTTTTGTTTAGCAAAATTATAATCGTCAAATGTTCTACTTCCGATTACGGCAACTCTTATATTTTTCATATTACAAATTTAATAAAATGTTTTTATATATAATATATGATAGTGATAAAATTTGATGAATTTTTGTTTGAAGGTTCAAACAGAAAAAAGAATTTGGATAAAATAGATGGTATGAGAGATGTTATTTTTGAACATTGTTTCAAAATTTATAGATATATAGATAGTACATATGTTGACGGATGGAAAGATGAAATTGTGGATTTCATGAATACTGTTTATGGATATGATGATAATTTTGGTTATGATATTTTATACAAAAAATTAACATTCAAAATAATGGATGAATATGATAATATTGATACCAAAATAATGAGAAACGTTGATTCTATTGTAAAATCAGTTGATAAAAAATGTGGTGATATGTATATTTATCGAGATGACATATATGAATGTTTGCGTTTGTATAATAAATTTGTGTCAATTATTTGTAATAATTATATAAACAAAAAATACAAAAACAATGATTATAATTGCATAGAAATATTATCTGAAATTTTTGATATATCATAACTATTTATTATATTTGCATTATGGAATATGTTATGAAAGAAAAAATCAAATATTTTATGATAACGATATATCATAAAATATTATATTGTTTAGGTGTTGATATTTTATATCCTAAAATAATACTAGAATATACTGATAAACAAGATGTCATTAATATGCATATCAATAACATATTCAACGACACACCAGATAAAATGTTGTATCATATATCAGAAGCTAAAAAAGTGAGATGGATGATATTTAAGTTGAACAAAACACATAACATAGAAAAATATAAAAGAAAATTAGATAAATATTGTATGAAATATGATGTTGACGCTGATGATTTTGTTAATGCTTTTAATAATGAATACGAACAAATTTTCAGTAATAATATAATAAGAGATATGATACTAGGTTTTTATAAAATTATGGATATTTATGTTACCGAATTATTTTTGTTTGATTTGTATTTTACTACTAGATTGTTTAAAAACAAAATATATCAACTAACAGATATTATACTATTGCCTGGTATGGATTATATGACAACAAGAGTAGCTGATATAGTCAGAGATGATAAAACTGGTTATCTCGAATATTTATATTATAAATATTTATCAAAACAATTGAAAAACAAAAAAATGTTATTTGACGAGAAATACAAACTATAAGTATATTTATATATACTTTATGGAACATTATATTTCAAAACTAGCATTTGATGCACAAGATAACAAGGAAGAATATCTTAAATGCATATTATCAGATTTTGGTATAGAATTACCAGAATCTTTTGATATATCAATCACAGAAAAATATGTTGATATATCTAACAAAATAAAAATTTATCTTTATACTTAATGAAAAGAATAATAAAAAATGAATTATTAACTGGTGGTTTATCAGATAATATGGATATATCAGATATAATATCTTTATATCCAGGCAAAGAAGAAATGATACGACATAATTTCAAGTTAGGATTAGAAGTAGAAAAAGAACACACTAATAATCGATATATAGCTGCTGAAATAGCAAGAGACCATTTATATGAAAACCCTAACTATTACGTTGAATTATCAAAACTGGATTTATAAAAAAGAGTGGTTTAAACCACTCTTTTATTTGATATATCATAAATAGGTGCACAATGTTTAAGCTGTGCCCATCTAACAAGATTGAATGTTTTAGGACACACTAATTGACCACTTTTATAACCATTAT
>JACCDH011022899.1_pt1 | contig 11468 bp, 6 predicted proteins | sample 7442481 | NCBI WGS metagenome assembly JACCDH01 (sample SAMN15323433, study PRJNA562643) | freshwater metagenome | isolation source: river surface water | place: USA:Blue River Watershed | collected 2017-08-15 | reverse complement strand
TCTAAGTCAGTTTTTTTTAAGTTATTTGCAATCCCAATTAGAGAGGTGTCCGAGTGGTTGAAGGAGCAAGCCTGGAAAGTTTGTATATGGGTAACTGTATCGTGGGTTCGAATCCCATCCTCTCTGCAAAATTTTTAGCCTCACGAACAAGTTTCTTGAGGCTTTTTTTGTAAAAATAATTAGCGTACTTTTTTTAAAATTTATTGGCGGAGAATTTTAAAAAAATCCAATAAAAACAAGCGTTCATTTTATAAACATTGTCTAATTTTTTAATTTATTTGACAAATTTAACATGTTAATTGAACGATGAAAAAGTATTATAAATTTATTTTTGTAGGTTAACTTAAATAGGTAACATATAAAGCAATTTTCAAGAGTCTTTAAATTTACTAAAATGAGGAATTAAAAATGAAAGTATTTGTCTTTATCTTCTTTTGTAGTCTCACGTATGGACAAAAATTACATCACCAGATGCTATCTGCTCAGGGAGGTGTTGCTACCACATCCAAGGGTGTGAAAGTAAGTCAGACCATTGCTCAGCAAGGTGTTATTGGAACCTCTTCTGCAAAAAAAGTGATTCTTAGTCAGGGATTTCAGCAAAGTAAAATATCTAATACTGCCATTCTTCAGACCGATTGTATTACCACGATGGTCTATCCTAATCCAGTTGTAGAGTCGGTTAACTTTAAATTTTCGGCTCCCGTTAACGGAAAAATTACTGTTTCCATTTTTGATATCCATGGCCGACTTTTATTATTTCAAGAAAAAGAAGCTGTAGACAATATATTAACAATAAATAATTTGCTTCTGGCAGCGGGAGAATACTTCGTCAAACTCGACGGAAATTTATATTCCTTTTCCACCACAATTCTAAAATCCAAATAAACAAAAATGAAAAAAATTGTACCCCACATCCTTTTTTTCTTTCTTACTTTCTCAACCTACTCACAAGGTGTTTTTTTTAATCTTGGAAAGAACTTTAGTACCCTTACCTACAAAAACAACTCGTCCTTTACCAAAAAACTAATAGTTAATGGTGTTGGTGATGCGTATGAATTGGGTTTTACAGATGTTTTGAAATATAAAAATTTCAAAGATTTGAAATACACAGGAAGTATAACTATCAATGATTACAATGCTGTTGCTGAGTCTACTCAAAATTTGTTAGAGTGGAAAACTACATATTTGGGAGTACAAAGTACGGTCGACTATCAGTTTTATGATTCGTTTTACTTTTTCCTAAGTGCGAGGGCAGGTTTGAGCTTATCTACTATCCTAAGAGGGAAACAAGTAGTAGATAACTCGGCTTATAATTTGGCTGGAAATGGCGAATTTTCAGGATTAGTTTTACAGCCTGTTATTGGGGTATATGCTAAATACTATCTTTCTAAAAATGGCTATTTAAGCGCAGGTTTAAACTTTAGTAAGAATGTCAAATTAGCCAACAACCTAGATAATGTTTCTATTAATACTACCCAAATTATGTTTGGAGGTTATTTTGATTTAATAAAAAGATAATAACTCATGAAAAAATTATTTTACATCGTTTTATTGTTGGCTTCAGCTTCAGCTTTTGCACAAAATAAAGGCATAACTTATCAAGCTGTAATTTATATTCCAGGAGGACAAAATGTGCCTGGAGTTAATGTTTCTAATGTGCCAATGACAAATAAATCCATTTGTTTACAGTTTAGTTTTTTAGATGCAACTGCAGGTTTAGAATATCAAGAAGTGGTCAAGACTACCACAGATGAATTTGGAATGGTAAATATATCCATCGGTTCTGGAAATCAAACAGGCGGTTATGCTAGTTCTTTTGATGCTATAGTGTGGAGTGCTACTTATAAGAAAACACTAAAAGTTGCGCTTGATGCAACAGGTCTATGCAATCAATTTGAAGCGTTAACCGATGAGTCATTGGCATCAGTTCCTTTTGCAAATGCTGCAATTACTGCCGAAAATGTTTCGGGTGTGGTAGCTATAGCTAATGGAGGTACAGGTGCAACTACGGCTTCGGCGGCTCGAACTAATTTAGGTTTAGGCAATGTAGAAAACACTTCCGATTTGAACAAACCCATGTCTACAGCTACTAAAATTTATGTGGATAGTCAAATTGTTAGTTCCACTATACCAGATGCCACTACAACAAGCAAAGGAAAAATTCAGTTAACGGGTGATTTGTCAGGAACAGCTGTTGCACCAACCGTTCCTGGATTAGCGTTGAAAGCCAATAGTTCAGATGTAATTATAGGTTTAGCTACTAAAGAAAATACCTCAAATAAAAGTACAGATGCTACTTTGTCATCCAATTCAGATGTGAAATTTCCAACCGAAAAAGCGGTAAAAACGTATGTAGATGTTCAGGTTGCAGGAGCTACTATTGCAGATGCTTCAACTACTGTTAAAGGGAAAATTCAGTTGGGAGGTGATTTAGCAGGAACTGCAGCATCTCCAACGGTTCCGGGATTGGCTTTGAAAGAAAATGCCGCCAATAAATCAACCAACACTACTTTAGGAACTAGCAATATTTTGTTTCCAACTCAAAATGCAGTAAAAATGTACGTAGATACAGCTATTGCTGTAGCTACTATTGTGGATGCCGATGCTACTACAAAAGGGAAATTACAATTAGCAGGTGATTTAGCAGGAACTGCAGCAGCTCCAGTTGTTGCGAATGGTGCGATTACTGATGCAAAAATTGCCAATGGTATTAGTGCTTCAAAAGTAGGTTTAGGGAATGTAGACAATACTTCAGACGCTAATAAACCAATTTCAATAGCAACACAAACGGCATTGGATTTAAAAGCACCTTTAGCTTCTCCAACTTTCACAGGAACTGTTTCAGGAATTACTAAATCAATGGTAGGTTTGGGTAACGTGGACAATACTTCAGACGCTAATAAACCTATTTCAATAGCAACACAAACGGCATTGGATTTAAAAGCACCTTTAGCTTCTCCAACTTTCACAGGAACTGTTTCAGGAATTACTAAATCAATGGTAGGTTTGGGTAACGTGGACAATACGACTGATGCTAGTAAACCCATTTCAACAGCAACACAAACGGCATTGGATTTGAAAGAAAATCTATCAAATAAAAGTACTGATATTGTTGTCGATGCTACTTCTACAACCAAATACCCATCAGTAAAAGTAATTAAAGATTACGTTGATGCCTTAAATGCAGCTGCAGGTGTGGCAGATGGTTCAATCACCTCAGCAAAAATCAAAGATGGAGACATTGTTAATTCAGATGTTAGTGCCACCGCAGCTATTGCGTATTCAAAATTAAATTTGGCGAATTCAATTGTAGCTTCAGATATTACTGCAGATGCGATAGAGACGTCAAAAATCAAAGATGCTAATGTAACGTACGCAAAAATACAAGATGTAAGTGCGACGGATAAAGTATTAGGACGCGTTTCAACAGGAGCGGGAGTGATAGAAGAAATTGCCACAATAGGATCAGGTAATGTAGTGCGCGCGACTTCACCTACTTTGGTGACGCCTGCTTTAGGAACTCCTTCGGCAGCGGTTTTAACTAATGCAACAGGTTTGCCTTTGACTTCAGGAGTAACCGGAATTTTACCAGGAGCTAATGGAGGAACAGGAGTTGATAACGGCACCAAAACGATTACTTTGGGAGGGAATTTAACGACCTCAGGAGCCTATGCAACAACATTAACTGCAACAGCTGCTACATCAGTTACTTTACCAACAACAGGTACATTAGCCACTTTAGCAGGAACAGAAACCTTAACCAATAAGACATTAACGAGTCCAACTTTAACTACACCCACTTTAGGAGTAGCATCCGCAACAAGTGTAAACGGATTGACTCCAACAGCACTTACTACAGGATTTACTATCGCAGGAGGAAGTACAACATCTAAAACATTAACAGTTAGCGATGATGCTACGGTAAGCGGTACCACAAGCGGAACCAATACAGGTGACCAAACCATTACCTTAACAGGTGATGTAACAGGAAGCGGAACAGGAAGTTTTGCGGCAACTATTGGTACCGGAAAAGTAACGACAACTACTATTGCTGCTGATGCAGTAACCTCGGCTAAGATTGCCGATGGAACTATCGTAGTGGGAGATCTAGCAGACAATGTAGTGGAGACCGCTAAAGTAAAAGACGCTAATATTACCTACGCCAAAATTCAAAATGTAAGTGCAACGGATAAGGTATTAGGACGTGTAACGGCTGGAGCAGGAGTAGTAGAAGAAATCGCAACTACAGGTTCTGGTAATGTGGTGAGAGCCACTTCACCTACTTTAGTAACACCAGCCTTGGGAACGCCTTCGGCAGCAGTATTAACTAATGCAACAGGTTTGCCTTTGACTTCAGGAGTAACCGGAATTTTACCTTTGGCTAACGGAGGAACAGGTTCTGCTACCAAAAATTTTGTAGATTTAACTACTACTCAAACCATAGCGGGAGATAAAACGTTTAGCAACACTATTAAAATAACTGCAGGTACACCTGGAGCAGGAAAAGTATTAACCTCAGATGCGAATGGTTTAGCGTCTTGGTCAGACATTCCTGTTTCTAACTTAATTACAGGAGTAACTGGAATTTTGCCATTAGCTAGTGGGGGAACAGGTTCAGCTACTCAAAACTTTGTGGATTTAACGACAGCTCAAACTATCGCGGGAACTAAAACATTTAGCGATCCTATTGCGGGTTCTATTACTGGGAACGCGGCTACGGTAACCACCAATGCAAATTTAACTGGAGACGTAACCAGTTCAGGGAATGCTACAACTATTGGCGCTAGCAAAGTAGTAACTGGTATGATTGCAGATGGAACTATTATAGTTGGTGATTTAGCAGATGCCGCAATTGAAACGGATAAAATTAAAGATACAAACGTAACCTACGCTAAAATTCAAAATGTAAGTGCAACAGATAAAGTATTAGGACGCGTATCAACAGGAGCAGGAGTCGTAGAAGAGATTGCTACTACAGGTTCGGGTAATGTGGTGAGAGCGACTTCGCCAACCTTAGTAACACCCACTTTAGGAGTAGCAACTGCAACAAGCGTCAATGGATTAACTCCAACAGCACTTGCTACGGGCTTTACTATTTCGGGAGGAAGTACTACTTCAAAAACATTAACAGTTAGTGGTGATGCTACGGTAAGTGGAACCATGAGCGGAACCAATACGGGCGACCAAACCATTACCTTAACAGGTGATGTAACAGGAAGTGGAACAGGAAGTTTTGCGGCAACTATTGGTACCGGAAAAGTAACGACAGCTACTATTGCTGCTGATGCAGTGACTTCTGCTAAGATTGCCGATGGAACTATTGTAGTGGGAGATCTAGCAGACAATGCAGTGGAGACCGCTAAAGTAAAAGACGCTAACATTACCTACGCCAAAATTCAAAATGTAAGTGCAACAGATAAAGTATTAGGACGTGTAACGGCTGGAGCAGGAGTGGTAGAAGAGATTGCTACTACAGGTTCGGGTAATGTGGTGAGAGCAACATCTCCAACTTTGGTAACACCTGCGCTTGGAACTCCTTCGGCCGTGGTCTTAACTAACGCAACAGGATTGCCTTTAACTTCTGGAGTTACGGGAACTTTGCCTGTTGCTAATGGAGGTACCGGAATTGTAAGTTTAACAGCGGGTTATATTCCTTTTGGTAATGGAACTTCAGCATTTAGTTCCTCTAGTAATTTGACTTGGGATAATAGTTACAAATTATTAAATGGAATTTATTTTGGTAGAGGTGCAGATAATAGTGCTACTAATTTAGTATTTGGAAATTTTGGATTATATTCTAATGCCGGAGGCACTTATAACACTGCTTTAGGATTAGAAGCATTAAATACAAATACAACAGGTTCATTTAATGTTGCAGTTGGTTTTCAAAGTTTATTAAGAAATACGACCGGTCAATACAATACGGGTACTGGGTACTTTTCGCTAATCAATAATACTACTGGTTCTATGAATAGTGCTTATGGTATGTATTCTTTAGCTTATAATACAACAAGTGATGAAAATTCTGCTTTTGGATATGGGGCATTAGTGAATACCACTGGTTCGAAAAATACGGCGGTAGGGAAGTATGCATTGTCTACCAATACTACCGGAGCGAATAATACTGCAGTTGGTAACTCTGCAGATGTTGCTACTAATAATTTGTCAAATGCTACAGCTTTAGGATATGGAGCAACTGTTAATGCGAGTAATAAAATCCAACTAGGGAATAGTTCTGTAACTTCGGTAGCTACAGCTGGAAAATTAACAACGGGGGCAGTTACTTATCCTAATACAGATGGTACTTCGGGACAATATTTAACTACAAATGGTAGTGGAACCGTTAGTTTTACTTCATTACCTGCAATAAACTTAGCGTCTGGGGTTACAGGGACTTTGCCTATTGCTAACGGAGGTACAGGATCAAGCACGCAAAATTTTGTGGATTTAACTACAGCACAAACTATAGCTGGTGTTAAAACCTTTAGTTCTGATGTTTCCATCAATGAAAATAAATTTGGAAGAGGAGCAGGTAGTTCGGGCAACAGAAACGTTGCTATCGGGATTAACCCATTAGCTAACAATACGACTGGACAATGGAATACAGCAGTAGGAGCTTACACTCTGCAAGCTAATACAACTGGATCTAATAATACAGCAATCGGACAGGAAGCTATTAGTAATTATGCACCAGGTTCAGGCAATACAGGGATCGGAAATAGAGCACTAATGAATACAACAGGTTCAAACAATACAGCTCTTGGTCATAATGCATTATTAAACTCAACAACAGGTTCAAATAATGTAGCCATTGGTATTAATTCTATGACTACTAATACCACAGGTAGTAATAACACAACCATAGGTAGTAGCACAGATGTTGCTGTAAATAATTTAACCAATGCCACAGCCATAGGTTATGGAGCCTCTGTTGATGCTAGTAATACAATTAAATTAGGGAATTCTTTGGTAACCGATATAAAAACAGCTGCAAAGTTAACTACAGGGGCAGTTACTTATCCCAATACCGATGGTACTTCGGGACAATATCTAACCACAAATGGTAGTGGAACCGTTAGTTTTACTTCATTACCTGCTATAAACTTAGCATCTGGGGTTACAGGAATTTTGCCTATTGCAAACGGTGGTACAGGATCTTCTACCAAAAACTTTGTAGACTTAACGACTGATCAAACTATCGCTGGAGTAAAAACTTTTTCAGGAAGTTCAACTATAGTAAACCAAAATTTAACCGTTAACGCAGCAGGAACAACAGGACAAGGAATTATTTTATCTGATGATGGAGATATTGTGGATAACAATGATGGTGCCGCTACATTCCGTTTTACAGGTGGAGTAAAAATAAATAATGATAAAGGAAGTGCCGGAACAACAACTAAAATAACCTTAGCAAATACAGGTGCTATCACCGCTGCGGGAAGTGTTACGGCGAGTCAATTAATTTCAAATGTTGCTACAGGAACAGCACCCATGGTAGTAACATCAACGACACCTGTAGCGAATTTAAATATTGGAGGAAATGCAGCAACGGCTACAAAACTTGCCGCTACAAAAAATATCAACGGCGTGGCATTTGATGGTAGTGCTGATATTACAGTTGCGACAGCTGCAGGAACTTTGACAGGAACTACCTTAGCATCTAATGTGGTAAATTCAAGTTTAACTAGCGTGGGCACAATAACAACAGGTACTTGGAATGGAACGACCATTGCAATTGCAAACGGAGGTACAGGCCAAACTACTAAAACAGCAGCATTTGATGCGCTTTCGCCAATGACAACTGCTGGAGATATTATTTATGGAGGAATAGGCGGTACTGGAACACGATTAGCAAAAGGGACAGACGGACAAGTATTAACCTTAGCAAGTGGCGTGCCTACTTGGACTAATAATGGTGGTACGGCTTCCGTTTTAAGTAAGTCGGCAACTTATACGATCGCTACAACTGATACTGCTAAATATTTTGTTTTTTCGGGATCTACAGCTTCACAAACAATCACTTTACCAAGTGCAAGTGCTGTTGGAGCAGGAAGAGAAATTACCATTAAAAATATTGCAAGTGTATCGGTTTCAATTGCCGCTACTGCAGGAAATTTAATTTCAGATAGTACGACTACTGGAGCGACTTCATTGTCCATAGGCATTGAACCCTCTAATAATTGGATAAAGGCAATTTCTGATGGAACCAACTGGATAATTTTGAGAGCCTTATTTTAATTAATAAAGTAATGAAAAAATGGATAGTAATATTAGTATTGTGTTTGGTATTCTATAAAGGAAGTGCCCAAACCGGTATTGGCACCACCACGCCTAATGCGTCAGCAAAGTTGGAGGTGTATGCTACCGATAAAGGATTTTTGCCGCCGCGAATAGCTTTGACAGCAACTAATTCGGCAAGTCCAGTTACATTGCCTGCAATAGGTTTGCTTGTCTACAATACTGCAACTACAGGCACAGCTCCTACTAATGTAGCGCCAGGCTATTATTATTGGAATGGATCGGCTTGGGTAGTTATTCTAGGGAATATAACCAGCAGTAGTATTTCTGGCAATGGAACGTCTACTACATTGACGAATTTTGGTGCTGAGGTCAACACACAATCGGGAACCTCCTATACTTTAGCAGCAACCGACAATGGTAAGATTATAAGTTGTACTAGTAATAGTGCAATTACTATTTATGTACCGGCTTTAACTACAGGATTTAATTGTCTTATTGTACAACGAGGTAGTGGTCAAGTAACTTTATCAGCTTCAGGGTCAACAATAAATAATCGGTACAATTTTAATAAAACAGCAGGTCAGCATGCTATTATGAGTTTGGTGAGTGTATCATCGGGTTTTTTTGTTTCATCAGGCGATATGTCAAATTAGTATTGAATATGAAAAAAACGCTTATCTATATGCTCTTTCTTTGCTGTATAAGTGTTCAAGCACAACTTATGGCTACCTATCAACCCGTGCAAAAACAGCCTCGTGTGCAATTTGATTATTGGGTTATGAATACCCATGCGGGTAACGGAACTGCCACGCAATATCCAATTGTACCTACCAATAGAACTGAAATGGATAATCTTTTTAATTCTGCTAATTCAAATACCACGGTCTACCAAACCGGTAAAACCAATTCGGCTAGAATATTAGATTGGACAAGTGCTGCGGAGTTAAGTGCAATTGGTATCAATCTTCCGAATAGCGGGAATTATTTTGGATTCAAAATACAAGGGACATTTATTCCACAAGAGACGGGTTCATATACATTTACTCTTGAGTCAGATGATGCTAGTGATTTATTCATCGATGGGACTTCAATAATTGGATCCTACATAGGTCAAGCCGTTCCCAATCTTGGAACGCATACCGGAAGTGCGATTTTGACTGCTGGGAAATCCTATACATTTCAAATACGCATGCAACAAGGAGGTGGTGGTTATGGTTTGCGATTCTATTGGAAATCACCAACTCAGAACAGTGCGCCAAGTTACTACTCTAGTGTGCTTCCATCTAATACTTATTTTCAATCTTGGACACAGAACTTGCAAGAATTGGTTTCTGAACCTCTTATGGACGGAAGCTCGGCGACAAAAGCAGCGCCTAGTGCCAAATACATTCAAACAGCATTTGGTAATTATAACGATGGCGAATATTGGATTAACCTCCCTTATGTGGGCCCTACTAAGGTGTTTTGTTTATTGAGGTCTGCTGTTGATGGTGGCGGCTGGATGATGGCCATGAAGGCAACTCGAGGCACTACTTTTCAATATTCGAGTAATTATTGGACATCAGCTAATACCTTATATCCAACCCAGACCAATAGAAATGATGGTGATGCTAAATTTGACACCATGAATTATTATCACGCCAAAGACATTATGGCGTTGTGGCCTGATATTCCATGGAACCAAGGTGGAAGTTCTACAGGTGGAAGCATTAATACCAATGGGAGTTATAATGTCTGGTGCTGGTTGCAAAATAATTTTAATAATGGTATTCGTATTACCCCAATTAGTTTTTTCAATCAAGCGAGTAATTTATTTTTTGGAGACGCATTTAACTTTTCTGGAAAAGGCACCGCCTTCTCATCCCAAGTAGATGTGCGTTTTTATGGTTTTAATTACACAGGAAATGCAACAGGAACTACTCGATGGGGGTTTGGTTGGAATGAAAACGGAGGTGGACTGTATCCCAATGGGAATCAAGCATCCAATGATGTGTTTAGTGGCATTGGAATGGCTGCAGGGAGTTATTCTGCTGGTGATTATATAAGTTGTTGCCAAAACAATACTGGAATAAACAGAAGTGCTAGAGTAGAAATTTATATTCGATAAGATGAGAAAAATATATTTAATTGTATTATTATTTAGCTTTATTGGTTTTGCCCAAACTGGTATAGGTACGACTACGCCTGCAGTAAAACTTCATATAAGATCAAACGGTTCTACCTTACGTTTAGAAGGGAGCGATCATACCTATATGGAATTTTTTCCTCAAGGGGCATTGACACGATTTGGTTGGGTTGGTTATCCTTCAGCAAATTCTAATGATTTTACAATTTCAAGTCAGAGCGCATTGGGATCATTATTATTGTACACTAATAATTCGGAACGATTTAGAATAAATGCATCAGGCAACGTGGGTATTGGTACTGCTTCTCCATCGGTTCGTTTACAAGTGGCAGGTGATATTATTGCTAATTCTATTGCGGGTTCTTCAGACGCTCGATTTAAAACGAATATTTTTCCAATTGAGAATCCTTTACAAAAAGTGATGCAATTGAGAGGCGTTACCTTTGATTGGAAAATCAAAGACTTTCCTAGTAGAATGTTCAGCGAGAACAGGGCAGTAGGTTTTATTGCTCAAGAAGTAGAACAAGTCCTCCCCGAAGTAGTTCAAACAGAAAAAACAGCCGAAGGCTATAAATCAGTGCAATACGATAAAGTTGTTGCTTTATTGGTAGAAGCAATAAAAGAACAGCAAAAACAAATTATTGAATTACAACAACAAGTACAGTCATTAAGTAAAAAACAACACCAGAAAAAATGAAAAAAATAAGATGTCTTTTTTTCTTTCTTTTCTCAATTCCTTGTTTATTTGCACAACCAACAACGTATAGTGCGGGTACAGGTACGTATACCAATACGTCCTCTTGGTCAAGTTCATCAAATCTTACCGGTACGACAACTATTAGTGATGGTCACACTATTACCATTCCTAATGACATCAATCAAGTCTATTCCAATAAAATAATTTTTACGGGTACAGGCAAGTTAGTATTGGCAGGTAGTTCGAGTAAATGGGTTCCCGCTACCAACCTTAACTCCTCTCCACCGATAGAATCGTTCAACAACGCGGCGAACTGGTCAGCCTCAAGTGTGTGGGTGAATAGTTCGTATGGCACAGGATTTTATACCCCTTGGATAGATTCTAATCAAGGCTGGTCTGCTGGTA
>JACCDH011127921.1_pt1 | contig 11469 bp, 10 predicted proteins | sample 7442481 | NCBI WGS metagenome assembly JACCDH01 (sample SAMN15323433, study PRJNA562643) | freshwater metagenome | isolation source: river surface water | place: USA:Blue River Watershed | collected 2017-08-15 | reverse complement strand
CGGGCGAGCGCAGCCAATCTAATACGGCATTCGACATGTTGCGGGGTGTGGCCTGTTCTTGCAAAAGCTCAGGCACACAAAATTCTTGCGCCAAGATATTGGGCAAGCCCACCCATGGCTGGAGCTTTTTGCGCTTCATCATTTGCCAACTGAGCCAGTTCATGTTGTACGCAATGACCATGGGTTTTTTGAAGAGCGCCGCTTCAAGGGTGGCGGTTCCACTGGCAATGAGCGTGACATCACAAGCGGCCAATGCAGCATGCGAATGTCCCTTCAAGATCTGAACCTGTGAAGCACCAACTTGATCGCGCAGGTTCTCAATGCGAGCCATCATAGAAGGCATCGCGGGCAGCACAAATTGCAATTGCGGTTGCTGCTGAGCCAGCAATTGGGCCGTTAGAAAAAACCGCTCGGCCAGGTACGTAATTTCAGATTCACGGCTGCCAGGCAACAGGGCCACAACCGGACGCTCTGGGTCCAGGTTCAATTCGCGTCTGGCCTTGAGCATGTCCACATGCATGGGAATGGCCTGCGCCAAGGGATGTCCGACATACGTGGCCGCAATGCCATGCTGATCCAGCAACTGCGTTTCAAATGGAAATATGCAAAGCACATGGTCCACGCTTTGTTTGATTTTTTCAATCCGCTCGGCACGCCAGGCCCAAATGGAGGGGCAGACAAAATGCACGGTGGGAATGCCGGATTGTTTCAAATCGCGCTCTAAGTCGAGATTGAAATCGGGTGCATCCACCCCCACAAACACTTCGGGTGGTTTGGCCAAAAGTTGCGCTTTGAGTTGATTGCGGATGCCCACAATTTCACGGTAGTGACGCAACACCTCGACATAGCCGCGCACTGCCAATTTCTCCGAAGGCCACAAAGCATGAAAGCCTTGCGCTTGCATTCTGGGTCCCCCAATGCCATACAAGTTGGCATCGGGCCATTGCGCGCGAATACCCTGCATCATCAAGCCCGCCAAAAGATCGCCCGAAGTTTCGCCAGCCACCATGGCCATGGAAAAAGCCCCATCAGGGGCTTTTGAAAGCGAAACATTTGGCAAGTGTTGCACCTGTTATCTCACAATGCCGCGCTCGGGCGATGTGGCTTGCAAGAAGCTGAGCATCATGTCGACGTCGGCCTTGGCTTCTGGGTATTTTTGAGTGAGCAACTCAATTTCTGTTTGTGCTTGCGTCAAAGTGAGTTGCTGGCGATACAAGCTTTTGTGCATGGCCTTGACCGCAGAAATTCTCTCGGCAGAAAAACCGCGCCGGCGCAAGCCTTCAAAGTTCATGGAGCGTGCTTGTGCAGGTTGACCTTGCGCCATCACAAAGGGCGGCAAGTCGGCAAAAAGCAATGAATGCATGGCCGTGAAACTGTGGGCACCCAATCTGCAAAATTGATGCACGACCGTAAAGCCGCCCAAGATCACCCAATCGTCAACATGCACATGGCCTGCCAGTTGAGAACTGTTGGCAAAAATAGTGTGATTACCCACCACACAGTCGTGTGCCAAATGCACGTAAGCCATGATCCAGTTGTCATTGCCCAACTTGGTGACACCTGTATCGCCGGGTGACCCAATGTTGAAGGTGCAAAATTCCCGAATGGTATTGCGGTCGCCGATGATCAACTCACAGGGCTCACCCGCATATTTTTTATCTTGCGGCACTGCGCCCAAAGAGTTGAACTGAAAAATTTTGTTGTCTTTGCCAATGGTGGTGTGGCCTTCAATCACGCAGTGACTGGCGATGGTGGTGCCAGCATCAACGCGAACATGTGGACCGATGACCGTGTAAGGGCCTACCGTGACACTGCTGTCCAGTTGGGCCGAGGGGTCAATGATGGCGGTTGGGTGAATGCGAGACACGGTGGTCATAGGCTTCTGAAATTAAGCAACCTTGCGCATGGTGCACATCAACTCGGCTTCTACCGCAATCTCTTCACCCACTTTGGCGCGCGCTTTGAATTTGAAAATGCCCGCTTTCATGCGGTCCAATTCGACTTCCAAAATCAGTTGATCGCCTGGCTCGACGGGACGCTTGAAACGCGCGCCATCAATGCCCGCAAAGTAGTACACGGTATTTTCGTCAGGTGTTTCACCCATGGTGTCAAAGGCCAGCAAAGCCGCGGCTTGCGCCAAGGCCTCCAGCATCAATACGCCAGGCATGACAGGGCGTGAGGGAAAGTGGCCCGTGAAATAAGGCTCGTTGACGGAGACATTTTTCAATGCCTTGATGCGCACGCCCTTCTCAATTTCCAAGACGCGATCAACCAACAAAATGGGAAACCGGTGTGGCAATTGTTTGAGAATTTGATAAATGTCCATCATGATGATTTTCCTGAAATGGGAGGCTGAGGGCGATGCGCCTCAAGCGCTTTGATACGGTCGCGAAGTTGATGCAATTGCTTGAGGCTGGCGGCATTTTTTTCCCAGGATGCATTGTCATCGATGGGAAACAGGCCGGTGTATTGACCAGGTTTTTGAATAGAGCGCGTGACGACGGAAGCGGCAGAAATGTGCACACCGTCTGCCAAACTCAAGTGACCCAAAACAATGGCACCGCCACCCACGGTGCAGTGGGCACCAATGCGCGCGCTGCCCGCCACACCCACACAGCCAGCCATGGCAGTGTGTTTGCCAATGTGAACGTTGTGGCCAATTTGAATGAGGTTGTCGAGCTTGACACCGTCTTCAATGACCGTGTCTTGCAATGCACCACGGTCAATGCAGGTGTTGGCACCGATTTCGACATCGTTGCCAATCGTGACTGCACCAAGTTGTTCAATTTTTTCCCAAGCACCTTGATGCAAGGCAAAACCAAAACCATCGGCGCCAATGACCACACCAGCGTGAACAATGCAACGTTCACCAATTTGGCAATTTTCGCCCAGTGTGACTCTGGATTTGAGTTGCGTATGCGCGCCCACTTTGGCGCCCTGCTCTACAACACACAAAGGACCGATGATGGCCGTCTCGTGAACAAAGGCTGTGGGGTCAATGACGGCACTGGGATGAATTCGATGCGCAGGGACTGGCCTGGTTTTCTTTTTCCAAAGTTGCGTCAATCGTGCAAAGTAAAAGTATGGATCGTCCGAAACAATGCATGCACCGCGCTCAAGGGCCAATTCCTTGAATTGAGGTGTGACGATGACACAGGCCGCTTGGGACTGCTTCAAATGGGATTGGTATTTGGGGTGACTGAGGAAACTCAGGTCACGAGGACCCGCTGTTTCTAGCGGGGCCAGTTGCGCAATGGGAGTTTGTGGACTGCCGTGAAGGCTGCCGCCTAAAGCTTCAACAATTTCACCAAGCTGCAGCACAACACAGGTCCAATGCGCTCAGCAATTACTTGCCAGCGGTTGCGTTGAGTGACTTGATGACTTTGTCAGTGATGTCGTGCTTGGGATTGATGTAAACGGCCTCTTGAAAAATCACATCGTATTTTTCTGCTTCGGCAACTTGCTTTACAGCGCGGTTAGCGCGTTCAATCACAACTTGCTGCTCTTCGTTCTTGCGCGTGTTCAAGTCTTCTTGGAACTCACGACGCTTGCGCTGGAACTCTCGGTCTTGGTCCATCAACTGTTTTTGGCGCGTGTTGCGCTGCGTTTCGGACAAAGTGGGGGCTTCGCGCTCAAACTTGTCTGAAGCTGTTTTGATGGTGTTGCCCAAATCCACCAAGTCTTTTTCGCGCTTGGCAAATTCTTGCTCCAACTTGGCTTGGGCATTTTTGGCCGTGCTGGCTTCGCGGAAAATGCGATCGGTGTTCACAAAACCAATTTTGAATTCCTGTGCGCTGGCGGCAGTGGCGCCCAAAGCGCCGAGAGCCAACAAACAGACTTGTGAGAAATGGCGAAGTGTTTTCATTAAAAAGAAGTTCCAATTTGGAATTGCAATCTCTGGATTTTATCCGTAACCTGGCGTCGCATTGGCATGGCATAGGAAAAGCGCAGAGGACCCATGGGCGAAATCCAGCTCAAGCCAACGCCGTAGGAGGATCTGAGCTCGGAAAGGCTGATTTTTTCATTCTCGCCAAAGGCTCGGCCGACGTCGGTAAAGGCAAATAATCTCAAAGTACGGTCGTTGCCAGCACCAGGGAATGGTGCCAACAATTCTGCATTCATGACAATTTTCTTGGGTCCGCCCAAATACAAGCTGTTGGTGCTGTCCGAAGGTCCCAATGTTGATTGCTGGAAGCCACGGACACTGCCCAAGCCACCTACAAAGTAGTTTTTGAACAAGGGATAGGGTCGGTTAGAAAGACCTTGACCCCAGCCCAAATCAGCATTGAGTGCTAAAGTATACTTTTTAGTCAGCGGCGTGTATTGCTGAATTTGATAATTGGTTCGCACATAACGGGCATCGCCTGCCATGCTCAAATCCGAATTAAATCGCTGCAGCATGCCACGTGTTGGCACCAAAGCACTGTCTCGGCCATCCCTTGCCCAACCGACGGTCAATGGCAGGGAATTGCTGGTGTAACCAAACTGCTGCATGTATTCCACATAGGCATTGGGCAAGTTGGTTCCTGGACGAATGGACGTCTGCTCTAGGTTTGCGCCAAAGTACACGGTGTCAATTTCACTGAACGGCACACCGAAGCGCATGCCAGCGCCAGAACTGACCAAACTGTAGGCGTTCAAATCGCCCAAGTAAGGTCGCGTGGTGCGGTGAAAAACGTCAATGGTTCTTGATATACCTTCAGGCGTGTAGTACGGGTCGGTGGTACTGATCACGATGGTGCGGTTGTACTTGCTGGTATTGATCTCTGTGGCCAAATAATTACCAGATCCAAACGCATTTTCTTGGCGAATACCGAAGCTCAAAGCCACTTTTTCGGTGGAGGAAAAGCCGGCACCCAGCGTCACACTGCCCGTGGGTTTCTCGACCACATTGATGGTCAAATCAACTTGATCGGTGGTGGCCGGCACCTCTTGTGTGTCAATGTTGACTTCGGTGAAAAAGCCCAAGCGGTCGACACGGTCGCGCGACAACTTGATTTTGTCACCGTCGTACCAAGCCGACTCCAATTGACGGAACTCTCGGCGAATGACTTCATCGCGTGTGCGGTTGTTGCCTGCCACATTGATGCGGCGCACATATGCACGGCGTGAAGGCTCTGCCTGCAAGACGAAACTGACACGGTTGTTGAGTCGATCGATTTCAGGACGCACATCAACGCGTGCAAATGCAAAACCAAACTTACCGAAATAATCGGTAAAGGCTTTGGTAGTTTCAGCCACTGTTTCTGCGTTGTAGGGCTGACCCAATCCAATTTTGACCAGAGCCTTGAACTCATCGTCCTTGCCTAAGTAGTTGCCTTCAAGCTTCACGCCAGACACGACAAAACGCTCACCTTCAGTGACGTTGATGGCAATGGAGATGTCTTGCTTGTCAGGCGAAATGGCAACCTGCGTCGAGTCGATGCGAAATTCTAAAAACCCGCGGCTTAAATAATAAGAGCGCAAGGTTTCCAAATCGGCATTGAGCTTGGTGCGTGAGTAACGGTCTGATTTGGTGTACCAACTCAGCCACCCTCCGACATCCAAATTGAACTGGTCTTTCAGCGTGTCTTCCGTGAAAGCTTGGTTGCCTGTGATGCGAATTTCTTTGATCTTGGAAGGTCCACCTTCCGTCACTGTGAAGGTGAGCTTGACGCGATTGCGCTCTACAGGGGTGACCGTGGTGACAACCTCAGCGCCGTACAAACTGCGAGTGATGTACTGACGCTTGAGTTCTTGTTCGGCTTTGTCTGCAAGTGCTTTGTCAAAGGGACGACCTTCAGAAATGCCCACTTCTTTCAGCGCTTTGACCAACACGTCTTTGTCAAACTCTTTGAGGCCCACCCACTCGACTTCAGAAATAGAGGGACGCTCTTCCACAATGACCACCAGCACATCGCCTTGTGCATCGAGACGCACATCTTTGAACAACCCCAAAGCAAACAAGGCGCGAATGGCAGCCGCACCAGACTCATCGTTGTAAAGATCGCCAACACGAAAAGGCAACGAGGCGAAAACGGTACCAGACTCAATGCGCTGCAAACCTTCGACGCGAATGTCTTTCATTTTGAAGGGCTCAATGGCCCAAGCGGACATGCTGCCAAGTGCCGCTGCAATGAGGACACACAAAGGCTGCAAGCGAAACTGTTGAGGGAGAAAGTTCATGCGTTTGAATTAAGTAAAGAGTCGTGTCAGGTCATTGAAAAACGCCAAGCTCATGACGCCAATCAATAAAGCCAAACCCACTTTCTGCAAACCCCGCTGCCAAGCAACGGAAACCGGCTTGCCGGTGAGTGACTCCCAAAGATAATACATCAGGTGACCCCCGTCCAACATGGGCAAAGGCAGGAGATTGAGCAAACCCAAACTGACACTGATCAGGGCCAAAAAGCTCACATAAGAAGGCCATCCCCTTTGAGCCGACTGCCCAGCCTGCTCGGCGATGGTTAAAGGACCGCTGAGATGCTTCGAAGAGGCCTCTCCGATGAGCATTTGACCGATCATTTGGCCCGTCATTTGCGTAATTTGAGCAACTTGCCCAAAACCTTGTACCCAGCCCTCCCAAAAACCAGCTTTGACCCATTCTGTGTCGGAGGGAACGCCGACAACCGCCCCAATTCGTTTGACCGCACTGGCTTCAGGCTGACCAGGCAATGCCTTCAGCACGGGTTTGACGGCCAAGGACAGGCGCTGACCCTGTCGGTCAATTTCCCAGATTGCGTCTTGGCTTGAGCCTTCCTCGGTTTCTTTGACGTCATCCTGCGGGTCAGCGTCTCCTCGAATCAAAACCCTTAGATGTTGGGCATCCTTGACCTCTTGCAAACCCACCTTCAAGACGCGATCACCCGCCTGCAAACCGGCCAAATCGGCGGGAGCACCTGCCTCAACTCGGCCGATGATGGGCAGAATTTTGGGGTGACCCCACCAAGCCAACGCACTGAACAAGACAACGGCCAACAATAAATTGGCCAATGGCCCGGCCGCCACGATGCATGCCCGCGCCTTGACGCTCTGACGATCAAAGGCCAAGGCAAGTTGTGAAGAAGGCACATCACCCTCTCTGCTGTCCAACATCTGAACGAAACCACCCAAGGGCAAGGCGCCAATTCGAAATTCTGTGTTTTGACCTGGCTTCTGATTTTGGGGACGCCAGCGGTAAAGGGTGTGACCAAAGCCTATTGAGAAAACCAACACAGGCACACCAAAGGCCACCGCCATGCGGTAATGGCCATATTCATGCACTGCAATGAGCAGTGTCAGTGCAAACAAAAAAGCTAAAAGCGTGAGCACGAGCGCCGTAAATTCAAAAAGATTTTCAGGCTACACCGATGCGGCCAACCAGCTCGACGGCTTGCGCACGGCTGAGCGCATCTAGCGCTAAAAGGTCACTCAAGCTTTGGGGCGATGAGGGCACCACCTTGGCCAATGTTTCCATGTTGACTTGGTGGATTTGATCAAACCTGATTTGCTTGTTGAGAAATGCCTCTACCGCAATTTCATTGGCTGCATTGAGGACAGCGCAGGTGCCCGGAGCAGCCTTCAAAGATTGCCATGCCAATTTCAAACCCGGAAAGCGTGCTTCGTGGCCATGGTCATCAATGGCTTCAAAGGTCATTGGCTTGAGGTTGTGAAAATCCAAACCTTGCGCACCTGATGTGATGCGCTCTGGCCAACTGAGGCCATAGGCAATGGGAACGCGCATGTCGGGTGTGCCCAATTGCGCCACCACGGACGTGTCTTTGTACTTCACCATCGAATGAATGATGCTTTGGGGATGAATCACCACATTCAATTGCTCGGGCGCTACACCAAACAAATAGCGCGCCTCGATCACTTCGAGTGCCTTGTTCATCATGGTGGCAGAGTCGACCGATATTTTGCGACCCATCACCCAGTTGGGGTGGGCACAAGCTTCTTCTGGCGTGACATCGCGCAGGCTTGAGACATCCCTGGTTCTGAAGGGACCACCCGACGCAGTCAGAATAATTTGCTCAATCCGATCGGCCCAGGTTGAAGGATTTTCGGGCAAGGACTGAAAGACGGCAGAGTGCTCGCTGTCAATGGGCAACAAAACAGCATCGCCTTTTTTGACGGCGCTCAAGAAAACTTCACCCCCCACCACCAACGCCTCTTTGTTGGCCAGCAACAGACGCTTGCCTGCGTTTGCTGCAGCCAAGCAGGGAGACAAACCTGCAGCGCCCACAATGGCGGCCATGACGGCATGGACATCTGGATGCGAAGCCACCGTGTCCAGCGCTTGCGCACCCCACAAAACTTCAACAGACAAACCTTCGGCCTTGACGCGGTCTGCAAGCAAGCGACCCGCGCTTTCTTGCGCCATCACGGCATAGCGCGGTTTGTATTGAACGCATTGCGCAAGGATGGCATCTACTTGAACAGAAGCTGTCAGAGCAAAAACCTGGTATCGATCAAGATGACGTGACAACACATCTAAAGTGTTGGCGCCAATCGAACCGGTAGAACCCAAGATGGTGATGTTTTGTTTCATAACGCGAGTGCAGTTTATGCAGTTGGCCAGTGAAGCAACATGAGGGCAATGGGCAAGCTAGGCAGCAAGGCATCCAAGCGGTCGAGGACACCACCATGGCCAGGCAATAAATTGGAACTGTCTTTCACACCGGCACTGCGCTTGACCAGAGACTCAACAAGATCACCCACCACACTCATGGTGGTGATGAAAATCAAACTGAGTGCCCACAAGAAAACACCGTGCGTCATCATGTGTGTGAACAAGCTGGTACCCGGCCATTGATAGGTTTGCTCAAGTTGCATCCACACCCACGCCAGCACAAATACACCCAACAAACCACCGATGGCGCCTTCCCAACTTTTGCCAGGGCTGACCGTCGGGGCCAATTTGCGATGGATGATGCGTCCCCCTAAAGCTTTGCCGCAGAAATAAGCGAACACATCCGCAGCCCACACCACACAAAAAATAGACAAAAGCAATTGAACACTGGCTGTGCGGGCTTGCGCCATGGCGAGCCAAGCTAACCAAAGCATGAACAGCCCCAGAAGCCAACGCAAATCGCGATGCCACAAGGCCCAACCTTGAACACCCCGCTGAAGCATCCAAGCCGTTAAGCCGACCCAACTGGCACCCGCCATCCACCATACCCACGCATCCGTGCTGGTGGTCCAACCGGCCCACCATGCAAAAACGCACAGGTCAACACAGATGACGCCCGAGAGAATGGCCTGGCGACTGGACATGCCATTCATGTTGCCCCACTCCCAAGCGCCAGCCCCAATCATGAGGATGGACAGAAGCAAAAAAGGCTGAGGTGAGTCGGCAAACAAGGCTGGCAACAAAACGGCCAGCAAGGCCAAAGCAGTGATGATGCGTTGCTTGAGCATCGAATCAACCGATGATCTTGAGAGATGGGATGATTCGATGCATCGGAACAGTTATCAAGGCCTTAAACGGCCATGATCTCTTGTTCTTTGCCTGTGACCAATTGGTCGATTTCGGCAATGTGCTTGTCGGTGACTTTTTGCACTTCGGCTTCTGAGCGTTTTTGTTCGTCTTCAGAAGCCAGCTTGTCTTTGACCAACTTTTTCACGGATTCGTTGGCGTCGCGGCGCAAATTGCGCACAGCAATTTTGGCGTTTTCGCCTTCGGTGCGAACCAACTTGGTCATTTCCTTGCGACGCTCTTCGCTCATGGGCGGCATAGGTACACGAATCAAATCACCCATGGCGGCAGGATTCAAACCCAAATCGCTTTCGCGAATGGCTTTTTCAATCTTGGCGCCCATGTTTTTTTCCCAGGGCTGAACGCTGATGGTGCGCGAGTCAATCAAAGACACGTTGGCCACTTGGGACAAAGGCACCATAGAGCCGTAGTAATCCACTTGGATAGTGTCCAAAATTGCGGGATTGGCACGGCCTGTGCGAATTTTGGTGAGGTTGTTTTTGAAAGCCGCAATGGACTGGTCCATTTTGGTTTGCGTGGTTTTCTTGATGTCTTCTAAGCTCATGAGATTCTCCGGGGCCAAATGAAGCAGGTTCAGTGGCGGGTACAAGAATTAGGCATACACCAAAGTGCCCTCGTCTTCGCCCATGACCACTCGCTTGAGGGCCCCATGCTTGAAAATCGAAAACACTTTGACAGGTAATTTTTGGTCACGGCACAGTGCAAACGCTGTTGCGTCCATGATGCCGAGGTTTTGAGAGATGGCTTCGTCAAACGAAAGCTTGCTGTAACGCGTGGCAGCAGCGTCTTTTTTCGGATCAGCCGTGTAAACACCGTCTACTTTGGTGGCCTTGAGGACCAACTCCGCACCAATTTCTGCGCCGCGCAATGCTGCAGCTGTGTCGGTGGTAAAAAATGGATTGCCAGTGCCTGCGGCAAAAATGACCACCTTGCCTTCTTCAAGATATTGAAGGGCTTTGGGACGGACATAGGGCTCGACGACCTGCTCAATGGCGATGGCCGACATGACGCGCGCAGTGAGGCCCGCTTTGTCCATGGTGTCGGCCAAGGCCAACGCGTTCATGACGGTGGCCAACATGCCCATGTAATCCGCAGTGGCACGGTCCATACCGACAGAGCCACCGGCCACACCTCTGAAGATGTTGCCGCCGCCGATCACCACAGCGACCTGGACACCCAGGCGCGTGACGTCTGCAATTTCTTCAACCATGCGCACAATGGTGGCGCGGTTGATACCAAACTGATCATCACCCATCAACGCCTCGCCGGACAGCTTGAGCAAAATACGCTTATGGGCTGGTTTGGCGATGGTCATGACGGGCTCCTCATAAAGACAGAATTAAGTTTAGCGTTGAATCGCCCTTTCGGGCGACCCTGTTTACCCGGGTTTTAACCCTGATAGCGGCAGATTAACCTGCGTTTTGAGCAGCAGCCACTTGAGCAGCCACTTCGGCAGCAAAGTCGTCGACCTTCTTCTCAATGCCCTCGCCCACCACGTACAAAGTGAAGGCTTTGACTTGGGTGGCTTCGGCTTTGAGCATTTGCTCAACAGTTTGCTTGTCGTTTTTCACGAAAGTTTGGTTGTTCAAAGACACTTCTTTCAGATACTTCTGAACGGAACCTTCGATCATTTTGGCTGCGATGTCGGCAGGCTTGCCAGACTCGGCAGCCTTGGCTGTTGCCACTGAACGCTCTTTTTCGATCAGGTCAGCAGGGACATCGTTGCTGGTCAAAGCCACTGGCTTCATAGCGGCAACGTGCATGGCAACGTCTTCGGCGGCTGTGTCTTTACCTTCGTACTCGACTAACACACCAATGCGGGTGCCGTGCAAGTAGGTTGCAATTTGGGCGCCACCGGCCACGCGCTTGAAGCGACGGAAGCTCATGTTCTCGCCAATCTTGCCGATCAGGCCTTTGCGAACTTCTTCCAATGTAGGACCGAAGCCGTCTTGGCTGTAAGGCAACTCGCCCAAAGCCGCGCTGTCGGCAGGGTTGTGCTCAGCCACCAGCTT
>JACCDH010946411.1_pt1 | contig 11469 bp, 7 predicted proteins | sample 7442481 | NCBI WGS metagenome assembly JACCDH01 (sample SAMN15323433, study PRJNA562643) | freshwater metagenome | isolation source: river surface water | place: USA:Blue River Watershed | collected 2017-08-15 | reverse complement strand
TACATAGGCGTGAACAGAATCATCACGGTGAGGATTTCTAACCGTCCGATCAACATGCCAAAACTAATCAGCCATTTGGCACCATCAGGCAGACTACTGAAATTGCCATCAGGACCGATGATAGACCCAAGCCCTGGTCCAACGTTGGCAATAGCCGTTGCTGCACCGGTGAGCGCGGTCACGAAGTCTAAATCATACAAACTCAGGCCCAGCGCCAATACGCAAATTGACGCAAAATAGATAAAACAAAAGGCCAACACCGACCCTAGCAACTGGTCATTCACCGGGCGAGTGCCGTACTTCTGTACCCAAACCGCATTTGGATGCACCAGCAGTTTGAATTGTTTCACCAACAACAACCACGCCAATTGGGTTCGAAAGATTTTCAACCCACCGGTGGTTGAGCCAGAACAGCCGCCGGAAAAGGTCAAATAGAAAAAGAGGATCACCGCCAAACTCCCCCAGGCTGCGTAATTTTCTGAGGCATAACCGCAGGTGGTGATAATGGAAATCACATTGAAAGTGGTGTGCGTTAAACTATCCCATAACGCTCGATCATGGTGCAGATGTTGATACCAGGCCAACATCAAGATACTGATCAGCACGATGCTGAGAAATGCCCGCACCTGTGGGTCACGCCACAATAAGCTGATATGACCACGCACTGCAGCCACCAGCAAGACCAGTGGCAATGCGGATAACAACATGAAAATACTGGAGATCCACAACAACACAGGTTTGTCATTAAAGTGACCAAACGAGGCGTCGTAGTTGGCAAAACCACCGGTGGCCACCGTCGTCATACCGTGCGTGATCGCATCAAAACCATTCATGCCAAACACGTAATACAACAAGATACAGCTGACTGACAACAGCAGATAAACCACCCCGATCATCATCGATAAACTGGAGCTACGCGGCAGGATTTTTTCTGAAATATCTGAGTTTTCGGTCTTAAAGAGTTTCATACCACCGATTTTCAGCGCCGGCAGTACCGCAATCGCCATGACGATAATACCAACCCCACCAATCCACTGCAGTACAGCCCGCCAGAACAAAATCCCGCGTGGCATGGTATCAAGACCGGTGAGTACGGTCGCCCCGGTAGTGGTGATTGCAGAAATGGTTTCAAACACCACATCGGCATAACTCAAATGCGGCAACACCAACACAAAGGGCAAGGTAGCCGCGACGACAATGGCTAGCCAACTGACGGTGGTCAACAAAAACAGTTGGCGTTTAATCAGCTGAAATTCATGCCGTCCCTTATACACCAAGGTGTAGCCAATACTGCTGGTGGTTAAGGCGCTGAGTAAAAAGCTCCAAAAGCTAGATTCATCATAGGTGATGGCGACCAGCATGCTGAGCACCATAAAACCAGACAACATCAACAACAAATAGCCGACGACGCGGTAAAACAAATAACGACTTTTGGCAGCTTCCACGCCTGATGAACCCTTGATTGGACCAATAAAATACGGAGGAGTCTCTCGCTTGAGTGTAGCGAGTTTCCCACCGAAGCGAAAGAAACACCGAAAAGCGTCGCCAAAAACTTGCGTTAAGTTAATAAAATGCTAACAAGAATAGAAATGCAAAAGGAGTTGCAGATGTCATTAGCCATTATACACAGCCGAGCGCACCTGGGATTGGATGCGCCTGAAGTCACTATTGAGGTGCATCTAGCGGCCGGCTTACCAGCCTTTCAGTTGGTCGGATTGGCAGAAACCACGGTGCGGGAATCGCGAGATCGTGTTCGTAGTGCGTTGCAAAACGCGGGATTTCAATTTCCTGACCGAAAAATCACCGTCAACTTAGCGCCAGCGGATTTACCCAAAGAAGGTGGGCGCTTCGATTTACCCATCGCATTGGGCATTCTCGTTGCCAGCGGTCAATTGCCAGCCGCCGCTTGCGTCGGGTTTGAATTTTATGGTGAATTGGCGCTTTCAGCCGAAATTCGTGCCATTACGGGTGAAATTCCCTTGGCTCTGGCCTGCCACCGCGCAGGACGAATTGCCGTGCTGCCACTGGCCAATGCTTGCCAAGCCCAATGGCTACCCGACGTGCAGTTGCTCGGGGCTGCTCATCTGCTGCAAGTGCATGCCCATTTGATGAAGCAACAGCCTTTACCGCCGCTACCGCCTCTGCACCAGGGCTCTAGCATGCAGTTTGGTTGTTTTAGCGAAGTCAAAGGCCAAGCACAAAGCAAACGCGCGTTAGAGATTGCGGCTGCGGGCCAACATAACGTGTTGTTGTTTGGCCCACCGGGGACGGGAAAATCGATGTTGGCACAACGCTTTGCCAGCATTTTACCGCCGATGCCGTTAGAAGATGCTTTGCAGGTCGCCGCCCTTTATTCCATTGCCGGTTTACCAAGGCCACAAGCGCAATGGCAACAACGCCCATTTCGACAACCGCACCATACCAGCTCCGCGGTGGCGTTGGTGGGAGGCGGCTCTCAACCTCGCCCTGGAGAAATTTCATTAAGTCACCATGGCGTGTTGTTTTTAGATGAATTACCGGAATTTGAACGCAAAGTATTGGATGCACTGAGGGAACCTTTGGAAACGGGCAGTGTGCATATCTCGCGGGCCGCACGTCATGCCTGTTTTCCGGCCGGTTTTCAATTAATCGCCGCATTAAACCCAAGTCCAGGTGGGGATTATCGCGATGGTCGTTGCTCGCAAGCCCAAATCTTACGTTACCTGAACCGTCTGTCAGGCCCCTTGCTCGATCGGATTGAATTACAAGTCGAAGTTCCCCTGCTGGCCGAAGGCACACTGAGCCAAACCAGCGCTGCTGAACCATCCAGCGCCGTGGCGCATCGCGTGGCACAAGCCAGACACTGCCAACTCACACGCCAAGGCAAAGCCAATGCGCTGTTAAGCCCACAGGAGTTACAGCAGGTGGCGCCCTTGACATCCCAAGATGCTGCGTTCCTTGAACAAACCGTGCAAAAGCTACAACTGTCCGCGCGAAGTTTTCACAAATTATGGAAGGTGGCACGCAGTATCGCTGATTTACAACAGGCCAAAGACATCGAACAAAGCCACTTGTTGGAAGCCATCAGTTACCGTAGTTTCGACCGTTTGTTGCATTACTTAAAGCAATAACGGTTATTTCATACTGTCTTAAGGAACGGCCATTAGTTTAACCCTATGTCCATGGCATCGAGGTTCTAATGCGCTTCAAATATTCTTTTCAGATGGTTTTACAGAGCACGCTGCTGTGTTTGAGTCTAACTGGTGCAGCCCAAGCGACCGAACTGACGCAGCTACCGGGCAGCCCTGTTCGCAGTATCGATCAACTGCATGGCAAAGTCGTGGTGATCGATTTTTGGGCGTCTTGGTGTGGGCCCTGCCGTAAATCCTTTCCTTGGTTTAATCAGATGCAACAGAAATACCAAGATCAAGGGTTGGTGATTCTGGCGGTTAATGAAGACGAAGACAAAACCGACGCTGACAAATTCCTCGCCCAATTCCCAGCATCTTTTGCCGTGTTGTTTGACCAAGCCGGTGAAGTTGCCAGTCAATATCAGCTGCAAGGCATGCCAACCACCTTATTACTCGACCGCCAAGGCCGAGTTCGCTTTACCCACTCCGGATTTTTTGAAGGAAAAACAGCTGCTTACGAGCAGGAAATTCAACAGTTATTGCAAGAGGATCACAAGCCATGAACAGCATGCTTCGTTACGCCCTCGTGGCCGTCATTGCCAGCCAACTGGTTGGCTGTGCGAGCCTAGAACGGGTGAAACCTTGGGAACGTGGCACCTTAGCCAAAAAAGAAATGGCGCTGAATTCCGCCGGCTTAGACAACGCTTTGGATGACCATATTTATTTTAGTAAAGAAGGCTCAAGTGGTGGCCGCGGCTTTGCCGGTGGAGGTTGTGGATGCAACTAAAAACTCCGATGAATATCACCGCAGCCCTAGCGGCTGCTAGCGCAGCGTTGCTCACCGGTCAAACCCACGCCGCCGCAACCTCGTCAAGCTTGGTGGATGGTTGGCAGTTTAATGCTGCGGTTTTGGCCTATGCCGAAACCGAACGCGTCAAAGCGGGCGAAGCCATCTTACAAGGCCGCGGCGATTTTGGTGATGACCGTTACCTGAATCTGAATTTGGTAGTCGACACTTTAACGGGTGCATCCGCCACGGGTGCTGTGCCACAGAATACCGTGCAAACCTTCAGCCGCCCCTCAGGCGAAGGCAACTACAGCATCAAGGCTGGCGATACCCCGTTGGATAACACCTTCCACGACACACGCGTGCAATTTGATGCCAGTTGGGAGCAACCGCTAGCGCCGGATTGGAAAGGCTCGGTCGGCGGCCATTTCTCCAAGGAATATGACTACTTGTCATTAGGTATCAATGGCGGCGTGTCTCGCGACTTCAACAACAAAAACACCACGTTATCGCTTGGAAGCTCCTTTAGCAGCGATCGCATAAACCCAGAAGGCGGTATTCCTAACCCGCTCGGTGCCGTGCCATTTCGTGACAATGGCCAGTCTGACAGTAGCTGGGACGATGAACACCAAGCCAGTCGCAAAGATAGCAGTGATAATAAAACCACCGCCGAGTTGTTGCTGGGTGTGACCCAAGTGTTGAATAAGAACTGGTTAACCCAATTCAACTACTCCTACGCCAAGGTCGACGGCTATCAAACAGATCCGTTTAAAATGTTGTCCTTGGTCGATGCAGGTGGCATCACCACTGGATTAGTCTATGAAAATCGCCCGGACAGCCGAACCAAACAAAGTCTGTACTGGCAAAACAAAGTTGCCGTGGCTGGCACCTACTTGGATGTGTCATACCGCTATTTGTGGGATGACTGGGGGCTGAAATCAAATACAGTCGATACCCGCTGGCGCTTGCCACTCACCGGCGATTGGTTTATCGAACCGCATCTGCGTTTTTATCAACAAGGTGCCACTGATTTCTACACACCATTTTTAGCTCAGAACGCACCGCTGCCGCAGTACGCCAGTGCCGATTATCGCATCGGTGAAATGGATGCTTACACCGTTGGCGCCAAAATAGGCACTGTGCTTGATGGCAACCATGAAGCATCGGTCCGTGTGGAGTTTTATCAACAAAACCCGAAAAACCCAGGGGTTGAGCTACCGGGCGTGTTGAAAAACTTAGACGTATTTGCCGATGTGAAAGCCATCATGGTACAAGTGAACTATTCGTTCTAATCCGCTCAAGGCGCCTGCGCTGCGGGCGCCATTGCTGCGTGTGTTGGCTGTGTTGGGTGAGCCTGATGAGTGTGACCTTACGTGCAACAAGCTACGGATGGCACGGTGAATTCCGTGCCATGGCAAGTCCGTGTGAAGTACTGCTAGAGCCGTGTGATCAAGCACTGGCTTTGCAGTTACTGCAGCTAGCGCAACGCGAAGCGCTTAGAATTGAACACAAATACAGCCGCTATCGCAGCGACTCGGCGTTATCACAACTCAATGCCCACGCTGGACAATCCCAAGCCATCGATAGCGAAACTGCCCAGCTGCTGGCATTTGCCCGTCAATGCTTTGCGTTATCCGATGGCATGTTTGATATCAGTTCTGGCGTGTTGCGGCGGGTCTGGACCTTTGACGGCTCCGATCGCTTACCTAAACCAGAGGCGGTCGCAGCATTGCTGCCATTGATCGGATTTGACAAGGTGGAGTTTGACGCTCAGCAACTTTACTTACCGGCGCAGATGGAGTTGGATTTTGGCGGTATCGCCAAAGAATATGCCGTCGATAAGGTCGCTCAGTTGCTGGACTCTGCCACTCGCACCATCGCCCCTCAGTTGCGGATGGTGGTGAACTTTGGCGGGGATATGGTGGCGGTACGCCAGCAAGACGCGGAGCATCCTTGGCAAATTGGCATTGAGCATCCTGGTCTGGTGGATAATGCCGCGATGGTGGTCTCATTACGAGCCGGCGCCCTCGCGACATCCGGGGATGCCCGACGTTTTTTACTGTGCGACGGCGTGCGTTACGGCCATATCTTAAACCCCAAAACCGGCTGGCCTGTGCAGGGAGCGCCCCGCTCCATTACCATTTCCGCGCCAAGTTGCACCTTAGCTGGCTTGCTGGCGACCACCGCACTGTTACAAGGCAGCGCCGCCCAGCAGTTCCTCGATGCGCAACAAATCAGCTACTGGCTAATCCCCTGAAATACATTTATCACAAATTTATCCAATTTTTACCTTTTATCACAATTTATAAACACAAAAACTTCATCTATGGTGACTGATGCGGCAAAGACCGTACGAGGCATATCGCCTTGGCTAATTCAGTTAACCCCGCACGGGGACACGCGCAACAGGACATAAGATGAAAACGCTAAAATACACCCTATTGGCAGGTTTATTCGGGATGGGCCAAGCCTTCGCCACCCTGCCATACCTTGATCAACCCTTTGAATTTCGCCAACCCAATGGCCAAACCATCACCATTTATCTGTCTGGAAACGACTTACTGGCTGAACAACGGCTGGCCAGTGGTGAACTGGTGATCTTCGACAATCACTTAAAAGGCTATAGCTATGCGCGAGTCAGCACAGATGGCAAACGCCTAGAATCAACCGGTACTCTTGTCAGTGCGGTCACATCACGCAGTTTTGAGTCCGTGCAACAGCGCCAACAGGCCTTTGCCCAATATCGGCAACAACAACCTGGCTTATCCACCGCAGTAAAAACTCAACTACTGCAAGTGCGACAACAGGAGCTTGGGCTTGAGGCCATCACCCCTAAAGCATCCCCCCAAGCCAGTGCATTACCGCCGAGTATCAAAGGTCTCACCGTGATTATTCAATTCCCAGATTTGGCCGGCAGCATCAGCAAAGCCCAAGTGGAATCGTTCTTAAACGCGGATAACTACACGGGGTTTGGCAACGCGCAATCGGTACGTGGCTATTTCAAAGAGGTCTCGGGTGGCAAGGTGGACTACACCAACACCGTCACTCGGTATTACACCGCTAAACGCAACAAATCCTATTACACCGATAACAGCTTAAGTTCATCCGTGCGCTCGATGGAGCTGATCACCGAAGCGCTGAACTGGTTAGAAAAAACCGAAGGCTTTGATTTTTCTACATTGACAACCAACAGCAGTAAGCAAATCCTCGGCTTGAACTTCTTTTATGCCGGTGAATCCGACAGCGCGTGGTCGAAAGGCTTATGGCCACATATGGGCGGCTTAAGCCCCCAGTTCTGCGCTGACGGCGTCTGTACTTCGCGCTACCAAATCACCAACATGGGCACCACCATGGCCATTGGTACCTTTAGCCATGAAACAGGCCATTTATTGTTCGGTTGGCCCGACTTATACGATTATGACGGTAGCTCGGAGGGATCTGTCGCATCGTTCTGTTTAATGGGTTATGGCGCAATTGGCGCTCAAAACAAATTCAAGCCGACCCCGCCGGTGGGCGTCTTCCGCAACCTCGCAGGTTGGGATACAGTCACCGAGTTAAACCCACGCCTCAACAGCAGTGCACCCACTGGCCGACTAAGCCATTCCTCGGGTTCACACCAGCTGTATAAATGGAGTAACCCGGCCAATACCCAAGAAGCCTTTTTTATCGAAGCGATTGATCAACAAGGCCAGCAGCAATATCAACCCGACGCAGGCTTGGCCATTTGGCACGTCGACCCATCAGGTAGCAACTCCAACGAATGGAAGCCTTATATTCAAATGGAGCATGCCGATGGCAAACGCGATCCCGAAAACAAACGCAATCGCAGCGACGCCACGGACCTTTATGATGGCAATACCGGCGTCGAGTTTAACAAAAACCTTCCCAATGCCCTGACCAGCAAAGGCACCAATGCGCTGTGGTGGAATGGCACGGATTCGGGGCTCAGTATTAGCCAAATCAGCAGCCCGGCGAATAGCATTAGCTTTACACTGGCAGGCGCAGGCAGTAGTGGTGAACAATACAGTGGCACCTTAACCGCAGGTGGGCAAGCGATCCAACCCAATGGCAGCTATTTCCAATATGCCGGAGGCAACATCAAAGCGACCTTAACGGGGCCTAGCGGCAGCAACTTCGATGTATACCTGCAAAAATGGCAAAACAGCGCATGGAGCAACGTGGCGCAATCGACCAGCACCACATCAAACGAAAGTCTCAGCTACAGTGCGGGCAATGGCTATTATCGAGTGCTGATCAAAGCAACAACAGGTTGTGGCAGCTATCAACTGACCTTACAAAAATAAAAGCAACCCCTGCAGTGTAAAGGGCTACTGAGTTCTTAAGCGCCTTGGCTCATGCAACCAAGGCGCTTGACTTTGATGGCCAGCGTTAGACTTTAAAGCGTGATAACGAATTACTTAATGAATCGACCTGCCCTTCGAGCTCCGTACTACGCGCACGAACTTCGGACGAGGCGTCGGTGGTCACATGTGCCACATCATTGATTTGCACAATTTGTCGATTGATATCGGCAGCGACCTGTACCTGTTGGCCCGTCGCATCAGCAATCTCTGATGTTTGTCGGCGAATATGCTCCATCGCCGTGGTGATGGCCACTAAGGCTTGCAGCACTTGTTGGGTTTGTTCCACCGACAGCTCGGCTTGGTGTCCACTGCGTAACATGGCCTGTTCAGCACTGCTGACACTTTGATGCAAACCGGCGATCAGTTGTTGAATGTTTTCGGTAGAAGCTTGAGTCCGCCCCGCTAAAGTACGGACTTCATCTGCCACCACCGCAAAACCTCGGCCTTGCTCGCCAGCCCGCGCCGCTTCAATCGCCGCATTGAGCGCCAACAAGTTGGTTTGTTGGGCGATACTGCGAATAACTTCCAACACTTCATTGATCCGCTCCGCGTCTTGCCGTAATTGCGACATCACCACATTGGCATCGCGAATGCCATGTGACAATTCGCCAATTTGCGCCGCCGCGGACGACACTAACCGCTGCCCCTGCTGGGCACGTTCGTCAGCTTCGTGGGTGACCTGCTGGGCCGCCACCGCACTGTGCGAAATGCCTGCTATCGTTTGCGACATTTCGGTCACGGCCGCGGCGACCATTTCCACTTCTTGGAACTGCTCATTGGCACGTTCATGGGTCTTATCCGCTAAACCGCGAATGGTATGAGCCACATGCGTAACCTGACCCGCCGTTACTGTACTTTGCTGCACCAGCTGCTGAATTTGCGTGACAAAATGATTAAATTCCTGCGCCAGCTGGCCCAGTTCATCGGTACGCCGTAGCCGCAACCGTTGGGTTAAATCGCCTTCACCGCGAGCAATATCATGCATGGCCGCGACAATGAGTTGCAGCGGACGTAGCAGTTTCGACGAGGTCATAAACACAGCGCCTGCCATTAGCACCGCTGATATCAACACAATGAGCCATGCCGCGCGTTCGGTAGCGACGATAGGCTCATCAATCAATTCGGTAGGCACCATAAAGCCGAGCGCCCAACGCATTTTAGGTTGTTCCAATGCCACATCATGGAACACCACGCGGTAGTCTTTATTTTGCAAGGTAATATCGGCAGAGCCGCTGGACTGCTGCAACATTTGCTTTTGTAACGCGGTGAATCCCTCGCCAGCCATACTATCTATTTGCGCCAGCTGGAGTCCTTCCCCCAGTTTTTTCTCATCAACACCAGGAAAGAAAATGAGTTGGCCGGTGTCACTGATCAAAAAGGCTTGGCCCTGGTTTTGATATTTGATGCGCCCCAAAATATCCTGACCGATGGCGCTAATCCGAATATCAATGCCGCCAATACCCAGCAAGCTTTGGTCACTATTGCGAATTAAATAATGCACCGTTGCGATCACGCTTTTGTCGTATAAATCGATATCCGGTGGCGTTACCCGATCAACACCAACCTCCACGGCCGTCTTGAACCAAGGCCGATTGTAGGCGTAATAATCATCATCTTGGTCCATTCGGCCTTTTTCATAGAAATATTCACCAGTCGCTTGGCTGGCAAAAAACACGCTTTTGACCAGCGGGATGTCGTTGGTCAATGCGGCAAAATGGCCAATTAAATCTTGATAGTCTTGCGTACTCTTTACATCGGCGCGACGGGTGCTGTAGCTGGAAAAGAACCGAACAAACTGCGGGCTGCGAAAGGCGGTTTGTGGAATTTTGTACATACTGGCCATAAGTGCGCTGATTTTTTCAGCTTCGCCAGCCACTTGCGTACTTAAACGCTCATCCACTTGTTGTTGCGTTTGCCGTGTCACTTGCGTGACCGCCAGCACAGCAAACAGGGTCAAAATAGTCAACACAGCGGTGGCGGTGACCACCACCAATCGGCCAACAATCGATTGCAACCAGCGAGTCATATGCAGCTCCTGAACGTCTTGGATGAGTCTGCGTATCCGTGCTCACCCCAGATTTATGCTCTAAATTCAAAGCATAGTTCAGAAACGCCATCGTCAAAATCAAAGCCAAGGTTTAGATAGCGTCCTCGCTGAACAACGCTAACAAATCTTTGGCTTCACCTTGCCATGGCTGGCCTTGGCTGCCGGCAAACAGCTGGTCGGCCAAGGTGCGTTTGTACTGCTGCAACTGCTGTACTTTTTCTTCTACCGTACTGCGGGCAATCAGCTTATACACAAACACCGCTTTATCTTGGCCAATTCGATAGGCGCGGTCGGTGGCTTGGTTTTCCGCTGCCGGGTTCCACCAAGGATCGTAGTGAATGACGGTATCCGCAGCCGTTAAATTCAGCCCAGTGCCACCGGCTTTTAGGCTGATTAAAAATACCGGCACATCCCCTTGCTGGAAGGCATCAATTTGTTGCTGCCGGTTTTTGGTTTGGCCGGTCAACTTGCTGTAACTGATGCCCATGTGTTGCAGATCTTGTTCAATCAAGGCCAGCATGCTGGAGAATTGACTAAACAGCAGCACACGACGGCCTTCTTCGATCATCTCCGGCAACGTATCGCGCAGCCATTGCAACTTGGCGTTGTGGCGCACCGACTGCGCTTGTTCAATCGGCACCAACCGCGCATCGCAACAAGCTTGGCGCAGCTTCAAAAGCGCATCTAAAAACTCGATCTGACTGGCGGCAACGCCTTTGCGCAAGAACAATTCCCGCACTTTGGTTTCCATCACCAAACGAATGCTTTCGTACAAGTTGCGCTGATCGGCTTCCATGTCCAGCAGCTGGACAATTTCGGTTTTCTCCGGCAGTTCCGTCGCCACCTGTTGTTTGGTGCGGCGCAGCATAAAGGGCGCGATACGTTGACGCAGTGCATGCGAGCGCTCGGCATCGCCTTGTTTTTCAATCGGTTTGCGAAACACTTGTTGGAAATGCGCTTCGGTCCCAAGTAGCCCCGGCAACACAAAATCAAACAAGGATTTTAGTTCGCCTAAATGGTTTTCCAGCGGTGTACCAGACAGCGCCAAGCGGAAATCGGCTTTGAGCAATCGCACCGACTGCGCCGCTTGGCTGCCGGAGTTTTTGATATGCTGCGCTTCATCTAAGACCACGCAGCTAAACTGCTGGCGTTGATACAAGG
>JACCDH011499465.1_pt1 | contig 11470 bp, 8 predicted proteins | sample 7442481 | NCBI WGS metagenome assembly JACCDH01 (sample SAMN15323433, study PRJNA562643) | freshwater metagenome | isolation source: river surface water | place: USA:Blue River Watershed | collected 2017-08-15 | reverse complement strand
TCTTGCAGTGGCCGGAAGACAAACAGTTACTCCTGACGACAACATGAGGCAGTGGATGTGGCAGAGCTGTCGTGAGTTTGGTTGGTTTCAAGTCGCCAACGGGACTGGGCCCACAACTTCTCGATCTGCTCAGATTGATCTCGCGTACCACGAAGATGTTTGTCAGAGAATGTATGGGATTCAAATGGGTAGTGATGGGGCCTTAAATTCGCAGTGGTATTCTCCTCTTTTTGACCCTGAAACAACTCATATCGTTTTCACCAATGGATCAAATGATCCTTGGCAGACTTTATCAATTGTTCCAGGACAATTGGAAAATGAAGAGATTGATCTCTTTATGATGGAAGGTGCTGCTCACTGTAATGATTTACGTCTTATGACTAATCTCCCAGGAGTTCTTGAGGCGCACGGGAAGATTGAATTGATTGTTTCTAAATGGCTTAGATAGAACAACCTGGGGATGATTTATGATTAACTCATCCCCAGTTCTTGAGAGATTCAAGCTCCATCAGCTTTTATCGTTATGAATTCAATCCGAAAATCTTTTTAAGATGGTCATTCAAAAAAAGTCCATCAGGATCAAATACTTTTCTGCTCTCAAGAAAATCATTGAGCTTCGGGTAAACTCGATTGAGTTTTTTATAATCCATCGTATGCCATTTGCCCCAGTGAGGTCTACCTTCATGGCGCTGAAGGATCTCTTCCATGCAGTCGAAATAGGGTCTGTAGTCTTCTGAGATATAGGTATGAATGGCAAAGTAGACACTATCTCTTTCAAAAGCGGGAGAGATCCAGATGTTATCTTTTTTTACAAACCGAATCTCAATTGGGAAAAGCGTTTGAAAGCCGTGCTTATCGATCGCCGCAGTCATTTCTTTCATGACTGGGATAAACTTCTCCACTGGAAGATTGTATTCCATTTCCATGAATTTAAAACTTCTCTCCGTGGGGAAGGCGCGGTGAGACCAATCCACTTTCGTTTCTGGAGAGACAAAGGTTCTCATGAGTTTATCGATGAGCTTGTATTGACCAGTTGAGCTTGCGACTCGGTTCAGCTGAGTATAGAGCCAGTTTTCGATGACAACTTCATTGAGCTTATGAAGCGGGCCTTTGTTTGTAACTGGAGCTTCTGTTTTATTCATGAGTTTTGTCAGAGACCATTTACCAACCGGGAAATAGAACATTTCGAGATGGCGGTTATTTTTTAGCCGTGAATCGAATTCTTTAAGCGACTGCTCAAAGTCTTCAGAGAAAGTTTTCACTTCCAGTTTGTAGGCCTCAGTCAGTTTAAAAGTCATGTCCGAAACTACTCCAAAGGAGCCAAGAGATAATCTTGCCGCGTTAAAATGAGGAGATGTTTCATCAACGACAACTTCCTCTCCATTCGCATTGATAATAGTGAGAGATGAAATTTGGTTGGCGACGGATTGGAGATTGATCCCCGTTCCGTGAGTTCCGGTGCTCGTTGCGCCGGCAATAGACTGCTTATTAATATCACCCTGGTTTTCCATCGAGAGCTTGTGCTTAAAAGCTTCTTCACCAAAAAGAGAAAGCTTTGTTCCGGCCCACGCTTTAACTATTTTTTGTTCAGGTTTTACATCAATAACACCTTGGAGTTCGTCTAGATGAAGGTAGTGTTGATTCGTTTCGATGAGGCCAGTCCATGAATGGGCCGAACCTCGCATGCGTAATGTGCGACCTTCTTTTCGAGAAGTAAGAATCGCAGACTTTATATCTTCAACAGATTTTGGTGAGAAAATTTTTGATGGAGTGAAGTCAAGATTTTGGGCCCAGTTTTTCATACAAAATTTTTTCCTTCTCCGCGATAAGTTAAAACAGTTTCCTGCTTGACGCCGTTTGAGATGACATGGATTTCTTGAAACCTCTCGCAAACCTCACCCGACTTGGCGTGCCTAAAAATCAGCGAGTCTCCAACTTTAAGATCCACTTCACCAAGATAGCGAACGGGTGTCTGGACTTCTCCGGCACCTTCATGTTTTAAAAGCTTCATTCCATGAGGTAAGTAAGGAGTGGGCTGCTTTATTTCATCGGTCGCGCCTGAAGCAATATAGCCTCCTCCAAAGCAAGTGAAAATATTTTTTGAAGGTCTCCTGACAATAGGAAGAGTGAAGGCGAGGGCAGGCGATAGGGTGAAGTCTTGGTAGTGGTCAAAACACGCTGGAGCAAAAAAGCCGGATCCAACAGTTATTTCCGTCACACAAGCTTCTTCGCTGGTGGTATTTAAACTTCCAGTACCGCCGCCATTGACCAATGAAAGTTGGTGTCCGTGTGAAACAATCAGATCAACGAGTTCTTTTCTGCGTGCACGCAATTTTTTGATAGAAAGCTTCTTAAGGCTTCTAATGAGTGGAGATTTTTTATCCATCACTCCAGCAATCTGCGCTTCGTAACCCATGAGTCCCGTGAGCTTTAAATGAGGGCATTTTTTAAGGTGTACAAGAAATTCCTGCATGTCATTTAAGGAGTTAACCTTCGAGCGAAAAACGCCAAAACGAAGTCCTGGTAAATCCATGGAGAGATCGATATCAACACAGATTTCAAAAACACAGTCCTTAGAGTTTGCAATAGATTCAAGCTGATCCAGATGGGTCGCAAGATCTACCATCAAGGTTATGCCTTTCGGATTTTTGGACAGCTCTAGAAGTGCCGCTTGGTCTACCGTTGGATAACCCATGAGGATGTCAGTAAATCCTTCTTCTCTAAGCCATAGGGCCTCTCTTAAATCGTAGGCCATAATTCCTTGGAAAAGATCCGAGGACGAAAGAATTTTTCTGAGAAGCTCCTTAGAACGGATGGACTTGGATGCGAGACGGATTTTTTTGTGGCCGGCACTTCTTTTGACCCATTCGATGTTTCTTTGAAAGGCGTCAGAATCTAAAAGAAGAGTCGGTACTGTTGGATAATCCAACGCCTTCAAATACTGCCAATATTGCTGGTTCATAATTGGATAATAGCTTCCACTCCGTGATGATCTGAGAGTGAGCACTCTTTGGTATTAAGTATCCCTGTGAAAGGGACAACGGTTTTCCTGAGAACTTTAATGTTCGTATTGTTTTCTTTAACCCACACATGGTCAAGCCACTGTTCCTGACTTTTGAGATCCGGGATTTTATAACAATCAACAGAAAAGCCATTCGTTCCCATGATTGGCCCACTCAATGGTGTAGAAGTCATTCCGAGGTGCTCGAGCCCTTGTGGGTACTCAATGTTAAGCTTACCGTCGACGTTTAGATCTCCGGCGAGGATTTGCGGAACATTTGGAGTGAGATGTTTGTTCAATAATGTTTTGATCTCATCAAACTGGGCCGTTCTTACGGCCATTGCTTTTTCATCCTCCCAGGCCTGAAGATGAGTCATCGCAACCTGGAGTTTGAGACCAGTCCTCGTCGTTACTTCTACGAGAAGAACCCCCTTCGATGACAGACAGTCTGAGTGGGTACAGTTATTGTAGTAGTGATAGCCCAATACTTTCAGAGGGAACTTGCTGGCGATAAACAAACCAGAATTGACAAAGTGGAGTAGTTTTTTACTTTTCCGGAGGTGCTCTTGATAAGGGTACTTCTCCTTGAGAGAGCGGGCGATGCTCTTTCGTGTGGAGTTCATGAAAGCTTCCTGCAAGAGGATAATATCGTAGTCACTTTCAACTAATTTTTGAGAAATATGAGAGGCACGAAGCTTTTGTTTAGAGAAGTTAATCGGAGGAGGAAGCATAAAAACGTTCCAGGTCAGGAGTTTGATCTCTTCCGTCATGGCCGAAAACGAAATGAAAAGACTGAGTAGTAAAATAATTTTTTTCAAATGCTTCTCCGTGCAAGTTCTTGTGTTGAAAAATGAAATGGGCCGTTTGCGATGTGCCCGTTCATCGACTGACCTTTCATTTGATAAATGATTTGATCAAATCCATTTATGATTCCATCAAGTGTCTGACGACCGTAAACGGTATGTCCACCTTCATAGGCCTGAATATCATATTCCTCTGGTGTAACGATATAACCCATGTAGGCGTTTGCATAGCTTGTAAGAAAAACTTTCGAAATGCCCTGGTCTGCTAATTTTTGGAGCAAGTGCTGTTTCACTCTTCGTCCGGCCATTACAGTAATTTCGCCGGGAACGAAGGCGATAGCGATGCTTCCAAGTTTCAGAAGTTGAAAGGGAAGGATAGACGGTACCCATGGGAGAGTTTCAAGGGCATTATTTTTTGCTGTTCTCCTAAAAGATTCTACCGTTGGATCCGGAAGAGGCGGGAGTTGCTTCCATGCCTTGAGTGGAATTCCTAGAAACGATCCGAGACGGTGATCCAAAAGGATGTCTTTATTTCCATGGGCCTTGTAAAAATCATGGTGGGCCGCAGGTTCTTTGATGAGATGGACTTTTTTGACTAGCTTTGAGACTTGGGCCAGAAAAAATCCTAAAGCAGCGGGAACTCCTGGCCCTTCTGCTGTTCCTTTAAAGAAGGAAATACCATGGGCCGCAGGCGCAACAGTCTTGGCCATATCTAAAAAGACATGGTGAGAGTGAAGAGCTCCAGTGACTTCATGGTGAGGTATAATTTTTTCTGATTCTCTAAATTGGATTTCTCCATTGTACTCTGCGCTTTCATATTGATCTTTAAATTTACCGCGGGTCCTTTTGAGAGTTTTGTCCCAGATGAAATTAGGTGAGACATCTCCGGCTGCCCCTTGGAGAAAAAATGCGGTCACTCCTGGATGATGCTTTTCAAATAGGGCCGCTGCAATTCCCTTGTTGTCATGGTGGATTCTGGTATTGAAACTAGAGATGCTAGTGCAGTGAACTCCAAAAAAATTAATAAACGCGAGAGTTTTCCCTTCAAGATTTTTTAAAAAAATCCCTTCCATTTTTCTGTCTACGGCGAGATGTCTGTGCTCTTTCTTGAAATGAATGGCCTCGGGATTTAAAGCGTGCGCATGAATGGAACGATTGAAGGCCACTTCTTTAGATTCATGAACATCTGTCTCTCCCCAGGATACGGTTGCCTCTTGAAGATTTTTAGATGCCTCCTCAACCGCCTGAGTAATCGAACTCACAACTTTTTCAAAAACTTTGTTTTGAAACTCAGGGATCGTAAAATTGTAAAATGGGTAATGGCTATAGCCCCCAGGGGCCGAATGCGTGTGCTGAGCGGTGATGGCCAGAGAAGCGTCGTCAAGAATCCACTCTGGGTGTAAACGCTGAAGACGCAGAAGAGTTTCCTCTTTGATCGCCATTGAGACAAAGGCCTGCTCTAAGTGAACGAGTATGAATATTTTTTTTCCGTCTCTTAAAAAAAGGGCACGTGCAGTGAGTGGTTTGGCCACCTCTGTGACATAGTTGTGAGGCTGACCATAGCCCATCATCCCTATGTTTGGGATAAAGCAAGTCATGTCATTTTTACTGATTCCAATGAGATATTTCATCCCTAGAATTATGCTAAAAATATCGAGCGGTGAACAATGATTTTTAATAGATAACATCATTACCTTCGGGCAAAATTTACCCACACCCCGCTTAGATCCGCTTGCTGATAAACTCTAAAGATGAAAACTGATGCTGCCATGGCCGGATCTCTCCTAAAGTCGAAAACAATACCTAAGGAGCTAACTTCTAAAAAGTTACTTCCTCCAGGAGTGCCTGGGAAGCCTGGTTCTTCATCGCCGGATTTTAAAGTTGATCTTTCTTCGAAAGCAACCTCTTCAATTCCTACAGCAGTTCCAACCCCCTCTGTGGGCCTTCCAGATTTGCCGGAGGTTAAGGTTCCGAAAGAAGTCGTTAAGGATAAGCTCAAAGATGAGGCGATAGAAAAATCCAAGGCCACAACAGTACCTGAAGTCAAAAACGGTTCAGTGAAAAAGCCGTCCATCATTTTTATTAAGGGGCTTGATCTCTTCAGTTCTCCTTCAAAGTCTGAAGGTGGGTATGCAGGAATCTCGAGAATTGCGGATTCAATAGAAGACTCAAAAGTGTTTAGCTGGAGTCAGAAAAAAGAGATTATCGATGAGATAAGAAAAACCCATCACGATTTTCCGGTCATTTTAGTTGGTCATAGTCTTGGGGGAGACACGGCGGTAGAAGTAGCGGATGAACTCGATAGTTTGCAGGAAGGCTTTAGGAAAGTAGACCTGCTGGTAACCATTGATTCCATCGGATTTTCAAATGATATTTTGCCACAAAATGTGAAGAATCATTTGAATGTTTTCGGAGAGAATAGTTTAATCCTTAATGGGGGCCCTCATGTCGCTCGACGAGATGAGAAAACTCAGGTCAGAAATATTTTATCACCGTTAGATCATACTGACATCGACGATGACCGAGAGGTTCAGTTTGAGGTCGTAGATTTAATCCAAAAAACATTGAAAAAATAAAAAAGCCTCTGTTTTTCAACAGAGGCCCATTCGAAAGTCAAAAAACTAGAGTGTATCAGTAACCATTTTACCAGTTTTAGCTGAGTCAAGATGGTCTTTAAGACCAGCATTCCAAGAAGTATTTAAGCGACCGTAGTAATCTGAAAGATCATTTCCGCAAGCAGCACCACCGCCGTGAAGTTGACCAACTACACGGTGATTTTTATTGAAAAGTGGAGAACCTGATGAACCTGGCTCTGTTGTTCCTTTGTCCCAGTCAATAACTCTCACGTGTGTGTTATCACCTGGAGATGTTGTACCGCCGTAAGAAGCAATTACAGCGTTATCATTTTCAAAAGAAATTGATTTTTCATCAACATTTGGGTGGTGAATCGCAACTGCCGGAGAATTGTGGCCTGTCTCTGTGGCATCCCATCCTGCGTAGTTAACATTCCACTCTGGCTTAGGTTGTGAATTCAATTTTACGAGTGTAAAATCTGAGCGTGTTCCAGAAACGAGGTGAACTGAACCACTTTGGAAGTCTGTGAGTTTACCATCTGGAGTTCCGCCACATTTAGATGTTTGGTAGTTCCAGTATGTCACTAAGCTTGGAGCTGAGCTCGCGTTAATGCGGCAGTGAGCGGCCGTCATGAAGTAAGGAGTTTTATCTCCTGAAGTGTTGTTCACCATGAAACCCGTACAGAAAGCTGAGCCACCTGTAGAGATAACCGCAACAGAGTTTACTTCTTTCTCCCAGCCTACAGACTCAGAACAAGCAACGTCAATGTTACAGCTTCCAGACTTCATCGTAGATTCGCTGAAAGTTCTGAAACCTTGACCAACTTGACCGAGTTCGATGTCAACTTGTCCTACTACTGCTTCAGGAGCAGAAACTTCAATGATCACATCGTCTGACATGATAACCGGTGTCCAAAGAGCGCCATTTACATTGTTATCGGCCGATGTGAAAGTGCGGATAAATTGTGAACGGTCAGCAGAGTAAATATTAAGTTCAGCACCTTCTGGTAGGTTGAAGCGTGTGAAGCCAAAATTGAGCGAAACTGCGTTTGGTGCTGTTACTTGATGAGTCCAAACGTAGTCTGATCCTGATTTTTCCCAAGACGGTTTAATTGAGACCTTGTGTGGAACGGCGAACCTTGGGGCTTCACCTTTTTTTTCATTCGCCACTTCTTTATCATGAAGGGCCTGAACATCGAGTGGGCTGTAAAAAGAGACATTGATCGCTGAAAAAGCTTCGAAAGATAAACCGAGAACGGTTAACACTGCTAATAATTTCATAGTTACTCCTCCTTGAGAACCTTAGTACCTAAAACGATAGAGATAACTTTTGGCTATGCCATCTAACATTTACTCTCATCTTTGCGTTGACAAAACATACTTTCATACTCTGGTATTTGACGTTTGTAGATTTTATTTCTAATTTTTTGGGTCATTCTCCTCGAAGAAAAAAAAAGAATCGCTCGAGGCATAATCTCTTTGCGTAGAGGCCACGAGCTAACATATGCTTTGTTTTTTAAGTTCATAGGAAGAGGATGTTATGAAGAAAAATTTAACACTCATTTGTGCCACGGTTATTTTCTCAGGCCCTGGGGTGGCACATACCTTAAAAGATTCATTTGAAGCAGCAAAGCTCAACATGGAATCGATCCAAAGGGCCGATGCCGTTGTGAACCAGTCCGAAGAACTCAAAACTCAGGCACGTGCCGCTATCCTTCCCGTAGTTAGTGGAGTTGGAAGCTACACAAAAATTGACCCGCCAAGCGGTGCTGGTGCCAGTCCTTTCTTGCTGACTCGTCAGTACACTGCCGGGCTTCGTTTATCTCAACCACTTCTTCGGGGTGGAAGCCTTGCGGCCTATAAGCTTGCCAAAGAGAATGTACTCCTAGCGCAGTTTCAAAAGGACGCCACTGAAATTAATCTCTATCAGCTTGTGATAAATTCTTACTACAGTCTTCAAATCGCTCAGGTCGATACAAAAAATATCGAAGAGCTTCTCAAGCATAGCCGCGAACGAGTCAATGAGATTCGAGAGCGTACACGTATTGGTCGCTCACGTAGGGGAGAACTTATTGAAGCCGAGGCGCAACTCCTCACAGCGGAATCCCAATTTCAACAAAGCCTCATGAGTCTCCAGCAAGCTGAGCGCAACTTCGAGTTCTTCACAAAACTCAAACCCCAAGAGATTAAAGTATCGTCCGAGATTCCTAAGGCGAAAGACTCTCTTTCTATTTATCTGATGAGTTTAAAAACTCGGCCTGACATTATGGCAAACTATCAGCAGTCTAAAGTGGCCCAGCAACAAATTGAAATTCAAAAAGGATCTCACTACCCATCTCTTGATCTCGTTTCAAACTACTACATCGATCGTACTGGTGTCCTCGCATCGTCGAAGTGGGATGTTGGTGTTGCGATGGTCATCCCATTGTACCAAGGCGGTGGTGTCGATGCAGCTGTGAGGGGAGCAGTTGAAGAAAAAAGAATTGCCGAACTGAGAAGCACGGAAGCCTTAAGGACAGCGGAGCGAGATGTCACGATCAATTATCAAAACCTCGTTCAAATTACTGAGCAAATTCGAGTTATCAAAACTGCCTTGGCCAAATCAGAAGAGGCCTACAGGCTCAATAAAAAAGATTATCAACTAGGTCTTGTCACTAACCTTGATGTTCTACAGTCACTGAATGGATTCATTGAGACCAAGCGCTCATTTTATAATCTGATCTCAATGGCCCATCTTTATTATAAAAATCTTGAAGCATCGACCGGAGTTCTCCCATGAGTTTATCAGACATATCAATTCGTAAACCCGTCTTTGCCTGGATGCTCATGGCCGCCATGATCATCTTTGGTTTTTTTGCTATGAGAAAAATGGGTGTGAGTCAGTTACCCGATGTAGATTTTCCTGTGGTGAATATTCAAGTTTCTTACGAAGGTGCCTCACCGGATGTGATGGAACTTGATGTAATTGATCCTATTGAATCTGCGGTTCTTTCCGTGGAAGGCGTTAAGACGCTCACTTCTTCGGCTAGACTCGGAACGGCGAATATTTCCGTAGAGTTTAACCTCGATAAAAATATCGACGTCGCGGTTTCAGAAATTGAGGCGAAAATTAATCAGGCCAACAGGTTTTTACCTGAGACCATCGACCCTCCGATCATTTCGAAAGTTAACCCAGACGACCGGCCAATTCTATGGCTCGCTGTTTACTCTGATACCATGTCCTCCAAAGATTTGATGTCCTATGTGAGAGATAATCTGAAGGATCGTTTTCAGACAGTCTCTGGAGTTGCCGATGTGTTCCTAGGTGGGTACGTCGAGCCGAACCTTAGAGTTTGGGCATACAACGAAAAGCTTAATAAACTTCAGCTCACTGTCACAGATGTGATCGCTGCGATTCAGGCCGAGCATAAAGAATCACCCTCGGGATTTATTGAAGATTCAACCACTGAAAAAAATGTCCGCACACTAGGTGAAGCGACATCCGTTGAAGAATTCGAAGTGCTCCCGATTATTCGCCGAGGGGGAGCTCCGAATTATGTGCCTATCTTTATTAAAGATGTTGTTAAGGTCGAAGAAGGTCTGGCCGATGTAAGAAGAATTTCAAGAACAGATGGAAAGACAGCGGTCGGTCTTGGGATCCGTAAACAACGAGGCTCAAATGCAGTCGATGTTGCTAACGGCGTGAAGAAAAAAATGGAAGAGATTTCGAAGTCTTTGCCGGAGAACATGAAAATTGGTCTTAACTTTGACTCGACAAAATTCATCGAAGACTCTGTTCATGAGCTTACTTTCACAATGATTATGTCTGCTGTCTTAACGGCCATCGTATGCTGGTTATTTCTTGGCTCGTTTTCTGCCACGATTAACGTCATTCTCGCTATCCCGACCTCAATTCTGGGTGCGTTCATTATTTTGAAATACATGAACTTTACTCTGAATTCATTCACCCTCTTGGCCCTTTCACTTTCTATTGGGATTGTGGTGGATGATGCCATCATGGTCCTTGAAAATATTTACCGTCACCATGAAGAGGGTAAAGATAAAGTGAAGGCATCTCTTGATGGAGCGAATGAAATCTCATTTGCGGCGCTCGCCGCTACCGTTGCGATCATTGCGATTTTCTTTCCCGTAGCCTTATTGGATGGTGTGATTGGAAAATATTTTTTCCAATTCGGGGTTACTCTATCTGTTGCGGTGGCCTTGTCATACGTTGAGGCCTTAACTCTCACGCCAATGCGTACGAGTCAGTTTATGGAAGAGTCATCCCGTCAGTCAAAACTTGGACGTGCTGTGGACGCCATGTTTGAATCCATCATTGAGTACTACCGCAAAACGCTACTTTTCACTCTGAACAATAGACTCATTGTTATTCTTGTTTCGTTCGCGTTCTTTGGTGCAACGATGTACCTCGTAAAACTCATTCCGAAAGAATTCGTGCCCGTTCAGGATACCTCGTCGTTTATGGTGAGACTCAAAACTCCAGACGGCTCATCACTTGAATTTACGGATAAAGTCACCAAAGATGTTGAGGCCTACTTTAGCACAAGAAAAGAGGTAAAAAGATTCTTCGTTTCTGTAGGAGGTTTCGGCGGGGGCGGAGGTGGAGAGTCGAACACGTCAATGATGTTTGTGACACTCCTTGATCCGAAAGATCGCCCGAAAGATGAAAAACTTGGCCGCTCATTGAAGCAAGCGGAACTTTTAGATGTTTACCGAAAATATTTTAATGAAAATATTAAGGCCGGTAAGGTTTTTGTACAGGACACTTCTCAAGGTGGTTTTTCAGCTTCTGGAAGAGGATTTCCCGTTGAGTTCACTCTTACCGGTGGGAATTGGCAGGCCCTTGTGAAAGCTGCCAAAGATACGATGGCAGATATGAAAGCAACTGGTATCTATACCGATGTTGACACTGACTACAAGGAATCAGTGATGGAGATCAAAGTTTTCCCAGACCGAGAAAAAGCAAAACTTCGTGGTGTTTCTGTGCAAGAAATCGGATCAACGATTAATGCTTTAATCGGGGGAGTCGTGGTTGGTAAATACTCCAAAGACGGTCACCGTAATGATATCCGGGTGAAGATGGCCGATGCTTC